>JRHI01000867.1_pt1 | contig 29909 bp, 23 predicted proteins | sample 215371 | NCBI WGS metagenome assembly JRHI01 (sample SAMN02929681, study PRJNA255918) | sediment metagenome | biome: cave system; feature: Ice Cave; material: Sediment; isolation source: sediment from deep within a dark volcanic ice cave with no known source of... ...
TGGTACATTCTCGACGGTCCGTTTCTTTCGAATTGAGTGTGGTAACCCAAATTCTTCCGAGAAGCGGACCGTCGCCCATGTAGGCGCGCCGTGGACAACTCATTTATCATCTACGAGGCTCGTGAATAACCCTCACTGTCGCATACTCGAAGGCATGTTCCCGGACTGGAAAGTCGATCAGCTATTTCGAATTCACGACGAGGGAATCGATTACATACCCGAACCGCCCGCGTCTCAGTCACAGACGTTAACTCTCCAGCCAACCGAGCCAGCCGCTCAGGAGACTGACCAGGTGATGGGCCATCAATCTCTTGGTCTTCTAGCGTCGGTACCGCACAGCTTCTCGGCCGACATACTCGGTGGCTTTTGGGTTACTTGCTACCAATTTGATTCAGACCGAGGTATACAATGCCACGCTGACATCACTCAACTCACGCCCCAATCAGATCGACGAGTGACCGCTAAGAACTACCCACCTGATCCCCGCACCCAGGGCCAAGCGTTGCCGTACCGTAATGAGATCGAGGCCCAGCTCGCAAATCGCCACCTTATCGGCTACTGGAAGAATATCAGCGATACCCGCTACTTCGGATCATTCCACCTCGCCGTCCTCCCGGGCGAAACGGTAATGGATGGCTATTACACTGGTTTCTCAAGTGATATTCGAGTTGATGCTATGCGATGGAAATGGGTACGTCTCGACCCGGCATCGCTCTCCGGTGTTGATCTACAAGAGGTAACATTAAACGATCCGGACATGATTCACGCACTCTTGGAGCATTCAGCGAATGATGTGCTCCTGGACTTGACCGCGATAGTGGAGGAGAATTAGATGACGCTTACGAAACAGGATGTCCGCAACGTCGTAGACCTCTACATCCGGGCATGGGTCGAACAGGACGCGGACTTGATCGAAACCATCTTCACGGATACAGCCACGTATCATGAACGGGTATTCAAAGAACCGATTCGAGATCGACATGGGATCCGGGCGTACTGGAAGGACAAGGTGGTCGAATCGCAGAGCGGTATCAAGTGCGAGCTGCTGAATCTCTACCTCGATGGAGATACAGCGATCGTTGAATGGGAAGCCGAGTTTGACGACTTGACCCAGAAGGTCCGCAAGCGAATGAGAGAGGTCGCCATCCTCGTCTTCGAGGGCAGACTCATCGCCAGCCTCCGCGAGTACTGGTCTTCCGAGCAGGTCGCTGTCCTTCCTCCTCTTCCGGATTGATTCTGAAGCAGGACGAGGCAATCGGGAAAGCAATGTCTGGCGCGACACCCCGAACTGGGCCGCCACCACGATAGGCTCGCCGCGCTCGACCGCCAGAAGCGGACGGTGGCGCTGCTCGACAACAGACATCTCTGCTAGAGCCATTCCCGGCCTCCCCCTCCACCGTCCACAAAGGACAGCATCAGGAAAGCCGATCAGGCCCGATGTCAAGCATCAGGTGAGACCGCAACGTCAAGCATCAGGCGGGACTACGCAGGCGGCCTGCACAGTGTGTTGCCGAATTTGGCTCTATGGGATCAAGCGCCGCCTGCGGCGGCGAGGGGCGTGGCTGAGCCCGTAGTCCTGCTCGCGTGCCCGCTGGGCCGATCCCGCTTGCTGCGCGCGGCCTGGCGGCCGTGCTCGCGCGGGTCGGCCCAACGGGCGCAGTGATGAAGGGCCTCCCAGCCATCGCAGGCGACGTGGACCGAGAGGGTGCACCCGCTGCGAGCGCACCCCGGTCGTAACCCAGCTCACGTCACGGGATCCTCCACCCCGCACCGGCGCCGTCACGGCCCGCTCCGCGGTGGCCTCCAGCCGGCCTGAACACCACCACCGCGACAAGAGTGCGGCGGGCATGAGCTCGGCGAGCAGCTCCCACGCCGTTGTGGGCCCCGCGTGAGGCGATCGTCAGGACCGCACGCAACGCGAGCTGGCCGTCAGCAACACGATCACTGACGTTCGACCCTGGGTCATCGAGGCCGCTGTCCCTGGTGGGGGGGTGGCCATCCCCTGCTCGGCCGCTAGACAGGTGCTGTTCTTCTTCGTCGCGCAGCGTTCCCTGTGCCATCGGTTGGGCGCGCGCTGGAGGCGAGTGCGAGCCGCAATCCGCTACCTGAGTCGCCGTACGGGGTGTGTACCGCCCGCGATCGCGCGCAGATGGGAGTACCGCGATGCCGAGGGATAATGCAGTCACAGACCAGAACCTGGGTGCTTGGGTAATCAAGTGCAACCCAGCTGTCTGGGATTTGCGGCGCTATATGGCAGACCGGAAGACGCTGGTGGAGGACTGGTCGGTCGTCAACAACTACCGATCGGCCATGATGCAACAGGGACAACGCGTCCTGCTGTGGGTCACCGGCCCTGAAGACGCCCCGCTCGCCCGTGGCTTCTGGGGCTCGGGGTGGATCACAGGCACGATCTTCGAGTACGAAGAATGCGGACTCGAACCGGCCGGTGAGCTTGGACCCCATATCGCGACGATGGACGACGCGCTAGAGGACGGCGACTACTGGATCGACCTCGACGCACGTGACCGAATGCTCTGCTTCGCACCGCTTGACGTGCATCTCTGGGATAGGCCGATCACCGAAGCCAAGGTGAAAGCGGTTCCCGGCTTGGACCAGATCGAAGTGATCCGGATGCGCCAGACGTCCAACCCAAGCTGGATCAACACCGATCAGCTCGCCGCACTCGACCCGCTATTACCACCGTGGCCGGCAGTGGCACCCGAGGCCGAGAAGGTCATCAGCGCCGGGCCCACAGGAGCCGGCTTCGGCGACCCGAACTCGCGAGCGATCGTCGAGCTGGCAGCAATGGCCGCAGTGACAGACCACTACAAGGCACGCGGCTACACCGTTGACGACGTCGGCGCTCAGAAATGCGGGTGGGAGGGACCTTACCTGCATCGACAAGTTACAGAAGATCGCGCGGGTCGAGGTCAAGGGAGTCTCTGGACAGCATCCCACCGTGCTTCTCTCACGCAACGAGTATCGGTCAGCCCGGGAAGATGAGGGCTGGGTACTTGCAGTGGTCACTCGTGCAACGACGGCGCCGACGGTCCTGGTGTACGACGCGGCGACCGCGCTGGCAGCAGCGAAACCATACGTCTACCGGCTGGACATTTCCACGGTCGGTGAATAGGAGATTGGGGATCATGCCTTGGTGGAGAGCGAGCGGGTACTGGGTGTGGACGCATGCGGCAAGGCAGGTTGGGTTGGTATTGCGCTGACGGGGCGGTGCCTGAGCGCCTACGTCGCCGGCACGATCGACGAGCTGGTCAGGAGGGCGGACACGGACGGCCCGCTCGCGGTCGTAGCCATCGATATTCCGATCGGGCTGCCCGATCGGGGATGTCGGCAAGCCGACGTGCTGGCGAGGAAAGCCATTGGCACCTTGAGATCGTCGGTATTCATGACCCCGGCTCGCGCCGCGCTCGACGCCCCCGATCACCGTACGGCCAGTGCTCGCAATCACGCGTTGGCCGGAGAGGGGATCTCCATTCAAGCGTTCAGCCTCAAGACCAAGCTGCACGAGGTGGAGCGGTGGGTTCGCCAGACCCACCATCGCGTCGTCGAAGTGCATCCCGAGGTCAGCTTCGCCCAGTTAGCCGGTGCTCCTCTCACGGTACGCAAGAGCACCTGGGCGGGTGCTGCGCGTCGCCTGGGATTGCTCGCCGACGCCGATGTGGTACTTGTGGGTGAACTACTAGGTGAGGCGGGTCGGGTGGCGGTCGATGATGTCCTGGACGCGGCCGTAGCCGCATGGACGGCCCGGCGCGTGCTGAGAGGCCAAGCCCAAGCACGACCAGACCCACCCGAGATATTCAGCGACGGACGACCGTGCGCGATCTGGAGCTAACGCGACCTCCTACCCCCTCACTGCCCGCGCTACATCAGCAAACGCAGCCCGGTCCAACCAAAACCTGCCCTCGCCGGGCGGGCAGGCCTCCGAGATTGCCAGTCACAGGAACTGCTGCGGGTGGGTCACGTGGGTAGGGTGTGGCATCCCGCCGACCTCCCTCAAGGACTACCACACGGCATCCCGGGGGCAGAGCCAGACGATGCACGCGCTGGTTCGGTCGAGGGCTGCCCCCGGGATGCCGTGTGGTCGGGCTGGTGCCAGGCCGACGAGATGCCACACAGCCCCAGCATGCAAGATCGGTGATCCCGTCGCCCACCTTGAGAGCCTGGTCGAGAAACACCTGACCCAGAATCAGATGCTTAGCGGCGTACATTCAGCTGATCAGAGCCCGCGACCGAGGAGCGCCCTGCCCTACAGCAATTGGTACATCAACGGCTACGGACCACCATGGACGTCCTCGGACCCGAACCCGAAGATAAGGCCCCACCACGGACGAATCTGCACGTAGCGGGGGGTGCTGCATGCGACTACGGAACAGAAGGCCTTCGTCGCAATCTCCTGCGTGGACCGGACGTCGCGTCCGAGAGTCGCGGGCGCGTCGTGGTCTCATCTTTGGTCTCATCCGTCTACGTTCGCCTAAGTTCATCTGCATCCGAATCAATGCAGAAATGCAGGTCGCGGACGTAAACGGTATTCGGCGAACTGTTATCCCGAGTCCTGAAAATCGGGTGGTCGGCACTTCCACCACCGCCAAGTGACCATCTCGCACTACCATCGACGATCAAGCATCGTCGGCCACCTCGTCCCCGTTGACGTTTGTCGGTGCCTTGCGAAGCTGCGCGAGGTAGTCAGCGTCTGCATACAGCTGGGCGGCGAGAGCTGGATTGTCTGCGGCATGTTGGTCAGCGACCTCGCGCAACTTTCCCTCGTCACGGCGGGTGGTCATTCGTTGCCTCAATCCTATGGGGGACAGATCGAGTTACCAGCAGCGCAGCGCCGATAACCCAGGCAAGCCCGCTGCCGCGGGTCGCTGTGGCTGGAGCGTGGCGTTGACCTTGATCCCGAGACACGCTCGCCGAGGCGGCGGGATACCGCTTCGCGCGCCTACTCTCAGGGCCAACACCCACGCGTGTGCCATTAAGGGCGGTCAACCACGGTCAACAGCGGGTAGCTGTGACTCGGCCTGATCACCGATCGAGGCTTCTGACGGCGCACTGAGCGCAGCCTTCCAAGCTGGCCATGCGGGCCGTTGAGCGGTCAGAAGAAAAGATCAATGCGGGAGTCACCGTTGAATCGGGGCTCAGTAGGACAGGTCCGCGTCGTAAGGGCCACCGGGCGACCCGGTAGGGCTGGCCGCGCAGACATGGAATTGGGTGCCGGCGAGGACGTCACTGACCAGGATTGAGCTGGTCTTCCCGACGTGCACCACCTTCTGCTCACCGAAATACTTCCCGTTCTTGGCATCCTGAAGCCTTACCAGCAGCTGGCCAGCCGGGGCGTGGTTGAGCACCATGCTGATGCTCCCCGGCAAGCCCTTGGTTCGGGTGCTGACCCCGCAGAGCAATTGACCGGGACTCCCCGCTGTTCCGGTGACGTGGCGCGCTGCGGCACGGGGCGGCGCCGGGGACGCTGCGGCCTCAACACCTACCAGGCCAATGATTCCCCCAGCGAGTACCAACGCTCCTGCCACCAACCTTGCCTGGGCTCTCATGACGCTGCTCCTTCGGACTCGACGAACCATCTGGACCCCCTCAGAGCGGGACGCATGACCCCGCCCCGTGAGACGGCGGCCACCGCCACAGCCGCAGAACACCGATGCCTCCCGAAGGTGACCGGCTGCCTCGACGACGCGCCGCAGTTGTGACGCGACACCCTCACCCTCACCGGCACGGGTCACCCCGGAATCCGGCGCCGGTAAGATAGCGTGCCTGCCGAGACGCCCCACGCCGGCCATCGCTTCATCGCGCAGGCACACCCCGAGGCGCAATCAGACGCCCTCGATGAGGCACTGGTGCGTTAGCCCAGGGTGCGGAGCCTCGCTCGTGGTTGGCCTTGACAGCGGACATGCCGATCTCCTGCTGAACTACTAGGGATCCTTGGTCGCTAGGTGACGGGTTGGTCGTTGGGTGGGGGCAGTGTGGAGCCGTCTCGCAGGATGACCGATCCGACCAGCGCGGAGGTGCCCGCCGGGGGCGGTGGCGGTGGATGGGGTGTGGGTGTCGGGTGCGGTGGGGTCGGTTGGGTGATGGTGGTCCCGAACGCAGGGGGTGGCGGGGTGGACGCTGTTGGGGTGATCAGGTCGACCAGGGTGGGTGCCTGATCCAGGCGGGGCACCCCGAGTGGAGGTAGGCCGAGTAGGTCGAGCACGGTCTTGCCGAGACTGACGTGGGAGTTCCAGCGGCTGTCGATGCCCGGCCGTACCCGGCCGCCGAAGATCAGCAGCGGCACGCGGGGTCCGTAGGCTAGTTGCACACCGTCGGGGGTGTGTTCCAGGTTGGGGGTGACGACGTGGTCGTCAAAGCCTCCCCAGTCGTCCCAGGTCAGCAGGAACACCGTGTCGTCCCACAACCCGGCGGTGGCGATCGCGTCGACGGCCTGCCAGATCTTGTTCTGACCCTTGCGGACATCGGCCACCGGATGCTCGTCAAAGGGGCTGTCGTGCCAGACCATGCTCAGCTGCGGCAAGTGCGCGGCGTCGGTGACGATCTGATCGCTGCGCACCACCTTCGGTGACCCCTTGAGCTGTTGGTAGAAGGCCACCGGATACGACGAGCCGCCGGTGTAGGCCTTCCAGGACAGCCCGTGATCAGCAGCGTGCCCAAGGATGGAGGGCATGTCCCATACCGGCTGGGGTTGTGACCGGGGCGGGTTGCGCAACGTCGGGGTCTGCCCACCCACCAGCAGCAGGTGGTTGGGCGTGGAGTTGGTGCCGAAACCCGAGCAGTGGTTCTCCAGGAACGCTCCGGTCGCGGCTAGGTAGGCGTAGTAGGGCAACACAGCGGTGGTGTCGAACTGGGCGTGCACCGCCGGCGTCGGGGTCCCCGCCAGCTGGGCATGCAGCCACTTCGCGTACGCGGCACGACTGTGCGGATGATCTGCGAGCGGGGGGTTGGGTTGCACCGGCCAGTCGTCGGCGACGTTGGCACCCCAGGCGCGCATCGACCGGAAGTAATTGTCGGTGGTGTGATTTTCCTGCACGAACACCACCACGTGACCCACAGCAACCGTCATCGGCCCAGGCTCCGCCACCACCCCCCGATGGTCAACAAACGGGAGGAGAACATCACGCCGACCAGACCGGACCGCACGGCGTCGTCGTAACATGCTTGGCCCGCGCCGAGCACAGGCAGAGGGGTTCAACGCCACCGGGACACACGCCGCGCCCGCCACCCGGCCAGGGCGACCAACGATCCACTGATCGGCGCCCAGGCCGACGGGGCCGGACGTTTCTTGATACCGCCGCCAGAGGGGCCGGGTGCCTGCTTCGTCACGACCTGTGACGGCGCCTGCTGCTTCCTGCCTGCCGAGGATCTGCGGGATCCACTACCTGGCAGGTCTGGGATGGCTGGCAAGCTGCTTCGATGGTGATGCTCAGACACGCGACGTCGCCTCACACGCACCGGCGCTTGGCCGCACTGGTGTGGCTTGCCGCGGTGCTCTTCCTGCCGGCGTGCCTCAGCCGGGAGCCCACCTCATCTGCAGGATCGACAACAGTCCCTTCCGCAGTCACCCACGGCCCGATGGCGCTGCCCGATCCGATAGTGCCGCCCGATCCGACACGGCTGCCCTATCCGACAGGGTCGCCTGGTCCGACACGGCTGCCCGGTCCGGCAGGGTCACCCAGGATCGCCTTGACCTTCGATTCCAACATGACCGACGCGATGCTCGCGCGGCTGACCAGCGGGAAGGTGAAGTCCTACGCCAACGTCGGTGTGATCGACGAGCTGCAGCGCAGCCACACACCCGCGACGTTCTTCCTGGCTGGCAAATGGGTCGAGCGCTATCCCGGTCTCACCCACAGGATCGCCGCCGACCCGAGCTTCGAGCTGGCCAGCCACTCCTACGCCCACCTCGCCTTCACCACCCACTGTTACCACCTGGGCGCTCTGCCCACCGAGCAGATGGCCGCAGACGTCGAGCGCTCGTTTCGGGTCCTCGCGCCCTTCGGCGGCCGGCAGACCCGGTACTTCCGGTTCCCAGGTGGCTGCTACGACGCCCGCGCCCTGCGAGCGATCGCCCCGACCCACTGCACCGTGGTCCAATACGACATCGTCGGTGACGATGCGTTCAACAACGACCCGAGGGCCATCACCAACAACGTGCTGCGAAACGCACACAACGGTGGAATTGTGGTGCTTCACATCACCCAGGCCAACGCCCCACGCACCGCTGACGCGCTCCCCGCCATCATCACCGGCCTGCGGGCCCGCGGATACCAACTAGTCACAGTGTCCGAACTTCTGACGCCGCGCCCACAGTAACCGCCGATCCTCGCCCGAGTGAGCCTGCTATGAACGTCGTCGAGAAGAGCTCGACGAGCAGATTGTTCAGCGTTCCCGACGCAGAGCAGAGAAACAACCTACTGATGCCGTCCGCGCAGCCCGGCCGCCGACGTCAGCTCCTCCACGCTCCAGATCCCACCTCGGGCCCCTTGACACGGCGCCGTCGGTCTAGGCACTACCGACGGGATAGCACGAAGGCGCCCCCACTTGACGGGTGAGACGTTCATGATCACTTGGATACTTTTCGGTCACTTAATCACGCCTGGACAACACAAAACGACCGCAGACGTCGAGCGTTCTGATCGGGAACATGCGAGGGCATCTATCAACAACTAACCGAAACAACGGCCCGAGAATCACTTGGGGTTCTGGGTTCGACTCCCAAGCGGCACAGAAGATGCCCAGCACCTTCGCCGTCGGCCGACCAAGATCAGGCCGTGGCCAGGCCGTGTGAGGCTGTAGGACCGCGACAACCAACGACAACCAACCGGTGGTGTTGCCGCTGCTCTCGGGCCCGTACAGCGCGTTACGGCTGGTCAGCACGAACGCATGACACACCTACGACGTCTGATTACGATCAGGCGCCGAAGGAACGCTCTACGACGGCGCGGGCTCTGCGGGTGATCCGGCGGTACTCGTCGACGACCTGGCCGGGATCGTTATCGGCGGACCGCCCCAGTGCCCTGGCCACGGCAGTCAATTCGCGGCCGGACGTGGGCAGTTGATCGACCTGCTTGCCTCGCACCAGGGTGAGAACGTTGCGGGTCTTGGTGACCAGCTTCCAGGCAGCCAGGAGGACCTCGGCATCGGCGCCAGCGAGCAGTCCGGCGTCTGCCGCGGCCCGCAGGGCCATCGTGGTGGATGTGGTGCGGAGCGCCACGATGTCGTGAGCATGCTGCAGCTGCAGCAGCTGGATGGTCCACTCTACATCGGCCAGGCCGCCACGGCCGAGCTTGGTATGGGTCGTGGGGTCCGCGCCGCGGGGTAGCCGCTCCGAGTCGACTCTGGCCTTGATCCGCCGGATCTCGGTGGCTTGGCTCGCACTCAGTCCGCTCGCGGGGTAGCGCACCGGGTCGATCATCGAGACGAACCGCTCCCCCAGCTCCACGTCGCCGGCCACTGGGTTGGCCCGCAGCAACGCCTGCGCCTCCCAGCTCTGGGCCCACTGGGTGTAGTAGGACTGGTACGACGACAGCGTGCGCACGACCGGCCCGGAGCGCCCCTCCGGACGTAGCCCGGTGTCGATCACCAGAGGTGGGTCCTGGCTGGGTGAGCCAAGCAGCTTGCGCACCGACTCGGCGACTGAAGAGGCGAACCGCACCGCGTCGGTCTCAGAGGCTTTGCCGGCCTTCATCGTCCGCGGTTCGCAGACGAACAGCACGTCTGCGTCGGAGTTGTAGCCCAGCTCCGCGCCGCCGAGCCGACCCATCGCGATCACCGCGATCCGGGCCGGCTCGGCCTGGCGGCGTTCGATCTCAGCGCGCAACGCGACATCGAGCACCGCGGCCAGCACCGCGGACCACACCGAAGACAGCGCAAGGCACACCGCGTCGACGTCTAGTAGTCCGAGCAGGTCGGCGCAAGCAATCCGGAACAGCTCGTGACGGCGCAGCGCCCTGGCGGCCGCCACCGCAGCACCGAGATCGCGGTGACGGCATGCTGTGGAGCGCAGCGACGTCGCCACCTCCGCCGGGTCGCGGCCTGCCATCTCCTCCGGATCGGCCAGTAGCTGTAGCGCCTCCGGCGCCCGCACTAGCAGATCGGCCACCATCCGCGAGGTGCCGAGCAGGGCCATCAGACGCTGCGCCACGGCCCCCTCGTCGCGCAGTAACCGCAGGTACCACGGGGTGTCGTCGAGCGCCTCGGAGACCCGACGGTAGGCGGCTAGTCCACGATCGGGGTCCGGAGTGTCGGCGAGGAACTCCAGCAGGACGGGCAGCAGCGCCGACTGGATCGCCGCGCGCCGGGACACCCCGTCGGTGAGTGCTCGCAGATGCCCCAGCGCACCCTGTGGCGAGGCGTAACCCAGTGCCGCCAGCCGCGCCTTCGCCGAGGACTCGGTCAACCGGTAGGCCTCTGTGGGCACCTTTGCCACGGCCTCCAGCAAGGGCCGGTAGAACAGCTTCTGGTGCAGCCGGCGGGCCCGGTGCGCCTGCCGGGTGTGCTCGAGTCGCAGCACTTCGAGTGCATCGTGGCGACCGTCGGGTCGCATCCCCGCGGCGCGGGCCAGCCAGCGCCACGCCGCGGTGTCACCGTCGGCCGGGAGCAGGTGGGTGCGGCGCAGCTTCTGCAGCTGCAACCGGTGCTCCAGCAGGCGCAGGAACCGGTAGGAGGCGGCCAGGTTCGCGGCGTCGTCACGACCGACATACCCGCCTTCGCCCAGCGCGGCCAACGCCGCCACGGTGGGCGCGACCCGCAATGACTCGTCGGTGCGGCCGTGCACCAACTGCATCAGCTGCACGGCGAACTCCACATCGCGCAGGCCGCCGTGGCCCAGCTTGAGCTCCCGGTCCGCCAGCTCGACGGGCACATAAGCGGCGACCCGGCGGCGCATGGCCTGAACCTCGGACACGAAGTTCTCCCGGTCCGCCGCGGTCCACACCATGGGTCCGACGGCCTCCAGATAGCGCCCGCCGAGCTCGGCGTCACCAGCGACCGGGCGCGCCTTGAGCAGCGCCTGAAATTCCCAGGTCTTGGCCCACCGGCGGTAGTAGGCCAGGTGCCCTTGCAGCGTCCGCACCAACGCACCGGCTTTGCCCTCCGGGCGCAGCGCCGCGTCTACCTCGAAGCACACCGACGCCACCCGCATCGTCGCCGACGCCAGCCTGGTGGCAGCAGCCAGCTCATCCTCGGAATCACCCACGAAGATCACGTCAACGTCCGAGACGTAATTAAGTTCGGCCCCGCCGCACTTGCCCATCCCGATCACTGCGAGCCGGGGTGGTTGCTCGCCTGGAGTCACCTCCGCCACCCCGACTGCCAGGGCTGCGCGCAGCACCCCGGCCGCGAGATCGGCGAGCGCCGCCGAGACCTGTTCGAAGGGTGCCACCGGCAATTCCGGCTCCACCACGGCAGCGAGGTCAGCGGCGGCGAGCTCGGTGATCAGGTCACGGTAGGTCAGCCGCAACACTCGCTGGGCCGTGACTCCAGTCAGCGTCGCCCGGTTTGCTGCCGCGCTGTCTGGAGACGTGGTGTCCGCGCCGACCGCGACGAGCAGCCGCTGCGCCGCCTGCTCCGCCCAGCCCGGGCTGATCACCTCTGGAGAGGCCAGCGCATGCCAGCGCTGCGGGTTGGCGACCAGATGATCCCCCAGCGCGGTCGACGAACCCAGCACCCCGAGCAACCGTCCACGCACCCCACGGTCCCGGCGCATCAAGCCGTCGAGCTCGACCCAGCCGTCCCCGATGGCATGGCCAAGCCGGGCCAGGCTGCGCAACGCCAGGTTCGGATCTGGTGCTCGGGACAACGCCCACAGGGTGTCCTCGGCATCTCGGCGGACCTGACCGTTATGCCACCAACCCAGCTGCGTCAGAGTCTCGGCGGCGCCGCCATCAGTAATCCCCAGCCGCGCCAGGGAAACAGATGCGGTCCGCCTGCCTTCGGTCACCACGGCGCTCCAGACGCTAATGGCCCAGCAGCGGCAGAGCTAAACGGTCCCCTGCTGGGGCCAGCTCGCCTGCGGCCAACGCGACGAACCGGGCTGCTAGCGGTTGCCATGCCTCCGCGATGTCGGCGTGCACCCGCTCCAGATGCTCAGGATCGAGCTGCCGCACCGGAAAGACACCCTCGGCGTCGCGGCACGCCCAGGACCGCACCGTGGCGGGTGACGTCTCGATATGGAACTGGAGACCGTAACCAGCAGTGCCGACTCGGAACGCCTGGTTGGCCTGCCTTGGAGAAGAAGCCAGCAGGGTGGCGCCCGGGGGCAGCCGGTGAATCTCGTCGTGGTGGAACTGGATGACGTCGGGGGTCATCGGCAGCTGTCCGAACAGCGGGTCGTGCGCGGCGGCGTCGCGCTTGGCGACGAGCAGCGTGCCAGCCTCGGGACCGTCGACTGCCCGCCGGACCGCGCCACCGGTGGCGGCCGCCAGCAGCTGACCACCAAGGCAGACACCGAGCACCGGCAGCTGGCGGGCGACCGCGTCGGCGAGCAACCACCGCAGCCCGGCCAACCACGGATGATCGGCGTCGTCGTGCGCACCCATCTCACCACCCATGCAGACCACGCCGCCGTCACCATCGAGGCTCTCGGGAACCCCGTCGGCCGCTGGCCGGCACAAGGTGAGCTCTGCCCCCGCGTTCACAAGCCACTCCCCCAACCGCTCCACCGGATCAACGTCGGACGGTTGCAGCACCAACAGCCGGGTCGTCACCCTCACCAGGCTAGCCGCGGTCTGGGGACAGGACGCAGAAACCTTCCCCTGGTGCGACCCGAATCTCTGCGCACCAGCTCTGTCTCTCCCGAACGCCACAGCAGAGCTGTTTGGGTGTTCTTCCACAGCTCTGCTGTGAAGTTCGGGAGGCTCAGCGTCGGGTAGCTGGTATGAAGGCGATCTCCACAGCATCGCGCATCGGACGGAAGCCGATCCTCGGATAGATCGCGTTGCTGATCGGGTTCGCCAGGTCGGTGTGCAGCACCACGTGCTTCGCGAGCGCCTGCTGTGCCCAGCCTGCAGCTGCCGCCGTGACCGCACTGCCGTAGCCATGCCCCGGTACTGCGGCGGTGTGTACACCGGTCCAATCCGGGACATGCCGGCCACCGGGGCACTCGCTGACGCCCAGGCCAGCGGCTGCCCACCGAGCTCCCACAGCATCGCCACGGCGCCCGCAGCCAGACTGCGCCTAATCTGTTGCAAGGCGGTCCCGTGGCCGCGGAGGCCGCCGGTCGCTTCGTTGGCGAAGTCCTCCCGCCACTGCGCCAACAGCGCAAGGTCGCTGGCATCGGCCTGCCGTGCCGCACCCGGCACGCCCTCTGGCGGTGTGAGCCGATGCAAAGCGAACGTCCGGAGCGCCCTCCGCTCGTGCACCGATGCGCCGGTGCACGCCGACCAGCACTGCGCGAACGCTTCCGCCTCGGGGCGCGGACCGACGGCGCCGGGTAAGTGTGGGTCCCTGGGTGCGAGCACCTCGACAGTCGCAGCGGCACACTCCGCAGGCAACCCGCTGACGAGCAGATCCCGCAGCGAGGTACGCACCGCCGCTGCGCCAGGAAACCGTCGCGGTGCACGCTGAGCAACACCGGTGGACCCTCGTCGCTTTGGGGTACTCGTGCCAGCAGTGCGAGCACCGTGAGCACGACGGTGTGGCGGATCGGATCAGCCTCCAGCAGCGGCCGGGTGAGCGCGGTGAACTCGGCGGTGTCGTGGTGCAGCCGGACGTCCATCAGAGCGACGTCCGCTAGAGCACGGGCAGGTAGGTGCGTAGCTCGTAGGCCGTGACGTGCCGCCGGTAGTTGTCCCACTCGGCGCGCTTGTTGCGCAGGAAGAAGTCGAACACGTGCTCCCCGAGGGTTTCGGCGACCAGCTCGGAGTTCTCCATCTCGGCGAGCGCCTCGGAGAGGTTTTGCGGCAGTGGCGCGTAGCCAGCCGCCCGACGCTCACGCTCGGACAGCGACCACACGTCGTCCTCGGCGGCGGGCGGCAGCTGGTAGCCCTGCTGCACGCCGCGCAACCCAGCGGCGAGGATCACCGCATAGGCAAGGTAGGGGTTGCACGCCGAATCCGGGGTGCGGATCTCCACCCGCCGGCTGGACGCTTTGCCCGGCGAGTACATCGGCACCCGGACCAGGGCCGAGCGGTTGCGGTGTCCCCAGCACACCGCGGTGGGGGCCTCCCCGCCGATGATCAGCCGCTTGTAGGAGTTCACCCACTGGTTGGTCACCGCGGTGATCTCCCGGGCGTGCGCCAGTACCCCGGCGACGAACGCCCGGCCGGTGTCGGACAGCTCGTAGGGTTCGTCGTCGTCGTGGAAGGCGTTGCGGTCGCCCTCGAACAGGCTCATGTGGGTGTGCATCGCAGACCCAGGGTGCGCTGTGTAGGGCTTGGGCATGAACGAGGCGCGCACGCCCTGGGTGATCGCGACCTCCTTCACCACGTACCGGAAGGTCATGATGTTGTCGGCCATGGTGAGCGCATCGGCGTAGCGCAGGTCGATCTCCTGCTGTCCAGGTGCGCCCTCGTGATGGCTGAACTCCACCGAGATACCCACCTGCTCCAGCGCCTCGATGGTGTGCCGGCGAAAGTGCGGAGCGACATCGTGGCTGGCCTGATCAAAATACCCACCAGAGTCGGCGGGTATGGGCTCGGAACCGTCGGCAGGCAGGTCCCGCAGCAGGTAGAACTCGATCTCAGGGTGCACGTAGCAGGTGAACCCGGCCTCAGCCGCCCGCGAAAGGGTCCGGGTCAACACGTGTCGCGGGTCAGCCCACGACGGGGAACCGTCGGGCATCGTGATGTCACAGAACATCCGAGCCGAGTAATGGTCGCCCTTGGGGTTCTCCCATGGCAGCACCTGGAAGGTGGCGGGGTCCGGCTTGGCGATCATGTCGGACTCGTACGCGCGCGCGAAACCCTGAATTGCCGATCCATCGAAGCCGATGCCGTCGGCAAAGGCCCCCTCCAGCTCGGCCGGTGCGACAGACACCGACTTCAGGTAGCCCAGCACGTCGGTGAACCACAACCGAACGAACCGGATGTCGCGTTCCTCCAGCGTGCGCAGCACGAACTCCTGCTGGCGATCCATGTGCGAAGGGTAGTGGACAGTCGGTGACGGCACCGTCGTCTGCCCCTACGATGAGCGGATGCGATTTTTCGCCTTCATCGCCGCGCTGATCATCGCGCTGGTCACATCGTGCAGCGGGAGTAGCGGGCAGACGGCCAACCTGCCCAACGGCGCTGCGCTGCTCGCCGATTCCGCCAAGGCGATGCGCGGGGTGACCTCAACCCGCTTCACTCTCGACGTCGAGGGCAACGCGCCAGGTGTGCAGCTGCGCTCTGCCGCGGGTCAGCTCACCCGAGCGGGTTCGGCGAAGGGGGTCGCCAAGGTGGATGAGGGCGCGCAGCTCCTCGAGCTGCAGTTCGTGATCATCGGTCAGGACCTCTACCTGCGGCCCCCGACCGGCCCGGTCCAGAAACTTCCGCTGTCCTTCGCCGGCACGGTGTATGACCCGTCGGTGATCCTCAACCCGGACCGGGGCATCGCGGCGGCGCTGGCCAGCGGTACGGGCCCCACCACCGAGACCCGCGAGCAGGTCGACGGCGTGGACACCTACCAGCTGCAGGTGAAGTTCCCAGCGCAACCGCTGGGCTCGCTGGTACCTCAGCTGGCCCAGGACAAGACCAGCGAGATCTGGGTCGCCGCGCAGGGTTCACGGCTGATCAAGGCCCAGTTCCCGACGACATACGGTTCGGCCACCGTCCATTTCGCTGACTTCGACGTCCCGGTCGACATCACCCCGCCGTCCTGATCTCGGGTCTACAGGCGATGAGCGCGACGGCAACCAGGGTCCGGCGCCGCGGGCTTGCGCTCGGCGCCGGCGCGCTGGTCACTCTCCTTGCCGCGCTGGATGCCTACGTCGTGGTCAGCCTGCTGGTCGACATCGTCCGCGACCTGCAGGTGCCGATCAACCACTTGGAGCGAGCCACCCCGATCGTCACCGGCTTCCTCCTGGGGTACGTCGCCGCGATGCCGCTGCTGGGTCAAGCGTCTGATCGCTTCGGCCGGCGGGCGCTGCTGCAGACTTGCCTCGTCACGTTCGCGGCCGCGTCGGTGGTCACCGCCGTCGCGGCGACCCTGCAGGTACTCGTGGTGGGGCGGACCCTGCAAGGCATCGCCGGTGGCGCGTTGCTGCCGGTATCCATGGCACTGGCCGCTGACCTATGGCCTGACCGTGGCCGGTCCACCGCGTTGGGCGCGCTGGGCGCCGCTCAGGAGCTGGGCAGTGTGCTGGGCCCGCTCTACGGTGCCGGGCTGGCCGCGCTGGTCGGCTGGCGCGGCGTGTTCTGGGTGAATGTCCCGCTCGCGCTCGTCGCGGTGGTAGCGGTCCAACTGGCCGTTCCGGCTACGGCCCGGCCCGACGGAGCCCTCCGAGCACCCTTGGACCTCGTCGGCGGCGGCCTGCTGGCGCTCACGCTGGGTCTGCTGGTGATCGGGCTGTACAACCCCGACCCCGACCGTGGGGCGCTGCCGTCCTGGGGATGGCCGGTGCTGGGCGCAGCTGCGGTGACGGCACTGGCGTTCGTCTTATGGGAGCGGCGCGCAACGGTGCGGCTGCTCGATCCCGTCGGCGTGCACTGGCGGCCCTTCCTCGGTGCGCTGGGGGTCAGTCTGGCGGCTGGGGCTGCGCTGATGGTGACCCTGGTGGACGTCGAGCTCTACGCCCAGACCGTGCTGGGCCGCGACCCCGCAGGGGCGACCGCGATCCTGGTCCGGTTCCTGGTTGCGCTGCCGGTAGGTGCGCTGGTTGGGGGTTTGGCAGCGAGCCGGCTGCGCGAGACGGTGGTGACGCTGTTCGGGATGGCTCTGGCCGCCGCCGGCTATCTGCTGATCGCGGGATGGCCCGCGGACATCTTGGCTGCCCGCCATGATTTCGGTCTGCTGAACCTGCCCAGGCTCGACACCGATCTGGCGCTGGCCGGCCTGGGGCTCGGTCTGGTGATCGCGCCACTGTCTACGGCGGCGCTGCGTGCGACCCCATCCGACCGGCACGGCGTGGCGTCCGCCGCGGTAGTGGTCGCCCGGATGACCGGAATGCTCGTGGGCGTCGCCGCCTTGTCCGCCTGGGGCCTGCACCGCTTTCGCGAGCTCACCGCCGAACTGCCCACCCCACTACCCTTCGGCGTCAGCACGCAGATCTACCAACAGCAACTCGCCGCCTACCAGCTAGCCCTGCAAGCGGCGCTGCGTATCCAGTACAAAGAGATCTTCCTGCTCACCTCGGGGATATGCCTGCTCGGTGCGGTGGGCGCCTTGTTGATCAAAACTAAGCGGCGCACAGCGTCGACCGCTTCGGCAGAATGAGCCGCACCAGATAGTTCGACACTGCATCGTCCACGCACTTCACGCCCTGCAGGACGACAGTGTGCTGGTTGCCCTCAAAGGTGACCAGTTTGCCGCGAAGCTGGCGGGCTACATCGACCCCGGCCTGATAGGGAGTGGCCGGGTCGCCCGTCGTGGACACCACCAACACCGGCGGCAGCCCCTCCACCTGCCGGTCCCCGGAATCGCCGGTCGGCGGTACCGGCCAGAACGCACAGGCATCCCGGGCCGCCGACGGCGGATGCCCGTCGTCGAGGAACGGCGCAGCCTGCCGGTAGAGCCGGTCGGCCACCAGCACCACCGCCGGATCCGTCACCGGAGGGTCGTCGACGCAGCGGACCGCTTCGAAGGCGTCCTGGCTGGCGGAGTAGCCGTGCTCATCGCGCTGGTAATAGATATCGGCCAACCTCAACAGAGTAGAACCGGTCCCGTGGGCCAGTTCTGATAGGCCCCGATTGAGCACCGGCCAGAGCTGGTCGGTGTACAACGCCTGGATCGTGCCGATCGTAGCGTCGGTGTAGGACAACTTGCGGTCGCCGACCGGTCGCGCCGCAGTAGTCAACGGCAGCAATAACAGCTGGAACGCCTGGTTGGCCTGATCTTTCGGTATGTTGCCCAACCAGCATTGGGATTGCGCGAGACACCAGCCGACGAATGCGTCGAACGACTGCTGGAACCCGGCACCCTGATTCACCAAACTCTGCACCAGGTTCTCGTTCGGATCCAACGCGCCGTCGAGCACCATCGCCCGTACATTGCCAGGGAACTGCTCGGCGTAGGAGGTACCGAGCCGGGTGCCGTAGGAGTACCCCAGGAAGTTGAGCTTCGCGTCGCCGAGAGCGGAGCGCAACACGTCCATGTCCCGCGCGCCGTCCCGGGTGCCGGCGTTGGCGAGCATGTCCTTGCCTACCCGCTGGGCACACAGCTGCGCGTAGTCTCGATTCTCGCTCTCAGTCTGCGCGATCCCGGCGGGCGAGGTATCCAGATCAAGGTCAAGTCGCTCGGCGTCCTCCTCCTGCGTGTTCCGGCAGACGATCTTCGGCTGGCTCGCACCGATCCCGCGGGGGTCGAACCCGACGAGGTCGAACCGGCGGCCCAGGTCGCTACCGGCTACCGCCTTGGCTCGCGACGCGACCGCCGTCATACCCGAAGCACCGGGACCGCCGGGATTGACCAGCACGGAGCCCAGCCGCTCCTGCTGGTTGTCGGCGGGACGGCGGAGCACTCCGATCCGCACGGTGCCTCCCTGCGGGTGGGCGTAGTCCAGTGGCACCTCCACCCGGCTGCAGCGCAGCGTCGAATCGGCGAAGGACTGCCGGTCGAAGTCGGTGGTGGCGAAATCCTCGCAGCCACTCCAGGTCAGTCGCTGGGCGTAGAACCGCTCGAGGCCTCCGGGCACCGACCCGGCGGGACCGGCCTGGTACTGCGAAACGTCAGCGCCCAGACGTGATCCCGCGACGTCAGCGGCCTGGCGGCTGCCGGCGTCGGCAGTGCAACCGCTGAGGGCGAGCGCGATCGCCAGGACAGCGGTCGGGCGCAACGGGCGCGACATCCGGCAGATCCTAGTGATCCCACGGATGCGCTCTGAGCGGGCGCCGCGACCGGAGGCGGATGATGAGGGCATGCCACAGCTGCGTCTGGCCCTGGCCCAGGTGAATCCGTGTGTCGGTGACATCGTGGGTAACGCCACGATGATCGCCGATCGCTGCCGGGAAGCCAACGCTGCCGGCGCGCACGTCGTGGTGTTCGGCGAGATGGCGCTGACTGGCTACCCGGTGGAGGACCTGGTGCTGCGGGAGGGTTTCGTCGCCGGGTCGGTTCAAGCCCTCCAGACGCTGGCGACTCGGCTCGCGCAGGACGGCTGTGGGGAGTTGGCCGCTGTCGTCGGATACCTCGACTCCGACACCCACGGTCCCCGTGACGCCGCGGCGGTTCTGCACCGGGGCCAGGTGGTAGCCCGCCAGTTCAAGCACCACCTGCCCAACTACGGCGTTTTCGACGAACGCCGCTACTTCATCCCGGGCACCACCTTGACTGTGTTCCGGCTGCACAGCCTGGAGATCGGGATGGTGATCTGCGAGGACATCTGGCAGGTGAGCGGTCCGATCACCGCGCTGGCGCAGGCCGGGGCGGACCTGGTGGTCGCACCCAACGCCTCGCCCTACGAGCGCGCGAAGGACGACACCCGGCTGGCGCTGGTGGCGCGCCGGGCTATCGAGGTGGGCGCGCCGCTGGCCTACGCCAACCTGGTAGGCGGCCAGGATGAGCTGGTCTTCGACGGCGACTCGATGGTGGTCGGCGGGCACGGGGAGCTGCTGTTGCGGGCCCCGCAGTTCACCGAGCAGATCGTGACGCTCGACCTGGACCTGCCTGGTGGATCGGACCGGGCAGCGGGCCGCTTCGCCGGGCTCGACGTCCGCCGGGTGATCCTCGCCGATGACCCGCTACCGGCCTACTCGCCTGCGCCTGCTCCGCCGGCGGCCGAGCCGCTGCCCGACGAGGCCGAGGTGTGGGGCGCGTTGGTGACCGGACTGCGGGACTACACGCGGAAGAACGGGTTCCGCTCGGTGGTGCTGGGGTTGTCCGGTGGGATCGACTCCGCGGTGTGTGCCGCCCTAGCGGTGGACGCGTTGGGGGCTGACGCCGTGCATGGAGTGTCGATGCCGTCGTCGTATTCCTCGGTTCACTCCCGGACCGACGCCGCCGACCTCGCCGAGCGCACCGGCCTGCATTATCAGGTGCAACCGATCGGGGAAATGGTCGAGGTCTTCGTGCGCCAACTCGGTCTGTCCGGAATCGCTGAGGAGAACGTCCAAGCCCGCTGTCGGGGGGTGACGCTGATGGCGCTGTCCAACCAGCACGGTCATCTGGTGCTGGCCACCGGCAACAAGTCCGAGCTCGCCGTGGGGTATTCGACGATCTACGGCGACGCCGTCGGTGGCTTCGCGCCGATCAAGGACGTACCCAAGACCGCGGTGTGGTCTCTGGCGCGGTGGCGCAATGAGCTGGCCGACAAGCGGGGTGAGACCCCACCGATCCCACCGAACTCGATCGGCAAGCCGCCGTCGGCTGAGCTTCGTCCTGGCCAGCTCGACATCGATTCGCTACCCGACTACGGCCTTCTCGACCAGGTGCTCGACGACTATGTGCAGGGCGACCGCGGGTTCAGCGACCTGGTGGCGGCTGGGTTCGCGCCCGAGCTGGTCGAGAGCATCGTGCGCCTGGTGGACGCCGCGGAGTACAAACGGCGGCAGTATCCGCCCGGCACGAAGATCACCTTGAAGGCCTTCGGCCGGGACCGCCGACTGCCGATCACCAACCGCTGGCGCGAACGCGGCCTCACCGACTGACTGTGAGCCTCGTCGCACGCTAGTGCCAAGCTCTGACAATCGGTGCCAGGCTCTTGAGAAAGCGATCCGGTATGACCCGGGGACCGGCGGGAACGGCAGGCCCCGAGGGAGGACGGTCGATGATGACTGCAGCTGCTGCCCAACCCGCGCTGTACGGCGGACCCGTAGGGCCCGACCAGAACGTCAGGCGAGTCCGCGTCCAAGACCTGCTAGCGGCCAAACGCCGCGGTGAGAAGTGGGCGATGCTCACCGCGTATGACTACTCCACAGCCGGGCTCCTCGACGCTGCCGGAATCCCGGTGTTGCTGATCGGCGACTCAGCGGCAAATGTCGTCTACGGCTACGACACAACGCTACCGGTGACCGTCGACGAACTGGTGCCGCTGGTGCGCGGTGTGGTCCGCGGGGCTCGCCGGGCGCTGGTCATCGCCGACCTTCCCTTCGGGTCCTACCAGTCCTCCCCGATTCAGGCCCTGGAGACTGCGACCCGTTTCTGCAAGGAGGCTGGGGCCCACGCCGTGAAGCTGGAGGGCGGCCGCCGGGTGGTGCCCCAGGTCGAGGCGCTGGTCGCGGCGGGCGTGCCGGTGATGGCCCATCTCGGCCTCACCCCGCAGTCGGTGCACGCGATGAGCGGCTACCACGTGCAGGGCCGTGGCGAGCAGGGCGAACGCCTGCTCGATGATGCGAAGGCCCTGGAAGCTGCAGGTGCGTTCGCCATCGTGCTCGAAGTGGTACCCGCCGAGTTGGCCGCGCGGGTCACCGCGGCGGCGAGCGTGCCCACCATCGGGATCGGTGCCGGACCGGCATGCGACGCGCAGGTCCTGGTGTGGCAGGACATGGCCGCCTTTCACCCCTCTGCTGGCCCCGCGCCGAAGTTCGTCAAGACCTACGCCAAGCTTGGCGACGGCCTGCGCGAGGCAGCCAGCCACTTCGCCGCGGACGTCCGCGCGGGTGCCTACCCGGGTCCGGAACACACCTACAACTGAGCCGTCCATCCGGACCCGGAGAGCAGACCTCGCGCCTGGATCACGGGCTGATGGCCGGCGGACGGCGGGGTATCGGATCCAAACAAGACACCAGGACCTCCCTGGACTGCGGATCCGCTACCACGACGTCGTCGCGGTCCCGGTACACCAGCTCTCCGGTGGTATCGATCTCGAGCAGGTAACCGGCTTCGGCAAGCTGGCCCTCGTCCAGGTCGACCAGCCGTTCGACGCGGCTGGGCACCACGCGGTAGATGGGCCACACCAGATCGCCATAGGTCCGATGTAGCTCATCGATGAGGTAGGCCATCTGCTGCTGCCAGGGCAACGGCATCTCCTCGGCCAATGACCGGGGTAACACCACATAGCCCTGGTCGACACCTAGCTTGGCGCCCTCGAGGTGGTCCCGTAGCGGAGTGGCCGAAGCCGGCCGACGGGTTGGCCGTGGGATCGGGTCTGACGCGTACACCTACACCTCCGGATCTCAAGCCTTCGCGACCGGCACCCCAGGCCGGACCGCGAGCGGCATCAGTTCGTGCTCATCGAAGTTCACCGCTCGTTGCCGCAGCGGCACCGTCTGATTCGCCGCCTCGACCATGCGGCCGTTGCCCAGGTACATCGCGACGTGGTGGATGGTATCCGGGTTCGAGGTGTCATAACCCCAGAACAGCAGGTCCCCGGGTTGTGCCTGGCGCACCGGCAGCTGGGTACCAGCCCAGTACTGCTGCGCCGCCACCCTGGGCAGCGTGACCCCGGCTGACTGGTAGGACCGCAGCATCAGCCCCGAGCAGTCGTAGGCATTGGGCCCGGTAGCACCCCAGACGTAGGGTTTGCCCACTTCGCCCAGCGCGTACTGGATCGCCCGTCCGGCGACCTCCGACGGCGCCGGGAGCGGTGTGGTGCAGGAGGCTTTGACGTACTCCGTGACGTCCCCGCCCACGGTGCCGATCACGTTGACGGCCAGCGGTTCCCACTGGTGATATCGCGCGGGGAAGGCCGATCGCTCGATGGCCTGAGCCGAATCCCCGGGACGCTGGTTCTCCCAGCCGGGCACCATCAACAGCCTGTCGTAGAACTTGTTGATCTCGTAGACCGGATCGGTGACCTGAGCGACGCTGCCCCAGCCCTGGGAGGGCCGCATCTGGAAGATGCCCAGCGAATCCCGGTCACCGTAGGGCAGGTTATGCAGCCGGGACTCGGTCATACCCGCCTGGATGGCGATCTGCCAGGCCCGTGGCGGCAGCCGGCGCTGCTTGCCGATCGCGATGATCTGCTCGACGATGGCCCGCTGTTCCGCATCGAGGTCGCTGACCCGGACGGCCACCCGCGGCGCTTCCCGCGGGTCGGTAGTCGCGAGAACCGAGCCGCACGGCGCCCCGAACATAAAATCGCCGGAACCGACACCGCCGAGCAGGGTGGAGATCGCGGCCAGCGCGATGAGACCGCCGAGCACGCCGATCACCAGGAGCCCGACCAGCCACCGGCGCATGGCTCAACCCGCCCGCTCGTAACTGGCAACCCGCCAGCCAGCGGGCGTGGATACCAGCAGCAGCCGCACCACTACCGCAGTGGTGGGCACGTCCACCTCAGCCGAACTCGCCCCCGCGCTGACCGTCCGCGGCGCCTCGATGATCTGCGCCATGGGGACGTTCGCCGGGTTGATCGACTGCAGTTGGGGGAACAGGTCATCAGTGGTGTAAGGCCGCAACTGCTCAACCCAGCGCGCCGGGGTGATGCCCTTCGGGACGGTGAGAAACCCGTTCACCCAGGAGCGCGCGACGGCGAGGGCGGCGGCCGGGGCCGGGGCGCTCGGAAACGGCGCGGCAGGCTGCCGGGCAATCCCGGCTTCGGCCAGCGCCGAGCGTGGTGGCGAGGCGAAGGAGTTGGCTCCCGCCTTACGCCCGGCGCTGATCGTCGGGCCTGCGGAGGCACCCTGGTCGTCGGGCAACGCCTGCCCGAGCCCGACACCGATCGCGACGAGCGCCACCATGGTTCCGGCAAGGTGCTTGGGCGAACGCACCGGCCAGCCCCACAACCTGCGGTAGACGGCTGTGCGGCCGCGGTGGGTCCGGATCGGCACGGCGCGCTCCCCGGTCAGTCCGCGATCCGGGCGCTGCCGCCATCAGTGTTTTTCAAGGTTTCACAACCCAGTTCCGAGCCGACTTCCAGGCCGGCTGACGGCCGGTACACCACCCACACCGGGCGCCCGGCCACCTCGTCCAGCCCGGCCTCCCGCGGTGCGCCCCGTGAGCTGCCGCCCACCGAAGGCACGTATACCGGATCCTCACCGGCGTGGGCACGGCTGCTTGCGGTCACGTTGAATCCGGTCGGCATGGCAACCAACCGATCCGGCCGCAACAAGCTTTCGCTCGACCCGGTCAACGCAGCGTCGCCGTACCCCTGGCCAGCGCCGCCAAAGACGCTAGAACGGCCAGCACCCAGCGCCGGCGTGGCCGCGGCGCCACCCCCCCTACGGTCAATCCGCCCGGCCGTGACGATCACCAGTGCGTCAGCCTCTGGACGCACCCTGCTACCAGCCGCGGAGTCCGCGGTCGGTGCCCCCGGAGCCGTCTCAGAGCCCCGCGCCTCCTCCCAGAACCGCTCCGATGGGCTGGCATCGACATCTGCCCTGCGCCGCCGCAGCCGGGCCAGCACGCCGGGGGGCGCTGCGGGTAGCGCACCACCCACCGCGCCGACCGCGAGCTCGGTCATCTGCCACATCCGCCGAACCGGGCGCGCCACCAGCAACAACACCACAGTGATCATCCCGGCGAGCAGCATCTGCGCGAGTACCGACATGTTGCGAGTGGGGTCGAAAACCCACACCATCACCAGCGTGTGCAGTGCGGCCAGCGCTGACAGCACCACAATGTTGAGCAGCGCGGCGCCGACAGCGCGGCCGACGCCGCGCAGCAGGTCGTGGTACAGGATTGCGATCAGACCGATGATCGGACCCAGCAGAATCACCACTCGCAGCAGAACCTGAGCCAGCAGCAATGCCGCCTGCGCGAGCAGCTGGAACAGCCCGAACATCACTGCCTGCAGGGCAGCCAGGAACCCGACACCGATCCGGTTGCCATCCACCCCCTGGAAGTAGCCGTAGGCGCTGCCCGTCCGCTCGGCGATCGCCTTGTATTCCTGCTTCTTGCGGTCCGCGACACCGGATTTCGGATCGTCCGCGCCGTTGGCTATCTCCTGTTTGGTGTAAGCCTGCGCGCGAAGCAGGTCACGGCCCAGCTGCGCAGCCTGCGGACCATCCGGGGAACCGAACTCCCCGCGTAGCCAGTTGCGATAGATGATCTGGTCGTGCAGCAGGGTCGGGAGGGCATCGCGCTGCTCGATGCCGACCTCGTGCAGGAAGCCGCTACGCACGTCGTTGCTGCCCTCGACCAGGACGCCATCGAGCACCTGGGTGTACAGCAGCGGGGTCAGGTAGGTCGCGGCCGCCAGCCAGATGCCGGCCAGCGCCCACGCTGCGCGTTTGCTGACCGCGGCGAGGTCGCCGCGCCAGATCGACCGGAACAGCACGATCGCCAGCAGCACTGCGACCAGCCCGAACCAGGGTGCGTACACGCTGTCGTACAGCGCAACGGTGCCCGAGACGATCAGATCGTTCAACGGAGCCAGCAGGCCCCCATCGGACAGCGCGTAGTGCAGCCCGTTGGTGGCGCCGACGATCGCCTTGCCGATGTCGAACAGCAGGTTGCCGGTCCAGGTGTCGATCACCGCGTTCGGGTTGCGCAGTCCCGAAGGGCCACAGCCCAGGTCATAGGTGTGCCACACCAGTCCGGCGTAGCCGACCTCGTGGTAGGCACTGTTCGGCGCGCCGGCCTGCAGCGGTGTGGGATCGATCGCACCGACCATGCCGGACCCAGGCCGCTCCGGGTTGGATGCCTGTTTGCAGTCATCGGCTCCCGGGACCTGCGCCAGCGCTGATGATCCCCAGGCGGTCGACGGGCTGAGCAGCGCGATGGCCGCCATCAGCCCGAACAGCGCCAGCAACGCCGCGAATCTCCTGCCGCGCTGCACCCGGAGCGTCATGTTCGTGCCCTGACCGCGGCCGCCGGACCGATCCCGCTTCGTCCTGGGCTGTGGTCCTCTTCAGACCCAAGGTCGGCCGTGCCGGGCAGCTCCACAGCCGGCGAACCGCCGCGCAGTGCATCCGGAGTGGTGTCCAGCGCGGTGCACAGATGCTCCAGGTGGGCGCCGGAGAAGTCCACCCGCACCCGCTCCACCCCCCCGGCGCCGTCACCGAAGATGAATTGCCGGGGTGCTCGGTCTCGTTCGGTTGTCATCCGATCACCACCTGGGCGACGCCCCAGCGAGGCCACCACCTGCTCGTACCCGACCCCGACCGGAACCTTGAGCAGTCGCAGGGCATCGGCCTGTGCGGGCCCGTCGTCCAGCCTCCCGACGAACACCGAGTCCAGCAGTGACACGAAGCCCTGGATCTTGAGGAAGTCGGCCGGAACCTGCGACGACAGCAGCACCCGCACGTTCCATTTGCGGGAGTCCCGGGCGAAACGATTCATCAACACCCGGCCGGTGGGGACCTCGGAGAGGAAGAACGCCTCGTCGATCCAGACACCTTTGCGCTGGTCGCGGGGGCGCTCGTAGATCGACCGCTGGGTCAGCCAGGCGGCGAGGTTGAGCAGTTCCACGCCGAGTGACTCGGCGTCGGTCCAGTGCTCCCGGCCGATGGTGTCCTTGGGCAGGGTCAGGCCGGACATGGTGAGCACGGTGAGCCGGTCGTCACGCACCTCGGTGTAGGGGTCGGCGCCTTTGTCCGGTATGAGCAACGACATGCGTTCGCGCATCTCGTCGAGGAAGTCTGCGACGACGATGGCGTGCTCGTGGTGCTCGGAAGGATCACGGCGCAGCATCTCGAACACCTGGCCGGGGTGCGCGTCGGGCCGCCCGCCCACCGCACGGACCGCGCGGAGCAGCACGATGCGGGTCTTGGCCATCCGGGCGACTTCGAAGGGCAGCACGCCGGTGAGCACGTCGAGCACCAGCCGGCGCCGCGTCGCGGCAGTCAGCGCCTTCTCCCGCCGCCAGGCCCGCTCCGGGTCCTCCTCGTCGAAGAAGTGCGCCAAGTCGGGCTCGGCGACGACCCGGTAGGGGTTGAGGATGCCGGGCTGGGCGTTGAGCAGGTTGATCGGCCGGGCGTAGGGCCGCAGCTCGGGCAACTCGCACAGCTTGGCCAGGGGGCCGGAGGGATCGAGCAGGGTCCAGTACGCGCCGGCCCGCAGCGTCTTGTACACGATGCCGCCCCCCAGGAAGGACTTGCCGCCACCGAGCCCGGCCACCAACGCGGTCAACCCGGAGGAGTCCCGGATCTCCTGAGCCATCCACGGGTCCCAAGCGACCGGTCGCCGGGTGGCGGTGCACGTCTCGCCGAGCAGGATGCCGCGCCGGTCCCCAACATCCGCGGTGGCGGTGGGCACCGCGGATGCCGCCCAGGTCACCGAACCGCGGCGCAGGTAGGCACCCGAGGACAGCGGCTCGCCCGGGATGAACTCGCGGGCCAGCGCGTATTGCGACTCCGGATGCTCGATGGCGATCTTGGGCTTGTAAAGGTCCAGGAGCTGCTGCGCCAACCGCAGTGCATCCCGCTCGGTTGCCCCCGACACCGCCACCCGCCACCAGGACCGCACCCGGGTGCCCAGCGCGGTGAAGCCCGATGTCATCTCGTCGTCGATCTCCAGCACCCGGGTGGCTTGGCGGACCAGGCTTTGCGGAGGCTCGAGGTCGTGCTCGTCGGTGTAGTGCCGCACCTGGGAACGCACCTTGTTCATCTGGCGCTGCAGCTCGCCAGCCACCTCCTCAGGGCGGCGCACGTAGATTCGGGCGGACCATTCCACACCGGCCGGTAGGCGGTCCGAGCGCTGCACCCAGGGATCGTCGATCTCCGGGATGCGCAACCCGTGCATCTGTCCCACGGTGAGCACCACGACGTGCCGGTCGACCCCGGCGTTGGAGCCGGTGCGGCCGCGAACGGTGACGGTCGGCGCGTAGGGCTCGGTGTGGAAGTCCGCGGCGTCGGTGAAGCTGGCCAGATCCTCAGGTTCCCAGCTGGCGCCGGGCGCCGCGGGCAGGTTGCGCGGTGCGGGCAGACCCAGCGAGCACGATCGGTGCATCAGCCAGGACATCTCTCCCGCGGTCACCGGCCGGCCCTCCAGACCGGCGACGCTGATCACGCCGTCGAGATGCTCGACTTCGGCATCGATCGCGACCAGCTCGGCGTCGACTGCGGTGGGGAACACCCGCCGCAGCACTGGCGCGGCCCGCTCCACGACCCGGTCGACCATGGAACGGGTCTGCACCTGCACTCCGAGATAGACCTCTTTCTCGGCCATCGAATGCCCGAGCAGTTGCTGCTGCTCACCGATCATGTAGTCGTCGAAGGACAGCGCACCGGTGGTGTCGGGCAGCCTGCCTACCGCGTTGCGCACGTGGGCCTCGGCCCACATCCGGATCGGGTACGGCCGGGCCGTGACCCGCAGGTGCATCCACCGGCCCTGCAACTCCGCGTACTGTCCCGCGATGGCGTGAATCAGGTCCTGACGTTGCGAGTCCGAGCGGAACGACCAGCGCTGCGACGCGAGCCGGTACCAGGCGTAGACCTCCTGCCCATTGCGCACCAGGTGCCCGTCAATGGAGCGCAGCGCGATGGACGGGGTGTACGTGGGGGCGGCAGCCTCGCCGGGGAGCTTGTGGCCGCGCCGGTTGGAGCCCTGGTGTTGGTCGCCTTCAACGCTGCTCGGAGGACGTCGGAGCCCGAACACCTGTGCGCTCCTTCCTGCGGCCCCAGCGACGACTCGGCCGTTGGCCGGGTCGTGGGCGGTCGCGTTCGACCCGGACCCGCGATGCGCTGGCGGCGCCATCGCGACCCGCGATCACCTTCCGGGGAGCCGTGAGCTCCCGGACCCACATCGCGGCAACGGCGGTCAGCGGCCGCTCGTGGGTGATCCGGGAGCCGATCACCCGGGTGAGTAGGACGGTGATGAGCAGTCCCCAGCCGGTGGAGAAGAAGCCAAAGCCGATACCCACCTGACGCTCGAGGCCGAGAACGATAAGAAACGTCACCATCCCGACACCCCAGGCCACGTACCGTGCGCGCCACGGGAACGTCGCCTTGGGTGGGCCGAGCCAGACCGCGTCTACCCGGTAAACATCGTCGTCGGTGCGGATCCGCAAGGTCGCGTCACCCCCCGCTCAGCCGGTGAACAAGCCGGCGATCCACGTTCCGAGGTTCACCCCTGTGCCGGACACTGCCAGCCCGACGACGCCCAACGCGATGATCACACCTCCGACCCGTCGCATGACCCCGGCGTTGTCGCCCTTTCCGCCGCCCAGCCACAGCAGCAACACCGCTACCGCAAGCAGCAGCAGCGGCACGACGTTGTTCAACATCCAGGCGCGCAGGTTGTTCGTGCCCAGCTCCGTTGCCTGGGCGACCACGGTCAACGCAGTCATCGCAACCCCCCTGGGGGTCTGATCGTGGTTGCGCACCGAGCGGGCGCCCGGCGGGGTTGTGAGTAGACCATGCCAGGGTTGCCGCAGAGTACCCGGCTCGCCACGCCCAGTGGTCACTCGGATAGTGGAACGGGCGTCACCGTAACCCCGTCAGCGACGCCAGCGCAGCACTCTCAGCGGTCGCTGTTACGCCGATGAGGACCTTCGCGGAGCGGGGGCTGCCGTCCGGGGCCGCCATGGAGTGTGCTGATTACGTGCTGTGAACCGCCCGGTTGGCGCAGCGTTACCGCCGGTGGCAGTGCGGCTGCTGGCTTGGGTCGACGTTCCCGACCGACTAGTCTCGTGACGTCGGCTGGACCAGCATTTGAGAGTTGGTCCGGTGCCGTGCATCGGGAGGGACTGGTTGATGTGAGCGAGACCTACACCGCGGTTGATTTCCGCTTTCCGGCCCAAGTCCGAGCCGTCCAGCAGTCTGTGAAAGCGACCCGGACAGCTGACGCTCGTAACCAGATGATGGCCAGCATGACCGATTCCAAATCGGCTATGAGCTGGCCGAGGATCTGGACTGCGGCTAGTGATTGCGATTCGGACCGCGTCGCCCAAGAGGACTAGACTTCATTATACGGCCGCGCACGTTGTCCGAGAGACACCTCAGCCTGCGAGGTAGACATTCACGTCCCGTTCCGCGGGCATGCTGGGATCCCGC
>JRHI01000868.1_pt1 | contig 29900 bp, 28 predicted proteins | sample 215371 | NCBI WGS metagenome assembly JRHI01 (sample SAMN02929681, study PRJNA255918) | sediment metagenome | biome: cave system; feature: Ice Cave; material: Sediment; isolation source: sediment from deep within a dark volcanic ice cave with no known source of... ...
CATTTGACCGTTACAGTCCACTAGGGGTCTTGGCCGGCGCTGTCGTCGGGCGCGCGGCGGCGGGTGTCCAGGTTCTCGAACCTGGTCAGCTCGGGCCGGAAACGGAGGTTTACGGTGCCGGTGGGCCCGTTGCGATTCTTGGCCACGATGACCTCCGCAATGCCAGAGGTATCAGCCTTGTTGTAGTAGCCCTCGCGATAGAGAAAGATCACGACGTCCGCGTCCTGCTCGATGGAACCCGACTCACGCAGATCGGAGAGCATCGGCCGCTTGTCGGTTCTCTGTTCGGGGCCTCGGCTGAGCTGAGAGAGGGCGATCACCGGTACTTTCAACTCGCGCGCCAGCGCCTTCATCGACCGGGAAATCTGAGAGACCTCCTGGACACGGTTGTCGTCAGCCCCGCCGCGCCGGCTGTGCATCAACTGCAGGTAGTCGACGATGACCATCCCGACCCCCTCCTGCAGCTTGATCCGGCGTGCCTTGGTGAGCAGCATCAACTCGTCGAGCATCGGGGCGTCGTCGATGAAGATGGGAGCCTCGCCAAGCGGCCCCAGCGCCTGCGCGAGCCGCTCATGCTCGGATTCACCGAGCAGGCCCCGGTGGAGCCGCTGGGCGTCGACCCTGGCGTACTCGCAGAGCAGCCGCTCGGCGAGCTGGTCTTTGGACATCTCGAGACTGAAGATCGCCACGCCCACCTTCTCCTCGACAGCTGCGCGCAGGGCGATGTTGAGGGCCAAACTGGTCTTGCCCATCGAGGGTCGGCCCGCGACGATGATCAGCTCGTTGGCCTTGAAGCCGTTTGTCTTCGCGTCGAGGTCGAAGAAACCAGTCGCCACCCCCACGGTGCCACCGGCATTGTTCTGAAGCGCATCCACGCGTTCCATGGTCGTTCGGAGCAGGCCGAAGAGACGCTCGAAATCGGTTGAGATGCGGTCCTCGGAGATGTCGAAGACGACCTTCTGCGCCAGGTTCAGGGCGTCCGGAGCGTCCACGGCGTCGTCATAGCCAAGGCCCGCGATGTCCCCACCGGCTGAGATCAGCGAACGCTTGGTGGCCTTCTCCTTGACGATTCGAGCGTAATACTCGATGTTCGCCGCGGTGGGAACCGCCTGCTCGAGCTGGGCGAGGTAGGCGCGGCCACCGACGCGCTCGAGCACGCCCATCTTTTCGAGCTCGGAGCCCACGGTGACGATGTCGATCGGCTCGCCGAGGGCGAGCAGTTCGGTGGTGGCTCGGTAGATGTCCTCATGGTTTCGCCGGTAGAAGTCCGACGGCCGGAGGAACTCGGAGACCTTGATGATCGCGAGCTCGTCGAGCAGGATCGCCCCAAGGACGGACTGCTCGGCCTCCAGGTCATGCGGCGGGACGCGGCCGGGCAGCCTCCCGTCAATCGGCGGCGCGCTGGCCACCGCTGGGCCTCTACCGGTCCTGGGTGACGATGAGGTTGATGGCCGCGTCGACCTCACGATGCAGCTTCAGGGTCACCTGGTGCTCGCCCAGGGTCTTGATCGGCTCTCTGAGGTCGATCCGGTGCCGGTCGAGCTCGACCTGGTGCTGAGCCGCGAGGGCCGCAGCGATGTCTGAACTGGTGACCGAGCCGAAGGCCTTGCCCTCCTCTCCAATTCGCAGGCGAACCACGACGGTCTTGTTGCCGATTTCGTCGGCCAGCGCTTGCGCCTCATCGCGCTCCTTCGCCTCGCGTTTATTGGCCGAGGCCCGAATCCGGGCCGCCTCGGTCTCGACCCCCTTGCCGGCCAACACCGCCATTCGGCGGGGAATGAGGAAGTTGCGGCCATAGCCGTCGGCCACCTCCTTCACCTCGCCGGCGACTCCGACGTCCTTGACATCCTTAGTGAGCATCACGCGCAACTTCCATCACCTCCCGAGCCGTCGGCCCGTCCAATTTCGATTCGAACATCTCCCTTCACCCGGCGCGCTGCTGTCGATCCCGGGAGCGGGCCCGCCAATTCTGAAGCAGTCTCACCAATCCGCCGCGCGCCATGGCCACGGCCGCGCGGCGATCGGTGTCCCACGGCGAGTCGCGGGAGCGAAGAGCGGCCCGATTATCCGCCACGACCTCAGGCGGGCAGGCGTCTACGAACGTCTTGACAGCCAGGATGCCGAGGGCGAGCAGGTCGAGCTCCCCGAGCACCGGGACCCAGGCCGGGAGATCGAGCGGGCTCACGATGAGGCCAAGCGTGCCGACAACCGCCACCTTCGGCGCCAACGGGACGCGGGGATCCCGAAGGAGGCAGTAGGCCAGCTTGGCGTGCTGGGGAACCTCTCTGATCACCCGACGGACGTGCCGCAACGACAGGTTCATTGGCCGCTCAAGCCTACCCCAAGAAAGGGCTGGGGGGAGCAAGCTCTCCCTGCGTGTGGACCCGATCCCCCTGCCCGCAAAACGAGGCGGCCCAATTTCAATCGCCTGTGAAGAAAGTTCAAGGGCACGCCCGAAACGAATTGGGTGGGCGGTGGATAAACCTTGGGAAAAACTATGACCCCAACCAACTTCGAACCTTCCGGCGACTGCCTTGCGGCCGCCCCCCTCCGGCCCGCCGTCGATCGGGGCCGCCGTGAAGATTAGGGGTGAGCCAGAAAAAAGGGAAGGCCCGAATTTTTGTGCGCCGCCAGGCTACCTTGGGTTGCTCCCCGGAGCGTCAAATCAGGCGCGATAGGTGAATAATTCGGCGAATGACGACAGCCTCCTATGCGCATGGCGCCGGCATGATCCCGCTCCTTGGCCAGACGATCTCGGAGAACCTGCGCCAGACCGCCGCGCGCCACGGGGGGAGTGACGCCCTCATCGTTCCTCACCAGGGCTACCGGGCCACCTACCGGGAGTTCGTGGCAGAGGTCGGCCGAGCCGCTCGCGGCCTGATGGCCCTCGGCATCGAGAAGGGGGATCGGGTCGGAATCTGGTCGCCCAACCGGTACGAGTGGACCGTAACGCAGTACGCCACCGCACAGATGGGCGCAGTTCTGGTGAACATCAATCCCGCCTATCGGGCCCACGAGCTGGAGTACGTGGTGAACCAGGCGGGCATCCGGCTCCTCCTGCACAGCGCAGGCTTTCGGTCCGCCGACTACACCGCAATGGTGGCCCAGGTCCGGGCAGCCTGCCCGACCCTGGTGCGCACGCTCGTCCTGGACATCGAGTGGCCAGCGCTCCTGGCGGGTGCGGACGCGATCAGCGAAGCCGGCCTCGCCGAGCGGGAGGCATCCCTCCAGTTCGACGACCCCATCAACATTCAGTACACCTCGGGAACGACCGGCTTCCCAAAGGGGGCCACCCTCTCCCACAGCAACATTCTCAACAACGGATTCTTCATCGGGGAGACGATTCAATACACGACAAGGGACCGGGTCTGCATTCCGGTGCCCTTCTACCACTGCTTCGGCATGGTCCTCGGCAACCTCGCCTGCACGACCCATGGCGCCGCGATGGTGATCCCCGGCGAGGCCTTCGATCCGGTCGCCTGCCTGGAGACGGTGCAGGCTGAGAGGTGCACCTCCCTCTATGGGGTGCCGACAATGTTCATCGCCGAACTCGACCACACCCGCTTTGCCGAATTCGACTGCTCCACGCTTCGAACCGGCATCATGGCCGGCAGCCCCTGCCCGGTCGAGGTGATGCGCAGGGTGCTCACGGACATGCATATGCCCGAGATAACAATCTGCTACGGCATGACGGAGACCTCGCCCGTTTCCACCCAGACCAACATCGGCGACCCGCTTGACAAGCAGGTGGGCACGGTCGGCCGCATCCACCCCCACGTCGAGCTCAAAATCATTGACCCGGAGAACGGCCGGGTCGTGCCCCGAGGAACCGGTGGCGAGCTGTGCACACGCGGCTACAACGTCATGCTCGGCTACTGGAACAACGAGGAAGCGACCCGGCTGGCAATCGACGCGGCGCGCTGGATGCACACCGGGGACCTCGCCGTAATGGATGGCGATGGTTACTTGAATATCGTCGGACGGATCAAGGACATGATCATCCGCGGCGGCGAGAACATCTATCCCCGCGAGGTGGAGGAATACCTGTACGGCCACCCTGACATCGCCGACGTCCAGGTGATCGGCGTTCCATCCGAGAAGTACGGCGAAGAGGTGATGGCCTGGGTGCGCCTGCGCGAGGGCGCTCACCTCACCGATGAAGAGCTGACGAACTACTGCCGGGGAAAGATCGGGAGCTACAAAATCCCGCGGTATTGGAAATTCGTGGACAGCTTCCCGATGACCGTGACCGGAAAGGTGCGCAAGATCGAGATGCGTGAGGCCGCGGTGCGCGAGCTCGGGCTCGAGAAAGCGGCCGGCGTGGTAACCGCCTGACGCCCGCCGGCCTTCTTTCAGAATTCATGCCGGAAACGGCCGGCAACAGTTCGCCAACGCCTCGCAAGGTTCCCCTGGCGACCCGTTAAATCGAGATGACGGGCGTCTCGTGGGGATTCAAATTCATCCACACCCACCGATTGCACCGTTAGCGGCCGAAAGGAGGTCGGAATGGGTAGGGGTATCGTTTCGAGTCTGGCGTCGACGGTGGCGGTCATCGCCAGTGCCGTCCTTCTCAGCGTGGCAGGCAGCAGCTCAGCACTGGCTGTGGCAAGCAATCCCACGCTGGGATCCTTCGATCCAGCTGCCCCCGCGGCCAATCCCTACGCCGGCTGCGTCGCGTCGGTCCTGACCGGCAGTGGCTTCGTGTTCGGCAGCCAGGCGGCGCTGACCGCCGCCCTGAACGCGGTCTGGCCGAACCTACCGCCCGCGGTCGCCAGCGTCTGCAAGCAGGCGGTCGATACCCGCCAGCCACAGGTCTGCGTCGCCCCCACCGCTCCCGCCCCCTGCTCAGGGATCGGCCCGGCAGCGGTCAGAGAACTGGCGGCTCGCGTCGCCTCGCTGCCCGGTAACTGGAAGCTTGTCAGGGATACCCTGGGCTGCTGCGGCGGATACGCCGAGACCTCGTTGGTCAGCCCCACCTCCGGCACGCCCATGGCGATGGTGAATGGCACCTTCTCCCTGCCCAAGGACTTCTGTCCGACCTCCTGGTGCGCGGGCAAACCCGGCCTGTGGGCGTCCTGCGACGTCTTCGGCTGCAACGAGGTCAAAGAGCTCGGGGTGAGTTTTGTCGGCCGCACGCCGGAAGTTCCGGGCGTAAGGGCCCACTACTACACGACCGACGGCTTCAAGAACGCGATCTACAACATCGATGGCCTCTACGGCCAGGGATATTGGGGAACCGGCTGCACCACTCCCTCGCCGAGCGAGTGCGGGTTCTCCCCCGCGATGAGCTGGACGTGCCATGCGGGTATCGACCCGGCGCCGCCCGCAACCTCGGCGCCCGCCAACTGCGGTGGCCAGAGCCTCTCCATTTCGATGGTGTTCCTCAGCGGGCCCGGCGGTTGCATCGGCTGCATGTCGATCTCGCCGACTGTCGCCCAGCAGGTGTCGTTCCGGCTCGACAGCAACGTTCTGGGCTGGCGGGGTAACCCCACCGTCTGCGCCACCACTGTCGACTGCCTCCGTTTCGACGATCCGCGGCTCAGCTATCTCGACGGTGCCGGCCGGCCGACCGTTGTGTGGAATGCCTCGACCCCCGTGCCCGCCGCGGTTGTGAACGTCACCTCCGGCAACCTCGCCTGCTTGGTGAACGTGAACGTCAGCCGGGGTCCCGCCGTCTCCTGCGTCGACGTCGCCGGCACCGTTGGCCCGATCGTCCAGGCCGCTCACGCCCCGGTGGTCTTCGCCACGCCGCCGACGGTCAGCGCGACCGCCGCGCCGGCTGCCAACACCTCGGGCTTCACACGCGGGCCAGTCGTGGTGAGCATCAGCGCCGTGTCACCGTTGGGACCGGGCGTGAGGTCGATCAACTACCGGGTGAGCGGCGCCCAGCCGATCCCGCCCACCAGCATTCCCGGCCAGAACGGACAGGTGTCGATCAATACCGACGGACAATCCGATGTGGAGTATTTCGCGACTGACCTGGCCGGCAGCACCAGCCCGACCCTCCACGCCATGGTCAAGGTGGACAACAGTCCGCCGACCTTCAATTGCGCCACCCCGGGTGCCGGCTGGCACCTGGATAACGTGACGGTCGCCTGCACCGCGAGCGACGCGCTCTCAGGGCTCGACAACCCCGCCCAGGCAAGCTTCACGCTCACCACCAACGTTGCCCCGGGCACGGAGACGGCCAGCGCCAGCACCGATTCGGTGACCATCTGCGATCGCGTCGGGAACTGCGCGATCGCCGGGCCGCTGACGGGCATCAAGATCGATCGCGCGGCTCCAACCATCTCGATCCGCACCCCGTCCGGCACCTACACCGTGGGGCAGGTCGCCCTCGCCGACTACTCCTGCACCGACCTGGGATCGGGTGTCACCTCCTGTGCCGGGCCGGTGGCCAATGGCTCGCCAATCGACACGGCAGCCCCCGGGCCACACACCTTCACAGTTAGCGCCGTCGATGCCGTCGGAAACCACAGCCAGGCGGTGATGAACTACATGGTGGTGGCCCGCACCTGCGATCAACACGGCGAGTGGGTCGCGGACGACGATTGCGACCTGGACCACGAGGATGCCGTTCACAGCGCACCGGCCGCCACCCGCGCGCCTGAAGACGCGGTGAAACCCGCCGGCCTGCGCGACTAAGCGACCGACCTAGAGGACCTGCTCTGGGAGGAGGCCCTTGGCGCGCAGCTTCGAGGTCTCGTGGTAGGCGTCGACGTAGCGAAGGGTGCCGGAGGCTGACCGCAGCACCATCGAATGGGTGTAGGCATAGAACTCCTCGTAGCGGACGCCCTGGAGCAGCTCACCCGAGGTGATCCCCGTGGCGGCGAAGAAGATGTTGTGGCCCGAGCAGAGGTCGTCGATTCCCAGCACGCGGCCGCCGTCGTGTCCCTCCTCCTTTGCCATCCGCTTCTCCTCGTCGTCACGGAGGAGTAGGCGCGCCTGCATATCTCCCTGGAGGGCCTTCACCGCGCAGGCCGCCAAGACCCCTTCGGTGGAACCCCCCGATCCCATCATCACGTGCATCCCGGTCTTGGTCTCGAGGGCCGCCATGATCGCCCCGGAGACGTCACCGTCGGTGATCAGCCTGATCCGCGAACCTACCTCGCGAACCTCATCGATCACCGTCTGGTTGCGGTCCCTGTCGAGCACCACCACGGTCAGGTCCCGGGGATGGAGCCCCTCGGCCTTGGCCACTCGCCGCAAGTTCCATTCGATTGGCATGTCGATGTCGATGACGCCGCGTGCCCGCCTTCCCACGACCAGCTTCTGCATGTAATGGACGTGCGTCGTGAACATGCAACCGCGCTCGGCAAGGGCCACGACCGCGACTGCGCCAGGGCCGCCCGTCGCGGCCAGCCGGGTGCCGTCGATCGGGTCGACCGCCACGTCCACCTCCGGCTCCAGACCGTTGCCCAGCTCCTCGCCGAAATAGAGCATCGGAGCCTCGTCCTTCTCGCCCTCGCCGATCACCACCGTGCCCTTCATGTCCACTGAACCGAGCGCGGACCGCATGGCGTCAACGGCGCGCTGATCGGCGGCCTCCTTGTCGCCGCGGCCCTGAAGAGGAGCCGCGGCCAGCGCTGCCGCCTCGGTCACCCGGAGCAGCTCCAGGGCCAAATTCCGATCCATGGTTCGATCCAAGGGACGATCCAAGGGGCGATTCAAGATTGGTTGATCCCTGGCCATGCTTCGCAAAGTTACCCCACTGCCGGCACGACTGTCTGCTGGCTGGGCTACTCGGTGAAGTCCGCGGGGAGGGTGCCGAGGTCGGGATCGCCGGCCGCCGCCGCCGGCTTGCGTCCCGGTTTCCCACGCGCCTTTCCCGACTGCGCCGGCGGGCCTCCCAGCCGGCGGCGGATCGGAACTCGGTCCCGCTCGACGAGCACCTTGCTCTTGTTCACCAGCCGACGCTCTCGGTCCGGCGTCTCATAGACACAGGTTCGCTCGAGGACCGCCGTGACCCAGACCCGGATGCCTTCGAGTTCCCCCTCGAAACCCTCGACGATCATCTCGTCCTCTTCCAACTTGATCTTGCTGAGCGGGACCCGCATCATCTCTAGGTGAAGCGAGCATACCGCACTAGCTGATAGTGGAAGATGGCCTTTTAGATCAGAAGAACTCGCCCCAGAACTTGCGCACCAGGTCTGTCGCTGCAGGCCTGCCGGCAGCCTTTTCCGGCTCTCCCGCTTCGACTGGATCGGGCTCGACGTATCCCTCAGCCTCCTCCGGAAGACCCTCTGGGTAGACGGTCATGCCGCCCCGGTGAACGCCTCCCTCGTGGACGATCAGCGCGCTGACGCGAGCGTCACCTTCAACCCTGCCGGTGGCGGTGATCTGAAGCCGGCCGCTGGCGGTGATATTCCCCCGGACCAGGCCGGCGACCACGACATCCAGGCCGCGAATGGTGGCGGTGACTTCGGCGCCCCGGCCGATCACCAGGTCGCTGGCGCAGTCGATCTCGCCCGTGAAGGAGCCCAACACCTCGCCCCGGCCAGTGATCATCCAGCGGCCCGAGGCGGAGTCGCTGCGAGCCAGCGTGGTCGCCTCAATGGTCTGGGCGGTTTCGAAGGTGGGTGCCGAAAGCACCGGTGAGCGACCCCCCTCACCACCCCCCGGCGCGCGCACCGCACTCCCATTGCGGTGACCGTTGACAGCCTGTCCGCTGCGGCCCCCCGCCGGCAGCTCCGCCTGCATTTTTGACGCACCAATCTCAGTCGCCATGACGCCCCCCGGTCAAAATTCCTCGATGCACCGGCCCGGCCGAGCTCGAAATTCCCCCAACGAAACATGACCGGAAACAAGTTCCTGTCATTCGCAATATAACGAACGAATGCTCGGCGTGTACGAATGTCGGCGAATTGGCGGTGGGAGTTCGGCTAGCTCTTGCGGTAGGGACGGCCGACCGCGGCGGGGGCGATGGCCCTCCCCATGGCCCCCGCCACCACCACGATGGTGAGGATATAGGGGAGCATTCCGAGGAATTGGTAGGGCAGTGCGATGCCGCCGATCTGGAGGCGTTGACCCAGCGCGTCAGACCCGGCGAAGAGCAGCGAGGCGCCGAAGGCCCCGATCGGCGTCCACTTGCCGAAGATCATCGCGGCGAGCGCGATGAAGCCGCGTCCGCCGGTCATGTTGGGCAGGAAGTTGCCGATCTGCTGGAGGCTGAAGTAGGCGCCGCCCAATCCGGCCAGGGCGCCACTCCCGATGACATTCACGTATCTCACCCGGAAGACCGAGATCCCGGCGGTCTCGGCCGCTTTGGGATGCTCGCCACAGGCACGCGTGCGCAGGCCCCACACCGTGTGAAAGAGGAGGAGGTGAACTGCTGGAATCGCGAGCAGCATCGCGTAGGTGACGAGCTGATTCTGGAAGAGGATGGGGCCGAGCAGTGGCACTTGGGAGAGGATCGGCAGGTCCCAGTGGGGGAGCGTTCCGGGGCCCCGGGTGGCCGCGGCCTGGATGTAGTTGCGGTAGAAGACGCCGGTGATGCCCACCGCCAGGATGTTGATCACCGTGCCGCTCACGATCTGATCCACCAGGAATTCGATGGCGAGCACCGCGTGCAGGGCCGCGATGATCATGCCGGCGACGACGGCGGCGACCACTCCGAGGTAGAGGTTCGAGGTCGCCAGGGCGACCGCGAAGCCGACGAAAGCCCCTGTGAGCATGATCCCCTCGAGCGCGATATTCACCACCCCGGCTCGCTCACAGATGACGCCCCCGAGGGCGGCCAGGGTGAGTGGCGTGGCGGTGATGAGGGTCGCTGAGAGGAACTGGACCCAATCGAACGTCTGCAGGAAATTGGCCATCAGGCTAAGTCCGCCTCCCTCTGGGTGATCGTGACAGTGGCCACCTGGCCGCGGCGCATCCGGAATAGCCAGCTGACCAGCGCCGGTGCCGCAATGAACATGATCACCATCGCCTGCACCACCGAGATGAGGTCAGCCGACACCTGGGGTTCGGTAGCCAGCTGCATGAAGCCCGCTCCGCTGTGGAGAGCTCCGAAGAGGAAGGCGGCCGGCAGGATCCCCCAGGGATTGCTCCGCGCGACGAGGGCGACGGCGATGGCGTCGAATCCGTAGCCGGCTCCGACCGAGTCGGTCATGTGGTGGCTGAGACCGAGGGCCTGGACGATCCCCGCCAGGCCGGCCAGCGCGCCCGAGATTCCCATCGTGAGAAAGATGGTCCACCCCACCGAGATGCCCGCCGCGCGCGCCGCGCCTGGGTTGAAACCGACGGTGCGGATGCGAAACCCGACAGTCGTGCGCTCGAGCAGGAACCACACGATCGGAACGGCGACGATCGCCAGCAGGAGGCCGGCGTGCAGCCGGCTGCCGGGGAAGATGATTGGCAGGATGGCGGCGGGATCCACGTCAGGGGTCCGTGGGGTTGAGGCGTGCGGGGCGGTCATGGCGCCCTTGTTGATGAGAAAGCTCGCCAGCAGGAAGGCGATGTAATTGAGCATGATCGTGGTGATCACCTCGTGGGCACCAAAGCGCGCCTTGAGGGCCCCTGCGATACCGGCCCAGGCGAACCCGCCGGCCATCCCGCTCAGCAGCACGATGGGGACCTCGATGATGGCAGGTAGGCCGGTCAGACTGTAGCCCGCGAACACTCCCAACAGGCTGCCGACGTAGAACTGACCCTCGGCTCCGATGTTGAACAGTCCCGCTCGAAACCCCAGGGCAACGCCGAGGCCGAGGAAGACGTAAGGAATCGTGCTCACCAGCGTCTCGGGGAAGGCATTGGGGTTGGTGAACGCTCCCTGGAAGAGGGCGAGGAAGGCCGCGGCGGGATCGCCGCCGGTCGCCAGCACGGCAATGGCGGCAACGGCGAAGCCGGCGAGGACCGAGGTGAGAGGAATGGCGACGTTGGTGATCGCGAAGGAGCGCCACCGGGCCATCTCAGGCGGCCCCGGCCATCAGCAGCCCGATCCGCTCCCGATCGGCCTCTCCGCTCTCGAGCACGGCGACGATCCGTCCCCGATAGATGACGGCCACGCGGTCGGCCAGCGAAAGGATCTCATCGAGCTCGCTGGAGACGAGCAGAACCCCGAGCCCGTTGTCCCTCTCCCCGACCATCTGGCGGTGAATGAACTCGATCGAGCCCACGTCCACGCCGCGGGTCGGCTGGCAGGCCAGCAGCACCTTGGGCTGAGTGCCCAGTTCCCGCGCGACCACCACCTTCTGCTGATTGCCACCCGAGAGCGCGCCGACCGGCTGGTCCGGCCCGGTTGCCCGGATGTCGAACGATTCGATGAGCCGCCGGGCATAGGTGCGGATGCTGTCAAACAGGCGCAGCCAGCCCCGCGCATAGGGGGACCGGTCGTAGTCACTGAGGATCAGGTTGTCGGAGACCGGCAACTCGAGGACGACGCCCTGGCGCTGACGATCAGGCGGGATCAGCCCGAGGCCGGAGTGGAGCCGTTCGGCGGTACCCCGGCCCGTCACATCGCGCCCGGCGATGCTGATCCGGCCCGATCGAAGGGGTCGAAGTCCGGCGATCGCCTCCACCAGCTCCAGCTGACCGTTGCCCTCGACGCCGGCCACTCCCACGATCTCCCCGGCGCGAACCGCGAGGCTCAGACCGGTGACCGCCGGCTGGTGGCGGTCGTCGGTGACACTGACGTTCTCCAGCAGGAGCACGTTTTCACCGGGCCGGGATTCCTGCTTGTCGACGCGAAGCAGGACGGCCCGCCCCACCATCATGCGCGCCAGGTCCGCCGGGCTCGACTCGGCGGGCGTGGTCACGCCGACCACCTTGCCGCGACGCATCACGGTGATCTGATCGGCGATCTCCATCACCTCACCCAGCTTGTGTGTGATGAAGATGACCGAGCTGCCCTGCTTGACGAGCTCTCTGACAACCTCGAAGAGCCGTCCGATCTCCTGCGGAGTGAGCACCGCGGTCGGCTCGTCCAGAATCAGCAGGCGGGCGCCCCGATAGAGCGCCTTGAGGATCTCGGCGCGCTGCTGCGCCCCCACCGAGAGGTCCGCGACGCGGGCCCTGGGGTCGACCTCGAGCCCGTATCTCGCGGAGAGCTCGCCCACAGTTCGGTAGGCGCGCTCGAGGTCAACGGTGCCGCCCCAGCCCGTTATCTCGTTGCCGAGCATGATGTTTTCGGCAACCGTGAGCGGCGGAATCAACATGAAGTGCTGGTGGACCATCCCGATGCCGAGGCGAATGGCCTCCTCCGGTCTGGTCAGGTTGACGAGCCGGCCGTCGAAGCGGACCTCCCCGGAATCGGCCTTGGTCAGCCCGTAGACGATGTTCATCAGCGTCGACTTGCCGGCGCCGTTCTCGCCGAGCAGGGCGTGGACCTGACCCCACCTGACGGCCAGGTCCACGCTGTCGTTGGCCCTGAGCTCCCCGTAGGTCTTGACGACCCGGTGGAGCTCGAGGGCCAGTCCGTTTTCGGTCTTAGGGCTTGTAGCCGGTCTGGATTGTGCCGTCGGCCAATCCCTTGAAGATGGTGTCCAGCTTGCTCCCGTTGGCACTCAGCTGGGAGGAGAAGTTGTGGAAGGGCGAGAAGCCGACGCCGTTGTTCTTGGCGTCGAAATTGAGGATGCCGTTGCTGAAAGAACCCTTTGCGCCGTTCGCGACGGCGGTCTTGACGGCCAGCGCGAGGTGCTTCTCGGCTGAGGTGATGAGGCAGTCCCGGACGTCGGGATAGGACTCGTACTGGTCGACGTCGACGCCGATGCACATCTTCTTATTCTCGTGGGCGGCGAGCAGCGCACCGTTGCCGGTGTTGCCGCCGGCGCCGAATACGACGTCAGCACCCTTGGAGAAGAAGGTCAGGGCGTTCTGCTTGCCGAAGTCGGGATCGTTGAAGCTCTTGGCCCCGCTCTCCGGCTGGTAGATGCCGAGTGTCTTGACGCTCGGGTTGGTGTACTTCGCGCCGGCCTCGAACCCGACTCGATATTTGTGAACAGGGGGAATATCCAGTCCGTAGACGCCGGCGACGGTACCGGTCCTGGTGGCGAGCCCGGCGATGGCCCCGGCCATGAAGCCCGCCTGGTCCTCCTGGAACAGAAGCCCGAGCAGGTTGGCCGGCGTCACCTTGTCATCGAAGTCGGCGAAGTCGACCATCACGAACTTGACGCTGGGATTCTCCTTGGCCGCCTTGATGGTCGCGTCGCCAAGCTTGAACCCGACGGTCACGATCATGTCGTACTTCTGGTCGACGAAGGTCTTGATGTTCTTCGGGTAGTCATCCTCGACGCTCGACTCGATCGCCTTTCCCTTCACGCAGAGCGCCTTATCGGCCTCGGCGTCGGTCACACCCTTGTAGGAGTTGGCATTGAAGGACTTGTCGTTCAGCTTGCCGACGTCGGTGACCAGGCCCACCTTGTACGTCTTGGAGCAGCTGTCGCTCGACCCGCCCGAATTCCCTCCGCCACCCCCGCAGGCGACGACCATGACGGTGGCGGCGAGCAGGCCACCCAGCACACGGAATCTCTGCATTTTGCGAATCCCCTTTCTCCTTAAAGTCGACCGGTCGAAGGGAGTCTAATGCAAGGAACGGCGGAGGAAATCGGCGCTCCCCGGCCAGCTGAGCTCCATCACCTCGCCGGCGAGGTCTCCGCAGCAGTCCTCGACCTTGGCGCGGAGTTGCTCCATAGTCGGCGGCCGGTCCGGAGCACCCGGAGGGAGCTTCAGCTCGACCGTCCGGGTCCGGCCGGCCGCGGTCACGTGAGCCGTGAAGGTGCCGTCCAGCAGGCCGCCGCCGGCGGGTGTGGCGGCAACCGAAACCGCAGCCACGAGCCGCTGCGCCGCCGCCCGGCCGACACCACCATCGGTGAACGTCTGGAACTTCACGGGATCATCGAGCAGCGCCGCGGCGACGCCATATTCCAGGCTGAATTTCCCCTCCAGACCAGTCCTGGGCCGGTGCCGATTCAGCGGTTGGAGAGCCGCCGCGGGAGTTTCGATGTGGATTGACTCCACCGAATCCGGATTCAGCGAATCGGGGTCGCGATGAAGGCCGGCCAGCGCCGCGATGGGACGCTGGAGGGCATAACAGCAGGGGTAGAGCTTGATGGCAAGGCCGCCCGGTATGGCCGGGCCGGCCGGGTCCAACGCCGCCGGGTCACCGCCCACCAGCCCCAGCCATTCCTCCAGGGCGGCCGGGTCGGCCTGCGCCCCCGCCGCCGCCAGCCTGGCCGCGCGCACGCCGGCGGAAACGGCAAAGCCGACCTGAAGAGGCTTGGCCATGGTTCCGAAAGCGCGCTGCACGCCACCCGCCGCCGGCAGGGCCAGGGCGATGGCCCGCGCCAGGCCTTTCGCATCGAGCCCGAGAGCGATGCCAGCCGCCACCGCCGCGGCAGGGGCACCTGCCGTGCACGTCGCATGCCAGCCCCGGCTGTAGTGGCTCCAACCGAGCGCCGCGCCGAGCCTGGCCATCACCCCGGCCCCGGCCAGGTAGGCAAGCTCGCCGCCGCCGGCGGCCAGCGCCGCGCTGACGCACACCACCGAGATGTGGGCGGTCGATTCGAGATGCAGGTCGTCGTAATCGAGGGCATGGCCGGCGGTCGCCCAGTGGGTCGCCTCATCCTCAGCGGCGGCGATTCGCGCCACGGGCTCGTGACGCCCGGCCACGGCGACCGCGACTGTGTCGACGAGGGCCCGGCGAGCGAGAGCCAGGTCGGCCGCGGTTGGCCGCAGCGCCGCCGCCCAGCCAGCCAGGATCTCGGCAATCGGGCTAGAGGTCAGGATGAGCCCTAAGGTAGCGCAGCACAGCTTCCCGATCGGGCTCGACCACCCCCTCCAGGACGAGCTCCTCGAGCCGAGCCTTGATGCGGCCCAGCTCTGGACCGGGTGGCAGCCCGAGCTCGGCCATGAGTTCCTCCCCGGTCACCGGCGATCGGAGCCGGCTCGGCTCCTCCTGCTTCACGGCGTCGAGGCGGGCGGCCAGCTCATCCAGCTTTTCCGGTTGGTCATAGGCAGACGCCCCGATGTCGGCCTTTGCGAGCGCCATGAGCCGGCCCAGGTCGGGGCCGGCGTCCCGGGCCAGCCGCCGAACGGCGCCATCGGTCCAATCGGGCGAGTAATACACGGGTCTCAGGTGCAGCCGCACCAGGTGGGCGATGCGATCAATGTCGTTGTTGGAGAACCGCAACCGGGTCAGGGCGGCGGCGGTCAGGGTGGCCCCGATCGCCTCGTGGCCCAGGAAGCTCCCGTCGGCCGCCGCGGTCGACACCTTGCCGACGTCGTGAAAGACCGCGGCCAGCCGCGTGATGAGGTCTGCCGGGGTGAGGCGTACTGCTTCCAGTGTGTGGTTGTACACGTCGTGGGTGTGGTAACCCCCCTGCTGGACCCCCCGGCAGGCGGCCAGCTCGGGCAGGACCTCGCTCAGCAGCCCGCCCTGGTCGAGCAGGTCGAGGGCGAGGGCCGGGCGATCGCTCAGGAGCATCTTGCGGAGCTCATCAGTGATCCTCTCGACTGAGACGACGGGGGGCCGGAGCCGGTCGTGCAGGAGGCGCATCGCGGGGAGCTGCGACTCCTCCAGTTCGAAGCCCAGCTCGGCCGCGAAGCGGACGGCCCTGAGCATCCGGAGGGGATCGTCGTTGAAGGTTTCCGCGGCGTCGCGCGGCGTGCGCAGCAGCCCGTCGGCGAGGTCGCGCAGGCCGCTGCCGAGCCGGTCCTCCACCTCGCCCGCGAAGGTCATCAGGAGCGCGTTGATGGTGAAGTCGCGCCGGCGCAGATCGTCCTCGATGGTCGCCGGGCGGACGGCGGGCTTGCGGGAGTCGGGCCGGTAGCTCTCGCCCCGGGCAGAGGCGAATTCGATCCGCCGGCCCTGCCAGACCACCTGCGCTGTGCCGAAGCGTTCAAAGAGGACGGGGGCGGTCGACCCGGCGAGCTCGGCGAAACGGGTGGCCAGCTCGAGGCCGCGGCCGCCGCCGACGACCACATCGATCTCGCCGTCGCCCCCTCTCCTCAGGATGTGATCCCGGACATATCCACCGACCGCCCAGGCCGGTGCACCGAGCTCGGTCGAGGCTCGGTGGAGCAGCGGGAGAGCGGGATCCGCGATCAGAGGTTCGCCAGCGCCCATTCGACAGCGCCCACCAGCCCAACCTGGCTGCCGAGGGTTGCCCGCACCAGGCGTGGCCGTCGATTGCGGGTGATGAAGGGAGAGGTGCGGATGGGTTCATAGAGCCGGCGCCGGACGAGGGCCCAGGATGCGGTGATGCCGCCGCCCATCACGATCAGCTCGGGGTCAACCAGGTTGGCCAGGTTCATCAGGGCGATCCCGACCATGGCGGCTGCCTCCTCGACGACGGCCAGCGCTTCCGGCTCTCCCCGGCGGGCGGCGGCGAACACCTCGGCGGCGGGCTTCCCGGTCCGGTCCGCGATCGCGGCACCGCTCGCATACGCCTCCGTGCAGCCCCGGCTCCCGCACCGGCAGAGCCGGCCGGCAGGATCGAGAACCATGTGCCCAACCTCGCCCGCGCTGCCATGAGCGCCACTGTAAAGCCGCCCGGCGATGATCAGCCCGGCCCCGATCCCCGTGCTCCAGGTGACGTAGGCGAGGTCGCTCACCCCCCTCCCCGCGCCCCGGCGGTGCTCAGCCACCGCGGCGAGGTTGGCGTCGTTCTCCAGGTGAACCGGCGTCCGCAAGGCATCCCTGAGCATCGCCGCGAAGGGAACTGTGCGCGGCCAGCCGGCCAGGTTCGGCGGGTTCACCAGTGTCCCGCTTCGGGGATCACAGGGACCGGGCACGCCGACACCGACCGCCATCAGTCGCGCGCCGCCGGCCAGGCGCTCCACCTGGCGGACCACCCAGCTCACAGTTCCGGCGGGGCCGCCCAGCTCCGTTGTGCGCGCCCGGGCGATCGAGCTGATGCCACCGCCGCGATCAGCGATGGCAAGGCGAACCTGGGTTCCGCCGAGGTCGATGCCGACAATCACCTGCGCCAAGTTACTTTCTGAGGGTCCTCACATCGCCATCACGCCGGGTTATCCGCTGGGCATCCAGGTATTCGAGAAGGGCGAGCACCGGCCGGCGGCTGGCCGCCATCGCATCCCGCAGCCGAGCGACGGTGACACCGCCCTCCCGCTCGACGATTTCGGTCACCAGGGCCATCGCCGATTCGTAGGCGACCCGCGTGAAGGCGATGTCATCGGAGAGGCGGACCAGCTCGCCACTCTTGATCAGGGCGCGCAGCACCTCCGCGCCGGCCCCGGCCTCGCGCATCGCCTCGGGAAGCGAGGGTGGCGCGAAAGGCTCCCGCGCCAGCACCTGCACCAGCACTCTGGCGGGGCCGCCCCCGGGCGAATCCAGCTTCACCTCATGGCTGGGCAGCGCCGGCTCGCCCCGGCGATCCGCCATCAGCCCGTCACGCACCAGTTCGGTGACCACGACTCCGAAGGCGGCCGGGACCAGGCCGAGTCGGCTCTTCAGCTCCTCCCGAGGCATGCCCGGCCGGAGCGGGTGCGCCCGGTGATACTCAACCAGGAGCGACTGCGCGCGGGCGGCGATCGAGCTCCAGACCTCGGGCGCGAAGATCCAGCCTCCGGCGCGGCGGCCCTTCACTGTCGCCAGATCGGCGGCCGGGGCGAGGGTCGCCTTGAGAAGAGCCGCTTCGCTGATGCCACGACCGTATTTGTGCAGCTCCTCCTGCAGCACCTCGCCCGCCATCCGCCGCTCCAGCGACGCCGGCACTGCCGCGTCGTGGCGCGGGTGACGGCGCGGATCCACGTCGGCGAACCTTCCGCCCGCCAGCGTCGCGGCGGGGCTGGGGAGGCGGAGCACGAACCGGTCTCCCGGGCCGGCGGCGATCGGATCCGCCAGGTAGAGCTGGACCCAGCCCCGACCCCCGGCGGGAATCTCGTCGGTCTCCAGGACGATGGCGCGGGCCGCCACCTCGGCAGTGCCGGTGTGGAGCATCAGGGTCGCCCCATGTCGCAGCGAGCGCGGAGCGTCGCCCAGAACGGTGACCTCGGCATCGATGCGGCGGGTGGCGGCGAGGCTGCCCGGCCGGACCAGGACGTCGCCCCGTGCCACCTCGTCCTTCTCGATCCCGACCAGGTTGGCGGCGACGCGGGTGCCGGGGAGGGCGACCTCAACCTTCTGGTTGTGCTGCTGGAGACCGCGGACGCGGACCCGGCGCCGGCCGGGCATCACCTCCAGCTCTTCCCCCACCTTCAAGGACCCATCCACCAGGGTCCCTGTCACGACCGTGCCGAAGCCGCCGATCGTGAACACTCGGTCGACCGGCAGCCGCGGTCGGGCGGTGTCGGGGCGGGGGGCGGTCGCCTCCAGCAGCCGGTCGAGCCGCGCCCGCAGCTCGTCGAGGCCGGCACCGGTCAGGGCGGAAACCGCAACCACCTCAGTGCCCGCCAGGGATGTCCCCACCAGCCGTTCCTGGACCTCGGCGGTGACGAGCTCGAGCCATTCCGGCTCGACCAGATCGCACTTGGTCAGAACGACCAGTCCCTGGCGGATGTCGAGGAGATGAACAATCTCGAGGTGCTCCACGGTCTGGGGCATCACGCCCTCGTCAGCGGCTACAACCAACAAAACGGCGTCCAGCCCATGGACGCCCGCCAGCATGTTGCGGATGAACCGAGCGTGGCCGGGCACGTCCACGATACCGACGAGCCGGCCGCTCGGCAGCGTCAGGTAGGCGAACCCGAGGTCGATCGTCATCCCCCTTCGCTTCTCCTCGGCGAGCCGATCAGGGTCGATGCCCGTCAGGGCATGAATCAGGCTGGACTTGCCGTGGTCGATGTGGCCGGCGGTCCCGACTACAAAGCTCACGGCCGCGGCCTCATCGGACCAGGGCGTTGACGGCGCGGGCCACAGCGTCGAGGAGCGGCTCGTCCTCGCCGGGCAGGATGGTCCGCGGGTCGAGGCAGCAGCGGTCGGCCTCGACCCGGGCGATCACCGGCGGCTCGCCTTCGCGGAGCGCCTGCAGCAACCGGGAGGCCGGCCCCTCGAGGGCGACCAACGTGGTCGGCAATCCGGTGCCCGGAAGCGACCCGCCGCCGACGGCCGACTCGCCGGCGATCAGCCGCGACCCGATTCCGCGATCGCCCAGCTTCAATCCCAACCAGGCCGCCCGCCGGCGCAACTCATCGGGGGAGGCCCCGAGCATGCGTTCCAGCGGAACCTCGACGGCCGCCCGGCCGAGCAGCCACTCCCGAAGGGTCGCCTCCAGCGCCGCAAGCGACAGCTTGTCGATCCGCAGGGCGCGGGCCAGCGGATGGCGGGCCATCCTGCGGACGGCCTCCACCGAGCCGAGCAGGATGCCCGCCTGCGGCCCGCCGAGCAGCTTGTCACCGCTGAAGGCAACCACATCGGCATGCGCCAGGGAGTCCGAAACCGAGGGTTCGCCCGCCCAACCTGTCAACGACCCGCTGCCGATATCGTCGAGCAGGAGCACGCCGCTCCGGCGGGCGAGCTCGGCAAGCGCCGGGAGAGGCGCCGACTCCGTGAAGCCGGTGACGCGAAAATTGGAGGTGTGCACCCGCAGGATGGCCGCGGTCCGCGGCCCGATCGCCGCCTCGTAGTCCGCGACGCGGGTGCGGTTGGTGGTGCCGACCTCGACCATGCGCGCGCCTGACATTCGCATCACGTCGGGCATCCGGAAGGAGCCGCCGATCTCGACCTGCTCGCCCCGCGAGACGATCACCTCGCGGCGCGAGCAGAGTGCGGTCAGGGCGAGCAGCACGGCGGCGGCGTTGTTGTTGACCACCAGCGCCGCAGGGGCTCCGGTGAGTCGGCGCAGCAGGGGTCCGACGTGCGCTGCCCGCTCGCCGCGCCGCCCCGTCCGCAGGTCCAGCTCGAGGTTGGCGTAGCCGGCGGCCACCACGGTCACCGCCGCCACCGCCGAGCGGGCGAGCGGGGCCCGGCCGAGGTTGGTGTGGAGAACCACGCCGGTGGCGTTGATCGCCCTGCGCAGGCTGGTCGCGACGGCCGCTCGAAGGCTGGCTTCGACCTGCGCCAGGCGGGCGTCGGCGGCCATCGCCTCGCCCGCCCGCTCGAGGGCCAGCTGCTCGCGGATGGCGCCGGCGAGCATGTCGTGCGGGTAGCGCTCGAGCAGCCGGGCATAGCCCGGCTGATTCAGAAGCGTCCCGACGGCAGGCAGGGAATTAGCCCGATGTATCCGCTGCAATGGCCGAGGATGAGCGTGGCGAAGGGAGCGTAGAAGGGGAGCATGACCACATTCAGCAGGTTGCCCGCCACGAACTGGGCCACGAACAGAATGAGAATCAAGGCGTTGACAATCTGCGGTTGCCGAGCCGATACGTCGTAGAAGAAGCGGGGGTTGCTCCGGCGAAAGATGGCCTCCACAATCCGCCAACCGTCCAGGCCGGGAACCGGCAGCAGGTTGAAGGCCATCACGGAAAGGTTCACAAAGAAGGCCGCATAGAGCACTGTCTCGAGCAGGCCCGAGGGCGGCTGGATGAGCTCGATTGGATTCGGGTAGACCAGAAGCGATCGAGCAGCGAGGCCGAAGGCGATCGCGAGGAGCAGGTTCGCGGCCGGCCCGGCAAGCTCGTAGAGGACCTTGCCGCGGGTGCTGAACTGGGTGTCGCGAACCGGCACGCGCTCACCCCAGCCCACCCGCCAGAAGATCAGCATCGCGAGGCCGTACATGGTGAAGAACCGCCTCGGCTCGGCAAGGCTCAGCAGGCCGCGGTTGCGGGCCGATTTGTCTCCCAGCCAATTGGCGGCAAAGGCGTGGCCAAGCTCGTGCGCCGGAATCGCGATCAGGATTCCAGGGAGCATGAAGAGGGTGGCCACCAGCCACGGGTAGGGATTCGACAGCACTGTCTCTTCAGTCCACCTTGATGCGACGAGTGCGTGGCGCGGGGGGAGCCGCCAGCTTGCCGGAGGTGGTCCGCCGAACGCCACCCTCACCGCCTCCACGCCGCGTCCCGGCCTGGTGCTCGTAGGTGATCACCAGCGCGGTGATCAGCTCACGCTGGGCATTGAGCAGGTGGCGCTTGGCATCCTCGGGCAGCGCCTCGCCGAGCACATGGGAGAGCCGGCCGCCGACGTCGAGCGCGAATTCCAGGATCTTTGCGGTCTCGGTGTGCCGGCGACTCATGCCAGGTGATCCGGATGCGTCATTTCTTGGCGAACCTCACCTTGAGGTCACCATCCTTCATGACCGCGCCGGTCGTGGGCCGGCTCGCCAGCACCCTCGGCAGCGAGACCTCGCGGCGGTAGTTGCCCACCGTGATGACGAGCTCGCCGTCGTGGCGGCCGAGGTCGATGTCGCCCTTGTCCATGAATGGCAGCCGGAGCGATAGGACGTATTCATCGCCAACCTTCTCGACGGTCTGCGGGCTGCCCTCGTAAAGGCGAGTCGAGGGGTCCAGATCGCCGTAGATGGCGCCCGCCATCCGGGTCAGCATCTTGAGACCGACGACCTCGCCGTCGAAGAGTGGCACGGTCAGGATCGGGAGGGGAGCGAAGGAGTCATCGACCTCAACTCGGTACTTGTCGTGGATCTTCTGCCAGCCCCGGAAGAATTCGTCCTGCAAACCCTCGGGGAGGATCCGGTTGACGATCACCGCATCAGTCAGGTAACCGAAAAGGCTCAGGTAGGTGTAGGCGCGCTTGGCCTCCTTGACGACCATCTTCTCGAGGTTGAGAACAATCCTGACGCTGGTCACGGAGGTGTCGGTGAGCAGCTTTTTCATGCCCTCGAGGTCGAGCAGGAGATCGTGCAGCGAGGTGTAGATCTCGTCGCTGGGCAGGGGGACATCCACCATCCTCTGCAGGATCGGTCGGGCGAGCTTCATGGCCCTGCGTTCGAGGGGGTAGATCTTGTCCAGCCACCACTTGGCAGCGTCGGGGAAGGTGAGCAGCTGCAGAGTTTCGCCGGTGGGCGCGCAGTCGACGATGATCACCTCGTAGTCGCTCTTTTCAGCGTGGTGTCGGATCCACATCAGCGAGGCGACCTCGTCCATTCCGGGGGGCGTCGCCACCTCTTCCGCCATCACCTCGTCGAGCCCCTGCGTGGCGAAGACGCGCGCCGCATAGTCATGCAGTTTGACCCAGTGCTTCTCCATCTCCAGGAGGGCGCTGACCTCGTGCGCCCACAGGTTCTTGGCGACCGCCATCGGCTTCGTGCCGAGCTCCACGTCGAATGAATCTCCGAGCGAGTGGGCCGGGTCAGTGCTCATCACCAGGGTGCGATAGCCAAGCTGCGCGCAGCGCAGGGCGGAGGCCGCGGCAACCGAGGTCTTGCCGACACCGCCCTTGCCCGTGTAGAGGATCACCCGCATCGCAGCGTGAGTATAGGCAGCGGTTTTTTGGCGGCCCGGGCCCGCTCACGCTTGCCCGAATCATCCGGACAGCCGCGAAACGGACGCGGGGAAATCTCCCCTTTCGGCTACCTGACCACGATTGGGATGATGAAGTAGGCCGCGAGGATCAGCAGGACCACCATGAGGCCCCCCACGATGGCGATTCGCCGCAGGTCGGTCACGAAATAGGGGACCCGGTCGAGGGGGATTCCCGGTTCAACCCCCTCGAGGACGAACCGATTCCTTCCCTTGCCGCGAATCTGGGCGGTGGCCCCGAGCGACATCTCCATCGAACGGACCAGGGCCTGGTCACCGCCGATCCGTCCGCCCGAACGGGCCATGGCTGCTGGGGACGGATCCGCGGCAACGCCCGGGTTCGCCGCGGGGATTGGTGGGCGAGGCCGAGATCGCGCCGAAGCAGGCTTCCGTCGCTGTTTGCGAGCCATCAGATCGGCAAGTCTACTTCCTGCGTGGGAGCAGGCAAGTGCTTGGAGAGACTGGTGCGAGGGCGTGGAGTGCGGTGAAAACTGCGACTGTCACTTGCCTGCTGACCGGGGCCGGGTCACAACGTGCTGAGACGTGGACTACGAGATGTTGTGTCCCGGCGGTAGTTCTACCTCATCATCTGGGAGGCGTCAAGGCCCATCATGGCTGGCGGGGTGGCCTTTTGCCGGCATGCGATAATTCGAAACCTGAATCACTGCACCCGCTGCGGCGCCGCCCTGGAGGCGAAACACCAGTTCTGCTGGAAGTGCGGAGTCGCCACCAAAACCTCTCAAGCGCGGAAGGCCGCTGCTTCACCGCCTTCCAAGCCGGCCTCGCTCGGTCGAGGTCTGACGGCTGCCACCTCCCCGCCCGCCATCCCCGAGCAGGTGATGATGGTGGCCGTCGTCTCGGCGATCGCCGCCTTCATCTGGCTCGTCCTGCTTGCCCAGATGGCGGCCTTCGTGATCAATCCGCACGGCCGGGCCGATCTCAACCACACGCTGGCTCAGGCAARGGTCAGCGCCGGGGCGCGGCCCGGCCTGATGGTTCTGTACGAGGTGATCCTCATCCTCTCCGTGCTGGTGCCGGCGGTGCTCCATGCTTTTGCCTTCTATGGCCTGCTCAGCCTTCGCAAAGCCGGCTGGGTGGTTGCCTTCCTGCTCGCGATCCTGTGGTCGGTGGTCCTGGTCGGGCTGCCGTTCGCCTACCTCCTCTGGAAGAGGGACAACCGCCAGGCTTACGGCATCCCCTGAAGGCGGTCGCCAAAAAGGGGGACGGGACGGGGCCCGGCGGGAAAGAGAATCAGCCGCCGATTCTGAAGAACACCACGTCCCCGTCGCGGACTCGGTATTCGCGACCCTCCACTCGCAGCCGTCCGGCGCCGCGCAGGGCTTCCATCGAGCCCGCCGCGACCAGCTCCTCAACCGAGGTCACCTCCGCCCGGATGAACTTTTTGATGAAGTCGGTGTGGATGACGCCGGCCGCGATCGCCGCCGGCGCGTCGCGCTCGCAGGGCCATGCCCTCACCTCCGGCTCGCCCGCGGTGAAGTAGGTGATCAGACCGCCGGCCAGCCAGACCGCCCGGGCGACGCTGGCAAGCCCGGAGTCGTCGATCCCAAACGAGCTCCGATACTCGGCGGCGTCCCTGGGATCGAGCTCGCGAAGCTCACTCTCCAGGGAGGCGGCGACAACCGCTGATTCGCAACTATGTTGGCGCGCGTACTCCTTCACGGGGTCGCCGGCGGCAGCATCGTCAGCGACATTGGCGACATAGACGACGGGCTTGATGCTGACCGGGAAGAGCGGCGCCAGCACCTCGCGGCCGGCCGCGTCGAGGTCCAGGGTCCGCAGGGGCTGACCCGCATCGAGGTGGGCCTTGGCCGCGTTGAGGGCATCGAGGGCAGGGCCGGCACCGGGCTTATTGATGCGGGCTTCCTTGGTCGCGATCTCGAGGCGCCTCTCCACCGAGGCCAGGTCCGCCAGCACCAGGTCCAAACTCACGCCGTCGAGGTCGCCGGCGACGTCTCGATCCGGGCCGAAGCAGCGGGCCACCGCCAGCAGCACGTCAGCCTCGCGAGCGGCGGCCACCTGCTGGGCCCGGCTGCCGGGGGGCGTGTCGGCGACACGCACCTGCGCGTAGACCTTCTTCTTCGGATTGACCGCCGCTTCGAGCTGGTCCACCCGTGCATCCGGCACGTCGATCATCCCGACGCCACCCGAGCCACGACCGGCGGTCAGAGCATTGAAGAGCGCTGTTTTGCCGGAACCGGGCGGGCCGACGATCGCGACCGAGACTGACATTCAGGCGTCGACGACGAAGGCCTGATGAAGCGCGCGGACGCCATCTTCCGCGCGCGCCCGGTCGACCAGGCACGTGATCCTGATCTCGGAGGTGCTGATCATCTCAATGTTGATCTTGGCCTCGGCCAGCACGCGGAACATCCGGGCCGCGATGCCCGGGGTGCCGAGCATTCCGGTGCCGATGATCGACAGCTTGGCAAGTCCGCCCGAGGAGAGCACCTCGCCAGCCCCGACTGCCCGGCTCGCCTGCTGCACAAGTTCGACGGCCTGGGCCAGCTCATCGTCGGCGACGGTGAAGGTGATGTCGGTGGCTCCGGTGATCCCCACGTTCTGAACGATCACGTCGACCGAGATCGCGGCCGCCCCGAGTGGCTCGAACAGCGCGGCTGCGACGCCCGGCCGGTCGGGGACGCCCCGCACGGTGATCTTGGCGACGTTGCTTTCGTGCGCTACACCCCGCACCCGGTTGCGATCTTCCATCGGCACCTGTCCGACGATCATCGTACCGACGCCCTTTTTGAAGGAGCTCCGCACGTTGATGACGATGTTGTAGAGCTCACCGAGCTCGACCGCCCGCGGGTGCATCACACGGGCGCCGACCGCCGCCAGCTCGAGCATCTCCTCATACGAGATGTGACTGATCTGGCGAGGCCGGCTGACGATCCGGGGATCCCCGCTGTAGATTCCGTCGACATCGGTGTAGATCTCGCAGACCGGCGAACCCAGCGCGGCGGCGAGGGCGACGGCGGTGGTGTCCGAGCCACCCCGGCCCAGGGTCGTTATGTCGCCGGTTTCGCTCACGCCCTGGAACCCGGCCACCACGCAGACGCGGCCGGCGGCCAGCTCGGCCCGCAGCCGCTGAGTGTCGATCTGCCGGATCCGCGCCTTGGAGTGGTGCCCGCTGGTCCGCACGCCGGCCTGCAGGCCGGTGAGCGAGATGGCCGGCACACCGATCGCCTGGAGGCACATCGCCACCAGGGGTGCGGTGATCGTCTCGCCGTTGGCGGTGAGCATGTCGAGCTCTCTTGCCGCCGGCGAGGGCGAGACCTGGCCGGCGAGTCGAATCAGACGGTCGGTCGTGTGACCCATCGCGGACACCACGACCACCACCGCCTGACCCGCGCCGACGCTCTCGGCGATCCGGCGGCTGACACGCCTGATGCGGGCCGGCGTGGCGACCGAGGTCCCGCCGTACTTCTGCACGAGGATGGGCCTTGTCACAGCGTCACGATCCGCGTCGTCAGGGGCCGCCCGGGAACGCCGGCCGCCTCGGTCATCGCCGCGGCCGCCGCGGCGGCCCGCCCCCGGCTGCAGAGGGCAAAGACGCTCGGTCCGGCGCCGGCCAGCGCCGCCCCCCGGGCCCCGGCCGAGTAAGCGGCCGCGATCGCCGCCGGCAGCCAGGGATAGAGAGCGGTTCGGGCGGGTTGGTGGAGGCGGTCCTCCATGGCGGGCCGCAGAAGCTGCCAGTCCCGGCTGTACAGCGCGTGGATGAGAAGCGCCAGCCGGCCCGCGTTGTGGACCGCGTCGGCGCGGCTCACCATTGCCGGCAAAATCTGACGTGCCTGCTCGGTGGGGCAGGGCTCCGCGGCCACGAAGAGAGCCACGTCAAGGTCCGGAGCTGGAAGCTGGTGAACCCTGCCGGCGGCGCAGGCCACGACCCCGCCGTGGATGGCCGCCGCCACGTTGTCAGGATGCCCTTCCGCCCGGGCGGCCCGCTCAAAGAGGTGCTCTTCGTCCCCGCCAAGCCGCAGGGCGGCGACCCGCGCCGCCGCGCTGCTGCCGAGTCCGACACCGAGCGGAATCTCGCTCTTCACAGTCCCTTTCATCGGCAGAGCAGCGAAGGGGTTCGAGCCCGGTGGCTGGGGCCCCTGGTAGGTCCAATCGGGGACGGCGTTCGGTTCGGCGGCGGCCTCCAGCCAGAGGTCGATGGCCATCGCGAGGACGTCGAATCCCGGGCCCAGGTTGGCGATCGAGGCGGGCACCCGCACCCCGAGCGCGCTCAGAGCTTCAGCACCTTCGCCAGCGTCCTGGCGTCGCCGTCGAGCTCCACCGGCGGCGCCACGTTGGCGATGGCGGCGTCGGGGTCCTTGAGGCCCGAGCCGGTCAGCACGATCACCGTGGTCGAGTCCCGTTGGAGGCGTCCCTCCTGCACCAGCCGGGTGAGCAGGGCAAGCGGCGCCACCGAGGCCGGCTCGGCGAAGAGGCCCTCCGATGACGCCAGCGTGATCTGCGCCTGGAGGATCTCGGTGTCACTCACCGACTCGATCAGGCCGCCCGACTCATCCCGCGCTGTGGTCGCGCCCTCCCAGCTCGCCGGGTTGCCGATTTTGATCGCCGTGGCCACTGTCTTCGGATCCTCCACCACTCTGCCGAGGACGATCGGGGCGGCGCCATCAGCCTGTGCCCCAACCATGCGGGGCAGGATCCTGCTCCGGCCCAGCTCGCGGTACTCCCGAAAACCCTTCCAGTACGCGGTGATGTTGCCGGCGTTGCCGACCGGGAGGAGGAGGTAGTCGGGCGCCTCGCCGAGGGCATCGACGATCTCGAACGCCGCCGTCTTCTGGCCCTCGATGCGATAGGGGTTGACCGAGTTCACCAGGGCGACCGGATAGCGCTCGGCAAGCTCCCTGACGACGGCCAGCGCGGCATCGAAGTTGCCCTTGATCTGCACCACCTTGGCGCCATACATCAGCGCCTGGGAGAGCTTATTCATCGCGACCTGCCCGGCGGGGATCACGACGATGGCTCGCATGCGCATCCGGGCGGCGTAGGCAGCGGCCGAGGCTGAGGTGTTCCCGGTCGAGGCGCAGACGAGGACCCGGGCGCCCGCCTCGGCGGCCTTGGCCACCGCCACCACCATCCCGCGGTCCTTGAAAGATCCCGTCGGATTCAAACCCTCGCACTTGAAGAAGAGCCGGCGCAGCCCGAGGGCGGGGCCGATGTTGCGGCTTTCCACGAGCGGCGTCGAGCCCTCGTTGAGGTCGACCATCGGCGTTCGGTCGGTTATCGGCAGCCGATCCCGATAACGCTCCAGCACCCCCATCGCCGTCAGGTCACCCTCAGGAACGCGCAGACCCGTTTGACCTGCTCCAGGTGGCCGATCAGCTCGCGCGCCTGCTGCAGTCCCGCATCGCGCGCCGGATGGGTGGTGAACACGAGCTCGGCGGTCCCCTCCTCGATCGAATCCTTCTGAATCATCGAGGCGATCGACACTCCCTGCTCCGCGAACACGCGACCGACCTGCGCCAGCACCCCGGGCTGATCGAGGGCTCGGATCCGCAGGTAGGCACGCGTCATCACGTCCGCCATGGGGAGCAGGCGAGGGTCCGCCTCGAAATGCATCCGGACTCGGTTGAAGGAACCTTTGCGAATCGAGTGCGCCACGTCGAGGAGGTCGCCCACCACCGCACTGGCGGTGGGCCGGCCCCCGGCGCCCTGACCGGAGAGGAGCACCTCACCCACCAGGTCGCCTCTGATCAGCACCGCGTTGAAGGCACCCTCCACCGTCGCCAGCGGATGGTGGTTGGGGATCATTGCGGGATGGACGCGCACCTCGACCTGCCCGCCGGCTCGGGCGGCGTGGGCGAGGAGCTTGATCTCGTAGCCGAGCTCTCGGGCGTAGCGGAATTCAAGCGGGTCGATCCCCCGGATGCCCTCGCGATGGACCATGTCGGGATGGACCCGGACGCCGAAGGCGATTGAGGCGAGGATGGAGATCTTGTAGGCCGCGTCGAATCCGTCGACATCCTGAGTGGGATCGGCCTCGGCGAAGCCGGCCGCCTGGGCCTCCGCGACCGCCGCGTCGAAATCGATCCCCAGGCCCGCCATCCGTCCGAGGACAAAGTTGGTGGTGCCATTGATGACCGCCTCGATGCTCTCAATCTCGTTGGCCGCGAGGTCGACCTTGAAGGTGCTGATCAGCGGGATACCGCCCCCCACCGCGGCTTCGAAGTAGACATCGACGTCCATCTCGCCGGCCAGCTCCAGCAGCTCGGGTCCGTGGCGCGCCATGACGACCTTGTTCGCGGTGACGACATGCTTGCCGGCGCGGATCGCGGTTTCGATGTACTCGCGGGCGGGCTCCTCGCCGCCCATCACCTCGACAACCACCTGAATTTCGGGATCCGACAGCACCGCCGCCGCGCTGGTGGTGAGGAGGCTCGACGGGATCGCCCGCACGAGCTCCGGATCCCGCACCAGCACCCGGCGCAGGTTCAGAGCGACCCCGGTCCGGGCCGCGATGGCATCTCGCTTGGCGAGCAGTCGCGCGGCGACCTCGCCTCCGACTGTGCCAAGGCCCAGAAGCCCGACGTTCAGTTCCACTCTCGTATTCTGGCGGCAGTGGCGACAGTGCTTCGCGAAGCCGACGTGGAGAGGGTCATCGAGATGGACCCGATCATCGAGGCGGTTGAGCAATCACTCCGTCAGCTCGCCGACGGCACCGCCCAGAACGTACCGAGGCGGCGGGTCCAGCCGCCCGGCGGGTCGCTGGCCGTGATGTTCGCCGCTTTCCCGGGCTCCGGGCACTATGGGCTCAAGAGCTACTCGATCCAGGCCGGCCAGGTGCGCTTTCTCGTGGTTCTCTATTCGGACTCCGGGGAGAGCGCCGGGAAGGTCGACGCCCTGATCGAAGCCAACCTGCTGGGGGCTTACCGGACCGGCGCGGCGACGGGGGTGGCGGCTCGCGCGCTCGCCCTGCCGGGGCCCCTCGAGGTCGGCATCATCGGTGCCGGCTGGCAGGCGCGAACCCAGATCCACGCGCTCGCCCGGGCAGTTTCAGTGAACCGCTTTCGCGTCTTCTCCCGGGACGCGGAGCGCCGCGCCAGGTTCGTGGCAGAGGTGGGCCGGGACCTGGGGGTGCGCCTCACCGCCGTCGATTCGGCGGAGGCCGCGGTCCGGGACTCCCAGGTGGTTGTGACGATGACCTCAGCCGGGCAGCCGGTGCTCGACGCGGGCTGGGTCGCACCCGGGACGCTGGTCATCGGCGCCGGCTCCAACATCCCGACCAAGGCCGAGCTGCCGGCCGACCTTGTGGCGAGGGCGGACCTCGTCGTCGTCGACCAGCTGGAAGCGGCTCGCATCGAGTCCGGCGACCTTTTGCTGGCCGAAGCGGCGGGCGCCTTCGACTGGGCGCGAGCGGTCGAGCTCGGGGCGGTGCTGACCGGTGCGGTCGCCGGACGACCCTCGCCGGAGGCCATCGTCCTGTTCGAGTCCCACGGCCTCGCTGTCTGGGACGTTGCCGCCGGGGCGGTGGTGCTGGCCGCGGCGCGCAAGCTGGGAATCGGCTCGGAGCTGGAGCTCTTCTAGTGGACTGTAACGGCTGAATGAGGTACAGGCCG
>JRHI01000869.1_pt1 | contig 29858 bp, 32 predicted proteins | sample 215371 | NCBI WGS metagenome assembly JRHI01 (sample SAMN02929681, study PRJNA255918) | sediment metagenome | biome: cave system; feature: Ice Cave; material: Sediment; isolation source: sediment from deep within a dark volcanic ice cave with no known source of... ...
GGCCGCAGCCGAGCTGCTCCTCCCCGAGGGGTGCGAGGCCCCGGCCACGCTGGCGCCGCGGGCGGTCCGCACCGCCCTGCCGGGGTCGCTCTTCGACCCGGTGCGCGCCGGCGAGCGGCTCCGCGAGGCCACCGGCACCGCCAGCCTGCGCGGGCTCGGGGTGGAGGGGCTGGGCGCCGCCGTCGCCGCCGGCGGCGCCGCCCTCGCCTACTGCGAGCGCTCCCGCATCGCGACCGGCGGCGGCTGGCTGCGGGTGCGCCCCCGGGCGCTGGGGGCGGTGATGCGCCTCGACCCGCCGGCGCGCCGCAACCTCGAGCTGCTCGGCCCCCTCGGCGGCGCCGGCCCGGGGCTGCTCCAGCTGGTCGATCGCACCCGCACCCCGATGGGGGCGCGGATGCTGCGCAGCCGCCTCCAGGAGCCGCTGGTCGAGGTCGAGCCGATCCGCGTCCGTCTCGACGCCGTCGGGGCGCTGGTCGCCGGCCGGGAGGCCCGCCACCGGCTGGGTGAGGCGCTCGCCGGGGTGCGCGACCTGGAGCGGCTGGTGGGCCGCTGCGTGCAGCGGCTGGCCTCGCCGCGCGACCTCGCCGGGGTGCGCGCCGCCTGCGAGGCGATGCCGCTGGTCGCCGCCGCCGTCCCCGGCGGGGGAGGGGCGCTGCTCGCCGACGCGGCCGCCGGCTGCGCCTCCCCCGAGGGGCTCGCCGGCCGGCTGGCCGAGGTGCTGGTCGACGACCCGCCCGCCCACGCCCGCGACGGCGGGGCGGTGCGCCCCGGCGCCGACGCCGAGCTCGACTCGCTGCTGGCGGCGGGGGAGGGGGCGCGTGCCTACATCGCCGGGCTCGAGGAGGAGGAGCGGCGCCGCACCGGTATCCGCTCGCTCCGGGTGAGCTACAACCGGGTCTTCGGGTACTACCTCGAGGTCCCCAACGCTCACCGCGACTCGGTGCCCGCGGACTACCTCCGCAAGCAGACCCTGGTCGGCGCCGAGCGCTACATCACCCCGGCCCTCAAGGAGCAGGAGACGGTCGTCCTCGGGGTCCGTGAGCGCGCCGTCGCCCGGGAGCTCGAGGTGCTCGAGGCCTGCGCCGCGCTGGTCGCGAGCCATGCCGGGGCGCTGCTCGCCGCCGCCGGCTGCGTCGCCGAGCTCGACGTCACCCGGGCGTTCGCCGAGGTCTCCGACGAGCTCGGCTGGACGCGCCCGGCGGTCGACGCCTCCACGGTGCTGGAGGTCGAGGCGGGACGCCACCCCCTGGTCGAGCACAGCCTGCCGGCGGGCGCCTTCGTCGCCAACGACTGCGTCCTCGACGGCGGCGCGGTGCCGATCGTCATCCTCACCGGCCCGAACATGGCGGGCAAGTCGACGTACCTGCGGCAGGTGGCGCTGATCACCCTGCTCGCCCAGGTGGGCTGCTTCGTCCCCGCGCGCCGGGCCCGGATCGGCGTCTGCGACCGCATCTTCACCCGGGTGGGCGCCCACGACGACCTCGCCGCCGGGCTCTCCACCTTCATGGTGGAGATGACCGAGACCGCGGCCATCCTCAACACCGCGACCCCGCGCAGTCTGGTGATCCTCGACGAGATCGGGCGCGGCACCTCCACCTACGACGGGATGAGCATCGCGCAGTCGGTGGTCGAGCACCTCGCCGAGGCGCCGCAGCTGTGCTGCCGCACCCTCTTCGCCACTCACTACCACGAGCTCACCGCGCTCGCCGGGCGGCTGCCGCGGGTGCGCAACGCGCGGGTGGAGGTGGTGGAGGACGGCGACAGCGTCACCTTCCTCCATCGCATCGTCGAGGGCGGCGCCGACCGCTCCTACGGCATCCACGTCGCCCGGCTCGCCGGCATCCCCGGGGGGGTGGTGGCCCGTGCCCGCGAGCTGCTCGCCGAGCTGGAGAGCGCCCGTCCGCTCGGGCCCCGCATCGCCCCGAGCGCGCAGCTGAGCCTGCCCCTGCCTGCCGCGACCCACCCCGTGGTCGAGGAGCTGGGACGGCTCGACCTCGACGGTCTCACCCCGCTGGCGGCGCTGAACAAGCTCGCCGAGTGGCGGGACCGGGTGGGTGCCGCGGAGCCGGCGACGTGAGCCCGATCCGGCTGCTGCCCCCCGCCGTCGCCGACGCCATCGCCGCCGGCGAGGTGGTCGAGCGCCCCGCGTCGGTGGTGAAGGAGCTCTGCGAGAACGCGGTCGACGCCGGCGCGGCGCGGGTCGACGTGGAGATCGAGGACGGCGGCCTGGTGCGGATCCGTGTCAGCGACGACGGCGAGGGCATCGCCGCCGCCGAGCTTCCCCTCGCGGTGGCACGCCACGCCACCTCGAAGATCGGCGGGGTGGGCGACCTCGAGCGGGTGGGCAGCCTCGGCTTCCGCGGCGAGGCGCTGGCGAGCATCGCCGCGGTCGCCGAGGTGGTGCTCGCCTCCCGCCGCCGCGACGCCGCCGCCGGGGCACGGCTGCGGGTGCGCGGCTCGGAGACCCTCGAGCACGGCCCCGCCGCCCACGCGCCGGGGACGACGGTGGAGGTCCGCGACCTGTTCTCCACCACGCCGGCCCGGCTCCGCTTCCTGCGCACCCGGCGGGGCGAGGGCGCGGCGTGCGTGCGCGCCGTCGCCGACCTCGCCCTCTGCCGCCCCGAGGTCGCGTTCAGCTGCCGCCTCGACGGCCGCAGCGCGCTGCGGACCCCCGGCGGGGTGCTCCTCGACGCCCTCCGCGGGGTGCTCGGCGCCGACGCCGCCGGCCAGCTCATCGAGATCGCCGCCGAGGGCGAGATCGAGGTCGGCGGCGCCGTCTCCGAGCCCCGTGCGCACCGCGCCGGCCGGGGTGGCGTGGTGCTCGTGGTCAACCGCCGCCGGGTCCACAACCGCGCCCTCGGCGTCGCCGTGGAGGAGGCCTACCGCGGCCTGCTGCCCACCGGCCGTCACCCCTTCGGCGTGGTCACGGTCCGGGTCGACCCCGCCGCGGTGGACGTCAACGTCCATCCCGCCAAGCGCGAGGTGCGGTTCCGCGAGGAGGGAAGGGTGTTCGCCGCGGTGCAGCGCGCCTGCTGGGCGGTGGTGCAGCAGCAGGGGCGGCCCCACAGCGCGGCGATGCACTGGGACGGGATGCTCGGCGACGGCGCCCGGCCGATGGCGGCGCTCGCCCTCCACGACTCCGGCGGGCCCCACCCGTACCGGCGCGGCGGGGCGGGGGCCTGGCCGCACCCCGGTGGAGACGCCGCGGTCGAGCCCGTCACCCCGCCCGCGGAGGCGCTCGCCGGGGGCACGGCGCCGTCCGGGGGGATCGCCGCCCTCGGCCCGCTGCGCAGCCTCGGGCAGGCGGGCGCCACCTGGATGGTCGCGGAGTCGCCGCTCGGGGTGGTGCTCGTCGACCCCCACGCCGCCCACGAGAAGGTGCTCTACGCGGAGCTGCTCGCCGGCTGGGAGGAGGGGGCGGCATCGCCGCGACCGGGCCCGGCGGGCGCCTCCCAGCTGCTGCTGCTGCCGGTGCTCGTGGAGGTCGACGCCACCGCGATGGCGCGCCGGGCGGAGCACGCCGAAGCCATCGCCGCCCTCGGCTTCGGCGTCGACGAGTTCGGCCCGCGGACGTTGCGCTGCACCGCCGTCCCCGCCGCATGCGCCGGCGCCGACGTGACCCGGCTGCTGCTCGAGCTCCTCGACACCCTCGACGCCGACCCCGGCGGCGGCCCCGAGGCGGAGCGCCGCCACCGCGTCGCCGCGCTGCTCGCCTGCCACAGCGCGGTGCGCTTCGGCGACGCGCTCGGGGCCGAGGAGCAGCAGCGGCTGCTCGACCGGCTCGCCGCGACCTCCGGCGGCACCACCTGTCCCCACGGGCGGCCGACCGCGGTGCTCCTCGACGACGCCGCCCTGCGACGCGCCTTCCGCCGTCCGTGACCCTGGCCCCCGACCTGCTGGTGGTCGCCGGGCCGACCGCGACCGGCAAGACCGCGCTCGCCGTCGCCGTCGCCGAACGCTTCGGCGCCGCCGAGCTGGTCAACGCCGACTCCCGGCAGGTGATCCGCGGACTCACCGTGGGCACCTGCGCGCCCACCTCCGCCGAGCTGCGGGGCGTGCCCTGCCACCTGCTCGGGGTGCGCGAGCCCGGCGAGCCCTTCACCGTGGCCGCCTGGCTGCGCCTCGCCCGTCGCGCCGTCGCCGAGGTCCACGGGCGTGGCGCCGTCCCGGTGGTGGTCGGCGGCACCGGTTTCTTCGTCGGCGCCCTCGTCGACGGCCTCGACCTCGCCGACGTCGAGCCCGACGCCGCCACCCGGGAGCGGCGCTTCGCTCTCGCGGAGCGGCCCGAGGGCCTCGCCGAGCTCGCCGCCGAGCTCGGCCGGCGCGACCCCGACGGAGCCGCCGGGGTCGACCTGCGCAACCCCAGGCGGGTGGTGCGTGCCCTGGAGATCCTCGACGGCCGCGGCAGCCTGGCGGTGCGGGGACGCAGCGGGGGGCTGCTCGCCACCCAGGTTGCGCTGGCGGTGGCGCCGGAGCTGCACCGCCGCCTCGTCGAGGAGCGCAGCCGCCGGCTGCTCGGCGGCGGAGCGTTGCTCGCCGAGGTCGAGCAGGCGCTGGCACGGGGCGTCGCCCGCCCCGCCCTCGACGCCGCCGGGATCGGCTACCGCGAGGCGCTGGCGGTCCTCGACGGCGTCTGCAGCGTCGACGGCGCGGTCGACCTGCTGGTGCGTCGTACCCTGAGGTACGCGAAGGCGCAGCGCACCTGGTTCCGGCGCGATCCCCGGATCCGCTGGTTGGAGCGCGACGCCGGATCCGTGGACGGGCTCGCCGCCGAGGTCATCGATGCGCTTCACCAAGATGCACGGTCTGGGGAACGACTTCCTGGTCGTCGACGACCGTGAGCCGCACCCGGTCGACTGGGCCGCGCTGGCCCCGCTCGCCTGCGCCCGTCACACCGGTGTCGGCGCCGACGGCATCCTCCTCATCCAGCGCTCCGAGCTCGCCGACCTGCGCCTGCGGGTGGTGAACGCCGACGGCAGCGAGCCGGAGATGTGCGGCAACGGGGTGCGCTGCGCCGCCCTCCTCGCCGCCGAGAGCGGCGCCGGCGGCGCGGTGGTCCGCTGGGAGACCCCGGCGGGGGTGGTGACCACCGAGCTGCTCGGTGAGGGGGCGGTCCGCGTCGACATGGGCCGGCCCCGTCTCGACCCCGCCTCGGTGCCCTTCGTACACGACGGCGACCGCGCCCTCGATGTGCCCGTCGAGGTGGACGGCGAGGTGCTGCGGGTGAGCGCGGTGGGGATGGGCAACCCCCACTGCGTGGTGCTCGTCGACGGCGACCTCGACACCGCGCCGCTGGCCCGGCTCGGTGGCGCGCTGCAGCGCCATCCCCGGTTCCCCGGCGGCGCCAACGTCGAGTTCGTGCAGCTGGTGTCTAGAACCCGGGTGCGCCAGCGCACTCTCGAGCGGGGGGTGGGGGAGACCAACGCCTGCGGCACCGGCGCCTGCGCCACCGCGGTGGCGCTGACCGCGCTCGGGCTTGCCGACCCCCCGATCGAGGTGGAGCTGCGCGGCGGGGTTCTCACCATCGCCTGGGAGCCGGACGGCCCGGTGCAGATGACCGGGCCGGCGGCGATCGTGTTCCGCGGCGAGCTCGACGGCGGGTGAGCGCCCGGTGAGCGAGCCGCCGGTGCGCGCCGCCGCCCGGCTGGCAGGGATCCCGGAGTACTTCTTCGCCGGCATCCGCGAGCGGGTGGCGCAGCTCCGTGCCGAGGGCGTCGACGTCATCGGCCTCGACGTCGGCGACCCCGACCTGCCGACGCCCCCGGCCGTCGTCGAGCGCGCTGCGGCGGCGCTCCGCGACCCCGCCAACCACCGCTACCCGACCTACGCCGGGCTGGACGAGCTGCGCGCCGCCATCGTCGCCTGGTACCTGCGGCGCTTCGGCGTCGAGCTCGACCCCGACACCCAGGTGCTGCCCCTGCTCGGCAGCAAGGAGGGCATCGCCCACCTGCCCTTCGCGGTGGTCGACCCCGGCGACGTGGTGCTGGTCCCCGACCCCGGGTACGCGGTGTACGCCAGCGGGGCGCTGATGGCCGGGGGCGAGCCCCACGGCCTGCGACTGCGCCCGGAGTGGGGCTTCCTCCCCGACCTCGGCGCCGTGCCCGAGGCGGTGGCCGCGCGGGCGCGGCTGCTCTGGCTGAACTATCCGAACAATCCTACCGCCGCGGTGGCCCCGCCCGAGTTCCTCGACGAGGCGGTGGCCTTCTGCGCCCGGCACGGCATCCTCTGCGCCCACGACGCGCCCTACAGCGAGATCACCTTCGACGGCTACCGGGCCCCCAGCCTGCTCCAGTCACCGGGGGCGCTCGAGGTGGGCGTCGAGTTCCACTCGCTGAGCAAGACCTACAACATGACCGGCTGGCGGGTGGGGATGGCGGTGGGCAGCGCCGCGGCGATCCGGCTGCTCGCCCGGGTGAAGAGCAATGTCGACAGCGGCATCTTCGCGGTGGTGCAGCGGGCCGCGCTGGCGGCGCTCGACGAGCCTCCGGAGGCACTGGCGGCGCGCAATGCGCTGATCGCCGGCCGGCAGGCCCGGCTCTGCGCGGCATTTGCGGACGTGGGCGTCGAGATCCCCCGTCCCCGCGCCACCTTCTACCTCTGGGCGCCGGTGCCCGGGGACGGCGACAGTCGCGCGTTCACCGCGCGGTTGCTCGACCGCGCCGCTGTCAGCGTCACCCCCGGGATCGCCTTCGGGCCCGGCGGCGAGGGATTCTTTCGGGTGTCGCTGACCGCTCCCGAGGACCGGATTGACGAGGCCTGCCGGCGGATCCGCGCCCTCGGCGGCTGACCCGGACGTCCGTCCCGGAGGGGCCCACACACTCCGCGAGTGTCCGGGAACAAACGTTTGCATTTCCCCCGCCGGCCGTGCTACATTCCGCGACGCGCCAGCCGAAGAGGACATTTTCATGGTCGAGGGCCTCAATCCGCGGCAGCGGGAAATCCTGGAATTCCTCAGGAACCACGCCCGCAACCACGCATACCCGCCCACAGTCCGGGAGATCGGACAGGCGGTCGGGCTCAGCTCCTCGTCGACGGTGCAGAACCACCTGAATGCGTTGGAGCAGAAGGGTCACATCCGGCGCGATCCCACCAAGTCGCGCACTGTCGAGGTGGTCGGCGACGAGCCGGCGGCGTCCGTCCCGCGGAGCTTCTCGGTTCCCCTGGTCGGTCGTGTGGCCGCCGGTGGTCCCATCCTCGCCGAGGAGAACATCGAGGACCGCATCGTCCTCGGGCCGGAGATCGCCGGCGGCGACGACGCCTTCGCGCTGCACGTCCGCGGCGACAGCATGATCGAGTGCGGCATCCACGACGGCGACATGGTGGTGGTGCGCCCCCAGCGCGACGCCAGCAACGGGCAGATCGTGGTGGCACGCATCGAGAACGAGCTGACCGGCGAGCACGAGGTCACCGTGAAGCGCTTCTTCCGCGAGGCGGGGCGCATCCGGCTGCAGCCCGAGAACAGCGCGCTGGAGCCCATCTACGTCCGCGACCTGCACCTCGAGGGCGTGGTGGTCGCGGTGGTGCGCGTCCTCCGCTAGCTGTCGCTCAGGGCGCGGTGGGTGTCGTCCGTTGACGCGGCCGGCGTCGATGCCGGGGTGGCGGTGGCCGCGGGGGGACTGACCGGCGCGGCGGGCGGGTCCGGTTCGGGGGGTGGCGATGCGTCTCCGCCGGTCGTGGGCACCGGCAGGCCGGCCAGGTAGCTGTGCAGGGCGACGGCGAGCGCACTCCACATGTCGCCGCTGACCGTGACCGCGGTGACGCCGCTGTCCTCGACCGCGCCGACGGCGACCCGCGGGTGGTGGCGGAGGAGGAGCGGCACCCCCGGGAGCAGCGCGGCGGGGAGCAGCGCGATCAGCGGCACCGACCACGCCGACGCGATGAGCACGCCGAAGGTCACGGCGATGCCCACGGTGACCGCGACGCCGGCGCCGTGGCGCGGTGACGGTCCCGGCGCGAGCACGAGGTGGGTGGAGCCGCGCGCGACCACGCTCGCCCCGGGCACGTCGAGCCCGGCGATGTCGGCGAGCACCCGCTCGGGGGCCCGGCTGGTGCGCCGCGACACCTGGTAGGGGATGGTCGGCTCCCGCCGGCCGCGGCCGCCGGTCACACGCCTCTCCAGCCGCGGGGGCGGTCACCTGGGAGCAGCCCGTTCACGGTGGCCTATCCTGCCCGAAGGGAGCGCGGATGTGCGGAGCGCCTCTGCCGGCGGCCCGGATGCGGGTGCCGGCGCCCGCTGGCCTGCCGGGTCGCGGCCTGCTACGGTTTCCTGCCAGTGGCGCGTCAGCGTCCAGAGGAGACCGGATGCCCAGGCCCGCTCCGACCGACCCGACCCTCAGCCCGGTGCTGCTGCTCGCGCTGGCCGTGGTCGCGCTCGCGGTGGTCGCGGCACTGCTCACCGGCCGCCGGCGCCACGAGTCCCTGCTCGGCCTGCGCCCCTGGTGCGCGGTGGTCGCCCTGATCCTCCTCGCCGTCGCCTACGTCTCCCCGCTGGCGACCCTCGCCGCCCACTACCTGTTCACCGCCCACCTCATCCAGGTCACACTGGTGATGGGCTTCGTCCCGCCGCTGCTGCTCCTCGGCCTCGACCCCGCGGCGGGGATGCGGTCGCGTTGGGGGCGGCGGCTGGAGTGGCTGGCCCACCCGGCGCTCGCCATCGTGCTCGTGAACGTGGTGTTCTTCGGCTGGCACGCGCGCCCCCTCTACCAGGCCTGCCTCCAGCACCCGGAGCTCTACTCGGTCCAGCAGGTCAGCCTGCTCGCCGTCTCGCTCGCCTTCTGGTGGCCGATCGTCAAACCGGGCGGATGCGGCCGGTGGTGCATGGGCTCGCTGGGCAAGCTCGGCTACATCCTCCTCGCCACCATCCCCCAGACCTTCGCCGGCCTGCTCTTCGCGCTCGCCCACCGCGCCTTCTACACCGACTACGCGGAGGCCACCCGCAGCCTGGGGGTCAACCCGCTCACCGATCAGCAGCTGGCGGGCGCCTGCATGGCCCTGCTCAGCAAGCTCGCCCTGTTCGCCGCCTTCAGCGTGGTCCTCTGGCGGATGCTCGAGCCCGGCGGCGCCGACGGCGACGCCGACGACGACAGTGGCGGTGGCGACGGCCGCGACGCCCCGCTGCCGGTGCGTCCCGGCGCTCCCGCGTGGCTCGGGCTGCTCGAGGGCCCGCGGCTGCGCGACGAGCCGCCGGCGCAGCGCCGTCCCGCCACCGTCAACCGCCGCTGAGCCCGCCGCTCTCCGACTGATCCGCAAACCCGTCGCCGTCGCAGTACAGGTGACGGCCTCGGATCGAGCACTTCGAGGCGGCGGGTCAGCGGCAGGCGATTCGAGGAGGAGAGCGATGCGCGTGGTGCTCACCGGAGCCACCGGGACGATCGGCACCGCGGTGGCCGGCGCCCTGCAGCGCCGCGGTGACCTGGTCGTCGCCCTGACCCGGGACCCCGACCGTGCCCCGCCAGGGCTCTCCGGCGTGGAGCTCCACGCCTGGCCCCGGCCGGCGTCGTCCCCGCCGCCCGAGGCCGCGCTCGCCGGCGCGGACGCCGTGGTCCACCTGCTCGGCGAGCCGGTGGCGCAGCGCTGGACCGAGAGCGCCAGGCGCGAGATCTCCGAGTCCCGGGTGCTCTCCACCCGTTCGCTGGCCGCCGCCATCGCCGGACTGCCGGCCGACCGGCGGCCGCGGACGCTGGTGTCGCAGTCGGCGACCGGCTTCTACGGCCCCCACGGAGACGAGTGGCTCGACGAGGAGTCGCCGGCGGGCACCGACTTCCTCGCCGGAGTGGTCGTCGCCTGGGAGCGTGAGGCCCTCGCGGCGGCCGGGGCGCCGGGGCTGCGGGTGGTCGTCGCGCGCACCGGGGTGGTGCTCTCGCCGGAGGGCGGAGCGCTCGCCAAGATGCTCCCGCCCTTCCGTCTCGGCGCCGGAGGGCCGATCGCCGGCGGACGCCAGTGGGTCAGCTGGGTGCACCTCGACGACGTCGCCGGCGCCATGCTGCACTGCGTGGACGACGCCGCAGCGGCCGGACCGGTCAACCTGGTCGCACCCATCCCGGTCACCAACGCCAAGCTGTCGAGAACCCTGGGCGCCGTGCTCCACCGTCCCGCGGTGACTCCGGTCCCCGCGCTGGCGCTGCGCCTCCTCTACGGCGAGATGGCATCGATGGTCACCACCGGGCAGCGGGTGTCGGCCGAGCGCCTCCTCGGTCTCGGCTATCGCTTCCGTCATCCGGACCTCGAGCCCGCGCTGCGGCAGCTGCTGACCGCCCCGGAGCGGATCCGCAAACGGCAGCCCCCTACCTCACGTCCCAGGCCGCGGTGACCGCGAGCGACAGCTGGGGACCGTCGGCCCCGTAGCCGCACATCGCCGGCGGCGACACCACCAGGCTGTGGACGTTGCCGAGATGCACACCCGCCGCGTCGGCGGTCGCGCTCGCCATCCGCTTCGCCGCCGCGGTGGCGTCGGCGATGGCCGCGTGCATCCGGTCGTCGGAGGGCTGGGCGACGTTGTATCCGCCGCTGGAGGACACGCTCACGCTGCTCGCCCCCGCCGCCGCAGCAGCGTTGGTCGCCCGCGCCAGCTGGTCGAGGTCGCTCGCCTGCGCGCTGACACTGCCGTTGACCGAGTAGCCCTCCGGCGCGGTGCCCCCGATCCCGCTCACCGGCTTCGGCACCCCCGGGTAGGGAGAGACGCTGTAGTAGGAGCTGTGGATCGCGCTCCGCGGAACCCCCGCCTTCTCGATGGCGGCGACGATGGCGTCGACCTTCGCCTGCGCCTGGCGAAGAGCGGTGCCGGCATCGCTCACCGAGCGGTCCTCGACCCCGGCATTGAGGTTCAGCGACTGCCCGCCCCGGGCGACGTCGATCTGGCTGGTGCCGGTGGCCGTGATCACCGAGCCCTGGACCTGGGCCGGCTGCGGCGAGCAGCCTCCGTAGTACGGCTGGGAGTAGGCGGGGCTGCCCATCGCCGGCGCCAGCGGGGCCGAGGCGGCGGCGCCCATCGCCGGCGCCGGGGCGGCGAAGGTGCTTCCTCCCGAGGGTCCGCCCCCGCCGGGCGCGCCCGAACCCGGGTAGGGGACGAAGACCGACCCGGCCGCGCTCGCCGTGGCCGGCCCGAGGTGACGGGCGAGCGCCGAGACGAGCGCGGTGCCGCCGGCGCCGGCGGCGATCGCCGCCGCGAGACCGGCGACGAGCAGCGGCCGCGGTGCGGTGCGCAGGCGCGAGAGCCCTCGGGTGTTCGATCCGTGGCTGTCCATGTTCGTCGTCTCCCGTGGGCTGCCGGCGCCGCGATGCGCCGTGCGGTCAGGAGGAGGACGCCCGGGAAGCGCGCCAGGTTCCCACGAGAGCAGGGGAGGGGCCGCGGCGCGGGAGCGGAGAGGGAGGTGGGGTCCGGTCGCGCGCGTGGGTCAGCGCCGGGCGCTTCCTCCCCTGCCTATGGAGGTGGGATCGTCAGCGCCTGGCCCGGCACCAGCGTCCCGCCACTGAGGTGGTTGACGGACAGGATGTCGTCGACCCGCTGGCGCAGGTCGCCGTCGTCGGGGTAGTGGGCGGAGGCGATGCTCCAGACGGTGTCGCCGGGGGCGACGGTCACCACCTGGGTGCCGCCGCTGCCGCCGCCGTAGACCACGTTCCCGAGGAGGACGAGGAGGACCAGCGCCCCCGCGAGCGCGAGCAGGATGCGCCGTTCGATGGCTCGCATGCGGCGCCGGCGGCGGCGGGCGTTGGTGGGGGCGAAGTCGTGGAGGAGGTTGGTCATGTCTGGATCGGTGGTCGGGTGGGGTCGTCTCTGCTGACGAACGCCTGTTCGCGTGGCGAGCGTACACGAACAGGCGTTCGGAGTCAAGAGGAGTGGCGAAACCCGACCTGGCGGTGGGCGTGGGATGATCCGCCGATGCGCGCGCGCGAGATCCGGATTCGCGTCGCGGTGTGCATCCAGGATGGCGATCGCGTCCTGCTGGTCCAGCACCTGAAGAACGGCCGCCGCTACTGGCTGCTGCCCGGCGGCGGTGTCGAGGTGGGGGAGACCCTGGCCGCCGCCGCGGAGCGCGAGCTCCGCGAGGAGACCGGCTACGAGGTCGAGGTCGGCCGGCTGCTGCTCCTCTGCGAGTCGGTGGAGCCCCTCGGCCGCCACCTCGTGAACCTGGTCTACGCCGCGAGCATCCGCGGCGGCACCCTCCGGGCGGGCCTGGACGGGCGCCTCGTCGGCGTCGCCTGGGAGCCGGTGGAGGATCTCGCCACCCTCGAGATGTACCCGCCGATCGGAGCCGAGATCCTGGCCTGCGTCCGCGAGGGACTGGCCGGCGCGGTGCGGGTCCTCGGCAACGTCTGGCGCGAGCAGCTGCCCCGCTGACCTGCGCCCGACTACGATCTGCGGGGTGAGAGAGGTCAGCCGATGGGCGGGGTGAACCGGGAGCCGGGGCCGCCGCCGGTGGAGGTGAGCGTCGACGTCGCCGCTCCCGCCGACGCGGTCTACGCGCTGGTCTCGGACGTGCGCCGGATGGGCGAGTGGAGCCCCGAGTGCGTGCGCTGCGAGTGGATGGGCGGTGCCGGCGGCGCCGCGGTGGGGGCGCGCTTCCGCGGCCACAACCGCAACGGGCTGCGCCGCTGGTCGACGGTCTCGACGGTGGTGTCGGCCGACCCGGGCCGGAGCTTCGCGTTCCGGGTCGCGTCGATGGGACTGTCGGTGGCGGAGTGGCGGTACACGGTGACCACCATCCCTGGCGGCTGCCGGATCAGCGAGACCTGGACCGACTCCCGCGGCGGGGTGATCCGGGCGCTCGGCAGGGTCGCCACCGGGGTGGGCGACCGCGCCGCCCACAACCGCCGTGGCATGGAGGCGACGCTGGCGCGGATCAAGGCTGCGGCCGAGGGCGTGGCGGCACCCGCCTGAGCGGATCGGCGGTGGCGCGGCGAACACTCGACGTACATACGGAGAGCGCGCTTCAGGCCCATCCCGGCGGACCATGGCGCCGCCGGGAAACCCGCGGAGGCGGCATGGGGATGCCCCCGCCGGGCATGCCGCCACTCGATACTCATGAGAATATGCATTATCATGAGTATATGAGGGCTCCGGGGCGCCCTCAAAGGCTCCCCGGCCCCCTCCCCCCGGTCACGGCGCGGTGACGGGCCTTGACTCTCCAGCCACTGGAGACCTCATGGTCGCGGCATGGACATGTCGATCGGCCAGATGGCGCGGCTTACCGGGCTCCCGGTGAAGACCGTCCGCTACTACTCGGACATCGGGCTCACCCCCGAGGCCGAGCGCAGCCCGTCCGGCTACCGCCGCTACGACCAGGCGGCGCTCGCCCGCCTGGAGCTGGTCCGCACCCTGCGCGACCTGGGCTTCGACCTGGCGACGATCCGCCAGGTCCTGGAGCGCCGCGCCGGGCTCGCCGAGGTGGCCAGCGCCCACGCGGACGCCATCGACCTGCACATCCGTCAGCTCACCCTGCGCCGGACGCTGCTGCGGGCCATCGCCCGCCGTGACTCCCGGCCCGAGGAGGTACATCGCATGACCGCGTTCGCCCGCACGTCCGCCGACGAGGCCGGCCGGATCATGGAGGAGTTCATCGCCTCCGTCTTCGCCGGCCGGCCCGACGACCCCTTCGCGGCCCGGATGCGCGGCGCCCTGCCGCAGCTGCCCGAGGAGCCGTCGGACGCACAGATCGACGCCTGGGTCGAGCTCTCCGGGATGGTCGGGGACCCCGACTACCGGGCCCGGGTCCGGCGGATGGTCACCGAGGGCGCCCGCCAGCGCGCCGCCAGCGGCATCAGCGACACCGACCAGGCCACCCAGCGCGCCGGCCGTGCCGTGGCCGAGCTGGCAGGCGCCGCCATGGCCGCGGGGGTCGGGCCCGAGGAGGAGGATGCGGACAGCGCCGTCGACGAGCTGGTCGGGCTGTTCGCGGCCGCCGCCGGCCGGAGCGACGATGACGATGACGCCTATCGCACCGAGCTGCTCGAGCAGATCGAGATGTTCAGCGACCGGCGCGTCGAGCGCTACTGGCAGCTCATCGGCATCATCAACGGCTGGCCGCCGGTGCCCTCGTTGATGCCCGCTTACGAGTGGTTCGCCGGCGCGCTGCGGGCGCGCCTCTGAGCGTCCCGGTCCGGGGGCGGCCGCCGCCCCCAGACCGAGACCAGCGGCGCCGCGGTGACGCAGCTGCCCGGGTCGGCGAGCATGGCGAGGCAGCTGTCGACGTCGGCGGCGGGGACGCCGCCAGCGACCACCGGTTCGCGGAAGCGGAGCACCGACAGGTGCATCATCTCGGTGAAGGCGCCGTCGCCGATCGGCGCCCTCGCCTCCCCCGCCACCTCGGTGAGGCCCGCAGCGCGCAGCCCCGCGGCCGCACGCCAGGACCAGCCGCCGTCGTAGGCACCGGTGCGCATCACCTCGAGGGTGGCCCCCCAGACCCGCCCGAACAGCGGGCCGGCATCGACCGGGTCGCAGGGCCAGTCATCGAGGTCGGTCTCGCGCTCCCAGGTCTGGTCGAAGATGTATCCCGGCATCGTCGTCCGCCTCGTGTGCGACTGCGGAGCATACGCCTTGCCTGCCCCTCCCCTGCCGAACGATCGGTCGGTGGCTCGGCGGTGAAGTACGGCGCCGCGCCCGTCCTCCCTCTCCCCCACTGCTGAAGGCTCAGCCGGCCTCAGGTGCGTCCAGGTCGTCCACCCCGCCGGGGACGCCGCCGGGGCGCCGGCAGGCGCTGAAGTACCTTCCGGACGAGCCGGCCAGCTGCAGGCCGAGGTGCGCGATCACCGGCTGCCGGTCACGACCGCGCGTCTACGCGGACGGTGATACGCCACGGAAACTCCTCGCAAAGCCGTGCGCCTGCTCGATCCCAACCGTTGTGTCAGCTTGAGGAAACCCGGTGCCCGAGATTCGCGTCGGGCGTCGGGGGCCCGGGCTCAGCCGCCGAGAAACGAGAGCCGCAGGGTGCGCTCAAGGTTGTCGCGGTTGAGGTCGACGACCACGATCCGCTGCCAGGTGCCCAGGCCGAGCCGCCCCCGCCGCACCGGCACGGTGACCGACGGCGACACCAGCACCGGCAGCAGGTGGTCGGCGCCGTGCCCCTCGGAGCCGTGGCTGTGGCGGTACCGGTCGTCGCGGGGGAGCAGGCGCTCGAGCGCCTCGACGAGGTCGGGCTCGGACCCGCTGCCGGTCTCCATGATCGCCACCCCGGCGGTGGCGTGGGGGACGAACACGCTGAGCAGGCCGTCGCCGCCGCCCTCGCGCGCCAGCGCCGCGGCCAGGTCGGTGACGTCGACGACACGGCGCCGCGAGGTGTCGACGAGGAGGTCGCGCTCGAGCACGCTCAGGCCGGCTTGGGAGTGGCCGGGACGGCGCCCGGCGAGGCGGGCTGGGGCACGATGATCGACCCGTAGAAGTCGCGGAAGGTGCGCAGGTCGTCGGACGTCGGGTAGAGGAAGTCCAGGCGCATCGCCCGGTTCGCGTCGAGGGTGACCCGAAGCTCGGCGAGCAGCGGGGGCATCGGCGGCTGCCCCGGGGTCGGCGCCGGCGCGGCGGCGCTGCGCGCGTAGAGCTTGAGCACCCCGGTGATGCCGAAGACCTCCGCGGCCCCGACCTGGACGGTCGAGTAGCCCTCGATGCCGGCGGCGCCGAGCGCCGCCTGGGTGGGGCCGGTGGCGACGGCGATCTGCGGATAGCCGCCGCTCTGGGGACGGAAGAGCACCGGCCCCGTGCCCTCGGTGAACGACCAGGTGTTGAGGTAGAGGGCGGTGAAGCCGCGGGCGTCGGACTGGTAGAGCTCGAAGTGGCGCGGGCTGGTGAACTGGGGGTTGTCGGTGATCCAGCCGGTCTGGGTCTCGCCCTTGACCTGGTACCACGCGTTGTTCTGGCCACCGTGGGACACAACCGTCACCACCGTGCCCTGGCCGAGGCTGCCGAGCACGGCGCCGTCGGTCGAGCCCGCGTCGCGCAGCTTCAGGCCCAGCGGGGCGATCACGGTGAGCGTCGAGCCCACCTCGACAGCGCCCGGCGAGGGGCTCGGCGACGCCGTCGCCGAGGTCGGCGGCCGGGGCGTCGACGGCGCCGGGGCGCTCGACGACCCGCAGCCGGCGAGCGCGGCCACGAGGACGGCGGCGAGGGCGGCGGCGGCGGCCTTCATTCGGGAGCCTGCTCGCCGCCGCCCTGCAGGGTGCGCAGCGACGCCGCCACCGACGCGGAGAGCGCGTCGAGGTCGTAGCCGCCCTCCAGCACCCAGACGGTGCGGCCGCCGGCGCTCTCGGCGGCGATGCCGGCGAGCCGGCGGGCGACCTCGGCGTAGGTGGCGGTGTCGAGCCGGAGGTTCGCGAGCGGGTCGGCGCGGTGGCCGTCGTAGCCGGCGCTGACCACGATCAGCTCGGGGGCGTGGGCGCGCAGCGCCGGGGCGACCAGCTCGTCGAAGGCGGCCAGCCAGCGCTCGCCGGTGGTCCCCGCCGGCAGCGGCACGTTGACGGTGGCGCCGGCGCCGGCGCCCTCGCCGGTCTCCCCGCGCCGTCCCGTCCCCGGGTACAGCGGCCACTGGTGGAGCGAGCAGTAGAGCACCGAGGGGTCGTCGTAGAACACGTCCTGGGTGCCGTTGCCGTGGTGCACGTCGATGTCCACGATCGCGATCCGGCCGAGGCCGTGCACGCTCTGCGCCGCCCGGGCGGCGATGGCGGCGTTGTTGAAGAGGCAGAACCCCATGGCGCGGTCGCGGGTGGCGTGGTGGCCGGGCGGGCGCACGATCGCGAAGGCGCTCTGCGCCGACCCCGAGCAGACCGCGGCGACGCCCGCGGCGGCGGCGCCGGCGGCGCGCAGCGCCACGTCGTAGGAGCGGTCGGTGCAGTAGGTGTCGGGGTCGATCCAGGCGCCGCCGCCGCGGGCGGCGCGCTCGATGCGGCGGAGGTGGGCGTCGCCGTGGGCGCCGAGCACCAGCGCGGCGTCGGCCTCGTGCACCGGGATCGCCGGCAGGTCGCGCAGCTGCGGGTCGGCGGCGAGGTGGTCGACGATGGCATGGAGGCGCTGAGCCGACTCGGGATGGCCGGGCGCGTCGTGCTGGTCGGAGGTGTCGTCGCTGAGGATGGCGACGGGGACGGGGGGGGCGGCGGCGGTCATGCCAGGCACTCCGAGAGCTCTCGCAGGAAGGACTCGACGTCGGTGACCAGCCCCAGGGTCTGGGAGGAGCCGCGGTCGGCGAGCTTGGTCACCACCGAGGGGTTGATGTCGACGCACACCGTCTTGGTCGCCGCCGGCAGCATGTTGCCGGTGGCGATGGCGTGGAGCATCGACGCGCACATGATGCACAGCTCGACCCCGCGCAGTCCCTGGCGCATCCGCCGCTGCGCCTCGATCATGTCGACCACCACCTCGGGGAGGGGGCCGTCGTCGCGCACCGAGCCGGCCAGCACCACGGTGATGCCGCGCCGGAACGCCTCGAACATCACCCCGCCGCGGATCATGCCGGTGGCCACCGCCTCGCGGATCCCGCCCGCCCCGCGGATGCGGTTGATGGCGCGGATGTGGTGCTCGTGCCCGGACTCGACGGGGAGGCCGTCGCGGAGGTTGATGCCCAGCGAGGTGCCGAAGAACTGCGACTCGATGTCGTGGGCGGCGAGCGCGTTGCCGGCGAAGAGCACGTCGATCCAGCCGGAGGCGATCATGCGGCTCAGGTGCACGCCCGCGCCGGTGTGGATCACCGCCGGCCCCGCCACCATGCAGATGCGACCGTTGCGGGAGCGGATCTCGCGCATCGTGTTCGCCAGCTCGCGGATGATCAGGTGCTTCGGCTTCTCGGCGGAGACCGAGCTGGTCATGAAACCGAAGATCTCCTTGCTGCGCGAGCGCTCGACCGGCGACACCTTGATGCCGTCGTGGCCGACGACGATGCGGTCGCCGGCGCGGACGTCGGTGACCGCCACCGTGCGCGCCCGGTCGCCGTCGACCAGGACGCCGCAGTCCATCTCGATGTCCTCCACCTCCAGCCAGGCGTCGGCGATGCGCACCGCGGTGGGCTGGTTGCTGGTCGAGTAGAAGGTGTCGGGGAGGACGCCGTCACGGGGTGCGGGCTCGGTGCGCGCGGCGGCGCCGTCGACCCGCACCGCCCCCTGCTGCTGGCAGGCGGCGACGATGGCGCGCAGGCCGCCGGGGTCGTCGTGGCTCAGGGTGATGCGCGTGAAGCTGCGCTCGTCGGGGTTCTGGCCGACCCGGAACTCGTCGACCTTGAAGGACCCGCCCAGGTCCATGACCACGTCGAAGATGCGCGGCAGCATCATCGAGTCGATGATGTGCCCGCTCAGCTCGATGGTGGCCGTGGGCAATCCGTCTCCTCCGGGCGCCGGCGCGCCGTTCCCCCCCGGCAGTCTAGACATCCGGGGCGCGGTCAGCGCCCCGCCCGGGCACCCTCGCGCGCGGCCTCGATCCGCTCCCGCCAGTGCCGCGCCGCCGCCGCCGGCCCCTCGGGCGCGGCGGCGATGCCGCGGCTGACACTGACCACCACGCCGCCGCCCGCGGCGTCGAGCCCGGCGGCGACCGCGGCCTCGACGCCGCCGCCCTGGACGCCCACCCCGGGGAGGAGCAGCGGCGCCGACGGGGCCAGCCGGCGCAATGCCGCCACCGCCTCGGGAGCGGTCGCCCCCGCCACCAGCCCGACCGCGCCGCCCGGGTCCCAGCGCATCGCCAGGGTGGCGAGGTGGGCGAACACCGGGGTGCCGTCGTCGAGGCGGCGCTCGAGCAGGTCGGCGGCGCCGGGGTTGCTGGTGCGCGCCAGCAGGAACGCTCCCCGCCCCGGCCGCTGCAGGAAGGGACGGACCGCGTCCTCCCCCATCAGCGGGTTGACGGTGACCGCGTCGGCGCCGAGACCGTCGAAGAGGGCGCGGGCGTAGGCCTCGGCGGTGCTGCCGATGTCGCCGCGCTTGGCGTCGACGATGAGCATGCGGTCGGCCGGCACGCGGGCGCGCAGCCCCTCCAGCACCCGCCAGCCGGCGCTGCCGTGCTGCTCGAAGAAGGCGGCGTTGGGCTTGACCGCGCAGACCTGGTCGAGGGTCGCCTCGAGGATCTCGGCGCAGTGACGCTCCGCATCCGCGGCGGTGGCGCAGCCGGTCGGGTCGAGGCCGACGCAGAGCAGCGAGCCGCTGCGCTCGGACGCCTCGCGCAGCCGCGCGGCGAAGTCGGCCGGCGCCACCCGCGCCCTACCAGACGTCGCGGCTGGTGCTCGGCTGGATCGCGCCCTGGTCGGTCCGGGGCGCGTAGGGCTGCTCGAGGCGCTCGTGCTCGGTCGAGCAGCAGCGCGGGCAGAGCTCCTGGATGCGGCCGTCGAGCAGCACGCCGGCGAGGCGGTAGATCGGGAATGGCCGCCCGCAGTTGTCGCAGTTGCGGATCACCGGCATGGGTTCAGCGTAGCGGGTGCAGGCCCAGGCTCGCCGCCCTCGCCGCCGCCGGGGTGGCGAAGTCGGGGCCGCCCTCGTCCGGGGTGACGTAGACCAGCCGCACCTCGTCGGCATAGCCGGGGAGCGGGAGGGTGTCGAGGCCGGGGATGAAGCGGACGCCCAGCCGGGCGACGATGCGGTCCTGGCCGTCGCGGGTGCCCGCGGCGCCCAGCCAGAGCCGGGCGCCGAGGTGCCAGCTCGGCGCGAGCACGTCGAGCTCGACGTGCTCGCGCACGAAGCTCAGCCCCTCGAGGACGGCGTCGCCGAGCCGCCGCCGGCTGTTGCGCAGCAGCCCCTCGCCGAGGCGCCGGTGGCGGTGACGCCGAGGCACAGCTGGCAGAGGGCGGGGTCGAAGCCCGGGCAGCGGAGGTTCTGCGGCGTCGCGGCGCAGCCGCCCTTGCCCAGCACCGGCTGGGTGAGGCCGTTGCAGCGAGTGCCAGGTGCGGCTGGCGACGATGGCGCGGATGCGCGCGTCGAACTCCGCGGTGAGCAGGTCGATGCCGCCGCCGTACGAGCCTCCCACCATCCCGCCCGGGGCCGTGGGTCATGAGCACCGCCGGCTGCGGCGTTCGCCGCGGTGGGTTGTCGGGCAGGTAGAGGTCGGGCCCGGATCCTGCGGTCGGGCTTCGAACCCCTCGATCACCACGCAGGCCACAAGAACCTCTCTCCGAGCCCGTTGTATCTCCAGCATGGGGAGGCCGGAAGGACCGATGAGCAGGCCTCGGGCCCGGCGGCCGGGAGTGACGGGTGAGGGGACCTCGCGCACCCGTTCGCTCGCCGTCGAGGCGTTCGCGGAGCTGCCCGCATCCCTGCCGGCGCCCGCGGGGGATCAGCTGCCGGTACCGCCCCCCGCCGGACGGCCTGCACGCCGCCCGGCAGGGGGCACCGCCACCGCGACCCCGAAGCCGAGGAGCCGGCCCGCGGCGACGCCCCCGACCGCGACCCGGCCCGGGCTGGCGGTCGCCGCGCTGACCGCCTCGGCGGCGCTCGCCCTGCTCGGCGCCACCCTGCCGGGCGCCGCGATCCCGTCGCTCCACGCCGCCCTCGGCGCCTCCGCGCCCGACGCGCGGCTCACCGTGACCCTGTACCTGGTGGCGATGGGGATGGCGGTGCCGGTCGCCGCCGGACTGGGTGACCGCTTCGGCGCCGCCCGGCTGCTCCGCTGGTCACTCGCTGCGCTGGTGGCCGCCTCGGTGCTCGCCGGGCTCTCCTGGAACCTCGGCGTGCTCCTCGGGCTCCGCGCCGTCCAGGGCGCTGCCGCCGGCCTGCTGCTGCCGGTGGCGGTGGCGCTGCTCCACCGGGTCCGGCCCCGGACCGACGGGCTCACCGGCGTTCTCGGCGGCGGTCTGCTGCTGGCCCCGGCGCTCGGCCCGGCGCTCGGCGCCTGGCTGGCAGGTCACCTGGAGTGGCGGATCCCTCCGCTGGTCATGCTCCTGCTCGGGGTGGCGGTGCTGGCCGGGGCGTGGCGGTCGCTGCCCCTCGCCGCCGGCGAGCGCGGCGCCCGGCCCGACGCCGCGGGCGTGGCCACCGCGGCGCTGGCGCTGGGCGCGCTGCTGCTGGCCGTTCTCCAGGGCGCCGCCTGGGGCTGGACCTCGTACCCGGTTCTCGGCCTCCTCGCCGTCAGCCTGGTCAGCCTCGCCCTCCTCGCGGTGGTCGAGCTGTCCGTGCCCGAGCCGCTGGTCGACCTCGGTGCGCTGCGGTCCTCGCAGGTGCTCCTGGTCCTGCCGCTGCTCGCGGTGGCGGTGGCCGAGCTCTTCGGCGGGCTCGTCGAGGTGCCCCTGCTGCTCCAGGGCCAGGGCGCGACCGGCGGTCTGCAGGTCGGCACTGCGCTGCTGCTGCCCGCGGCCCTCGCCGCCGGTGCGATGGCGGCGGCGACGCCGCTCCAGGCCCGGGTGGGCGTGCGCTGGCCGGTGGCCGGCGGCCTGCTCGCCGCCGCCGCCGCCACCTACATGCTCCACGGCGTCTCGCCCTCCGAGGTGGCGCGGCTGGTGCTCTGGTCGTCGCTGCGCGGCGCCGCCCTCGGCATGGCGCTGGCCCCGCTGCTGGCGGCGGCGATCGCGCCGGCGGCGCGGGTCGGGCGCGCCGCCGCGGTCACCGCCGTCTCGGTGCTGATCCCCGCCGCCGCGGGCACCGCGGTGCTCGGGTCGGCGCTGGCGGTGCCGGCCTGGTGGCCGGGATCGCAGGCGGCCGCGGCGACCCTCCCCCAGCGGCTGGTGCTCCTCCACGGCGACGTCCCGCTGCCCCTGCCCGGCGGGACCCTCCTCCACGCCGTGATGACCACCGCGGCGCTCGCCGCGCTCGGCGCCCTGCTGGCGCTGCGCCTCCCCGCAGGCGGCGAGAACGCCACCGGCTGATACCGTCTCTTGCGGATCTCTTACCCCGGTCTTACGCCGCTCTTGATCCCCAGCCCCGATGCTCGACAGGCGGCGGCAAGGAGAGGGACGGTGGAGGGAATGGCGGTGGCGCTCGATCCCACGGGTGCTCGGTGAGCGGCGGCCCCGCCGTCCTGAGCCTGGAGAACGTCTGCAAGACCTACGGATCCGGTGAGACCAGGGTGGAGGCGCTGCGCTCGGTGTCGCTGGAGGTCCAGCGCGGTGACTTCGTCGCCATCATCGGGCCGTCCGGCTCCGGCAAGTCGACGCTGATGAACATCCTCGGATGCCTCGACGTGCCCACCTCGGGACGCTACCTCTTCGCCGGCGACGACGTGATGCGCCTCGGCGACGACCAGCTGGCGCGGATCCGCAACCTGCGCATCGGGTTCGTGTTCCAGCAGTTCCACCTGCTGAAGAAGCTCAGCGCGTGGAGGAACGTCGAGCTGCCGCTGCTCTATCGCCGCGCCCGGGGCCGGCGCGAGAAGGCGCTGGCCGCGCTCGGCTTGGTGGGTCTCGACCACCGCGTCGACCACACCCCGAACGAGCTGTCCGGCGGCCAGCAGCAGCGCGTCGCCATCGCCCGCGCTCTGGTCACCGACCCCGAGCTGATCCTCGCCGACGAGCCCACCGGCAACCTCGACACCACCTCGACCGCCGAGATCCTCGCCATCCTCTACCAGCTCCACCGCGAGGGCCGGACGATCGTGCTCATCACCCACGACCCCGAGATCGCGGCGGTGGCGGCACGGGTGGTGAGGATCAGCGACGGGGTGCTGACCGAGGAGGTGCCGGTGGCCCTCACCGGCCGCCGTTCCGGGGCGGCCCGTCCCCGTCCCCGTGCCCCCCGGCGCCGGGCGGCGCCGATCGCCGACACCGGCGGGGAGGCGGCCTCACCGCCGGCCGGCGCCGCCGGTCCGCCTGAGCCCCGGGCTCAGCCGGCGCCGGTCTCGCCGGCGGGGTCCGGGCGGCCGCCGGGCGACCGGCTCTGGCCGCGGAACTCGGCGACCACGCCGCCGTCCTCGCGCCGCACGGTGACGTCGTAGACCCCGTTGTGGCCCCACCGGGTGCGCTCGGAAGCGGTCGCCACCAGCACCTCGCCGGGGTGGGCGGGGGCGACGTGGATCACCTCGGCGCTCCGCGACACCGTGGTGACCCCGTGGCTGTTGCAGGCGACCGCGTAGGCGATGTCGGCGAGGGCGAACACCACCGCGCCGTGGACGGTGCCGATCCCGTTGACCATGCCGTCGCCGGTGCGCAGCCGCGCGATCGCGTGGCCGGGGCCGGCCTCGAGGATCTCGACGCCGAGCCAGCGGGCGATCGCGTCGCCGGCCAGGAGGGCGTCGGCGCGGCGTCGGGCGATCTGCTCGGCGGCACTCACCCGGCGGGGTCGCGGCGGCGCAGGCCGTCGAAGGCGAGCCGCATCACCGCGTCGGCGAGCTCGTCGGTCGAGCCGGTGCGGGAGGGCTCGTACCACTCCACCATCGAGTTGATCATGCCGAAGAGCAGCCGCGTGGTCAGGCGGGGGTCGACATCGTCGCGGAGGTCGCCCTCATCGACGGCGCTGCGGACGATCGCCGACACCCGGCGGTCGAACTCGCGGCGGCGCTGCAGCGCCCACTGCTCGGCGTCGGTGTTGCCCCGCACCCGCAGCAGCAGGGTGACGTAGGGAAGCTCGTCGACGAGCACCTGCACCGAGGAGCGCACCACGTGCTCGAGCCGGTCGATGGCGCGGCCGGCGCCGGCCTCGGGATGCTCGAGCATCGCGAAGAGGCGGTCGAGGGCACGGCTCACCGCCAGCCGCAGCAGCTCCTCCTTGCTGCGCACGTGGTGGTAGATCGAGGACTTGGTGATCCCGGTGGCGGTGGCCAGGTCCTCCATGCTGGTGCCGTCGTAGCCGCGCTGGTTGAAGGCCTCGACGGCGACGGCGAGGAGGCTCTGCGGCGTGTAGGCGACGCGCTCGCGGGACCGATGGCGCGGCGCGGCAGCGGAGACGGCGCCGGCCCCCGGCGCTCCGCGTGCGCTCATGGCTCTTCCCCTTTCCGCCTGACCCGTTGATTGTGCGGACTCGGGGGCGTCTGCGCGAGTAGCCTTGACACGGTTGGCGCCCCTCCGTATACACTCGGATAGTACACGACCGAACGTTCGGACGGGTGGCGAGGCAGGATCTGATGGACGCGACGGCCACGGAGGCCCTCGAGGCGCACTTCCAGCGCATCGTCGAGGCCGATCAGCGGGTCGAGCCCCGCGACTGGATGCCCGACGCCTACCGCTCCACCCTGGTCCGCCAGATCGCCCAGCACGCCCATTCCGAGATCATCGGGATGCAGCCCGAGGGGAACTGGATCACCCGGGCGCCCTCGCTGCGCCGGAAGGCGATCCTCATGGCGAAGGTCCAGGACGAGGCCGGCCACGGGCTCTACCTCTACGCCGCCGCCGAGACCCTGGGGGTGAGCCGCCAGCAGCTGCTCGACCTGCTCCACCGCGGCCGCCAGAAGTACTCCACGATCTTCAACTACCCGACCCTGACCTGGGCCGACGTCGGCGCCATCGGCTGGCTGGTCGACGGCGCCGCCATCACCAACCAGATCCCGCTGTGCCGCTGCTCCTACGGTCCCTACGCGCGGGCGATGACCCGCATCTGCAAGGAGGAGTCGTTCCACCAGCGGCAGGGCTTCGAGCTGCTCCACACCCTCGCCCACGGCACCCGGGCGCAGCGGGCGATGGCCCAGGACGCGGTGGACCGCTGGTGGTGGCCGACGCTGATGATGTTCGGCCCCCCGGACGGCGACTCCGCGCACGGCGCGCAGTCGATGGCGTGGCGGATCAAGCGCCACTCCAACGACGAGCTGCGCCAGCGCTTCGTCGACATCTGCGTGCCCCAGGCGGCGGTGCTCGGGCTCAGCCTCCCCGACCCGGAGCTGCGCTGGAATCCGGAGCGCGGCCACCACGACTTCGGCGCCATCGACTGGGACGAGTTCCGGGCGGTGGTGCGTGGCGACGGCCCCTGCAACCGCCAGCGCATGGCCCAGCGCGTCGCCGCCCACGAGGAGGGACGCTGGGTGCGCGAGGCGGCCCTTGCATATGCAGAGAAGCAGTCCAGGCGCCGCCGATCCGGGCGGACGGCCGCATGACCGAGGAGGAGCGCGGCTGGCCGCTCTGGGAGGTGTTCGTGCGCAGCCGCCGCGGGCTCTCCCACACCCACGCCGGCAGCCTCCACGCCGCCGACGCGGAGATGGCGCTGCGCAGCGCCCGCGACGTCTACACCCGCCGCGGCGAGGGCTGCAGCATCTGGGTGGTGCCGGCGCGCGCCGTCACCGCCTCGTCCCCCGACGAGAAGGACCCGTTCTTCGCGCCCGCCGCCGACAAGGTGTACCGCCACCCCACCTTCTACGACATCCCCGACGAGGTCAGGAACCTGTGACCGAGGCCGAGCTCCGGGCGGCGTGCGCGCTGCGGCTCGGGGACGACGGGCTGATCCTCTCCCACCGCCTCGCCGAGTGGTCCTCGCTCGCCCCCGAGCTGGAGGAGGACGTGGCGCTCACCAACATCGCCCCTCGACCTGCTCGGCCAGGCGCGGATGCTGCTCACCCACGCCGGCGAGCTCGAGGGGCGCGGCCGCGGCGAGGACGACCTCGCCTACCTCCGCGACGAGCGCGACTTCGTCAACTGCCTGCTCGTCGAGCAGGAGAACGGCGACTTCGCGGTCACGATCGCCCGCCAGCTGCTCTATTCCACCCACCAGCTCGCCCTGCTCCAGGGCCTGCTCGGCTCCACCGACCCCACCCTCGCCGCGGTGGCGTCGAAGGCGGTGCTGGAGGTGGCCTACCACCGCGACCACGCCGCCGGCTGGACCGTGCGCCTCGGCGACGGCACCGAGGAGAGCCACCGGCGGATGCAGGTGGCGGTCGAGCGGATGTGGCCCTACGCCGCCGAGCTCTTCGAGGCCGACGAGGTGACCGGCCGCGCCGCCGCCGCCGGCCTGGCCCCCGACCCGGCGGCGCTGCGCCCCGCCTGGGACGCCGCGGTCGGCGTGGTGCTCGCGGAGGCGACGCTGACCAGGCCGGGGGGCTCCTGGGCGCCCACCGGCGGGCGGCGCGGGCTGCACACCGAGTGCTTCGGCCGCCTGCTCGCCGAGATGCAGCACCTCCACCGCTCCCACGCGGGGGCCTGCTGGTAGCCGTGGACGCCGCCGCACGGGTGCGCGCCCTGGTGGCGGAGGTCGCCGACCCGGAGATCCCCGCGCTCACCATCGAGGACCTCGGCATTCTCCGCGGGGTGCGCCTCGACGGCGCCACCGTGGTCGTCGAGATCACCCCCACCTACTCGGGCTGCCCGGCGCTGGCGGCGATCCGCGCGGACGTCGAGCGGCGGCTGCGCGAGCACGGCCACGACGAGGTCGAGGTGCGCACCGTGCTCTCCCCGCCGTGGACCACCGACCTGATCACCGAGCAGGGCCGGCGGCGGCTCACCGCCCAGGGCATCGCCCCTCCCCCACCCCCGGGGGCGGCGGTCCCGCCGCCGGCGGTGCCCTGCCCGCAGTGCGGGTCGGCGCACACCGAGCCGCTCAGCCGGTTCGGCGCCACCCCCTGCCAGGCGCTACGCCGCTGCCGCGCCTGCCTCGAGCCCTTCCCCCACCTGAGGGCGCACCGGTGAGCACGGCGCCCGGGGCGGCGCCCGTGGCCCCGCGCCACGCCGTCCTCCACGAGCTGCGGGTGGACGCGGTCGAGCCGCTCACCGACGACTCCGTCACCATCACCTTCGAGGTGCCGGAGCGGCTGCGCGACGCCTACCGCCACACTCAGGGGCAGCACGTCTCGGTGCGCTGCCCGGTCGCCGGCGACGAGGCCCGCCGCAACTACTCGATCTGCACCCCGGCGGGCTCGGGGGTGCTGCGCATCGCCGTGAAGCGGCTGGAGGGCGGGGTGTTCTCCTCGTACGCGCACACCCGGCTCCATCCCGGCGAAACCCTCGGGGTGATGACCCCGACCGGGCGGTTCCACGCCCCCCTCGACCCCGGCCGGGCCCGCCACCACGTGGCCATCGCCGCGGGCAGCGGCATCACCCCGGTGCTCTCGATCGTCGCCACCACCCTGGCGGTCGAGCCGCGGAGCCGGGTGACCCTCCTGTACGGCAACCGCACCACCGCCGGGATCATGTTCCTGGAGGAGCTCTTCGACCTCAAGAACCGCTTCTGCGAGCGCTTCCAGCTGGTGAACGTGCTCTCCCGCGAGGAGCAGGAGGCGGAGCTGCTCAACGGGCGCCTGGACGGCCGGCGGCTGGGCCTGCTGCTCGACGTGCTCGTCCCTGGCGGCGGCGACCAGTGGTTCCTCTGCGGTCCGCGGGCGATGATCGAGGAGGCGCGCGCCACCCTGCTGGAGCGCGGGGTGGACGCGGCGCGGATCCACTCCGAGCTGTTCCACGCCGGCGCCGTCCGCGCCGCACCCCGCCGCGCCGTGCCCGCCGGGGACGGCAGCCGGGTCACCGTGGTCCTCGACGGCCGCAACTCCAGCTTCGAGCTCGGCGCGGATGGCGAGCCGATCCTCGAGGCCGTGCTCCGGCTGCGGAGCGACGCTCCCTACGCCTGCAAGGACGGGGTCTGCGGCACCTGCCGGGCGCGGGTGGTGAGCGGCGCGGTGACCATGGACCGCAACCACGCCCTCGAGCGCGACGAGGTCGAGGCCGGGTTCGTGCTCGCCTGCCAGTCGCACCCGGCCAGCCCGGCGGTCACCCTCGACTTCGACGGCTGACCGCCGCCGCCGGCTGACGCGAACGGAGGTCCGGTGCCATAACCGGACGATCGCGAGTTGTTGCGGGCCGAACAACGCGGCGTCCTCCCGGGGGGCGTAGCATGGGGGACGACGCGCCGATGGCGGTGGCAGCGCCGGCAAAAACCCTGCCGGCCCCTCCGCCCAGCATCGGGTGTGAGCAGCGGCCGCGAACGACGCGGTGCCCGGTCTGCACCCCCGGAGGTACCGTCGATGGACGCTCTCCTCGAGTCCTTCTGTGACTCGCCGCACCCCGGCGACCGAAGGGGGACCTTCAGGGCGCGGCGAGCCAAGATCGTGTGCACCCTGGGCCCCGCCAGCCAGACGCCCGAGACCATCGGCGCGCTGATCGACGCGGGCATGGACGTGGCCCGGCTGAACTTCTCCCACGGGACCCGCGACCAGCACCTCGCCACCTACCGCCTGGTCCGCGAGGCCGCGGACGCCCGTCGCCGGGCGGTCGGGGTGCTCGCCGACCTCCAGGGGCCGAAGGTGCGGCTGGGCAGCTTCGAGGGGGGCACGGCGCTCCTCGAGCGGGGCGCCCTCTTCACCGTCACCGCCGCCAGCGGCCAGGATGCCGGCGCCGTGCTCGCGGGCTCGAGCCACCGGGCGACCACCACATACGCGGCACTGCCGCACGACGTCGCCGCCGGCGACACCCTGCTCATCGACGACGGGCGGATCCGGCTGCGCGCCCTCGGCTCCAGCGGCAACGACGTGCTCTGCACCGTGGTCGACGGCGGCGTGGTCTCCGACCACAAGGGCCTGACCCTGCCCGGGGTGCGGATGAGCGTGCCGACCCTGTCCGACAAGGACACCGGCGACCTGCGATTCGCCCTGGAGATGGGCGTCGACCTGGTCGCGCTCTCCTTCGTGCGCCGGCCCGAGGACATCGAGGCGGTCCACGAGGTGATGGACGCGTGCGGGCGGCGGGTGCCGGTGATCGCCAAGCTCGAGCGCGAGGAGGCCGTCGACCGGCTCGCGGACATCGTCGCCGCCTTCGACGGCCTGATGGTGGCGCGCGGCGACCTCGGGGTGGAGATGCCCCTGGAGCAGCTGCCGCTCATCCAGAAGCGCGCGGTGCGCCTGGCCCGGGAGAGCTGCAAGCCGGTGATCGTCGCCACCCAGATGCTGGAGTCGATGACCCACGATCCCCGGCCCACCCGGGCCGAGGTCTCGGACGTGGCCAACGCGGTGCTCGACGGCGCCGACGCCCTGATGCTCTCCGGGGAGACCAGCGTGGGCGCCTACCCGGTGGAGACGGTGAACACGATGGCCCGGATCATCGTCGCCACCGAGCGGGCTGGGCTGGCCACGCTGCCGTCACCCGCCTCGACCACCCCCGCCGAGGCGATCGCCGCGGCCGCCCCGGAGGTCGCGCTGTCGGTCGACGCCCAGGCGCTGGTGGCCTTCACCGAGACCGGTGTCACCGCCCGGCGGCTCTCCCGCCACCGGTGCCACATCCCGATCCTGGTGTTCACCCCCAACGCGGCGGTGCGCAGCCAGCTGGCGCTGACCTGGGGGGTCGAGACCTTCGTGGTGCCGCTCGCCGGTCACACCGACGAGATGGTGCTCCAGGTCGAGCGGGCGATGCTCGACCTCGGCCGCTGCCGGCCCGACGACCTCATCGTCATCGTCGCCGGAACCCTGACCGGTGAGAGCGGCTCCACCAACCTGCTGCGCATCCACCGGGTGGGCGAGAGCGGACAGTCGCGCTGATCGCGGCCGGCGGTGCCACGAGCTTTTCCATGTCTCAACCGCCTGTCCACTGCACGCAATCCCGCTGCGCCCCGCCGGTGTGCTCCATGGCAGTCATCTAGACAAGATGGCGTCGTGGCACGCGATTGCGGGTGACAGCGGCGTGGAGAGCCCCCAGCCGGACAGCGCCTGCAGCACCATCCGCGACCTGGTCTCGACGCTGAAGCTCGATCTCAACAACCTGCCGAAGTAGCCGGAGGCGGAGCGCCAACCTGGTGCGCCGCCGCACCGCCCTCGCCAACGCCGCCAGCGGGGCGCTCGGCGGCCTCGGCGGTCTCCGGATGGCCTGCGGGCCACCTCCCCCGTGCGGCGATGGAGCTCGGCCACCGCAACCTGGTCAGGGTGGGCATGGCGGACGTCGCGCTGCAGCGCGCCGAGACCCTGAGCGGCGGCCAGGCGCAGCGGGTGGCGATCGCCCGGGCTCTCACCCAGCAGCCCCGGGCGCTGCTCGCCGACGAGCCGGTCGCCAGCCTCGACCCCGACGCCACCGAGGAGGTGATGGCGCTGCTCCGCAGCCTCGTAGGAACGGCATCGTCGACTGGCCCCACCTGGGCAGAGTTATTTG
>JRHI01000870.1_pt1 | contig 29851 bp, 24 predicted proteins | sample 215371 | NCBI WGS metagenome assembly JRHI01 (sample SAMN02929681, study PRJNA255918) | sediment metagenome | biome: cave system; feature: Ice Cave; material: Sediment; isolation source: sediment from deep within a dark volcanic ice cave with no known source of... ...
TGCGCGACCTACGTGAGTGAGGGGATGGTCATCATCACCGAGCGCGCCGACGTCGCCAAGACGCGCGAGGGGATGCTCGAGTTCCTGCTCCTCAACCACCCGCTCGACTGTCCGGTATGCGACCGCGGCGGTGAATGCGACCTCCAGGACTTCGCTTTCCGCTACGGCCCGCCGGCGTCGCGCTTCCCGATCACCGACAAGGTTCACATGAACAAGGCGGTGGTGCTCAGCGACAAGATCGAGCTGGACCAGGAGCGCTGCATCCTGTGCTGGCGCTGCACGCGGTACTACGACGAGATCACCGGCGAGAAGGAGCTGGTGCTCCAGGAGCGCGGTGTGCACACCACCATCAACACGTTCGAGGGAGCGCAGTTGCGCTCCGACTTCCAGGGGAACCTCCCCGAGATCTGTCCGGTGGGGGCGCTGACCCACCGCCAGTACCGCTTCAAAGCGCGGCCATGGGACCTGCAGCGCGCCAAGAGCGTTTGCCCGGAGTGTTCGTACGGCTGCAACATCAACGCCGACACCCGTGACTTCGAGATGAAGCGGTTCGCCTCGCGCGACAACCCGTTGGTCGAGGACATGTGGCTGTGCGACCGCGGCCGCTACAGCGCGGAGAGCTGGAACACCGTCGACCGGGTGCGCAGGCCGACGGTGCGGGACGACCGCGGCGTCCGCGACGTCTCGGTCAGTGAAGCGATCGCAGCCGCAGCACGGATGCTGGGTGAGGTGCGCGAGCAGCACGGCTCCGACGCCATCGCGGTCATCGGCTCAGCCCAGAACACCAACGAGGAGTTGTGGCTGCTGCAGCGGCTCGCCCGCACCGTTCTGGGAACGCCCCACATCGACCATCAGCTCGACGACTTCGCGAACATCAGTCCGCACGAGCATGCGCTGGGCATCGCCGAGATCGAGCAGTGCGCTGCGGTGGTGGTTCTCGGCGACGAACCCGAGCGCGAGGCACCGGTGCTGACGCTGCGTCTCTTCAAAGCGGCTACCAAGAAGGGTGTATCGGTGCGGCGCGTCGCTTGCGACGCCAGCCGCCGCGACGTCGGCGACCTGCCCGCCGGACTCATCGGTGTCATCGCCGACGAGACCAACCGCGAGCACGCGTCCCGGCTCAGCCAGGAGCTGTCCAGCAGCGGCCAGGTGCGACGCCTGACGGTCACCCGCGGCGTCAACGGCCGTGGCGCCAAGGACGTCGGAGCCCTGCCCAACCACGGGCCGGGTTATGTGGCAGTGGCCGAGGGCAAGTCGGGCCGCGCCATCCTCGAAGCCGCCGCGGCCGGCGTGGTCAAGGGGCTGGTGGTGATGGGCGGAAGCCTCTGGGCCGATAGTGTCGCGCCACTGCTGGAGCGGGTGGCCGCTGGCGTCGATGTCCTCGTGGTCATCGACACCCGCCCTGGCACGTTGAGCCGCGCCGCCACGGTTCTCATCCCCGGCCACGCGTTCTTCGAGAAGGCCGGCACGGTCACCAACTTTGAAGGACGAGTGCAGCGAATTCGGCCGGCGCTGCCCCCGGCGACACAGACGCCCACCGAGACGAGGGTGCTGAGCGCGCTGGCCGCCGAGCTAGGTGCCCCCGGCTGGCCCAGCGACCCGCTCCATGTCAATCGCGAGCTCTCTGCGGAGATCCCCGCCTACGGCCGCGCCGGCAATGGTGGACGTGCCGTCTTCGAGGCTGCGGGCAGCGCATGATTGGCGATTTCTCCGACATCTTCACGGTGGGACGCGTCGGCAACGACGGGATCGTGGTCGTCCTCCTCAAGTCGGTGATCGTCCTTCTCTTCCTGGCCACCACGGCGGCGTACCTGACCCTTGCGGAACGCAAGGTGGCGGCCCGGATCCAACTCCGTGTCGGACCGAACCGCGTCGGACCGATGGGGCTGCTCCAGCCCGCGGCGGACGCGGTCAAGCTCCTTTTCAAGGAGAACGCCGCGCCGGGCGGACGCGACCGGCTCCTCTACCTCGTGGGGCCGGCGCTCGCCGCCGGGGCGGCGATCTTTGCGTTCGCCGCCATCCCGCTGAGCGGGATGACCTGCGTGGGCGGCCAGTTGGTGGGCCAGGGCTGCAGCGGGGGATATGCGCTCCACTGGGACCTGATCCACGTCAATGTCAGCCTGCTCTTCGTGATCGCGATCACCTCGCTGGGGGTGTACTCGGTCTTTCTCGGGGGCTACGCGGCCAACAGCAAGTACTCACTGCTCGGTGGTCTCCGTTCCTCAGCGCAGCTGATCTCCTACGAGATGGCTGTGGCGTTCGCGCTCATCGGGGCCGTGATCCTTGCTGGGTCGCTGGACCTCGAGAAGATCGTGCTGATGCAGCACGACGTGTGGTTCGTGGTGCTGCAGCCGATGGCGTTCCTCCTCTATTTCACCGCCGCCCTCGCCGAGACCAACCGGCTGCCGTTCGACCTGCCCGAGGCGGACACCGAGCTGGTCGCCGGGTACCACACCGAGTACGCGTCCATGCGCTTCGGCTTCTACTTCCTCGGCGAGTACATCAACATGGTCATCGTCTGCTCGATCGCGGCCCTGGTGTTCCTCGGCGGCTGGCTGCCCCTGCTGCCGTTCATCCACTCCGACTGGCTCGGCGGCCTGGTCGGCGTCGGCTGGTTCCTCGCCAAGGTCGGTGCGCTGCTGTTCGTGATGATGTGGCTGCGTTGGACGATTCCGCGCTTCCGCTACGACCGGCTGATGAACTTCGGCTGGAAGGTGCTGCTGCCGCTGGGACTGATCAACATCGTGGTCACGGGCACCATCGTCGCGGTGCGCGCGTCGTGAGGGTCGGCTCGTGCTGATCGAGATCGCCAAGGGCCTGGCGCACACACTGCGGGTGATGTCGCGCAAGCCCATCACAGTGCGTTGGCCCGAGGAGCAGAGACCCACCCCGCCTCGCCACCGCGGCCGGCACATCCTGCACCGCTACGACAACGGGCTCGAGAAGTGCATCGGGTGTGAGCTGTGCGCGGCGGCGTGCCCGGTGGGCTGCATCTACGTCGGTCCCGCCGAGAACGATCCCGCCAACCCCGTGTCACCCGGCGAGCGCTACGCCGAGCGGTACGAGATCAACCTGATGCGCTGCATCTACTGCGGCTACTGCGCCGAGGCCTGCCCCACCGAGGCGATCACGCTGGGGCCGCGGTATGACCTCGCCGACTACCGGCGGGAGCGCACCGTGGCGGTCAAGGAGGACCTGCTGGAGGCCTGGCCGAACTTCGCCGCGAGCCTCCGCCAGAACCCGCGCGGCGCCGGCGCCGACCAGCGCGGCCAGGCGGCGCGCGCCCCCGGGGTGAGCCCGCGGCTGGCATGGGACGAGGACGAGCGCATCCGCCGGGAGGGCGCCGAGCAGCCCGTGCCCGGCAATGCCGGCCTCGCCCCCCACGTCCCCACGGTCACCGAGCCGCGACGGGTCAAGGCCGGCCGATGAGCGCGGTCGACCTCCTCGCCTACGTGGTCGCCGCGCTCGCACTGGTGAGCGCGGCAGGGGTGGTGCTCTCGGCGAAGACGATCTACTCCGCGCTCTGCCTGGTCGGCAACATGGTGTCGCTGGCGGTGCTCTTCCTGCTGCTCAACGCGCAGTTCGTCGCCGCCGTCCAGATCATCATCTACGCCGGCGCGGTGATGGTCCTCTTCGTCTTCATCATCGCCCTGCTCGACCCCGGCCACGACCCCGACTACGAGGGACCGCGCCGCGACCCCCGGCTCTGGGTGGGGATCGTGGCGGTCGGCTACATCACCGCCCAGGTCTTCGCCCTCGCCGTCAACGGCGTCACCTACTCGAAGGCCGACCACGTCCTGCAGGGGCAGCGGCTGGCCCAGGCGGCGAACCCCGGCGACCAGCACAGCTTCGCCTTCGACCCGGCCTCGGTGAACGCGGCCGGCAACGTCCAGGTGCTCGGCCGCGAGCTGTTCACCACCTTCCTGCTGCCCTTCGAGATCACCTCGCTGCTGCTCATCGTCGCCGCCGTCGGCGCCGTCTACCTGACCCGCCGGCTCCCCCACGCCCCGACGGCGCCGCCGGAGGCGACCTCGCCGGTGGGGGCGCTCCCCGAGGAGACCGCCCCCGAGCCGGGGCGCGAGACGGTCGGGGTGGGCTGATGCTCAGCATCGACCTCTTCCCGCTGCTCCTCGGCCTCAGCGCCGCGATGTTCACCATCGGCTCGGTCGGGGTGCTGGTCCGCCGAAACCCGCTGGTGGTGCTGATGTCGATCGAGCTGATGCTCAACGCGGTGAACCTCGCCTTCGTCGACTACGGCCGCTACCTGAACAGCGAGGACGGGCAGATCTTCACCCTGGTGGTGATCGTGGTCGCCGCCGCCGAGGCGGTGGTCGGGCTCGCCCTGGTCAGCCAGGTCTACCGCTCCGGCCGCGAGCTCGACATCGACGACCTCAGCGAGATGCGGGAATGAGCTCGACCCTCGCGGGGACCCTGGCCGTCCTCCTCTTCGCGTTCCCCCTCGCCGGGTGCCTCGGCAACGCGCTGCTGGGGCCGCGGCTGGGCCGCCGCTTCTGCAACATCGTCGGCCCCGGGGTGGTGCTCGCCGGCTTCGCCTGCGCGCTGGTGGCCCTGGTCGCCGTCCTCGGCGCCCACGAGGAGGCACGCTCCACCACGGTGACGCTCTGGCCCTGGCTCGACCTGGGCCCCGGCGCGCTGAAGGTCAACGTCGACATCACCATCGACCCCCTGAGCGTGCTGATGTGCGTGGTGATCACCGGGGTCGGCTTCCTCATCCACTGGTACAGCGTCGGGTACATGGCGGACGACGAGACCCCCTGGCGGTTCTTCAGCTACATGAACCTGTTCATCTTCTCGATGCTGCTGCTGGTGCTCGCCGGGGACATGGTGATCCTGATCATCGGCTGGGCGATGGTGGCGCTGAGCAGCTACCTGCTGATCGGCTACTACTACGACCGGCCGAGCGCGGTGACCGCGGCCCGGAAGGCGTTCGTGACCCAGGTGATCGGCGACGTCGCCCTGGTGATCGCCGCGTTCATGATCGTCACCAACCTCAAGGTGGCGTCGCTCCAGCTGCCCACGATCTTCCACCACGCCCGCGACTCGTTCCCCCAGGGCGGAGCGCTGATCACCGGCATCTGCGTGCTCCTCGCGGTGGGCGCCTTCGCCAAGAGCGCCCAGTTCCCCCTGCACACCTGGCTGCCCGACGCCATGGAGGGCCCCACCCCGGTGAGCGCGCTCATCCATGCCGCCACCATGGTGACCGCGGGCGTCTACCTGATCGCCCGCTTCCACACCCTCTTCGACCTCGCCCCGGTGGCCCAGGGCGTGGTCGCCTGCGTGGGCATGGGCACGGCGGTGATGGCCGGCGTCATCGCCCTCAGCCAGATGGACATCAAGCGGGTCATCGCCTACTCGACCATGTCCCAGATCGGGCTGATGATCTTCGCCGTGGGCATCGGCGCCTACAGCGCGGGCATGTTCCACTTCGCCACCCACGCGGTCTTCAAGGCGCTGCTCTTCATGGCCGCGGGCAACGTCATCCACGCCCTCCACGACGAGCAGGACATCCGGCTGATGGGCGGCCTCGGGCTGACCATGCGGCAGACCGAAAGGTGCTTCCTCGCCGGCTCGCTGGCGCTGGCGGGCATCCCGATCTGGGCCGGCTTCCTCAGCAAGGAGGAGATCCTCGGCCTCGGCTACAGCCACGGGCCGCTGGCGCCGACCCTGTACCTCGTCGGCCTCGGGGTCAACGTGCTCACCGGGCTCTACGCCTTCCGGCTGTACTTCACCGTGTTCCGCGGCGACCCGCAGACCGCCCGCACCTACGCCGCCCACGAGGCGCCGCCGGTGATGCTGGTGCCGGTCGCCATCCTCGCGGTGCTCAGCACCGTCGTCGGCATCGCCCTGCTCCCCGGCATCCCCGGGGTGGTCGGGCCCTTCATCCTCGGCAGCTTCCTCGACCCGGTCTTCACCGCCTTCGGCGGGCAGGTGATCACCGAGCCGGGACGGCTGGCCGGCTTCGTCACCGTGCTCCTCGGCACCGCCGCGAGCCTCGTCGGCGTCGGGCTGGCGCGGCAGTGGTGGTACCAGCGCAAGCCCGACGCCCAGGTGGTGGCGGCACGGGTGCCGCGGGTGCTCACCCAGCTGTCGCTGCACAAGTTCTACTTCGACGAGATCTACGACGCCATCCTGGTGCGGCCCACCCGGCAGGTCGCCCGCGGCCTGCGCACCGTGGTCGAGCCGGTCTACGCCGACGGCTGGGTCGAGGCGGTGGGCCGGGGCGCGGGCTGGATGTCCGAGACCTTCCGGGTGCTCCAGACCGGGCGCCTGCGCGACTACGCCACCGGCATGCTGGTCGCCGCCAGCGCCTTCGTTATCGTGCTCGCGGTGTTCGTGCGATGAGGGCGCGGAGATGACCAACGTGCCCTGGCTGACCGTGGTGCTGGTGATCCCGCTGGGCACCGCGATCCTGCTCCAGCTCGTGCCCCGCTCCGACCGCGGTGCGGTCAAGGCGGTCACGGTGCTCGGCACCCTGGCCACCGCCGGAGTGGTCGCCGGCCTGCTGATCGCCTTCAACCAGAGGCCGGCGCTCCATGCGGTCGGCCCGGGGCCGCAGGGCCTGGTGCTCGGCTTCCAGTTCGAGGAGTTCCGCGACTGGATCCCGGCGATCGGCGCCGCCTACCACGTCGGCCTCGACGGCCTCTCCGCCTGGCTGCTTGCGCTCGACGCCGGCGTCTTCCTGCTCGGCGCGGTGGCGATCTCCTCGCGGACCACCGAGCGGCTGAAGTTCTACTGCGGCCTGCTGCTGGTCACCGAGGCGGCCACCATCGGGGTGCTGCTCAGCGTCGACATGCTGCTCTTCTACCTGTTCTGGGAGGGCATGCTCGTCCCCCTCTACTTCCTGCTCGCCAGCTACGGCGACCGCGACCGGGGGCGGGCGACGCTGAAGTTCATCGGCTACACCGTCGCCGGCAGCCTGCTGATGCTGCTGGCGATCATCTACCTGTACGTCCACTCCCGGCCCACGGCCCTGGGACGCCCGAGCTTCGACCTGGAGCTGCTGATGCTCTACCCCGGCGACACCCAGGCGCCGGTGACCTTCCTCAACATCCAGCTGCTCACCCCGCAGCAGTTCGCCTTCGTCGCCTTCGCCCTGGCCTTCGCCATCAAGGTGCCCCTGGTGCCCTTCCACACCTGGCTGCCCGACTCCTATGCGAACTGCCCGCCGGCCACGCTCACGTTCTTCGCCGGGATCGTGAGCAAGCTCGGCGCCTTCGGGTTCATCCGCTACGGGCTCACCCTCTTCCCCGGCCCGGTCCACGACTTCCAGTGGATCCTCGAGGGCCTGGCCATCCTCAGCATCATCTACGGCGCGATGCTCGCCCTCGCCCAGAGCGACATCAAGCGCATCGTCGCCTATTCGAGCATCAGCCACCTCGGCTTCATCGCGCTCGGCATCTTCACGCTCAACGTCAACGGCGTGAACGGCGCCATCATCCAGATGGTCAACCACGGCCTCATCATCGCCGCCCTCTTCCTGGTGGTCGGCTACATCGAGGCCCGCACCGGCACCCGCGACCGCCACGCGATCTCCGGGCTGGAGCGGCGGATGCCCTGGCTCTACGCGCTCTTCCTGATCATCACCCTGGCCGGCCTCGGCATGCCCGGGATGAACAGCTTCGCCGGCGAGTTCACGATCATGCTCGGCGCCTTCCAGGCCAGCCCGGTGCTCGCGGTGCTCGCCGGGGTGGGGGTGGTGCTCGCCTGCTGGTACATGCTCCGGCTCCACCAGGGGCTGATGCACGAGCCGCTGTCGCCCGCCGCCGAGAAGGTCCGTGACATCGGCGCCGGCGAGCGGATGGTGCTGCTGCCCCTGGCGGCGCTGATGGTGCTCATCGGCGTCTACCCCAAGCCGCTCGGCGACATCACCCGGAGCAGCGCCGCCCAGTACGTCATCCGCGCGTCGGCGCCCCCGCCGCCGGTCGCTTCCGCCCCCCGGCCGCCGGTCGCCACCGCGGGCAACCCATGATCCACGCCCTCCTCGCCACGATCAGCATGCCCGGCCTGCCGCCGACCGACGACCTGGTCCGGCTGCTCCCGGTGCTCATCCTCAGCGCCGGCTTCGTCCTGCTGCTGCTCCTCGACCTGGTTACCCCGCCCTCGGCGCGCACCGCCCTCGCGGTGCTCACCGCGGTCTTCCTCGCCGCCACCCTCGGCTCGGTGATCCTGGGGTGGTTCGACACCGCCCACCACGGCCTGGCGTACTACGGCAGCTACGCCTACGACCGCTTCAGCCTCTTCATCGACGGCATCATCCTGGGGAGCGCGCTGGTGGTGGTGCTGATCAGCCCCGGCTACCTCAACCGCCGCGGCCTCCACTACGGCGAGTATTACGCGCTCATCCTGGGCGCCACCGTGGGGATGATGCTGCTCGCCGCCGCCTCCAGCCTGGTGGTGATCTTCCTCGGCATCGAGCTGCTCTCGGTCTCGCTCTACATCCTCTGCGGCTTCGCCCACACCGAGGAGCGCTCCCAGGAGTCGGCGCTGAAGTACCTGATGCTTGGCGGCTTCGCCTCCGGCTTCCTGCTCTACGGCATGGCGCTGGTCTACGGCGAGACCGGTCACACCACCCTGACCGGCATCCGCGCCTCGCTCGACGCCCTCCACGGCACCGACTCGCTGCTGCTCATCGGCATCGGGCTGATGTTCGTCGGCTTCGCCTTCAAGATCAGCGCCGCGCCCTTCCACACCTGGACACCGGACGTGTACCAGGGGGCGCCGACCTCGGTCACCACCTTCATGAGCGTGACCACCAAGGTCGCCGCCTTCGCGGCGCTGATCCGGGTCTTCAGCTCGACCTTCGAGGGCTCGTACGTCAAGTGGAACGGCATCGTCGCCTTCGTGGCGATCGTCTCCATGGTGATCGGCAACCTCGCCGCCCTCGGCCAGACCAGCGTGAAGCGGATGCTCGCCTACTCGGGCGTCGCCCAGGCCGGCTACATGCTGATCGGTGTCGCGGTGCAGTCACCGCAGGCGACGATCGGCTCGCTCTACTACCTCGCCGCCTACGCCGCGATGAACATCGGCGCCTTCGCGGTGATCACGATGATGGCGGGGAGGGGAGAGGACCTCGACAGCTACGACTCGATTCGCGGGCTCGCCTTCCGGCGCCCGTACGTGGCCGCGGCGATGGGGCTGTTCCTCTTCTCCCTCGGCGGCTTCCCGCCGACCGCGGGCTTCTTCGGCAAGTTCTTCGTCTTCAGCGCGGCCATCCAGCACGGCCAGATCGCGCTTGCCCTCTGGGGCATCGCCACCAGCGCGGTGTCGGTCTTCTACTACCTGAAGGTCGGCCTGCTGATGTACTCGCGTCCCCGCGAGGGCGAGGCCGGCTACGAGTGGGCGCGCACCACCGCCGGCGGCGCCGTCGCCCTCGCCGCCACCACCGTGGGCACGCTGGTGCTCGGCATCTTCACGTTCCTGATCTACAGCGCCGCCACCCTGGCGCAGGTGGGGACGTTCCCCGTCCCGCCGAACAGCTGACCGGAGCCCTGAGGGCTCGAGACAGGGGGAGACCATGGCCGCAGATGCCGCGCCGCTCGCCGGCAAGACCATTCTCATGTCCGGCGGCAGCCGTGGCATCGGCCTCGCGATCGCGCTGCGCGCCGCCCGCGACGGCGCCAACGTCGCCATCATCGCCAAGACCACGGAGCCCCACCCCCGGCTCGAGGGCACCATCCACACCGCGGCGGCGGAGATCGAGGCGGCCGGCGGGAAGGCGCTGGCGATCGTCGGCGACGTCCGCGACGACGAGAGCGTCGCCGGCGCCGTCGCCCAGACCGTCGACCGCTTCGGCGGCATCGACATCGTGGTCAACAACGCCAGCGCCATCGACCTCTCCGGCTCCGAGTCGCTGTCGATGAAGAAGTACGACCTGATGCAGGACATCAACTGCCGGGGCACGTTCCTGCTCAGCAGGACGTCGATCCCGCACCTGAGGAAGGCGGCCAACCCCCACATCCTCACCCTGTCGCCGCCGCTCACCCTCGATCCGAAGTGGTACTCGGGGCACCTCGGCTACACCCTGGCCAAGTTCGGCATGAGCATGACCACGCTCGGCTTCGCCCGGGAGTTCGCGGACGACGGGATCGCCGCCAACTCGCTCTGGCCGCGCACCCTGATCGCCACCGCGGCGGTGCGCAACCTGCTCGGCGGCGACGCGGCGCTGCAGCGGTCCCGCAAGCCGGAGATCTATGCCGACGCCGCCCACGCCATCCTCAAGCGCCCCAGCCGCAGCTGCACCGGCAACTTCTACCTGGTCGAGGACGTGCTCGCCGAGGAGCGGGTCACCGACCTCAGCGCCTACGGCTATGGCGGCTCCGACGCCGACCTGCAGGTGGACATCTACGTCGAGGAGCTGTCCCCGATCGGCTGAGCCGCTGCGGAGTACATGTACTCGCGAGCCACGTCGAGGGAGACCAGGCCGCAGCCGAGCAGCCGGTCGTGGAAGTCGCGCAGCCGGAAGCCGGGGCGGCGGGCGAGCTCCTCGCGCCAGCGCAGGATCTCGAGCTTGCCGTAGGTGTAGACCAGGTACATCGGGTCGTGGGTGGCGCGCATCGCCTCGCGCTCGGCCACGATCCGGGGGATGTGGGCGCGCTCCATGAACAGCCGGGTGCCCTCCTCGAGGCTCATCCCCTCGGTGTGGATGCCGAGGCTGTAGCGGAACCGGCAGGCGCGGAGCAGGGCGTCCTGGAGCTGGGCGAGGTGGAGGAGGGGACGGCCCTCGGCCAGCCCCTGCTCGACGCCGAGCTGCTCGGCGTAGTGGGCCCAGCCCTCGCTGACCGCCGGGAACCAGAAGGCGCGGCGGATCAGCCCGGAGCGGCGCGAGGCGCAGACGGCGTGGACGAAATGCCCGGGGTAGACCTCGTGCACGGAGGCGTTCTCGAGGCAGGCCAGGTTGAGGTGGCGGAGCCACTGCTCGGCCTGCTCGTCGCTCCAGCCCGGCTGCACCGGGGTCACGAAGTAGTTGTGGGGGAGGCCGGGGGGGTCGAGCGGCCCCGGGTTGTCATACGCCGCGGTCACCCAGGACATGAACGCCGGCGTCGCCCGCACCCGGCAGTGCACGTCCGGGTCGATGGTCACCACCCCGGTCGCGGTCCAGAAGTCGCGGAGCCGGTCGAGCATGCCGGCGGTGGTGGCGAGCAGGCCCGCGGCGGTGGGGCGGTCGGCCTCGAGCGCGGCGACGGCGGCGTCGACCCCGCCGGCCCCGATCTCGCCGGCGACCTCGGCGGCGGCAGCGGTGAGCCGGTCGAGCTCGGCGGTCGCCTGGCGGATCAGCGCCTCGGTGGTCTCGCGCACCCCCTCCTGGGCATCGAGCAGGGCGCAGAGGCGGGCCGCCCCGAGGACGTCGTCGTCGAGGCCGCGGCGCGCCTCGACCGCCGCCGCGAAGGCCTCGCAGGCGGCGGCGCCGCGGTCGAGGGCCGCCTCGAGGCGGCGGGCGAGCCCGGCGTCGCCGAGGTCGCCGAGCTCGGCCCGCACCTCGTCGCGGTAGAAGGAGGCGTAGCCGTTCGCCGCCTCGATCGCCTGGGCGCGCGGACCCGCGGGCAGCTCGGGGTCGAGCATCGTCGCCGCCTCGCCGAGCCAGGCGGGGAGCTGCTCAAGGTGTCCGCAGACCGCCGCCGCCCGCTCGGCGACGGGGGCGTAGTCGCGGGTGACGTAGCCGAAGACGTCGGCGCCCCGCCACAGCGCCCACTGCGGGTCGTGCCAGGGGTCGCGCAGCTCCGTGAGCCGGAAGTTCTCGTCGGCGACCAGCCGCCGGCACATGCCCAGGTCGGCCCGGCCCTCGGCGTCGAGGGGGGCGGGGTCGAGCCGGTCCAGTTCGGCGGCGAGGGCCTCCAGCTCGGCGCCGCGCCGGGCCATCGCCGCCGCGCCGACGTCGCCGAGGACGCCGTCGAAGTGGTGGTCGCCGCTCTGCCGGCCGGTCGCCGGGCAGGCGGCGAAGTGCTCGGCGACGGTGCGGGCGGTGAGGGCGGCGAGGCGATCGTGGGCTTCGGGCACGGGGCGCCGAGTCTAGCCCGCCGCGGCCGGCGGCTACACTCGCGATTCCAGAGGAGAAGCGTGGACGCACAGCTCAGAGCCCGGCTCGCCGAGATCGTCACCGCCCGGGGGGTCAACGGCCGCCTCGACTCGGTCGCGCCGCGGAGCACCGCCGAGGTGGCCGCCGTCTGCCGCGCCTGCGCGGAGCTGGGCACCCCGATCAGCGCGGTCAGCGGGCAGGTGACCGACCCGGCCCCGGGCGGCAGGGCGGTCACGGTGTCGCTCGGCCGGCTCGACCAGGTCCAGGTCGAGCCCGGGGCGATGGTGGTGCGCGCCGGCGCCGGGGCGACGCTGGTGTCGCTCCGGGTGGCCGTCGACGGCGTCGCGATGGCGCTCGTCGGGGTCACCGGCGGCGGCCCCGGGGCGGCGGTCCACGCCGGCAGCCTGGTGGCCCGCGGCCAGCTTCCCCGGCGGGCGCTCACCGGGGTGGTGGCGGTGCTCCCCGAGGGCGAGGTGGTGCGCGCCGGCGGCGGCGTCCTCAAGGACGTGACCGGCTACGACCTCGCCGGCGCCCTGCTCGGCAGCATGGGCCGGCTGGCGCTGATCACCGAGGTCGTCTTCCGGCTCCAGCCCCGCCTGGCGAGGACCACCGCCCCGGAGGGCCCGCTGGGTCTGGCCACGGCGTCGAGCGAGCTGCTCCGCCGGGCCTTCGACCCCGAGGGCCTTCTGGTGGCGGCCAGGTAGCCGCGTCGATGCGGCTACGTGAGCGCGGCGCGCGCTTCTGGCGCGAATACACCCGGATGCGCACGGCCATCCTCTTCCTCATCGGCATCGCGCTGATCGTGCTGGTGGGGTCGTTCGTCCCCCAGCAGGAGACCTCGCAGCAGGCCAAGGTGGACGAGTTCATGCTCGCCCACCAGAACCTCGATGCCCTCACCTCCCACCTGGGCCTGCCGCTGACCCAGGTGTTCGTCTCGCCGCTCTTCTACGTTCTGCTCGGCAGCCTCTACATCGCCCTGGCGTCGTGCGTGCTCCGCCGCGGCACCGCGCTGGTGCGGCGCACCCTGCGCGGCCACCCGCGGACTCCGCAGTACTGGGGGGAGTGGGGCTCGTGGCTCTTCCACACCTCCTTCTTTCTGCTCCTCATCGCCGTGGTCTGGGGCAAGGCGACCGGCTTCGAGGGCATCGTCACCGTCACCGAGGGCGACCGGGTCACCGAGGCGCGCACCGGCTTCGACACCCTCCGCGAGGGCTTCCTCTTCGACGGCCACCACGCCGGCTACCAGGTGGCGCTGAACCACTTCTACGCCGGCTACGCCGCCAACGGCGCACCCAACGACTTCGTGAGCAACGTCACCGTCTACGATCAGGGGCGGGCGGTCGAGACCCGCGACATCCGGGTCAACGACTTCCTCGGCTACCGGGACGTCGACTTCTACCAGCAGGACTACGGCTGGGCGCCCCACCTGGTGGTGCAGAACCCCGCCGGGCGTGTGGTCTACGACAGCCGGGTGCAGCTCTTCGGCAACGACAAGAGCGCCCAGACCGGGGTCCTCAAGGTGCCCGACTTCGGCTACTCGCTGCCCGGCGCCGCCCACCCGGTGCAGGTCGGCGCCAAGCTGGTGGCCTTCCCCGACGCCCGTGCCCGGCAGCAGCTCGGCCCCGACGGCGGCGCCACCGGCTACGGCCCGGGCGGCCAGGAGGCGCGCAACCCGGTGATGCTGGTGCAGCTCTACGTCGGCGACCTCGGCCTCGACACCGGCCGCCCCCAGGACGTCACCCAGCTCGACACCCGCGCGATGTCACCCTACTTCCAGGACGGCCGCAGCCTGCCGGTGCCGGTCGGCGGCTCGCTGCGACTCCCCCTCGCGGGCACCGACTGCTCCGGGGCGGCCTCGGCCTGCTTCACCGTCTCCTTCCCCGAGCTGCGCCAGTACTCGCTCTTCCACGTGAAGAAGGACCAGGGGGTGCCGCTGGTCTACGCGTCCTTCGTGATGGTGATGGTGGGGCTGCTCAGCAAGCTCTACCTGCGCCCGCTGCTCGAGGCACGGCGCCGCCGCGGTGGCCGCCCCCGGGCCGGGGACGGGGCCGAGCCTCCGCCCACACCCGCCTCCGACTACGCGTGGCTGGCGTCGACCGCCGCCGAGTCGCCGGCGGAGACGCCGGTCTCCTCGGGCGGGAGGTAGCGCTTCCCCGCCAGCCGCTCGCCGTCGAAGTCGAGCTCGAGCATCCCTCCCTTGGCGCACTGGAGGCGGTGGAGGGCCCAGGCGCGCCGGTTCTCGCTCTCCACCCAGAACGCCTGGATGGGGTCGCCGTGGCTGACGCAGATGCCGCCCTGGCCGGGGTGGTCGCGGACCAGGCGGAGCAGCGGGGCGCGCACCCGCCCGGCCATCTCGGCGACGGTCTCGTCTATGGGGAGGAGGCCCGGCCAGAGCATGTGCACCCCCCAGAGCGGCTTGCGCCAGACGATGTTGAGGTTGGCCCGCACCCCCTGGAGGTAGTGGCCGAAGCGGGCCTCGACCAGCTCCGGGGTGGTGGTGACGGCGACGCCGTCGAGGTGGGAGGCGATGATCCGGGCGGTCTGCTGGGCCCGCTCGAGGGGGCTGGCGTAGATCTGGCGCACCGGGGTTCCGGCCAGCCGCTCGCCGAGGGCGTGGGCCTGGCGCACCCCCTTCTCGCTGAGCCGGAAGCCGTCGAGGTGCCCGTAGAGCACCCGGCCCGGGTTCTCGACGTCGCAGTGGCGGACCAGGTAGGCGCGGGTGGTGGCAGGAGGCTGGCTCATTGATTGGATCTTCTCACGGGCCCGCGGGGCGCCCGGTTCTGACCGGTCGGACGCTGCGCCGAGCGCAGCGAGCGACGCGATCGAAGCTGCTAGTTCCCTTGAGCCCATGGTTCGGGGTACCATCGTGCTAGCGCCGTTCGCGGCGCTCCCAACGATGCGTTTCTCTCCCCAGTTGCGGGGGCCGGTGGCGGATTCCGTGCCGGCCCCTTCTTTTTAACCCGCGCCCAGCACCACCTGGCAGACCGAGCACCGGATGGGGGACTCGGGGTCGACCCTGTCCTCGGTGATCCACACCAGGCGGCCGCCTCCGACCAGCTTGTGCATCGGGTCGGTCGCGCCCTGGATGGCGTGCTCGGTGCAGCGGGGCTCGCCGTCGAGGCGTGCGCCCACCACCTCGACCGGCTTCATCGCGGGCTCGCGCCAGCGACCGCCCATGCGGCCGGGGAGGTCGGGGTCGCGGCGGAAGGTCTCACCCATGGTCGTGGCTCCGTAGCTTGAATCGCTGGATCTTTCCGGTCGCGGTCTTGGGAAGCTGCTCGCAGAGGACCACGCGGCGGGGGCGCTTGAAGGCGGCGAGGCGGGACCTGCAGAACTCGACGAGGTCGTCGGGGGCGACGGCGTGGCCGGAGCGCACCACGACGTAGGCCACCGGGCGCTGGATGCCGTCGGCGTCGCTCTCGGCGACCACCGCGGCCTCGACCACGTCCTCGTGGGCGGCCAGCGTCGCCTCCACCTCGGCCGGCGAGACCCAGATGCCGCCCACCTTCAGCATGTCGTCGGACCGCCCGCAGTGCCGGTAGACGCCGTCCTCGTCGCGCACGTACATGTCGCCGGTGCGCACCCAGTCGCCGCAGAAGATCCGGCGGGTCACCGCGGTGCGGCACCAGTAGCCGGTGGCGAGCGACTCGCCGCGCACCATCAGGTGGCCGGGCTCGCGGCCGTCGACCTCGGCACCGGCCTCGTCGACCAGCCGCACCTCGTAGCCGGGCACCGGGGTGCCGGAGCTGCCCGGGACCACCGCACCGGGGCGGTTGCTGAGGAAGATGTGGAGCGCCTCGGTGCTCCCCAGGCCGTCGATGATCTCCACGCCGAAGCGCTCCCGGAAGCGCTCGAGCACCGGGGCGGGCAGCCCCTCGCCGGCGGACACGCCCACGCGCACCGAGGCGAAGGTGTCCTCGGGGAGGTCGGCGGCGAGCAGCCCGGCGTAGAAGGTGGGGGTGGCGAAGAAGAGCGTCGGCCGCTCCGCGGCCACCAGCGCGGCCACCGACGCCGGGCTGGGCGGGCCGGGCTCGAGGATCGCCGTGGCGCCGACCGAGAGGGGGAAGCTGAGCGAGTTCCCCAGCCCGTAGGCGAAGAACAGCTTGGCGATGCTGAAGCAGCGGTCGTCGGGGCGGATGCCCAGCACCAGGCTGCCATAGGTCTCGGCGGTGAAGGGGATGTCGGCGTGGCGGTGCATCGCCCCCTTCGGCTTGCCGGTCGTCCCCGAGGTGTAGAGCCAGAACGCCGGCGCGTCGCGGTGGGTGGCCAGTGGCGCGCCGTCGCCGCCGGCGCCCGCCGCCAGCCAGTCGTCCCAGCGATGCACCCGGACGCCGCCCACCGCCGCCCCGGGATCGCCGCCACAGACCACCAGGTCGGCGAGCCCGGCGGTCGCCATCGCCCGGCCGCCCTCGAGGAACGGCTCGGACACCACCGCCAGCCGGGCCCGCGAGTCGGCGGCGAGGAAGCCGAGGTCGGCGGGCGTGGACATGGTGGAGAGCGGCACCGGCACCGCCCCCATCCGCATCGCCCCGCAGAAGGCGGCGACCATCTCGGGGCCGTCGACCATGACCAGCAGCACCCGCTCCTCGGGCCGCACCCCGCTCTGGCGCAGCGCCTCGGCCACCGCGGCCGTCTGGGCGGTCAGCTCCGCATAGCTGTGGTCGCGGCCACGGCAGCGGACCGCGACCCGATCGCCGTCGCCGGCGGCGAGCCTCCGGTCCAGCAGCCACTCGCAGGCGTTGAGCCGGTCCGGCGTGGTCGCCGGAGCGGTGCTGCCGGTGATCGCGCTCGCGGTCGTCATCCTCGCTCCTCTCCGATCCGGTGACGCCGCAACTCTACTCTCCGGTCTCGGCCTGCTCCCAGAGCGCCTCGAGCTCGGCGGCGAAGCGCCGGCGGTCGGTGCGGTGGGGGTCGTGGCCGCCCGAGTCCCACCACGACAGCCGGGCCTGGGGCAGCGCGGCGGCGACCGCCTCGGCGTGGAGCGGTGGCGCCAGCGCGTCCCGCCGGTCCTGGCAGACGAGGAGCGGGCAGCGGATGGAGGCGAGCTCGGCCTCGATGGTCCACCGGTCCGCCCACGCCGACGCGGTCCAGAGCCGGTGCCAGGCGCGCGCCACCTCCTCCCAGTCGGGACCGTGCACCCGCTGCAGGTTGCGGCGCAGCCCCTCCTCCCAGGCGCCGGGCGGGCCCATCCGCCGCAGCGTGCCCACCGTGACTGGGTCGCTGCGCACGTGGGTGGCGACGGTGGCGACGCTGAGCACCAGCCCGGGACGGCGGGCGGCGCAGAGCAGCGCGATGGTGCCGCCGTCGCTGTGGCCGACGAGGTGGGCGGGGGCGGCGCCGCGGTCGAGGAGCAGGGCGGCGAGGTCGGCGGCGTCCTCGTCGAAGAGGCGGTCGCCGAACTCGCGGTCGCGCCCGGACGCGCCGAAGCCGCGGCAGTCGTACGCGATCGCCCGCCGCCCTCCCGCCGCCGTGGGGAGGAAGGGGCGCCAGGCCGCCGCGGTGCCCACGCCGTGGTGGAGCCAGACCGTCGCCGGGGCCCGCCCCGGGTGCTCCTCGACGTGGATCTCCATCGCCGTCCAGTCTCTCTCACCAAGGGGGGACGACGGGACCGTGTTCACGGCGGTCCGCAAGGTTGCCCGCGGAGCGCGGTCATACTCACACACCGATGCGACGGATCCTGGTCGCGGCCCTTGCCGGGCTGCTCACCGCCGCCCTCGCACCCGCCGGCGGGGCGAGCGCGTCCCTCCTCCCCGAGCCGCTGCTCTCCGGGGTGCAGGCGGCGCTGCCGCGCCCGGCGCTGCCCGCGCTCCCGGGCCTCACCCCGCCGCTGCCGGCGCTCACCCTGCCGGCGGGGCTGGGCGCCGCCACGGCCGGGGGGCGGCAGCGGCAGAGCCTCAGCAGCGCGCTGGCGCTCGGCCTGCCCGGGCTCGACGCGGTCGGCGGGGGAGGGGACGACGCCGGGGTCCGCGACGCCTTCCCCGGCACCGGCGTGCCCCGGCCGCCCGCCAACCTCAGCCCCGACGTGCTGGTCAACCAGGACCGCTCGGCGATGCCGCACAACGAGACCTCGGTGGCGATCAGCCCGCGCAACCCGCAGAACGTCGTGGTCGGCGCCAACGACTACTCGCTCGGCTTCGGCAGCTCCGGCTTCTACACCAGCTTCGACGGCGGCCAGACCTTCTTCGGCGGGGTGCTGCCGCTGCCCTCGGTGGTCTTCACCCCGCCGGTGCCGGCGCTGCCCAGCCCGGTGCCTCCGGTGCCGAAGACGCCGATCGCCCTCGACGGCGGTGGCGACCCCGCGGTCGCCTTCGACCGCGAGGGCGTCGCCTACTACGCGGAGATCAACTTCCACCGCACCGGCTGCGTCAGCGGCATCTTCGTGCTCCGCTCCAGCAACGGCGGCCAGACCTGGAGCCGCCCGCTGTCCGGCCAGCCTCAGCCCGGCGACACCCGGCGCAGCGGGGACGGCGTGGTCGCGGTCAACGCCAACGACAACAACTGCCAGATCTTCTACGACAAGGAGTACATCGCCACCGGGCCGCGCCCGGCGGGCGTCCCCGTCGACCCCCAGGCCGATCGCGCCCACCTCTCCTCGGACCGTCTCTACATCGTCTACTCCGAGTTCAGCCAGGTGCCGCCGCTGGCGATGCAGCCCTACGTGGGCCCGGCCGTGGGCCTGGGCTCGCCGACGTTCCTCGCCTACTCGGACGACCAGGCGCGGCACTGGAGCACCCCGGTCTACGTCGACGGCGCCAGCCACGCCCTCTGCAGCTCCGGCGGGCTGGGGAACGTGAGCCTGCCCTCGCCGCTGCCCTCCCTCCAGGCTCCGCTGAGCGTGGGCCTGCCCCCTGCGCCACCGGGCCTCGACATGTGCGTCGACAGCCAGGGCGCGGTGCCCACCGTCGATCCCCGGAGCGGCGCCGTCCACGTCACCTTCGCCAACGGCGACAACCCCGCCTGCCCCAACGGCCAGGTGCTGGTGGTCTCCTCCGGCGACGGCGGGGTGAGCTGGACCCGCGAGCCCAGCCAGGCGGCCTGCCTGGTGGTGCCGCTGCCCCAGGCGAGCGACCAGTCCTGCCCTCAGGAGCCCGCCGGCCAGGAGGTCCTCAGCGGCTACTGCTTCCGGGTGCCGAGCGCGACCCAGCAGTCGGTGTCGGTGAACCCGCTCGACGGCAGCGTCCACGTCGTGTACCAGGACAACCGGAACGGGGGCAAGGACTGGGACGCGAGCAAGCCGGGGGCGAAACCCTCGGACGTCGACATCTTCGCGACCGCCTCGAGAGACGGCGGCCACACCTGGGCGCCGGCGGTGCGGGTGAACCAGGACCCGCTCGGCGACCACCGCGACCAGTTCTTCCCCTGGTCGGCGTACGGGCCCGACGGCACCCTCTACGTCTCGTACCTCGACCGGTCCCTGGACGCGACCGGCCGGCTGATCGGCCGCAGCCTGGCGGTCTCGCACGACGGCGGCGCCACCTTCACGGCGCGGGCGATCTCCACCGGCGTCTTCGACGGCAACCTCGCCTTCCGCAAGGGCAGCTTCCTCGGCGACTACACCGGGATCGCGGCCGGGGCGCTGGGCTCGTACACCACCTGGCCGGACACCCGCCGTGCCGGCGTCTTCGTCAAGGGCGACAACCCCACCGACCTGTGGTCGGACATCGTCGGCTACGCCAGCGCCGCCGGCAGCGCCGACCCCCGGCCCCACCCGGGCCCGGCCGCCGCAGCGACGGCGACGGGCGGTGGGGCGGTGCCCGCGCCCCGGCCCACCCTCGAGGACGCGCCCACCACCACGTACGGCCCCGACCCGGCAGCCTCGCCGGAGACCCCGGCACGGCCGCTCGCCGCGCCGGTGCCGGCGCCCTCGCGGATCGCGGACGTGCTCGGCGGCTTCCTCTGCGGTCTGGTGGTGATGGGCGCCTCGTCGCTGGGCGCCCGCCGGCGCCACCGCGGCCGCGGCTGACGCTCCGGGTTTTCCACACCTACTGTCACGCGCCCCCATGGAGCCGTATGCTCCGTTTCCGAGGTGCGCATCGTGGGTAGCCGTACATCCTGGGAAGAAACTGGGACATGCACGGCTCCGCGCGATGGTAGTTGCGCTCGGGTCGGTCGAAATGGTGGGATTCAGGGCGAGGGGGACCGCGATCGACGATTCGATCGACTGCGCGTGCCCCCACAGGGAAGGAGCTAGTGGGAGCACACCAGGGCACCGGGTATGAGGACGGCGTCGCGCGGATGCGGCGCCTGCTCGACCAGATGTCGGCCGAGGTGGCCGTCCTCGATCCTCCGGTGCCTGCCGAGCATGACGTGAGCGCGGCCCCGGCGGCGCCGGGCGCCGCGCCGCCGCGGCGGCGGCGGGGGCCGTCACGGCCGGCTCCCGAGAGCCCGGCGGCCGTCGCGGACGGATCCGCCGCGCCCGCCCCGCTCCCCGTCGTCACCGCGACGGTGCCCCCGCCGCCGGCTGGGGCCGAGCCCGAAGCCGCCGCAGCCGCCGAGGTGGCGACGGCGCCCGGCCGCCGGGCCCGGCGGTGGCTGCGGCCGCTGCTGAGCACGGTCGCGGTGGTCGCCCTCAGCGCCGGCCTCTGGCGCCTCTTCGGCGCCGGCCTCCAGGGATGGGTGGTCGGCCTCGGCATGGACGACGAGCGCGGCGCGCTGCTGGGAACGCTGCTGGTCACCGGCGGGTCCGCGGCGGTGGTGGTGGCCGCCGGCGGCGGGGCGCGCGCGGCCCGGGTCGGAGGGGTGCTCAGCCTGCTCGCCATCGAGGTCGGGCCCTTCCTGGTGCGGGGCACCCGCACCGCCACCACCGAGGGGCTCACCGCACATCTGCGGGTCCGGGGCTGGATCCTCCAGCCGCTGGGCATGGTCCTCCTCGCCCTGCTGGTGGTCAGCGTCGGCGCCGCCCTCGGCCAGCTGGTGCGCAGCGACCTCGCCGGACTGGTGCGGGCGGTGCGGCGGAGGCGCGGCGGCTGGCTGGGCCTCGGGGCGCTGCTGCTCTTCGCGGCGGTGGCCGCGGGCCCGGCGATGACCGCGGTGCAGGACGGTCCGATCAGCGCCCTCTACGACTACTCCTCACCGGCGACCGGCGCCGCCCACGAGGCCGGTGGCCCGGCGCTGGCGGCGGGCGGGGCCACCGCGCCCGGCACCCAGGGCAACCCCGCCACGCGTGCCGTCGTCGCCGACACCCTCCCGGGACGTCAGCGCCCCGGGCACCTGGAGTCCTTCAGCGTCGACAACCGGGCCGCCCTGGTCTACGTGCCCGGCGACTACGCCGCCGAGCGGAGCCGCGACTTCCCGGTCATCTGGTTCCTCCACGGCTACCCCGGCAACGAGGACAACTGGATCGGTGACGGTGCCCAGCTCCCCCAGGTGCTCGACCAGCTGATCGGCTCGGGCGAGCTGCCTCCGGTGATCGCGGTGATGCCCAACGGCAACGGCCAGGCGCTCAGCGACGCCGAGTGGGGCAACAGCCAGCGCGGCGACCACGTCGAGGACTGGCTGGTCACCCGAGCCGTCCCGGAGGTCGACCGCCGCTACCGCACCCTGGGCGTCCCGTTTCGGGGCGTGGCCGGGCTCAGCTCCGGCGGCTTCGGCGCGGTGAACGTGGCGATGCGCCACCCCGACGTCTTCCGCTGGGCGGCCAGCTACTCCGGCTACTTCGACGCCCGCCGTGACATCTTCGGCGCCGCCACCCCGGCCAACAGCCCGAGGCTGGTCGCGCCGCTGCTGCCCCCGGTGGCGCGGATGCCGCTGTTCCTCGGCGCCGGCGGCTCCGACAGGCTCTACCTCGCACAACAGGCGAGCTTCGTCCAGGAGCTCGGCCGCCTCGACTGGCAGCCGGTCCACCAGGACCTGGTCGCCGGAGGTCACGGCTGGGAGGCGTGGCGCCTGGAGATGGTCCACAGCCTGCAGTGGCTGGGGGGCCTGTGGGGCTCCGACCCGGGGACGCCGCAGTGCCGGGCGACCTGCAATGGTTAGCGTCGACCCGCGGCTGCGCCGCCGCCTGCCCCAGACCGCCACCGGCGCGGGCATCCGCGGCGGCGCCGCCCTGGCCCTGATCGGCGCCTGGGTGGCGATCCTCGCCGCTCGTCCCCACCTCGTCCCCGGTCACGGCTCCACTCCGCCGGGGCTGGTGGTCGCCGGCACCGCGGCGATCGCCGCCCTCGCCCTCGGCATCTGGCTGGGGCACCTGCTCGCCTGGTGGACCACCGCCGGGGTGCTCTTCGCCGGCATCAGCGCCGCCGCCCTCGCCCCGGTGCATCCCTGGCGCGCCGCCTGGATGCTCGTCGGGGCGGCGGTGCTGCTGGTGCTTGCCTATCCGGTGCGCCGCGGGGCGGTCCCGGCCGGCGCCGGCCGCGGCCTGGCGGTCGCGGGGGTGGCCGCCGAGACCCTCGCGCTGGCCCTCGGCGCCCATGCCAACGCCGGGCCGGTGCCGGTGCCGTTCATGCTCGGCGGCATCGCCGCAGGCGCGGTGGTGGCCCGGTGCCCGCGGGGCGGCCGGCTGTTCCGCAGCGTCACCCCCGGCGACCTCGAGCGCGCCCGCAGCGCCCACGGGCGCACCCACATCAGCTGCTTCGTCGCCACCACGGACAAGCGGGCGGTGAAGCTCCCCGGCGGCGCGATCGCCACCTTCCGGACCGTCGCCGGGGTCGCCCTCTGCGTCGGCGACCCGCTGGCCACCCCGGAGGCGCAGCCGGCGGCGATCGAGGAGTTCACCGCCGCCTGCTCCCGCCGCGGGTGGGAGCCATGCTTCTACCAGACCGCCCCGGAGCTGCGCGACGCCTACCGCGCCGCGGGCATGCGGCTGCTCAAGTTCGGCGAGGAGGCGGTCGTCGACCTCACGTCGTTCACCCTGGCGGTGCCGGAGCGGGGCAACCTCCGGCGCGAGGTCTGCCGGGCCGGCCGCGCCGGGCTGACCGCGTCGGTCGCGCCCTGGGCCACCGCCGAGCCGCTTCTCCGCGCCGAGCTCGAGCCGGTGTCACGGGCGTGGCTGCAGCGGCGGTCGAACCGGGAGATGGGGTTCTCCCTGGGCCGCTTCCAGGAGACCGTCGACCCCGGCGCGTGGCTGGTGGTGGTGCGCGGCCCCGGCGGCGTGGTCCACGCCTTCAGCTCCTGGCTGCGGCTCGGGCAGCACGGCATCGCCCTCGACCTGGTGCGGCGCCATCCCCAGGCGGGTCCCGGCGCCGTCGACCTGTGCCTCACCGAGGCCCTGCTCGAGGCCCAGCGGCGGGGGATGAGGGTGGCCTCGCTGGGCTCGGTGCCCTGCCGCGACTCCGCCGGCGAGGCCCCCGACGGCCGGCTGGCGAGGGCGGTCCGCCGGATCCTCTACGGCCACGGCGTCGGCGGCTACCAGTACCGGTCGCTGGCGCGGTTCAAGAACAAGTTCGCGCCCCGGTGGGAGAGCCGGGACATCGCCCTGCGCGGCGGGCTCTCGTCGCTGCGGGTGCTGGGCGCGCTGCTCGCGGTGCACGCCGGCCGGCGCCGCCGGGAGCGCTAGCGCCTACTGGCGGCGGGCGATGGCCGCGGCCAGCTCGTTGCTGGTCATCCGCGACCGGCCGCGCACCCCGGGGTCGCGGGCCCTGCGCCTTGTCGGGCGAGCGCCTGAGCGTCGAGGGGAGCGTCGCCGGACTCGCCGCCGCCTTCGGCATCGCCGTCTGGGTCGACCTCCGCCACCACGGCTGAGTCCCGGCCGGCTACCGCCGCCGCCGTGGCGGGGGCGCCCCCCGGCGTCCCCTCCCCGTCGGCGCCGCGGCCCGCGTCCGCCGGCTCCGCCGCATGGCGAGCAGGGTCCCGGCGGTGAGCAGCACCGCGCCGGCGGCGAGGCCGACGACCACGACGAGATCGCCGCCGCCTCCCGGCGAGGTGCCCGGAGCCCCCACCAGCGCGAACTCGCCGAGGGCCCCGGTGTCGGCGGCGTAGGAATCGCCGGCCAGGGCTCCCAGCGGCTGGGTCTCGAGCCGGGTCCAGGCGCCCGCGGCGAAGCGCTCGATGGTGAGGCTGCCGAAGCCGGCGGGGCCGCGCAGCACCACCGTCACCGTGCGACCGGGCCGCACCGGCAGGGGAGTGCCCGCGGCGGTCACGGTGATGTCGTGGACGTTGCCGGCGACCCGGCCGCCGATCGGCGCCACCGGAGGCGGGTCCACGGGGGCGATCATCGCCTCCACCGTGGTCGCCCCCGGAGGCACCACGAAGGCTCCCTGGGCGGCGAGCAGCTGCGCCTGTGGAGGCATCTCGGCGGTGGCCGGGCTCATCGCCGGGCTCAGGCCGTCCCGGAGCGGCGCGCTCACGTGGGCGCTCGTCGGCGGCGGTGCCGAGATCATCCCCGGCGGCGGGTGCAGGTAGCGATACGGCTGCGCGGGGGCGGGGAGGCCCTCGTACATGGGAGGGGAGGAGAGGGGCGGGTCCCGCCAGGTCAGCGCCAGGAGCACCGCCCCCACCCCGAGCGCCACCGCGGCGCGGCCGCGTGCGCTGCCTTCCACGCCGCAATGGTATGCGCGCGTCCGGGGCGGGCACGCCGCCGCGGAGTCGGTCGCGGAGTCTTGCGTGGTGGCGGCGATCGCGGTGAGCCGCCGCTGCCGGTGCTGCAGGAGGTCACCCGCAGGGGTCGGGCTGGGGCCTCACATCGGTCGCGCCCTCGCCGGTCGCCGACGCCACCCCGCACATCGCCGGGGTGACCGAGGTCTCCTACCGGGGCATCGCCGAGCGGGTGGTCGAGAACGTGCGCCGCCTCAGGGCCGCCCGCTGCTCAACTGCGTGAACGCCGGCCCGGTTGCGGCTCAGGCCAGCCGGGAGAGCTGATCCACCTGGTCGGGGGTGAGGTGGATGGCGGCGGCGGCGACGTTCTCCTCGAGGTGGGCGACCGAGCGGGTGCCGGGGATGGGGAGCATCACCGGCGAGCGGTGGAGCAGCCAGGCGAGGGCGAGCTGCGCCGGGGTCGCCCCCAGCTCGTCCGCCATCGCCTGCAGCGGGCTGCCCTGGCGGGCCAGCCGCCCGGTGGCCAGCGGGAACCAGGGGATGAACCCGATGCCCTCGCGCTCGCAGTGGTCGAGCACCGGCTCGTACTCGCGGTCGGCGAGGTTGTAGCGGTTCTGGACGCTGACGATCGCCGCGATGCGGCGAGCCTGCTCGATCTGCTCGACGACCACCTCGGAGAGGCCGATGTGGCGGATCAGCCCCTCCTGCTGGAGGGCGCGCAGCTCGCCCACCTGGTCCGCGAGCGGCACCTGCGGGTCGATGCGATGCAGCTGGAAGAGGTCGATGCGCTCGAGCCGGAGCCGGCGCAGGCTCATCAGGCACTCCTGGCGCAGGTACTCGGGCCGTCCCAGCGGATGCCACCGCCCCGGCCCGGTGCGCGCCAGGCCCGCCTTGGTGGCGATCACCAGGCCGGCGGGGTAGGGGTGGAGTGCCTCCGCGATCAGCTCCTCGGCGACGTACGGGCCGTAGGAGTCGGCGGTGTCGATGAGGTCGACGCCGAGCTCGACGGCGCGGCGCAGCACCCGGACGGCCTCGCCGTGGTCGGGTGGGTCGCCCCAGACCCCGGGCCCGGTGAGCTGCATCGCGCCGTAGCCGAGGCGGTGGACCACCAGGTCACCGCCGAGGGCGAAGGTGCCGCTCTCGGTCGCGGGACGGTCACTGACGCTGCGCATGGGAGTCCTCCGTGACGGGCCTGCGTCCCAGTCTGGGAGTCGGGACCGCGCGGGTCAAACCGGCTCGGCGCCGTTCCTCGCCCGGCACGCGGGCACCCGCTCACCCACCCATCGGAGGATGTGGGTGCGCCGCAGCATCCATCCCTTGCCCACGGGGATGCGGCTGAGCACGTCCTGCTGGAAGGTGCGATAGAGGTCGTCGCTGAGCGTCCGGCCGTCGTTCCAGCCCGGTTCGGGATCCTCACCGAGGGCGTCGGCGAGGAGGGCGAGGGCGAGGTCCTGGGGGCTGGGACCGTCGTAGCCCCAGGCGAATCCCTCGGGCGACTGGCGGACGATGTGCACCAGCGGCCGCCAGCCGTCGACGGTCACCTCGTGGATGCCGTCCTCGACGCGGAAGCGGCCGCGGTAGATGCGCTCACGGGCGCGGGGGCGGTAGTAGGGGCTCTCGGGCGGCGTCTCCATGGGCGCTCAACTCTACGGGCGAACATGCGTTCGCCGCAACCCCCGCCCCCGCCTCGCCCTGGCGCCGGCTCAGCGAGCTGCCGGCTCCGGGGCAACGGCCTCGTAGCGGCGCAGCACCGCCTCGAGGATGGCGCTGGTGTCGGCCAGCTCCCGGGCCCACCCGGCCATCACCTCCCGGCCCGTGGAGGTGGTGGCGTAGCAGCGCCGCCCCGGCCCCGCCTCCGAGCGCTCCCAGTGGGAGGCGATCAGCCCGCCGTCCTCGAGCCCGTTGAGGGCGCGGTAGACGGCGGGCATGTCCCAGCGGACGCCGCCGAGCTGCTCGAGCCGCTGATTCAGCTCGTAGCCGTAGCCGGCCTCCTCCTCCAGAAGGATGAGCAGGCAGGGCTGCAGCAGATTGCGTGGACGGAACGTCTCTCCGGCGCTCCGCCAGTCGCGGTGTTCTCCGCTCATGCGCGTCGTCCCCTCGTCGGCCGGCCGGCGCCGGCCGCGGCCTCCGCTCCGCCGGAGGCCCCCGATCATACCTCGCTCTTCTGTTCAAACTGACAGCATGGCACCCGATCGGTCAAGGGTCAGAACGCTGGTTCGGGCCCTGCGGGTGCGGGAGCCGCCTCGGGCGGCGACGTAGCATGCGACCCATGACCGCAGCCATCACGGTTTCGGGACTGCGCAAGTGCTTCGGGCACGTGCGGGCCCTCGACGGCCTCGACCTCAGCGTCGAGACCGGCGAGGTGCACGGCTTCCTCGGCCCCAACGGGTCGGGCAAGTCGACCACCATCCGCATCCTGCTCGGCCTGCTCCGCGCCGACGGCGGCAGCGCCCGGCTGCTCGGTGGCGACCCCTGGTACGACGTGACCACCCTCCACCGCCGGCTCGCCTACGTTCCCGGCGACGTCACCCTCTGGCCCAACCTCACCGGCGGGGAGGTGATCGACCTGCTCGGACGGCTGCGCGGCGGCCTCGACCCCCAGCGCCGCGCCAGCCTGCTGCGCCGCTTCGACCTCGATCCCACCCGGAAGGGACGCGCCTACTCCAAGGGCAACCGGCAGAAGGTGGCGCTGGTGGCCGCGCTCGCCTCCGACGTCGAGCTCCTCATCCTCGACGAGCCCACCTCGGGGCTCGACCCCCTGATGGAGGCGGTCTTCCGCGAGTGCGTCGCCGAGGAGCGCCGCGCCGGGCGCACCGTGCTGCTCTCCAGCCACATCCTCGACGAGGTCGAGGCGCTCTGCGACCGGGTCAGCATCATCCGCAAGGGCCGCACCGTCGACAGCGGCACCCTCGACGACCTCCGCCACCTGGGCCGCACCACCATCACCGCCGAGCTGGCCACGGTGCCGGAGGGGCTGGACGCGCTCCCCGGCGTGCACGGCCTCGCCGTGGAGGGAGCCCGGGTTCGCCTCGAGGTCGACAACGACCAGCTCGACCCGGTGCTCCGCCGCCTGGTCGCCGCCGGGGTCCGCACTCTGGTCAGCCGGCCGCCCACGCTCGAGGAGCTCTTCCTCCGCCACTACCGGGTCGAGCAGGTCGATCCGCCCGCCGTCGGGGCGGCACCGGTGTCGGGATGAGCTCCCGGGCCGGCACCCGCCTCCTGGTCAGGCTGGCGGTCCGCCGGGATCGCATCGTGCTGCCGGCGTGGCTGTACGTGCTGGTGGCGCTCCCGGTGGGCACCGCCGCCAGCCTCGCGCGGCTCTACCCGACGGTCGCCTCGCGACGCGCGCTCGCCGCCGGCGTCGCCGACAGCCCGGCGCTGATCGCCCTCTACGGCCGCCTGCTCGACCCCGCCTCGATCGGCGCGCTGACGATGTGGAGGATCGGGGTCAACGGCGCGGCGTTCGCGGGGGTGATGAGCCTGATGACGGTGGTGCGGCACACCCGCGCAGAGGAGGAGACCGGCCGCCTGGAGCTGCTCGGGTCGGCCGTCGTCGGCCGTCGGGCGCCGCTGACCGCCGCCCTGCTGGTCGCCTTCGGCGCCTCCCTGCTGCTCGGGCTGGCGATCGCCGCCGGCCTGATCGCGGTGGGCCTCGCGCTGCCCGGGTCGATCGCCTTCGGCCTCGCCTTCGTCACCACCGGCTGGCTGTTCGGAGCGGTCGCCGCCGTCGCCGCCCAGCTCGCCGAGACCGCCCGGGGGGCCAGCGGCATCGGCATCGGTGTGCTCGGGCTCGCGGTGGTGCTGCGCGCCGTCGGCGACTCCGCCGCCGGGCTCTCCTGGCTGTCCTGGGTGTCCCCCGCGGGCTGGCCGGAGCAGCTCCGCCCCTTCGCCGGCGAGCGCTGGTGGGTGGCAGGGCTGCCGCTCCTGCCCACCGCCGGCCTGCTCTGCGCCGCGTTCGCGATGGTCGGGCGGCGCGATCTCGGCGCCGGTCTGCTGCCGGCGCGCCCCGGGCCCGCCGCAGCGGCGCCGTCGCTGCGCAGCCCGCTCGCCCTCGCCTGGCGGCTGCAGCGGTGGGTGCTGGCGGGATGGACGGCCGGCTTCGCCGTCCTCGGCGTGGTGCTGGGCAGCATCGCCGCCGGCGTCGGCGAGCTCCTGGGGAGCAGCTCGCAGCTCCGCGAGGTGTTCACCCGGATGGGAGGGCAGGAGGGCATAGTCGACGCCTACCTCGCATCGGTCATGGGAATCGTCGGCGTGGCCGCCGCCGCCCACGCGGTGCAGGCGGCGCTCCGCCTGCGGACCGAGGAGACCGCCCAGCGCGCCGAACCACTGCTCGCCACCGCGGCGACCCGCATCCGCTGGGCGTGGAGCCACCTCGTGTTCGCCGTGCTCGGCACCGCCGCCGTGCTCGCCGCCGCCGGTGTGGGAGCCGGGGTCGCACACGGGCTGCGCACCCACGACCTGGCGAACCAGGTGCCCCGGCTGCTCGGCGCCGCGCTGGTCCAGCTGCCCGCCGCGTGGGTGCTCGCCGGGATGGCGGTGGCGTTCTTCGGGCTGCTGCCCCGGAACGCGGTCGCCAGCTGGGGGATCCTCGGCGCCTTCCTCCTGCTCGGCCAGGTCGGGCCGGTGCTCCGGCTGAGCCAGTGGGTGATCGACCTCTCGCCGTTCGCCCACGTGCCCAGGGTGCCCGGCTCGCCGCTGACGGTGACCCCGCTGATCGGGCTCACCGCCGCCGCCGCGGTGCTCACCGCCGCCGGGCTGGCCGGCCTGCGGCGGCGCGACATCGGCGGCTGATCGGGTGTGGAGAGCGTGACGACCGGGCGTCCACGACGTGGCAGACTGCGTCCGGGATGACCGCCGACGTGGACCCGCCGCCGCCGCTCGAGGAGCCCGCCGAGAGGACGGGCATGCGCACCGCGTGGGGGCGCGTCGCCGGCGAGTACGAGCAGCTCTGGACCGAGCGCACCGCCCACCCCGGGGCAGCACCCTCGGCCTCGACTTCGCCGCGCCGATGGTCGCGGAGGCGGAAGCGCGCTTCGCCGGACCGGGCCTGGCGCGGTGGAGGAGGACGGGGCGCTCAGCCTCCCCGCCGAGGTGGCGGTGGTGGTCGCGGAGCGGGCCTCAGCCTGAGCCCGGGTCGCGCAGCCCGCGGCCCTCGTAGTTCATCGATCCCTCGCGGGTCATGGCGGTGAACTGCACCCGGTCGTCGGGATCGCCGGTGACCACGTACTCGCTGTGGCCGGGCAGCGTCTGCCCCGGGGGGACCGTCCTGCCCTCGATCACGTGGACGCCGCCGAGAACCCGCACCCGCGCGCCCTTGTCGGTCTCGTAGAGCCAGGCGACGTCGGC
>JRHI01000871.1_pt1 | contig 29784 bp, 16 predicted proteins | sample 215371 | NCBI WGS metagenome assembly JRHI01 (sample SAMN02929681, study PRJNA255918) | sediment metagenome | biome: cave system; feature: Ice Cave; material: Sediment; isolation source: sediment from deep within a dark volcanic ice cave with no known source of... ...
GCATGCAACTCATTGACATGATCGCAGTCGATCCAGAGCGTCACACCCCATCCCGGCTGCGGTGCTTCATCCAGGTTCACTTTTGCTTCGCTGAGAGCAAAGGGGATCGTGTTGGTATCGAAGAGGACAAAATCGGGAGCGTCAAAGCGCGGATCGACTGTCAAGCCCAGCATCTCTGTGTAGAACGTGCGCGCGGCGGAGAGGTCGCGCACCTGCAAACTGATAAAATCGGGTCCAAGAAGTTTTGCCATGAGTGTTCCTTCCTTTCAAAGCTGAGGAGCTGTCCCATCAACGGCCCCTGATTTCTTTCATACCAACAGTCTACCCCATGCGAGTGACAACAGTATGTCAGCAGCGCAACGGCTTTTTAAACGAGCGAGATGTAAGGGTTGACCCTTGCGGTCATCCTATGGGTGGAGCGGTGTCTGGCTTGGCATTCACCCTGAAAACGGTGTCCTATCGCTGCTGTTGGTGACGAGGGCGACGCAAGCGTCCCCACCCCATATCCACATCCTCCCCCGCCCCTACGGAGAGGATGGGGCGTAATTCCGGATTTGGCGATTTGCTTATTTCCATTGACATACAAGAGATAATACGGCTATAGAATGTACAATTTACCTCATATTCGCATTTTGCATGAATGTATGGCCTACTTCATATTTGCATTAAGGTAGTGGTATGAATATTTTCGAGTTCCGCGACCGACTGATTGGGGACTATGCATCGTATATCGAGAGCTTTATCCAGATTCGCACTCCCCACATTCACGATTTTGTCGAACGGCAGTTGCAAGAGGGTATGCTCTGGCCCGATCCGCTTATTCAGCTGAACCCGCTGTTCGCGCCGGGCGAGTCAATCGATGAACTGGTGGCACGAGGTACCTTGCACCGGGAATGCGCGCGGATCTTTCGCAAAGATAAGACGGAGAACGGCCAGGGGCGGCCGCTGCGCCTGCATAAGCACCAGTCCGAGGCGATTAGCGTTGCGCGGAGCGGCGCGAGCTATGTGCTTACTACCGGTACAGGTTCGGGCAAGAGTCTCGCTTATATCGTGCCCATCGTCGATTATGTGCTGCGCCATGGCAGCGGCAAGGGTATTCAGGCCATTGTGGTCTATCCGATGAACGCGCTGGCAAATAGCCAGCTTAAGGAACTGGAGAAATTTCTGTGCCAGGGGTATCCCGACAGGAAGGGGCCGGTGACCTTTGAGCGCTATACCGGGCAGGAATCGGAGATCGAGCGAGAGCGCATTCGCGCCAACCCGCCGGATATTTTGCTCACCAACTATGTGATGATGGAACTGATCCTGACGCGCTCGTCTGACGTAGCGCTGATACACTCCGCGGCGCTGCGTTTTCTGGTATTGGACGAGTTGCATACCTATCGCGGTCGCCAGGGTGCGGATGTTGCGCTGCTGGTGCGCCGCGTTCAGAACCGTATGGCGGCGGGCAAACTGCAATTCGTGGGTACGTCGGCAACACTGGCTGGGGTCGGTACGTACGAGGAGCGGCGCAGTGGCGTGGCGACGATGGCATCGCGCATGTTTGGCACGGTGGTGCGGCCAGAGCAGGTCATCGGAGAGACGCTGACGCGGACAACGAGCGGCCGCGACGAGGAAGACCCGGACTTTGTGCGGGAACTGGCGGAGCGTGTGCGCGATGCCGCATATGTGCCGCCGCGCGATTACCAATCCTTTATCACAGATCCGCTCTCTACCTGGATCGAGAATACTTTTGGCGTTCAAAATGAGGGGGAGCGGCTGGTGCGCACTATGCCCAAGAGCATCTCGCGCGAAAGAGAGGGAGCAGCCGCGGAACTGAGCCGCAGCACGGGCGTTCCTATCGAGCGCTGTATAGTGGCAATTCAAGAGGCCCTACTCGCGGGCTACGAGTGCGAGCCGCATCCTGAAACAAGCGCTCCTCCCTTTGCTTTCCGCCTGCACCAGTTCATCAGCAAGGGCGATACCATGTATGCCTCGCTGGCAAGCAAGCCGTATTTGACGCTGCAAAGTCAGCAGTATGTCCCCGGAGATCGCGAACGCGTGCTACTGCCGCTGGTCTTCTGCCGCGAGTGCGGCCAGGAATATTACTGTGTGAGGTTAAAGGATGGGCAATTTTTTACACGCGCATTGAATGCCCAGCAGGATGACGAGGGCGAACCGGGCTTTCTCTATTTCAGCAGCGACAACCCCTGGCCGCTGGATCAGGATGCGATTGAAGAGCGCCTGCCCGATGAATGGTTGGAGGAAACACGAGCGGGTTTCCGCGTGCGTCGCAACCGCAGGGAGGATCTTCCGCGACCCATGAGCGTGCGTGGGGATGGCGTGGAACTGGACATGGTTGAAGGCGACGCAAACGTGCTGGACTGCCATTTCGTGCCAGCCCCGTTTCGCTTCTGCATGCACTGCGGCGTTTCATATGGTGCGCGGCAGACGGATGACTTCGCGAAACTGGCATCGCTGAGTTCGGAGGGGCGCAGCACGGCGACGACGATTTTGAGCCTGTCAGCCATGCGCAGCCTGCGCGATACACCAATCAAGAACATGCCGCCCAAAATGCTGAGTTTTACCGACAATCGCCAGGATGCCTCTCTGCAGGCGGGCCACTTCAACGACTTCATCGAGGTTGGCTTGCTGCGTTCGGCCCTCTATAAAGCGGTGCGCGAAGCAGGCGAGGAGGGCCTGCGCCACGAAAATCTGACGCAAAAGGTCTTTGACGCGCTTGACCTTGACATGGCGCTGTATGCCAGCGATCCAAACGTGAAGTACCAGGCGCTGGCCGAGACCAAGCGCGCTTTGCGCAACGTGCTGGGCTACCGGCTCTACCGCGACCTGAAACGCGGCTGGCGTATTACCTCGCCCAACCTGGAGCAGGCAGGCCTGCTCAGGATAACCTACCTGTCGCTGGAGGAGGTATGCCATGACGAGGACGTGTGGAGCGACTGTCATCCGGCCTTGAGCAGCGCCAGTCCTGAGACGAGAACGAAGGTGGGCACGGTGCTGCTCGACTTCATGCGGCGCGAGCTGGCGCTCAAGGTGGATTACCTCGATCAGCTCTATCAAGAGAGCATGCAGCAGCAGAGCAGCCAGCGGCTGGTGGCGCCATGGGCGCTGGACGAAAATGAGTCGAAAGAGTACGCGACCGTGCTCTATGCCAGGCCGCGCGGCCCAGGCCGCGACGACTACGGTGGCAATGTCTTTTTGTCCTCGCGCGGTGGCTTTGGTCAGTACCTGCGGCGCAGATCGACCTTCAAGGAGTATGCAGAGAAGCAGAAGCTTGGAGACACCGATACGATTATTGAACAGCTGCTGGAGGGACTGAGCAAGGCGGGTTTGGTGGAGTGCGTGGTCAAACCCGCCAAAAAAGACGAGCAGGAGAAGGCCGGCTACCAGTTGACCGCCTCCTCGCTGATCTGGCAGGCTGGCGATGGTAAAGAAGCCTATCATGATCCCATTCGCGTGCCAAGGGTTTCCGTGCAGGGCCAGCGCACCAACGCTTTCTTTGTCGATTTCTACAGCAGCATCGCAGCCAAGCTGCAGGGGCTGGAGGCGCGGGAACATACCGCCCAGGTGCCCTATCAACTGCGCATGGAGCGCGAAGATAAGTTTCGCGAGGGCAAATTGCCCATTCTCTATTGCTCGCCGACGATGGAGCTTGGCGTCGATATCGCGGAATTGAACGTCGTCAATATGCGCAATATGCCGCCGACGCCCGCGAATTATGCCCAGCGCAGTGGGCGCGCTGGTCGCAGTGGACAGCCTGCGCTCGTCTTCTCCTACTGCTCGACGGGCAGCCCGCATGACCAGTATTTCTTTAAGCGGCCCGACCAGATGGTGGCGGGCGCGGTGACTCCGCCGCGCCTCGACCTGGCGAACGAAGACCTGGTGCGGGCGCATGTACACGCTATCTGGCTGGCGGAGACCGGCCTTAACCTGGGGCGCTCGCTCAAGGATATCCTGGAGATCAGCGGTGAGAAACCGACGCTGGCGCTGCAGGGGCACGTGCGCGAGAGCATCGAGAATGGCATGGCGAAAGGCTGGACGCGCGCGTCGGCCTCGAAGATACTGGACTCGCTGCAAGGTGATCTGCACGGCTCGGACTGGTATACGGAGAACTGGCTTGACGAGGTGCTGGCGAAGATCACGACCAGCTTTGATCGCACCTGTGAGCGCTGGCGTGGCCTCTACCGCGCAGCGCAGTCGCAGGCCGAGGCGCAGGACAGCGTGATCCGCGATGCCTCGCGCAGCGCCGAAGACAAGAAACAGGCCGACCGTCTCAGGTCGGAGGCCGAGTCGCAGCTGGTGTTGCTGACTGATGTCGAGAGCCTGGAACAGTCAGATTTCTACAGCTATCGCTACTTTGCCAGCGAGGGCTTTCTGCCGGGCTACAATTTTCCGCGCCTGCCGCTCTCGGCTTATATTCCCGGGCGGCGCACCAAGCAGCGCGACGAGTACCTCTCGCGCCCGCGTTTCCTGGCGATTTCGGAGTTTGGGCCGCGCGCCATTGTCTATCACGAAGGTTCGCGCTATTTGATCAACCGCGTCATTCGCGCGGTCGAGGAGGACGAGGACCTGCCGACGCGCGAGGCGAAGCAGTGCGAACACTGCGGCTACCTGCACCCGGTCAGCTCTGGCAGGGGACTTGATCTCTGCGAGCGCTGCGGTACCAAATTGGGGCTGCCGCTGCAACACCTCTTCCGCTTGCAGAACGTAGCGACCAAGCGCCGCGATAAGATCAATTCAGACGAAGAGGAGCGCATGCGCCTGGGCTACGAGATCCGCACGGCTGTGCGCTTTGGCGAGCACGAGGGGCGTCCATCGTATCGCACGGGTATGGTGCAGTGTGACGAGGAAGTGCTGGCTACCCTCACCTATGGCCATGCCGCCACGCTCTGGCGCATCAACCTGGGTTGGATGAGGCGCAAGGATAAGAGCCAGCACGGTTTTGTGCTGGATAAAGAGCGGGGCTATTGGGAAAAAAACAATGAAGCTGCCGACGACCCCGATGATCCGCTCTCGGCGCGCACCGAGCGCGTCATCCCTTACGTCGAGGACCGGCGCAATTGCATGCTGTTTCAGCCCGAGCAAGAGCAACCTGCCAGGGTGATGGCATCGCTACAGGCCATCCTCAAAAGCGCGCTGCAGGTAAAATACCAGCTCGAGGATAACGAACTGGCGGCAGAACCAATGCCCAATGACCACGATCGGCAGCTCATCCTGCTCTACGAATCAGCCGAGGGAGGAGCTGGCGTACTGCGGCGTCTGCTCGACGAAAGGCAGGCGCTGGCGGAAGTGGCGCGCGAGGCTCTGCGCCTCTGCCACTTTGATCCCGACACAGGCGACGACCTACGCCGCGCTCCGCGCGCGCAGGAGGATTGCGAGGCAGCCTGTTACGATTGCCTGATGAATTACTACAACCAGCGCGAGCATCGCCTGCTTGACCGCCAGGCCATTCGCGCTCTACTGCTCAGCATGGCGCGCTCGCACGTCGTCGCGGGTCCAACAGAACAGCCGCGCTCAGTGCATCTCGCACAACTGCAGCGCCAGGCCGGTTCCGAACTGGAGCGCTCCTGGCTGCAACTGCTGGAGCAGCACGGGCAGCGGCTGCCCTCGCACGTGCAGCGCCTGGTCGAATCCTGTGGGACGCGGCCCGACTTCTACTACCAGGATTACCAGGCGGCAATCTACATCGATGGGCACTATCACGACTATGCCGAGCGGCGCAAGCGCGACGAGGAGTACACGGAATGTCTTGAAGACCAGGGGTACACCGTGATTCGCTTCGCGCAGGATGAAAATTGGGATGAGAAGATCGCCCGCTATCCGCATATTTTTGGGAGGCGCGTATGAGTTTCGCGATTGGTTCGCTCGTTAAGGCGCGCGGAAGAGAGTGGGTGGTGTTGCCGGAATCTGACGAGCAGATGCTGATCTTGCGCCCGCTGGGCGGCACCGAGGATGAAGTCACGGGCATCTATATGCCGCTGGAGCGGGTGGACCCGGCCTCTTTCGATCTGCCCGATCCGGCACAGCGCGGCGATGATCGCTCCTGTCGCTTACTACGGGACGCTGTGCGGCTCGGCTTCCGTTCCAGCGCTGGGCCGTTTCGCTCTTTCGCGCGCATCGCCGTCGAGCCGCGCCCCTATCAGCTCGTGCCGATGCTGATGGCGCTCAAGCTTGACCCCGTGCGCCTGCTGATCGCCGATGACGTGGGTATCGGCAAGACCATCGAGGCAGGGCTGGTTGCGCGCGAACTGATCGACCGGGGCGAAGTAGCACGCCTGGCGGTGCTCTGTCCGCCGCAACTGGCTGAACAATGGCAGGCAGAACTGCAAGAGAAGTTTCACCTCGACGCTGAACTGGTGCTGGCCAGTACCGCCTCGCGACTGGAGCGCTACTGCAATCCCACGCAATCGCTCTTTGAACGCTATCCCTATACCATCGTCTCCACCGACTTTATCAAGTCGGAGCGGCGGCGCGACGAGTTCCTGCGTACCTGTCCCGAGTTGGTGATCGTGGACGAGGCGCATACCTGTGCCGATAGCGGCGAAGGGCGCGGCGGGCGACACCAGCGCTATCAACTCGTCGCCAGTCTCGCGCAGAAGAAGGAGCGCCACGTCATCCTCGTCACCGCAACGCCGCACAGCGGCAAAGAAGAGGCCTTCCGTTCGCTGCTGACCTTCCTGGACAGGGATTTCGCGCACCTGCCGGAAGACCTGACGGGCAAAGAGCACGAACAGCAGCGCCGCCAGCTCGCCGCCCATTTTGTGCAGCGGCGGCGCGCCGACATTAGCACCTATCTTAACGCCGATACTCCCTTTCCTGAGCGGAAGGAGAGCGAGCAGACCTATAAGCTCTCGGCAGAGTACAAGCGCCTGTTCGAGAAAGTGATGCGCTATGCTCGCGAAACGGTGGCCGATCCGCTTGGTGGCAACAGGCACCGCCAGCGCGTGCGCTGGTGGTCGGCCCTGGCGTTGCTTCGCTCCATGTCGTCAAGCCCGGCCGCCACTGCCGCCACGCTGCGCAGTCGCGCCGCGGCAGCCGATACCGGGACGGCTGAAGAGGCCGACGAAATTGGCCGCCATACCGTGCTGGACCTGGTGGATCTTGACGCGGCAGAAGTCGTGGACCTGGTACCTGGCAGCGATAGCGAGGAAGATGGCGTGGGAGAGGGCACGGGTGAAAACAACAGAATACGGCGGCGCCTGCTGGAGATGGCTCGTGAGGCCGAAGCACTGTTGGGAGCGAAAGACGAGAAACTGCAAAAGGCCATCAAACTGGTTGAAACGCTGGTCAAGGATGGCTTCCAGCCCATCGTCTTCTGCCGTTTTATACCCACGGCGGAGTATGTCGCCGCCGCCTTACGCGAGCGCCTGCCAAAGGTCGTGCAGGTGGACGCGGTGACCGGGCTGCTGCCGCCAGCCGAGCGTGAGAACCGCATCGCCCAGCTTGTGCTGTCGCCCCAGCGCGTGCTGGTCTGCACCGACTGCCTCAGCGAGGGCATCAACCTGCAAGAGCACTTCAACGCGGTCCTCCACTATGACCTCTCGTGGAACCCGACGCGCCACGAGCAGCGCGAGGGACGCGTGGACCGCTACGGGCAGCCGCGCAAGCAGGTACGTGTCGTGACCTATTATGGCATCGACAACCAGATCGACGGCATCGTACTCGACGTGCTGCTCAAAAAGCATCGCAACATTCGCAACTCGCTCGGCATCTCGGTGCCCGTGCCCATCGATACCGACCAGGTGATCGAGGCTATCTTCGAGGGGCTGCTGTTACGCGAGAATACGGGCCATCTCACGCAGAGTTCGCAACTGCTGCTGCCCGGCATGGATGCTGCCTGGCAGCGCGAGCGCGACGACCTCTTCCAACAGTGGGATGCCACGTCAGAGCGCGAGAAGCGCTCGCGTACCATGTTCGCCCAGGAAGGTATCAAAGTCGACGAAGTAGCGACGGAACTGGCAGCAGTGCGTTCAGCCATCGGCTCAGGCGTGGACGTGGCAACATTCATGGAGACCGCCCTCGCCGCGCAGGGCGCCTCAATCTCCCACAACTCCCAACAAGGAGTGGAGACAATGCAATTTGACCTGAGCGAGACGCCGCGTGCCGTACGCGACATCCTCGGGAACACAGGAAGCGCAGGAAGTATGAGTAGCGCTGCCCCTCGCTTCAAAGCGCGTTTTGAGCTACCCGTACAGGAGGGAACGCTCTACCTCAGCCGCACCCACCCCCTCGTCGAGGGATTAGCAGGCTACGTCATGGACGTGGCGCTGGACCCAATTACGTCGCAGGGGAATGCAACCAACTCAGCTACTATGGCTAACGCAGCCAGTCGCTGCGGCGTCATCCGCACCAGCCGCGTCACCCGGCGCACAACTCTCCTGCTGGTACGCCTGCGCTTTCATATAGTCACTCAACGCAGCACGGAAGAGCAACAATTGCTGGCCGAGGACTGCCAGGTACTGGCCTTCGCTGGCTCTCCACAAAACGCGGAATGGCTCGGCGATAGCCAGGCGATTGAGGAGTTGCTGCAAGCACATTCCGAAGGTAATATTTACCCGGAGCAAGCAGAAGAATTTTTAAGGAAGGTCCTGGATCAATTTGAGCTGTTGCAGCCCCACCTGGAACAGGTAGCGCGTGAGCGTGGTGAAGAGTTGCTCAACGCGCACAGGCGCGTGCGCAGCGCCGCACAGATGCGAAGCGTGCGATATCGCGTCGAACCACAGTTGCCGCTGGATGTATTGGGGGTTTATATGTATTTGCCCAAATTATAGAGAAGAAGGGATTGGTAATTCGTTGTAACCCGTAGGGGCTGTATCAAACCCGTAGGGGCGGGAGAGGTGTGGAAGGGTGGAGCGTCGCCCCGGGGTGGGGAGCCCTCGCAGATTAGCTTTTTTCTTGCAACACAAACCGTTTGTGTGCCCTGGGCATTGCCAGACTGTCGTCCCTGCGTCTTGTGCACCTCGGCTTGTACCTCTGGAACTTGCGTAACCGTTCAGCCGTATGATATACTCCAGATGCGAATATATCAAGGTCAGTCTCCTGAACTGAAGGAAAGTCGTTGTTCGCGTTCCTGAGTAAAGCTACACAACTTCATAACGTTGTCCTCTAACGCGTCCTTTGAGTGTGTTTCTTGCGCATTGCAAAGGAAAGCACCTGTGTATGTCTTCACCTCTCGTAGGCATCATCGCTAATCCTGCATCAGGGCGAGACATTCGCCGACTTGTCGCTCATGGCACTGTCTTCGACAATAACGAAAAGACGGCGATTGTGCGTCGCGTGCTGCTAGGGCTGGAAGCGGTGGGTATTCGGCGAGTGGCGTATATGCCGGAACACGATTTCGGCATTTTGCCTCGCGCCCTCACCGAGTTACAGGGACACCCTCTACAACTCGAGGCTTCACCCCTTGAGATGCTCGTATTGGGTATCAGCGCAGATTCCACTCATGCCGCGCGCTTATTGGCCGAGTTGGGTGCAGGCTGCATCATTACGCTTGGTGGAGATGGCACCAACCGGGCGGTTGCCAGTGGCTGCGGCACGGTTCCTCTTGTCCCCATCTCGACAGGCACCAACAACGTCTTTCCATCCTTTCTGGAGGGCACCATTGCCGGTATGGCTGCTGGACTGGTTGCTAGCGGCATGAGAGATGAAAGGACGGTTCAACGGGCACCGCGGCTGGAAGTGCGCGTCAATGGTGTGGTCGTCGAGAGCGCTCTGGTAGATGTTGTCGTATCCTCTTTGCTATTCGTTGGTACACGAGCTATCTGGGACCTTGCGACAGTTCGTGAAGTGGTGCTCTCGCGAGTAGTACCAGCGACTATTGGCCTCTCTGCGCTTGGCGGAGCGCTCCTCAACGCCACAGTTGAGGCGAGCGAACGAGTGGGGATGCATATCGTTTTGGGAGATGGAGGCCGAGAAGTGCTGGCTGCCCTCGCCCCTGGCCTCATCAAGTGGGTAGGCGTGAGAGAGACCCGCGCCGTGCAGGTTGATGATATCGTGCAGTTCCGACCCGGCACTGGAACTCTTGCTTTAGACGGTGAACGAGAGATAGAACTCAGCATGACCTCGGTTGTAGAGGTGCGGCTCTGTGCCGATGGCCCTTTTGTCGTCAATGTCCCTGCTGCTTTGGAAGAGGCAGCACACGCGGGACACTTCCATCGTTAAAACGTCGTTTGTTGCTTTCTGTAGTGTTTTACCCGGTTTATTTTTGTCTCTAGCGAGAAGGAGGGTTTGCAACTATGGCAATTCAGCATGTTGGGAGCAGTATGCAGACTTTGGACAAATCTCTGTTGCTGCGCTTGTATGAGCAGATGGAGACGATCCGCCAGTTTGAAGAGAGGGCTGGCAAGGAATTCGCGGCAGGCAAGATTCCTGGCTTCGTGCATCTCTATGCCGGTGAGGAGGCGGTTGCCGTTGGCGTCTGTGCCCATCTGAGCGACGCCGATTTCATTACCAGCCATCACCGGGGTCACGGCCATTGTATTGCCAAGGGTGTGGATATCCGTGCGATGGTAGCGGAATTGCTCGGGCGTGAGGCAGGAGCGTGTCGCGGCAAGGGTGGCTCGATGCACATTGCCGACGTCCATAAGGGCATGCTTGGTGCCAATGGCATCGTCGGTGGTGGCTTTCCACTTGCCGCAGGTGCTGGCTTGACTGCGAAGACCAATGGCAAAGGCCAGGTCGCTATCTGCTTCTTCGGTGATGGCGCCTCGAATCAGGGTACCTTCCACGAGGGACTCAACCTCGCTGGCATCTGGAAACTGCCAGTCGTCTTTGTGGCCGAGAACAATGGCTACGCCGAAACTACGCCCGTCACCTACCACATGAGCTGCCGCGATATTGCCGACCGCGCCGCTGGCTACGGTATGCCAGGCTTGACTGTCGATGGGCTGGATGTGCTCGCGGTCTACGAGGCGGCGGGAGAGGCGATTGCACGCGCCAGGCGTGGCGAAGGGCCCAGTTTGATTGAGTGCAAGACCTATCGCTATTATGGACACTTTGAGGGTGATACCATTACGTACCGCACCAAAGATGAGCTGGCATTTTATCGTGGGCGTGATCCCATTCTGGGACTGCGGAGATTTATGGTGGATCGCACTATTGCCTCGGAGGAGGAAGTGGATGCGATCAACAAGCAAGTGCATGAGCGCATTGATGATGCCTGGCAATTTGCTGAAGCGGCACCTCTGCCAGCTCCCGAAGAAGCATTAACAGACGTCTATGTCAAATATCCATAGCAGTGAACGTAAGGCTCGCACCAATCCAGGCCGCCAACGACACTGCGTGTCTACCTAACGGTCAGGCGGCCTGTAAGGAAAAGGAGGAATATCATGGCTGTCGCAATTCGTCAACTGACCTATGCTCAGGCGATCAACGAGGCTATGCGCCTGGAGATGCGGCGCGACCCGCGCGTTATTTTGATGGGTGAGGATGTCGCTGGTGGGGCGGGTGTCGTCAACTTTGAGAGCGAAGATTCCTGGGGTGGCGTACTCGGTGTCACCAAGGGGTTGGTACAAGAATTCGGGCGCAACCGCGTGCTCGACACTCCCATTACCGAGGCAGGCTATATTGGAGCGGCAGTCGGTGCCGCTGCCACCGGTCTGCGTCCAATCGCAGAATTGATGTTTGTCGACTTCTTCGGCGTCTGCTTCGATCAGATCTTCGATCAGGGCGCCAAACTGCGCTATATGTTCGGCGGCAAGGCAAGCTGCCCACTGGTCATCCGCACGATGATCGGCGCGGGTATGGGAGCAGCCGGTCAACATTCTGGCTGCCACTATTCCGTGTTCACACACATGCCTGGCATCAAAACGGTCGTTCCCTCGACTCCGGCAGACGCCAAGGGCTTGCTGACCGCAGCGATCCGCGATGACGACCTGGTGGTGGTCTTTGAAAACAAGATGCTCTACGCCATGAGTGGCGAGGTGCCAGAGGGAGAGTATGTGATTCCGCTGGGCAAAGCCGATATCAAGCGCGAGGGCACGGATGTCACGATTGTGGCGATCTCGCGTATGGTTCACCAGGCACTTGCAGCGGCAGATATGCTGCAAGCCGACGGCATTTCGGTAGAGATTGTTGATCCACGCACACTTTCCCCATTGGACGAGGAGACGATCCTTAGCTCGGTCGCCAAGACGCATCGCCTCGTGATCGTTGACGAGGACAACCCGCGCTGTAGTGCCGCCACAGATATTGCCGCACTCGTTGCCGACAAGGGCTTCAGCGAACTCGACGCGCCCATCAAACTGGTCACGGCACCCCATACGCCGGTGCCATTCAGTCCGCCGTTGGAACAGTTCTACATCCCCAGTCCCGAACGCATCGTTGCCACTGTTCAGGAAATGATGGGGTAGCGGTTCGACGCTGCTGTAGAGTGTTGTTTCTCCACCTCACCCTCAAGGATGAGGTGGAGAAACAACGTCATGCGACATGCTGATAAAGATACAAAATCAGAGAGGAGAAACAGGGTGGCAACTATTGTAAGCATGCCCAAGTGGGGACTGGCGATGAAGACCGGGCTCGTCGTTGAATGGCTCAAACGTCCTGGTGATGCTATCCAGCAGGGCGATCCCATGGTAGAGATCGAGAGCGAGAAGGCCACGAACGAGGTGGAAGCGCCGGCCACAGGCGTTCTGCGCTCCCTCGTGGTACCGGAGGGGCAAGATGCCCCCGTCGGCGCAGCGCTTGCCGTCATTGTCGCGCCGGGCGAGGAACTGTCCGATGAGCAGGTGGCGGCACTGATCCACGAGGATGCTGAGATCAAGCGGCAGAAAGCTGAGATGCTGACCAGGCAGCGAACAACGGCCAAAGCGTCGACCAACGGAACGCGCACAGCTCTACGCGTGCCAGTCAGCACAGGTGGACGAGTCAATGCCTCCCCCGCGGCACGACGGCTCGCACAGGAACTTGGCGTTGACCTGACAACCGTCGCTGGTACAGGACCTGGTGGAATGATTGGGCGCGAAGACGTGCAGCGTGCCGCGGCGGAAGCGAAAGCAGACCTTTCTGAAGAAGTCGAGGAGAAGGACGTTGATGTTGGTGGTATTGCGACCCACTGTCTGATCGCCGGGCCAGCTAACGCGCCACACGTAGTCTTTGTGCACGGAGTGGGCGGCTCGCTCGCCACATGGTCCTTAAATCTGCCTGCCATCGCCTCGCAGTTCCGCATTTGCGCACTCGACCTTGTCGGCGCGGGCAGCAGCGCCAAACCGACCACGGACTACAGTGTGCCAGCACTGGCCGAGTTCCTGGCACGCTTCCTCGATGCTCTTGGTACTGATTGGCAGCGGGTAAGCATCATCGGCCACTCTCTCGGAGGAGCAGTGGCGCTTGCCTTTGCCGGAAGCTATCCACAGCGGATTGAGCGATTGGTCCTGGTCGATAGCGCCGGATTAGGGGCAGAGATTAATCGCACAGTGCTCGACCTGATGCGCTCGGAGCCGACCCATGAGAACCTGCGCTCCGAGCTCACACTCTTCTTCGTCCAACCTGGCCTGGTCCAGCAGGCACTGCTAGAGCAGCTCTACCAACAGCGCATGCAGCCCGGCGCACACGCAGCGCTCGTCGCAACCGCCGATGCGGCTTTTGGTGATGGACAGCAGCACATTGACCTGCGCTACACCCTGGGAGGGCTGAATATACCGGTGTTGGTGGTCTGGGGAGATGCCGATGCGGTGATTCCGGTTGCTCACGCACAGGAGGCCAAATGCGCTCCCCAAAGCCATCTGGAGGTGTATGCAGGCAGTGGACATTGCCCGCATATTGAGCGTGCTGATGCGTTTAACCAACTGCTGTTGTCGTTTCTTGGAGGATGATTCATGCGGAGTCGCCGCGATGGGAGGTGAGCCAGGAACGGTTGGCAACATCGAAGATCACAGTCTAAGGCAAAATAGGCTTCGACACTCATCTTGAGGTGCTGCGGTTGAGCGACCATAATGGTTTCCTCCTTCCTTCTGCATGTCTTGATACACCTATTCCTATTGTATCTTATGCAGATGAAAATGTCGCCTGGATTCGAAAAGTCTTGTATAATCATCCATTAGATGGAGAATACAAGAAATACTGGAATGGTACAATACAAGGAACAAGCCGGGCAAGAAGGTAGAGAGAAGGAGAAGAACGATGCAGAGGCGACAGCATACTATATTTACGACGGTGCGCAGTGAGGGGGCGATATTGCCTGCTGACCTGCTTGCGCGCATCGCCACGCTTGACCCGAATCTGCCGGGGTTATCTCCTGATAGCTATTACTTGCTCAAGTCGGAGAAGCTGAACGAGGCGATTAGCCGCGCGTGGAACCGCCTGTTGAGCGCGTGGGGGACTTTCAAGGATGCCAGGGAGAAGCTGCCCGAAAGGGATTTGGGGACGACGCTGACGAGGGAACGCTGGCTGCTGCCCCTCTTTAATGAACTGGGCTATGGGCGCTTGCTTACTGCCAAGGCGATTGAGGTCAACGACAAGAGTTACGCGGTTTCGCATGGCTGGCAGCACACGCCCATACACCTCGTCAGCTTCAGAGTTGATCTCGACCAGTACAGCAGGAGCGCCGCCGGGATTGCGCGCAGCAGCCCGCATAGCCTAGTGCAGGAGCTGCTGAACCGTTCGGAGGATCACCTGTGGGGCATAGTATCGAATGGGCTGCGGCTGCGCGTGCTGCGCAACAATGCTAGCCTGACGCGCCAGGCATATGTCGAGTTCGACCTGGAGGCGATGATGAACGGCGAGGTCTACGCCGACTTCGCGCTGCTGTGGCTGCTCTGCCACCAATCGCGTGTGGAGGGGGAGCGGCCAGCGGAGTGCTGGCTGGAGAAGTGGTCGAAGACGGCACACGAGCAGGGGACGCGCGCGCTCGAGCAGTTGCGCAACGGCGTCGAGAAGGCGATTACCGCGCTGGGCGGCGGCTTTCTGGCGCATGCGGCCAATGCTGTGCTCAGGGAGAAGTTGCACTCGGGGGTGCTGGGCCAGCAGGACTATTACCGCCAGGTGCTGCGCCTCGTCTATCGGCTGATCGTGCTCTTCGTGGCGGAGGAGCGCGAGATCCTCTTTCATCCCGAGGCCGACGAGACCGCGCGCGAGCGCTACAGCAAATACTACTCGACGGCGCGACTGCGGCGGTTGGCGGAACTGCGCGTCGGCACGCGCCACGCCGACCTTTTTGCCGGGCTGCGGCTGGTGATGGTGATGCTGGGAAACGATACTGGCTGCCCCGTGCTTGGCCTGCCCGCCCTCGACAGTTTCCTCTTCTCGCGCGAAGCCGTGGCGGATATCGTGGACTGCGAGATCGCCAACCATGATCTGCTTGATGCCGTGCGCTCGCTGGCTCTTACCGACAGTGGGCGCGTGCGCCGCGTGGTAGACTACAAGAACCTCGGCGCCGAGGAACTGGGCAGCGTCTACGAATCGCTGCTGGAACTGCATCCCGTGCTGCATATCGAGGCCGCGCAATTTGCACTGACAACGGCCAGCGGGCACGAACGCAAGACCACCGGCAGCTACTACACACCGACCAGCCTGATCACCTGCCTGCTCGATTCGGCGCTTGATCCCGTGTTGGACGAGGCAGAGAAGCAGAGCGACGCAGAGACGGCCATCCTCAACCTCAAGGTCTGCGATCCCGCCTGTGGCAGCGGCCACTTTCTGATTGCCGCTGCCCACCGCATCGCCAAAAGACTGGCAGCCGTGCGCACGGGCGTCGAGGAGCCTGATCCAACGACGCGGCGCAAGGCCCTGCGCGACGTGGTGGGTCGCTGCATCTACGGCGTTGACATCAACCCGATGTCGGTGGAGCTGTGTAAGGTCAGCCTGTGGATGGAGGCCATCGAGCCGGGGAAACCGCTCTCCTTCCTCGAACAGCATATCCAGTGCGGCAATAGCCTGCTGGGAGCCACGCCCGCGCTGCTGGCAAAGGGCATCCCGGACAGCGCCTTCGAGGCAATCGAGGGCGACAAAAAGAACATCTGCAGCGAATACAAGAAGAAGAACAAATACCAGCGCGAGGGAAATCGCACGCTCTTCGATCCCGAGGGGCAGCCGTGGGAGCGCCTGGGCGACTTTGCCAGCGGCATGATGCAACTGGACGACATGCGCGACGACACCGTCGAGGATATCCACCGCAAGCAGGACTACTACGCGCAACTGGTCAGGTCCAGCGGCTACGAATTTGGCCGGTTGTGGGCCGACGCCTGGTGCGCCGCCTTCGTGTGGAAGAAGACCGACGACTTCGCCTATCCCATCACCGAAGACGTCTTTCGCAACATCGAGAAGAATCCCCATAACATCGCCTCGTGGATGAAGACCGAGATCATGCGGCTGCGCGAGCAGTACCAGTTCTTTCACTGGCACCTGGCCTTCCCCGACGTGTTCAGGGTGCCAATGAAGGATGAGGAGCCGGAGAATGAGCAGGCCGGGTGGTCTGGTGGGTTTGATGTGGTGTTGGGGAATCCACCATGGGAGCGCATCAAGATTCAGGAAAAAGAATGGTTTGCACAGCGCAGCCCGGATATTGCCAATGCGGCTAACTCTGCTCAACGTAGGCGTATGATTACATCTTTACAAGATAACGACCCCACAATATATAACGCTTTTATGGAAGATCAACGTCAAGCTACAGGTGAGAGTCATTTAGTTTTGGATAGTGGGCGTTACCCGTTGTGTGGAAGGGGAGATGTGAATACCTATACCATTTTTGCAGAAACCATGCGGCTTGTCATTAGTTCAATTGGACGTGTTGGTTGCATAGTGCCTTCTGGTATTGCTACTGATGATACTACCAAGTTCTTCTTCCGAGATTTAATGGAGTCACACGCTCTGGTAAGCCTTTACGATTTTGATAATCTTGCTGGAATCTTTGTAGCTGTAGATAGTAGATATAAGTTTTGCTTGCTCACCCTCACTGGACATTCCAGACAGGTGAAGAAGGGTGCGAAGTTTGCCTTCTTCCTCCATAGTGTTGGGGAATTACAAGAAAATGACCGGAGCTTTACACTCTCTGCTCGTGACCTGGCTTTGATCAATCCAAATACTCGTACATGTCCTATCTTCCGTTCTAAACATGATCTTGACATAACCAAGAATATTTATACACGTGTTCCCATCCTGACCACAGAAGGTTCTACTGAAGAGAATCCTTGGGCCATTAAATTCGCTACGATATTTCATATGTCGAGCGATTCGCATCTCTTTCGTACTCGTGAACAGCTAGAGGCAGATGATTGGGTTCTCAAAGGGAATATTTTTCACCAAGATGGTGAAGTGTGTTTGCCTCTTTATGAAGGCAAGATGATTTCACATTTCGACCATCGTTTTGGTGGATATGAAGTCGATAATCTAAATGGCTTGCAGCATAATGATCCTTTGAAGCTGACGATGCCACGTTATTGGGTTCATGAGTCACACATGCCTAGCCTCATTAAAGATGGGCGGAAAGCACTTTTAGGATTTCGAGATGTTGCTCGTTCTACGGATATCAGGACAGCCATATTTAGTATCCTTCCTGTTGTGCCATGTGGACACAAACTTCCTCTTATTATACTGGATCCAACGCGCACTCATGAGATAGCATCCCTTGCTACCTGTTTCTCCTCATTCGTATTTGATTATGTGGCACGACAGAAGCTTGGTGGTACCAGTATGAGCTTCTTTATTTTGAAGCAACTTCCCGTACTTCCACCAGAGCAATACACAGCAACATGTACATGGGATAAAGAAGTTTCAGTAGGAGMCTGGATACTTCCCCGAGCGCTCGAACTCACCTACACCGCGTGGGACCTGGAGCCTTTTGCCAAAGATTGTGGTTATGATGGCCCTCCCTTCCGCTGGAACGAGGAGAGAAGATTTCTGTTGCGGTGCGAGCTGGACGCGGCGTATTTTCATTTGTATGGCATCGAGCGGGATGATGTGGATTATATTATGGAGACGTTTCCGATTGTGAAGCGCAAGGATGAGAAGGCGTTCGGGGAGTACCGGACGAAGCGGGTGATTTTGGAGGTGTTTGATGAGTTGGGGAGGGCGATGGAAAGTGGGGAGGTTTATCGGACGAGGTTGGTGCCGGCGGCGGCTGATAGGAGGGTGGCGCATGAGGGGAGGAGAGAGGCGGAGGTGTAAGACAATCAAAGCGAGAAGTCAAAATGTGAATGTTGGCTGATGTTATTGAAATTGAGGAAGAGGCTGTAACACATGATACTTGATGAGAAACTTAGCCAGGAGCTACGGGAACTTTTTAATAAACTGTTCAGTGAAGGAAAGCTATTATCCGAAATCCAGGCTGATACCTTTCGCCATACTTTTCACAATAAATTTGGACCAGATGTATTTAAAAATCTGGACGGTGAATCACTATTAGAAACAATGCACGGCCAGGGGAAAGATAAATTACCTTACTGGCTCGAATTCAAACACGATGACGAATTCCCGACGAAACAATTTGGTAGTATCTCAGGTGGTAGTGCTTACAAATTTGGGATCTTCCGGCGCAAAGAAACAGGTACATGGACTGCTGGTTCCCCAATTAATCCTAAAGAGTTAAGTCTTGACGAGGCAATAGAAATAGCAAGAAAGAATCGTAACCAAATTATCGAGGGATGCAAAGTTCTAGATAGCTTGCCAACGAATGGTACAGATGAAGACTACAAATATTTGCAGAAAAGTATGGATGAGCTCGCTCCGGATATCAGCAGAGTAGCATGGGGACATAAATATTTCAGCTTGCTCTATCCAAATAAACTTAATGAGATTCACGTGCAGGGCGTTCCGCAATACTTCTTGATTAAACTTTTGCAACAAAATCTTCAAAGTGGAGGCAGATACATTACCGATGGACGTTTTGTAGCCATCGCAAATGAGTTAGGCATTGCGCCACTTCATCTTGTGCACATTCTGTATGCCAGGTATGGATACATACGTTCCTACTGGCGTGTTGGAACGAGTGATGGGGTAACACCGCAAAATCGCTGGGATCTTATGCGAGAGGGTAACTGTGTTGCTGTTGGATGGTCCAAGCTGGACGATCTTTCTGAAGTAATTGGCAATAACGATGGTCGAGAGATAATTCGACGGGCCCTGGAAGTCCATTATCCCAGTACACCGGCAGCGATAGGGAAATCAGCAAAGCAGTTATTTATGTTTGTCTCCGGAATTAATAATTCCGGTATGTATGGCCCTGGTACTTACAATGGTGAAGTAGTCAAAGGCGATGTAGTGCTAGCCGCGGATGGCGCTAGAGTTTTAGGCATAGGCGAGCTTAACGGTGATTATTACTATGACCCTTCAAGCGATTTTCCTCATCGTCGTCCTGTGAAGTGGCTTTCACTGGAGGAATGGAAGCAACCTGATGTGGAAGGGCTTCAAACGACAATTCACCTTATGAGAAAAGAAGCAAATCTCATTGAAACAGAAAGACATATCCTTCATGCGCCAGCACCTATGATTGAAACAGGAAGACATATCCCCCATGTGCCAGCACTTCCGGCAATAACAAACCTAAACCAGGAACCACGAATTGGGATAGCGCCAAAACCAATTACCCCTCTTCTTCATGGATGGCCCGGTCGCATCCAGGCAGTGCTTGACCGCAAACGACAGGTCATCCTTTATGGTCCGCCAGGAACTGGTAAAACACATTGGGCAGAGAATACTGCAAGTGAGCTTGCTGCATATTCAATTTTTTGAATTCCGTTCGATCAACTTACAGATCAGCAAAGATCTCGCATTTTGGATGAGGATGATATCTCCAGAGGCACAGTGCGTATATGCTGTTTCCATCCGGCTTATGGTTACGAGGATTTTCTTGAAGGATTCCGGCCAGAAAGCATGAATGGTCAAATGCATTTCACACAGCGCGACGGAATATTCAAAAGATTGTGCCTGGATGCCAAAGCTAAGCCAGATGAAAAATTCTACCTGATTATAGATGAGATCAATCGCGGTGATATACCTCGGATTTTTGGTGAGCTACTAACCATTCTTGAAAAGAACAAACGAGGTAAATCCATCCTGTTACCACTCACAGGGGAGCTTTTTCATGTTCCAGATAACGTCTATATTATTGGAACAATGAATACGGCTGATCGATCAATTGCCCTGTTAGATACAGCATTACGGCGTAGATTCGGCTTTATTGAACTTATGCCTGATAGTAAGGTTTTGGATAACGCGGTCGTAGAAGGTATTCCCCTGGGTGCGTGGCTTGATGCCCTCAATAGCCGTATTTGCGAACATGTCGGAAGAGATGCACGAAATTTGCAAATAGGTCATTCTTATTTACTAGACAGAGGGAGTCCTATAGCCGATTTTGCACATTTGTCCAGGGCTGTTCAAGAGGATATACTGCCCCTGCTTGAAGAATATTGTTATGAGGACTATGGGAAACTAGAAAAAATTCTAGGGACGGACCTGGTTGATGTACGCAACCAGCAAATTCGTCACGAGTTATTTGTACCATCCAACTGGAACGAACTTGTTCTTGCTTTGTTGGCACCTTGCCCTGAAATAACAACATCAATTCAGGCTATCGATTATGATGCTAAAACTTCCGCAGAAGGTGATAGTGCAAACAGTGATGACGAGGCAGGTGACAATTAGTGACTATACACCCAATTCCCATTGAGCTGAAAGAATGGCAACATCTTTCAGCCAGGGAACCTGACTCAAAACTGAAGGGCGTGTTCCTGAAAGAGGATGCTGACGTTAAAAGTATCGCTGGGGAATTAACGAAATCGGGCAAGCTTACCATTGAGGAACTGCGCGAAGGGTTAGCGATTGAGGCAACATCCTTTGTCGGCAGGATTACGCTCGGGGATATTCGGATCACTATTCAGCCAAAAATCACTGGAGCGTCTTTCCTTCAACTGCTGCACTATGCCTATGGACTGCGCGACCTCACTCTTATGGATGAAACTGCATATAACGGCGAGAAGTACGCTCTGCAGGATTTGCTGATCTATCAGTTGATTGCCGAGGTCAGTGAACTGGTGGCGCGCGGGCTCCATCGTCGCTATGTGCAAACAGAGAGGGTACTCACGAGTCCAAGAGGCAGGATAGATGTACAAAAGATAGCAAGACAAGGCGGCATGATACAGGCGACGCTCCCCTGTAGCTATTATCCCAGGCTGGAGGATTGTTTCATCAACCAGGTTCTTTTACAGGGATTACGCCTGGCATTATCCCTCACCGATGATAGTATGTTGCGCATCAAACTGTACCGCCTGGTCAGTTATTTTCAAGATACCATTTCCTCGATCAAGTTGGATTACAACGCCGTCAAGAGATTGCATCGAGAGATGGACCGCTTGACTAGCGCGTATAGGCCAGCGATCACGATCATAGAAATGCTGCTCGAGGCCGAGGGGATTTCGTTGGATAAAGACGAGCCAGGGGTGCTTCTCCCTGGATTTCTCTTTGATATGAACCTTTTTTTTCAGGCGTTGCTCTCCCGCTTCCTGAGCGAGCATCTGCCTGATTATGACGTGCGAGGCCAATATAAGATCAAAAACATGATGACTTACGATCCGCTGCACAATCCCGGGAAACGCCAATCACCTACTCCGCGCCCTGACTATGTTATCTTGCAGCAATCAAAGGTTGTCGCGATCCTGGATGCCAAGTATCGCGATCTCTGGGAAAACGCTCTGCCGTCACACATGCTGTACCAACTGGCCATCTACGCGTTAAGCCAGCCGGGAGGGTTGGATGCGACTATCCTCTATCCTACGGTTCAATCTGATGCGCGAGAGGCGAGAATCATCATCCATGATCCTCTGCATGGGTCAAGCCTGGCTCATGTGATACTGCGGCCCGTAAATTTACTCCGTTTGCAATCGCTGATCTCCGGTGTTGGAAAAAGTTGGAGGAGAGGGCGGATTGATTATGCCAGGTGGTTGGCTTTTGGGGAGTAGGGGCGGGGGTGGATGTGGATGTGGGGTGGGGACGATTGCGTCGCCCGGGTGGGGGGCCTCTCACACCCGCACAGGACGGGGGCGACGCAAGCGTCCACCCCCATCGAACCACGCCGCGCCCGCCCCTACGGGTGGTTGCCAACGAGTTGGCAGAGGAGGGCGATATTCGTCGCAGGAGTGGAGGAATGAGGTAGGCGAAGGGGACGAGGGCGACGCAAGCGTCCTCTGTGGTAAATTAACTGAAGGGTGGACCGATTTTGCATTAAAGGATGGGAATTGACACTGAAGGATGGAACTTGACGCTTCGATGCCTGGAAAAACCGCTTCCCATCTGGGGTGTTAGCATGGAATATTGGAAATACATCGCTCGCGAGTCTTTCGATGGGAAGAATATTCCAGTTGCCAGAACAAGCAGCGATGCAGCTCAAAAGCGAGAACTCTGGTACGCCCAACTGCCACTTGACTCTCGCCGCCTTATCTAGTAACCTTACCGGTATCATCAGTGAACAATAAAGACGAACTCTAAGCCAGGACGGTCGGGGGCACCTCGAACTGATTCTACCGTTAATTGAGCACGGGAGAGTGTCTCAGCAATCTCTGATCGGGTGCGGAACCTTAAAGTTGACTCGGACGTCATCACGCTCCCGTCCTTGTGGAACACAAATATATGGCGAAAAGAGACGAGCGGTAGCTGCACGTTCACCAGTTCCACCCAAGACTCGACCATGCCGATTCCAGGTGCTTCAATCGTCTTGTAGGACTGCTCTCGGCTCCAGCCCTTCCATGCTTCCTTGGCTGGATCACGCACCTCAAAGATAAGCCGCCCACTTGGACGAAGCGCATCGCGACAGGCACGAAGAGTCACCATCCACTCCTCGTCCATAACGAATACTTGTGCCACATTGCCGGTCATAGTGATGAGATCGGCATCCAATCCTTTGAGCTGTGCCGCAGTACCGGTGATCCAGCGAACTCGGTCGGCATACGCCTTCCGCTTGGCGACGTCCAGTGAGGCTGTAGCCGGATCGATGCCAACGACCTCTTTCCCAAGTGCCGCCAAGCGACAGGCAAGATTACCAGTTCCGCATCCCAAGTCAATAACAGAATGGGCGTGGAATTCGTCTGCTACAGCTAGATATGGAGCAAGGTCCAGTCTGTCCGGACTGTCGAGGAGGTCATAGATTTCGGCAAGTTTGGGTTCAGCAAATAGAGCATCAGGCATCACGGTAACTCTCCTTATGAAACTTCGCCATCATTCGTGTCCTGATCGTCATTATTCGTGTCGGGACATCAAGCGACAAGAGACGAACCACAGGCGCCTCAGGATGACTTTGATGATCCCGGCATCCTGCGCATGCTCTAGAACCGTCTCTAGCGATCCCTTCGGCAACTCTAGGAGCACCGTTCTCGGTGGCGCCCTACGCACCCTCTGCCCCCCATCTCACGCGCGGTTGCCTGTCAGGTCCTTGTCTTCCATTTCCCACGCGTGATCCAGCGTGTGAAACGCGGTGTGCCGAATCAGATACCGGAGCGGCCAAGTGCGGGCCAGTTTGCCCTGGGCATGGAACGCCCGAATGGCATTGCGATAGGCGTCGCGGTGCGCTCTCAGGCCCTCGTCGGTCAGCAGCGCGCCGTCAGGAGTGCGCAACCCGAGCTTCGCCGCCCAGTCCTGCTCCGTGCCCAACGTATGCCGGACGATGCGGTCCCGATCCCGCCCACCCCCGCGCGGACCCTTCTGCAGCTCCGCCGACACGCGCGAACGTACATCGTCGAAAAACGCCCAGCACGCCGGCAGCAGCGTCAATTCTCGTTCCAATTCTTCGCTCGACACGACTTGTCTGTCGATGCCCGAGAACGCGAACGAGATGCCCCAAAAGTCGGTTGAGCCCGTACCCGGATAGTGCTCGACCACGTCGACGGTGGCGATGGCCGCGAACTCCGCACCCATCCCCGCCAAGTTTGCCACTGGTGCGTAGCGTGGAAGGTAGGCTTGTAACCGTTCAATCGCGGCCTCCCTGGTCTTCGCACCACGCTCGAGGCCGGGCCAATCCGGTGCCACCGCCACCACCTGCTTGCCTTTCGGGCCGATTTCGAGCATCACCCGAAGTTCGTCAGCCACCGATACTGTCATTTGAATCAATTCCGTTCGCTTTTTGACACATAACCATTCGCGCACCTCGATATGTAAGATGTAAAAGCGGCGCATTTTCTGGCTCGTCTGACGCAATTCTTTTCCAGGCAACAGACCGTTTGTTTCCAGCAGACCAGGATCGTAAAAACGGTCTTTTCAAACGAAAACGAAAAGTTTTCTGACAGAACTGTGATGCCGCTTCTCAAGGTGATCTACTGAAGCAGGCGAAAAGTTATTCGTCAAAAAGTGCTCTGTTTCCGCTCTTTTGAACAGATCAATGCCTTCAACTGCTGGTGCGACCATGAGCAACTCCGCCTGACATGTGCGTCCGTCTTCCGCATGCCAACGGTTCGTCAATCTCTCAATGAGGAACGTAATTTACAGGTTTTGGAGAAAGTATACCTGATGGAGAGCGGTTTTTCCAGGCATCGAAGTGTCAAGTTCCACCCTTCAGTGTCAATTCCCATCCTTTAATGCAAAATCGGTCCACCCTTCAGTTAATTTACCATGTGAGATTCCAGGCAGGAGTGGAGGAATGTGGTAGGCGAACAGGACGGGGGCGACGCAAGCGTCCTCCCCCATCGACCACGCCGCACCCGCCCCTACGGGTTTGATGGTCCCACCCCTATTCATACATAGTCGTGGTAAAATGCCACTTGTTGGGTGATGGGTATCTATGCTATACTTTGTTTAGCAAATAAAGATGTTTGTATACTGCGAGCTTTGTCGCTCCTCTTGATTCAATGTTGCCTCACTTTGCGCCTTGTATCCATTCGGTTTAACCCATATCAAGGTAACGCACATAAGTTATGACTTCGACGAGCACTGTCAGGTCGTCGATCACGAATCGGTTCCAATGTAGGTGCCTTCTCTGTTAAGCAGGATATAACTGTAATCAGGTGCTGCTGAAAGAAGGTTTCCAGGTTCCAATGCAGGTGCCTTCTCTGTTGAGCAGATTGTATTTTTGGGAGGGCAACATATGCATAATCTCTCTGAGCTTGACCCTGTCTATCCACTGTACGATCCACGCTGGGAACATGATGCCTGCGGCACTGGTTTTATTGCCCAGATTTCGGGCGAGGCCAGCCATTTTATCGTACAAACGGCGCTCCAGTCTTTAGCGCACCTGACACATCGTGGGGCGCAAGATGCCGACGCGGAGACGGGCGATGGCGCCGGTTTACTTACTCAGATTCCTCTAAATCTTTTGTATGAAGAACTTCTGGCACAGCATATTACGGCAGTCGAACCTGATGACCTGGCGGTTGGCATGATTTTCTTACCACCCCAGGAGCGTTTACCGATAGCCAATATACAGTGCCGTCATATTATTGAGCAGGCACTCAACGAGGTAGGATTGCTGCTGCTGTGCTGGCGCAATCCACCGATAGATTATACCCTACTCGGGTCGCGTGCCAGAGAAACTGCACCGAGTATCGTACAGGTGCTGCTGAAATGCCCACGACATTTTACTGCCCCGCAGAATGATAGGAAATTGTATCATGCGCGGCGGCTGATCGAGCAGCGATTACAGCAGGCGCAGATAAAGGATTGCTATATCGCTTCGCTGTCGCGGACAACCATCGTTTACAAAGGGTTGTTGACTCCGACCGATCTACCGCGCTTCTACCTGGACCTGGTCGATCCTCGATATACCAGCGCCTTTGCCATCTTTCACCAGCGATACAGCACGAATACTTTTCCTTCCTGGTCACTAGCGCAGCCCACGCGTCAATTGGCACATAATGGTGAGATAAATACCATCCAGGGTAATTTGCAGTGGATGCGGGCACGCGAAGATACGTTCTTCTCGCCACACTGGGGGAGCAAGATGCAGGACCTGCTGCCGGTCATCCAGCCAGGGGGGAGTGACTCTGCCCAACTGGACAACGTGTTAGAATTGCTCACGCATTCTGGTCGAGACCTGCTACATAGCGTACAGATGCTCATTCCACCTGCCTGGGAACAGGATGCCGAGTTGTGCAGTGAGCAGCGAGCATGGTGTGAATTTCATGCAGGTATTGCTGAACCCTGGGATGGTCCGGCTGCCCTCGTCTTCAGCGATGGCCGTTTTGTTGGCGCTGCCTTGGATCGCAATGGACTGCGACCAGCCCGTTATACCCTCACTTCACAGGGGCTACTCATTCTTGCCTCTGAAGCCGGAGTGGTGTCCCTGGAAGCGCACGACGTGGTCGAAAAGGGTCGACTGGGGTCAGGTGAAATGATTGCTGTTGACCTCAAGCATGGCGTCTTATTGCGTGATAAAGAAATCAAGTCTGCTTTAGCACAGCAACAGCCATACCAACAATGGTTAGAGAGATACCTGGTGCGCCTATCAGATATTTCTCAGGCGCCGACCGATCTTGCCGAGTCTTTGCTCGACAAGGCCGACGTTTTCGCGCGCCAGGAACTCTTTGGTTATACGCACGAGGACGTGGAACTTGTGCTGCGCCCGATGCTCATAGAGCAGAAAGAGCCGGTATGGAGCATGGGTGATGATACGCCGCTTGCAGCTCTCTCACGGCAGTCACGTGATCTCTCCGATTACTTTCAGCAGCGCTTTGCCCAGGTGACCAATCCTCCTATCGATCCCTTGCGTGAAAAAGGCGTCATGTCGCTTGATTGTTATCTGGGCCGTCGGCAGAACTTTCTGACAGAGAGCGCATTGCACGCGCAGTTGATACACCTGGAGACGCCACTGCTGAGCGAGGCGCAATTGCAAACGCTTCGTCAACTGAAGGTCAATGGTTTCCGTTCGCGCACGCTTAGCAGTACCTTTGAAACTGCTGGCGGACCTGAGGCGCTTGAGAGAGCGCTTGAGCGACTGGAGAAGGAGGCGATATCGGCAGTCGCTGATGGTATGACTCTGCTTATAGTCAGTGATCGTGGGGCTGACATGGCAAACGCCCCGTTGCCGATGCTGCTGGCAATTGGTGCAATCCATCACATGCTGGTACGACGGGGCCTGCGTAGCTATATCTCATTGATTTGTGAGACTGCGGCTAGCTGGGATGTGCACCAGATGGCACTTCTGTTGGGGTATGGCGCCGAGGCAGTTGTGCCGTACCTTGCCCTGGCGAGCGTGCGTGCCATGGCGGGTGAGCGGCACCTGGAACACATGAATGGAGAGCAAGCGGCTGAGATGTATGTGCATGTGATAGAGGAGGGATTGCGGAAAGTCATGGCTCGTATGGGGATTTCAGCGCTGCGCAATATCGTTGGGGCAGGGCAGTTCGAGATTGCTGGTCTGGACGTGGCTGTGTTGAAGCGCTGTTTCGCTGCTTCAGCCGCACATCCTGGCAACGTGACATTTGACAGGTTAGCCGCACAGGTGATTGAACGCTGCCGGGGGCTTGAGCAATCAGCGGAGAAGCAAGAAGAGGCGACAGCGAAGGGGCGCAGGTCTAAATTGCGGGACATTGGGCGTTATCGCTTCCGGCGCGATGCCGAATATCACGCCTATAACCCTTTGCTTGTGCGAGCTTTACAGAAGGCGGCTCAGAGCGGTGAAAGGGAAGACTACCAGCGTTTCACCGCCATGGTCTACCAGCGTCCCCCGACCACACTGCGCGATCTTTTTACCTTTGTGCCAACGACGCCTATTCCACTTGAGCAGGTTGAACCGATGGAAGCGATACGCGCGCGCTTTGTGGCATCGGCCATGTCCGTCGGCGCCCTCAGTCCCGAGACTCATCGCACAGTGGCCGCGGCAATGAACAGCATTGGGGCGCGCAACAATACTGGAGAAGGTGGAGAAGACCCAGACTGGTACCATGAGACGATGGGTGGTTTCCCGGTTAGTAGCAAAATTAAGCAAGTGGCTTCTGGGCGCTTTGGGGTGACGACTGAATACCTGGTACGCGCTGAAGAGCTGGAGATCAAGATGGCACAGGGGTCGAAACCTGGCGAGGGGGGACAGTTGCCGCCATCAAAAGTAACGCCCTTTATCGCCAAGTTGCGACATACCGCGCCGCATATAGCCCTGATTTCTCCACCTCCGCATCATGATATCTACAGTATCGAAGACCTGGCACAATTGATTTATGACTTGCGGCAGGTCAATGCGGAGGCACGCATCGGCGTCAAGCTGGTGGCGAGCGCTGGTGTGGGTACTATCGCAGCAGGTGTTGCCAAGGCACATGCTGATTATGTGCTCATCAGTGGCTACGATGGTGGTACTGGCGCATCGCCGATGCAATCCATTAAACATGCCGGGATATCCTGGGAGCGTGGTTTAGCGGAGACGCAACAGGTGCTGCTGCGCAATGGATTGCGCGACCGGGTAAAAGTGCGGGTCGATGGTGGTTTTAAGACGGGGCGTGACGTGATCATTGGAGCAATGCTCGGTGCAGAGGAATTTGGTTTTGGTACCGCTATCCTGGTTGCCCTTGGCTGTGATATGGCGCGCCAGTGTCACCTGAACACCTGTCCAACCGGCATAGCCACGCAGCGCGAAGATCTACGCGCCAAGTTTACGGGTCGAACGCATCATATTATTCACTATCTCACGCTATTAGCCGAGGAGGTTCGCGAGTGGTTGGCGCAACTGGGCATAGCACGCCTGGATGACCTGGTGGGCAGGGCTGACCTGCTGCAAGGTACTGCTGAAGCGAATCTTGATCTTACGAGACTGCTTGTAGCGGCTCCTGGGATTGCATCTAAGACTACGCGCGTGCGACCGCCTCAATCGACGCTGGCGGAGCAGCTCCTTGTTGAAGCTGAACAGGCGCTATTGGGCGAGCGCAGTGTATTGACGCAGCACGACATCCATAACTATGACAGGGCTATTGGCGCGAGTCTGGCGGGTGAGATAGCGCGTCGTTATGGAAATACAGGTTTGCCGGGAGTAAGTATGACCTGTATCTTTCAAGGAGCGGCTGGGCAGAGTTTTGGCGCATTTTGTGTGCCGGGTATGCGCTTAGTATTGCAGGGCGAGGCCAACGATTATGTGGGAAAAAGTATGACTGGCGGTCAAATCATCATCGCTCCGCCGACTGGCGCAAGTTTTGCAGCGCACAAGAATACTATTCTTGGCAATACCGTGCTGTATGGGGCAACTGGCGGACAACTCTTCGCCGCGGGCCGTGCTGGAGAACGTTTTGCTGTACGCAATAGCGGGGCAATGGCAGTTGTCGAAGGGGTAGGCGCTCACGCCTGTGAGTATATGACCGGGGGAATGGTGGTTGTGCTCGGTGAGACTGGTAAAAACTTTGCCGCGGGGATGTCTGCGGGTGTTGCTTATGTTCTCGATACAGCGGGAGTTTTTCCTATGCGTTGCAATACTGAGCTGGTAGAGCTACAACGTTTAGAAGATCCAGAGGAAATAGAGGCCTTGCGGACGGTTATTCAGTGTCATCGGAAGAAGACGCGCAGCTGGCGAGCCGCGCAACTGCTGGCCGAATGGAGCAGGATGCAGAGGGTTTTCTGGCGCGTCTTTCCAAGGGATTCAACGTGTACTGCAAGTGATTTTGTGGAGACGGAGGAGCATGAAGTTGTGATGGCGGAGGCGTTGCAGGGGTGAAGGACGAGGGCAGGCAGGGCAATCTCATCTCATTTTTGGAACTGGCTCTACAAGCTGCGTCATGGAAGACTCGCTTTCAAAGCTCTGCCGTGTGAATGAGCTCTACAAGGCTCTTGAAGTTGTAGATGCGATTGCCGTGCGAGGGCAGGAGGGCGCACAGGGCAAAGAGGGTGCACAGGGCAGGAGGGCGGGCAGGGCAGGAGGGCGCACCGGGCAAAGAGGGCGCACCGGGCAGGAGGGCGCAC
>JRHI01000872.1_pt1 | contig 29748 bp, 27 predicted proteins | sample 215371 | NCBI WGS metagenome assembly JRHI01 (sample SAMN02929681, study PRJNA255918) | sediment metagenome | biome: cave system; feature: Ice Cave; material: Sediment; isolation source: sediment from deep within a dark volcanic ice cave with no known source of... ...
CTCATTCTACGGCGACCTCCGCGACGGCACTACTCGGACACACTCCTAGACCTTCTTCACGGCGGCGCGGCCCAGCAGGCCCTGGGGCAAGAGCGCAAGCGCCACGATGATGACGGTGAACATGGCGATCTGCGTGTAGACGGAGCCGAGCAGCGCCGTGATGAGGGCCTCGCTGAGCCCGTAAATCAAGCCGGCCAGGATCACGCCCGGCGCCGAGCCGATGCCGCCGAGGATGGCCACCGCGAACGCCTTGATGCCGAACAGCGTGCCCATGTCGGAATGCACGCTGAACAGCGGTGCGATCAGGAGCCCAGCGAGACCCGCCAGAGCGGTCGACAGTGCATAGGCGAGCGCGATGGTGCGCCGGACATTGATGCCCATGAGCCGCGCCGTGTCGGCGTTCTGCACGACGGCAAGCATTGCCTTGCCCGGCCGCGTCCGGTGCAGCCCGAGCGAGAAGGCGGCAGCCAAGCCCAGGCCCACCAGGGGGATGACGATCTGCAGCGGATAGACGCCTGTGCCGAGGAGCTCGATGGGTTTGCCCGTCAGCAGGGACGGAAAGCTGCGCGGTTCCTTGCCGAAGGTGAACAGCACCGCGTTGTCGACCACGATGCCGCCCGCCACCGTCGCCATCAGCCAGGCGCTGGAGCCGCGCGCCGCGAACGGACGGACCAGCGTGCGCTCAACGACGAGGCCGAAGGCCGCGCACAGCAGCAGGGAGGCGGCAAAGGCAGCCGGCATCGGCCAACCGAGCCGGACGGCGAACACCCAGCCCAGCACGGCACCCAGCATGACCGAGCTGCCCTGCGAGAAATTGACGGTGCTGGAGACGACGTAGGTGACGTGAAATCCGAGCGCGATCAGCCCGTACATGCTCCCCAGGCACAGACCCGAGACGATGGCCGAGGTGACGAGAATGCCCGTTCTCCCCTGAGACGCACCAACAGCTGTCATACCGGGGCTTGTCCCCGGTATCCAGCTCACCGCGGACGGCGGAGTCCGTGGCACGATGGATCCCGGTGACCCTCGGAACAAGCCCGAGGGCATGCAAGCACCGGGATGACAACGTTACTGCGTCAGCGGGAGTATCTCACCCTCCACGAAGCGCGTGAAGATGTAGTCCTTCTCGGAGAGCGCATCCTGGTTCTCGGACGAGAACGGCTTCTTGTAGGACTTGATCAGGCCGTCGTAGCTGTCGATGGCGTAGAAGGCCTCGCGGATCTTCGGGCCGTCGACCGAGCCGGCCTTGGCGATGGCGAGCGCGGTCAAGTGCAGCGCGTCGTAGGCATTGGCGATGCCCACGGCCGGCGTGACGTCGGCCAGCGTCTTGATCTCCGGATACTTCTTCTTCAGCGCGGCCAGCACCGCCTCGCCCTTGGGAGCGAGCTTGCCCGAGAAGCTGTAGGTCTGGATGAAGTGCACCTTGGATGCGCTCGGGCCGGCCAGCTCGCTGAAGCGGCCGCCCGCCGGTCCCCAGTGCGATACGATCGGCACGTTCCAGCCCATGCGGTCGAGCGATTTCACGACCTGGGAGGACGGCGCCACGTTGGCGACCAGGAACAGCACGTCGGCGCCCGCTTCTTTCAGGCGCGCCAGCTGCGGCACCACGTCGACGTCGTTGGTCTCGAACTTCTCGATGCCGGCGTAGGGGATCTTCTTGGCTTCCAGCGCGGCCTTGAGCCCCTTCTCGTTGGATTCACCCCAGGGATTGTTGATCAGGATCATGCCGGGCTTCTTGGTACTGTGCTTGGCGATGGCGTAGTCGACGAGCGCCTTGTCGACCAGCTCGTCCACCGCGGAGACGCGGAACACGTAGTTCTCGGGTGCGCCGTTGCGCGTGATCGGCGTGCCCGCCGCCCAAACGCCCATGAACGGCACCTTGTTGCTGTTGGCGAACGGCACGATGGCGAGCGAGACCGGCGTGTCGAGGCCGCCGAACAGGGCCGCTACCTTCTCGCGCTGCACCAGCTCGCGCGCGGCGATGGCGCCCTTGGCGGGATTGCTCTCGTCGTCGCGCACGATCAGCTCGACCTTCTTGCCGAGCAGGCCGCCCTTGGCGTTCACCTCGTCGACGGCGATGGAGAGCCCCCGCACGATCGCCTCGCCGGACTTGGCGGACTGGCCGGACATGGCGGCCACGAGGCCGAGCTTGAGGGTGTCCTGGGCGTGGGCGGAGACGGCGCCGAGCGACAGCACCGTGGCGGCAGCGCCGGCGAGCAGCGAGCGGCGGCATACACGTCGAAGGAGCAATTGCGGGAGCATGGATGAACACCTCTTGGCCACAGGACGGACAGCACACGAACGAGGCAAGGCGTATGCCAGATCGGATGCGGTGTAAACGGCCAGCCCATGCCGAAATCTTCCGCAGCGGCGCCTACTTTTCAGGCAACCGGTGACTCAAAGCGGGCTCACCACCTCAGATGCGTCATGGCGGCAATGGCCACGGGCGTGCCCGGCGGGTCGAAGAGAGCGGCAAGCCTGGCCGGATCGATCTCGCCGTCCGCCAGAACCTCGCCGCTGTGGATGCCGGCGGCGATGAAGAGCCCGTCGACGCCCAGACCCTGCGCGGCGGCGAGATCGGTGCGCACGGCATCGCCGATGGCGAGGATGCGCGGCAGGCCCGGCGTGCTTCCGCGCAGCTCGGCGGCGCGCGCGAGTGCCGTCTCGTAAGCGACGGGATGTGGCTTGCCGGCCCAGAACACCTCGCCGCCCAGCCGCTCGTACTCCGCGGCAATGCTGCCGGCGCACAGCAGCTCCACGGCGCCGACGTCGACCACCAGATCGGGATTGGCGCATACGAAGGGCAGCGCGCGCGCCACGCCTTCCTCGATCAGCGCTCGGTAGTCCGCCACCGTCTCGTTGCGGTCGTCAACGAGCCCGGTACAGATGATGGCATCGGCCTCGGAGAGGGCCGCGCTCGGCGCCTGCAGCCGCACGTAGAGCGCGTAGTCGCGCTTGCTGGGCCCTACCCAGTGCATGCGGCGGTAGCCCTTCTCGGCGATGTGGCCTAGCGCGATGTCGCCCGAGGAGACGATGGCGTCCCAGGCGTCGCGGCGCACGCCGGTCTTCTTCAGCACACGCTCCACACCCGACGCCGGGATCGGCGCATTGGAGACGAGGATCACGGTCCCGCCCTCGGCCCGGAACCGTGCCAGCGCCGCGCCCGCTTCCGCGTAGGCCTTGCGTCCGTTATGCATGACGCCCCACACGTCGCAGAACACCACCTCGTAGCGCGACAGCAGCGGGCCGGCGGCAGCGATGATCGGTGGCGTCATGGAAACGGCCAAGTGGCGGCCCTCTCATGGGCGGTTTTGGGGCGAACGGCGCGCCCACTCATAGCCGGCGGGCATACCAGCACAACGGGCGAAATGATGCAGCTCTCCTATGCGCAGAACCTCGAGGACTACCACCTCGACTTGATGTTCGCCGGCCAGGGGACGGGAGCCTACGTCGACGTGGGCGGCGGCCACCCGGTCGCCGACAACGTGTCGTTCTGGTTCTATCTCAAGGGCTGGCGCGGCGTCGTGGTCGAGCCGCAGCAGGCGCTGGCCGATATCTACGCCCACGTACGTCCGCGCGACCACACCGTGTCGTGCCTGGCCGGCCGAGCCGAGGGGGAAGCCCAATTCCACGTCGTCGAGAAGCTGCACGGCTTCTCCTCGACGGTGCGCGAGCACGCGCAAGCCGCGGCCGAGTTCGGGGCCGCCTTCACGACGGTCACCAAGCCGGTGCGAACGCTGGCGGCGCTGATCGCCGAGGCTGGGCTCGGGGGAATCGATTTCCTCAAGATCGACGTGGAGGGCGCGGAGGCCGAGGTGCTGGCCGGCATGGATTTCCAGCGTCACCGCCCGCGGGTGCTCCTGTTGGAGGCGGTGGCGCCCGGCAGCATGGCCGACGCATCGGCGGCCTGGGAGCGCGATCTGTTGGCCCAGGGCTACCAGTTCGCTTTCTTCGACCGCCTCAACCGCTTCTACGTCGCCGATGAGGCGAAGGACCTCGCCGCACGTCTGCCGGCAGAGCCTGCGCCCTGGGACAAGGTCGAGCACCTGTGGGACTGCGGCCGCGCTCCCGACCGGCCCGCTCACCCCGATCACGTGCTGGCGAGGACGCTTATGGAGGGGTTCTTCGCCACCCTGCCGGCGCTGGAGCCCGCGCTACTGCACCGGATTATCGAGCGAGGACTGGAGGGGGTCAGACCCTACGGTTTCGACGTCGCCTTGACCACCGGCGGAACGGGAGGGTCTGACCCCATATCTCCCTCCGCCGCCCTGCTCGGCACCGCCGAATTCCCGCGCCCGCCAACGCAGCCCCCTGCCGACCTTGCCGCTCTGCTCGAGACGGACCAGCTGCGCGCCGCCCTCGGCCGCATTGCCTGCATGTACGATGGCGGGCATCTGCTCGAGTGAGCAGCGCGCCGCGCTCAGCCGCCGGCGGATAGGCCCTGCTCCAGATCGGCGATGATGTCGGCTGAGTCCTCCAGGCCGATCGAGAGACGCACCACGTCGGGGCCGGCGCCGGCAGCCTTGCGCTGCTCGTCGGTCAGCTGGCGGTGGGTGGTGGAGGCGGGGTGGATGATCAGGCTCCTGACGTCGCCGATATTGGCGAGGTGCGAGAACAGCTTGACGCCTGAGACGAGCTTCACGCCCGCCTCGTAGCCGCCCCTCAGACCGAAGGTGAAGACGGCCCCCGCGCCCTTCGGGCAGATCTTCTTGACGAGGGGATGATACGCGTTCTTGGGCAGGCCCGCGTAGTTCACCCACGCGACCTGCTTGTGCTTCTCCAGGTGCTTGGCGACGGCCAGCGCGTTCTCGCAGTGCTTGGCCATGCGCAGCGGCAGCGTCTCGATGCCGGTGAGGATGAGGAACGCATTGAAGGGCGAGATGGCTGGCCCCAGGTCGCGCAGGCCCATCACCCGGCAGGCGATGGCGAAGGCGAAGTTGCCGAAGGTCTCGGCGAGCTTCATGCCGTTGTAGCTGGGGTTGGGGTCGACCAGCGTCTTGAACCTGTGCTTGGCGCCGAGCCAGTCGTAGGTGCCGCAGTCGACGATCACCCCGCCGATCGAGTTCCCGTGCCCGCCCATGAACTTGGTCAGCGAGTGCACGATGATGTCGGCGCCGTGCTCCTTGGGGCGGCAGAGGTAGGGCGTCGCCAGCGTGTTGTCGACAATCAGCGGCACGCCGGCCTTCTTGGCGATGGCGGCGATGGCCGGCAGGTCGACGATGACGCCGCCCGGGTTGGCGATCGATTCGCAGAAGATGGCCCGGGTCTTGGGCGTAACGGCCTTGGCGAAGCTCTCGGGGTCCGTGGAGTCGGCCCATTTGACGCGCCAGTCGAACTTCTTGAAGGAGTGGTTGAACTGGTTGACCGAGCCGCCGTAAAGCTGCCGGCCAGCGACGAACTCGTCGCCCGGCTCCATCAGGGTGTGAAAGACGATCGCCTGCGCGGCGTGTCCCGAGGCCACTGCGAGCGCCGCCGTGCCGCCTTCCAGCGCGGCGATGCGCTGTTCCAGCACCGCCTGGGTCGGGCCGCCGATGCGCGTGTAGATGTTGCCGAACGCCTCTAGGCCGAAGAGCGATGCCGCGTGGTCCACGTCGTTGAAGACGTAGGACGTCGTCTGATAGATGGGCGTGACGCGCGCGCCCGTGGACGGATCGGGTGCCGCCCCGGCGTGGATGGCGAGCGTCGAAAATCCTGGCGTTGCATTTGCTGACAGCGGCATGGGCACCTCTTGACGTTTCGACGAGGGCACACGGGAACCAATCACGGCTGCCAAGTCAACGATGAATTACTGCGACCGGCCGTGTCCGCGCTCTTGCTTCTCCAACCTAGTGGTGAGCTTGTCGAACCACGGCAACGCATGCTCGGCCGTCCTTCGACAAGCTCAGGACGAGGCCGGAGTGCGCGGTGAGCTTACTACCCACCTCTCACAACGCGTCCCAATACGCTGCCATGCGCCGGCACTGGGCCGCATCGGGCAGGCGGCCGAGCCCCGCGGCGACGTTGTCGCGCATGTGCTCCGGCTTGGCCGTACCGGGAATCACGCATGTGACGGCGGGGTGGCCCAGAATGTACTTGAGGAAGAACTGGCTCCAGCTGGCGCAGTCGAGCTCGGAGGCCCACTCGGGCAGGGCCTTGCCCTTCACTTGGCCGAACAGGGAGCCGCTGCCGAACGGCCGATTGACGAGGACGGCCACGCCGCGCTCCGCGCACAGCGGCAGCAGCCGGGCTTCGGCGGCGCGCCCGTCGATCGAGTAGGCGAACTGCACGAAGTCGATGCGCTCGGCGCGGATGACGGCCGCCAGCTCGTCCAGCGCGGGATCGGTGTAGTGGGTGATGCCGATGTAGCGGAATTTCTTCTGCTCCTTCCAGGCGCGCAGCGTGCGCAGATGCGTGCGCCAGTCGACGAGGTTGTGGATCTGCATGAGATCGATCACGGGCGCCTGCAGCTTGGCCGAGGAGGACTTCATCTGCGCGATGCCGGCCGCTTCGCCGGTGGTCCACACCTTGGTGGCGAGGAACGTGCGCACGTGCGCCTTCATTTCGGTGAGCAACGTGCCGACGACCGCCTCGGCGCGCCCGTACATGGGCGAGGAGTCGATCACCTTGCCGCCGGCTTCGAGCAGGATGCGCAGCACCTCCATGCGCTGATCGAGGCCTGCGCGCTCGGCGCCGATATCGAAGGTCTGCCAGGTGCCCAGCCCGATGACGGGGAGGGGCTCTTTGGTCTGGGGGATCGGGCGCGTCAGCATGGTCGGCCTCGGTTCGGAGTTGGCGGTCGGGGGGAAGAGCAACGGCATTGACGCGGCCGCCGCTAGCTTGATGATATCGCGACGGGTTGCCATGGGGTCAGCTTTCGTAGGTTTGGTCGAGCGTCAGCGATGACCCAACGCAAGCCGCAATCTCGACCGGCGTTGGGTCTACGCTTCGCTTGACCCAACCTACGAAATTTCATCCCTTCGGCCACAGGATCAGTTGCGTGTTGCGGAACTGGGCGAATCGGCTTGGTCGAGCCCTCGGGTGTCACGGTCGCGTCCCAGACCTGCGTGGTGCGGCCCTGATGCAGTGGGCGTGCGACGCAGACGACGACGCCCTCGCGCGCGCTGCTGAAGAAATTGCTCTTGAGCTCGACGGTGGTGAAGCCGGTGGCGCCGGCGGGCAGGCTGCGCACGGTGCCGTAGCCGCAGCAGGTGTCGGCCAGCGTGACGACCGCGCCGGCGTGCAGATAGCCGTTCCAGGCGCCGAGCTCCTTGCGCGCGGTCAGCTTGGCGATCACCTCATGCGGCTCGACCTCGAGGAACGTCAGCCCCAGGTATCTCGGCAGGTACGCGGCGCCGGCCGCATTCCACTCCGCCAGCGTCTGCGGGATCTTGATGTCCATCGGTTCTCTCTGACTAGCGGTTGGTCCGCTCCTGTCATCCCGGCCGGAGCGCAACGCGCGGAGAGCCGGGACGCAGCGCGACAGCATTTGCACTCCTCTGCCCCTGGGTCTCGGATATTCGCTGCCGCGAATTCCGGGAATGACAATGGCGTCCGAGTACCGGCTCTCCGAGATGTCCTACCTCATATCGAGCGCGCCTCTCAATGGTAGCTGTTTCGGCCTCGGTTGCCTGCGGTTCTGGTTGGGACGCATCCCATGTAGCTCATGATCGCCGATGCCACGATCTTCCTTGCCGGGTTGGGAAGGCCACCGCTAAGCTTCCCTTTCTGGGAGGAACGATGATGCTCAACATGCTGAAATGGAAATCCGCGCGCCGATACGCGCTTTGCGCCGCTGCAATGGCTCTGTGCTTTGCCGGAGCGCCTACCGCCAGCGCGCAGGAGACGATCCGCATCGGGCTGCCGACCAAGACTTATTATCCCACTATCATCGCCGAGACCGCGCTGCGCCAGGGGCTCTTCGCCAAGGAAGGCATCAAGGCGGAGCTGACGATCTATCGCAGCGGCTCGGAGACCTTCGAGGCCATGGCGGCCGGCGCCGCCGATCTGCAGCTCAACTCTGCGGCGCTCATCGCGGCAGGACGCAGAAAGGGTGTGCAGACCAAGGCCGTGGCGGGCGCCGCGCTCGGCTACTACGGCTGGTACCTGATGGTGAAGACCGATAGCAAGATCAGCCAGATTGCCGAGCTCGAGGGCAAGAAGGTCGGCATCACGGCCGCCGGCTCCGCCTCCGACGTGCTGGGGCGCTGGACCATGCAGGACCGCAAGGTGAAGTTCACGGCGGTGCCGCTCGGCGGCGGCGGGCTCGTTCCGAACCTGCTGTCGGGCAACGTCGATGCCGTGGTGCTCTATTCCCCGCTCTCCTTCAAGGTCATGCAGGAGAAGCAGGGCCGCAGCCTGATCGACTACGGCGCGGAGGTGCAGCCGCACCTGAGCGGGCTGTGGATTGCGCCCGACAAGTTTGTCGCGGAGAAGCCGCAGGTGGTGCAGAAGGCGGTGAACGCGCTGTTCGGCGCCGTGGTGTTCCTGCAGGACAAGGGCAACCGCGCCGAGGCCATCAAACTGATCGCCGAGATCGACGAAATCCCCGCGCAGGTCGCCGAGGCCGAGCTCGACGGCAACCTCTCCAAGATGTCGACGACGGGCGAGATGAAGGAGGAATGGCTGTCGCGTGCGCTCGATCTGGCGCGGCTCGTCGGCATGACGGACCTGGCGCCCGTAGCGGAGATCTACGCGACGAGCTTCAAGCCGGCGCCGACAAAGAAATGAGACACTTTCCCTCTCCCCCATTCTTTTTCAGAATGGGGAGAGGGTTAGGGTGAGGGGCAGCCGCGTGCGCCGGCATTTGTAGCCGCCCCTCACCCCGACCCTCTCCCCGTGAAGACGGGGAGAGGGAGACCTCGGGCGGCTCGCGACGCCATTGATCATCAGCGCACGACCTCCGGCACGGCGAAGGTTGCGCCGAGCCGCTCCATCAGCCCGCGGAACTCCGGGAAGCTGGTGGCGATGGTGTTGGCGTCGTCGACGGTGACGGGTCGGTCGGCGCCGAGGCCCAGCGTCAGGAAGGCCATGGCGATGCGGTGGTCGAGGTGGGTGGCGACCGTCCCGCCGCCGCGCACACTGCCGCTCGCACCGCAACCACCGACGATCAGGGTATCGCCTTCGACCTTGGCCGGCACGCTGTTCGCGGCCAGCCCGGCTGCGGTGGCTGCTAGACGGTCGCTCTCCTTCACCTTGAGCTCGGAAAGCCCCTCCATGCGCGTCTCGCCCTCGGCGAACGCGGCGAGACAGGCGAGCACCGGATATTCGTCGATCATACTGGGCGCCCGCTCGGGCGGCACACGCACGCCCTTTAGTCTCGAGTGCCGCACCAGCACGTCGGCCACAGGCTCGCCACCCTCCTCGCGCTCGTTGCGGAAGGCGATGTCGGCGCCCATCTCCTTCAGCGTCACGTAGAAGCCCGTGCGCGTCGGGTTGACCAGCACCCCCTCGATGACGATCTCGGAGCCCGGGACGATCAGCGCGGCGCTCACCAGGAATGCGGTGGAGCTGGGATCACCAGGCACCGTGACCTCGCGGCCCACGAGCTCGGCGTCGCCTACAATGGTAATGGTGCGGCCTCCGTTGCGCTCGGCGACCGCCAGCTCCGCGCCGAAGTGGCGCAGCATGCGCTCTGTGTGGTCGCGCGTGGCTTGGCCCTCGATGACGGTCGTCTCGCCCGACGCATGCAGTCCGGCAAGCAGAACGGCCGATTTGATTTGCGCCGAAGCGACCGGCGGGCGGTACTCGATCGGCAGGAGATCGGCGCTGCCGCGGATGGTCAGAGGCAGCGTTTCTCTCCCGCGCTCCGAGACCTCCAGCCCCATCTGCATCAGCGGCTTGAGGATACGGCCCATGGGCCGGCGGGAGAGCGAGGGATCGCCCACGAACCGGACCCGCATGTCGTGACCAGCAACCAGGCCCATCATCAGCCGCAGGCCGGTGCCGGAATTGCCGTAGTCGATGTCGCCAGCAGGCTCGGCGAGGCCCCCGACGCCGCGACCCAGAACCTCCCAGGTGGTGCCGATCTTGGTGACTGGGCAGCCCAACGCCTGCAGCGCCTTGGCCGTGTCGAGGACGTCCACGCCCTCCAGCAGGCCGGAAATGCGCGTGCGGCCGGTGGCCAGCGCCCCGAACATCAGCGCGCGGTGGGAGATCGACTTGTCGCCGGGCACCCGGACGCGGCCCGACAGCGCCCGCGACCTGCTTGCGGACAGCGGTGATTGGGGTTGGTGGGACACCGGCGCAGCGCCTCGATCTGGCTATGCCCGCCCGCTTGTTGGGTGGCGATGCTGCGCCGCCATAGAGCAGCGGAGGTTGGGCCTGTCAACACCACCGGCACGGGGGCGCCCGAGAGGTCTGGGGCCCTTCGCGCTCGGGGGGCTGCGAATGGGTTTTTGACAGGCTCGCCGACCCGTGGCAAGGAGCGGCCAAAATTTGTCATCTATCGCCAGCTCGAGGCACATTGCATGTCCACCAAAGCCGACCGCGGCACGAAGCGCTCGTGCCAAAGCCCCCAGTGCGGGTCCCGGTTCTACGACCTCAATCGCGATCCCATCTCCTGCCCCATCTGCGGCACCGTATATGAACGTGCCGCTTCGCCCATGGCGGTCGCGGCAGCTGCGGCCATGCCCGCGGCGGAGAAGGCCGCACGCAAGCCGGTCAAGAAGCCCGTGTATCCGGTCGAGAGCGTGAAGCCGGAGGATGCTCCGGCGGCCGAGGCCGAGGAGGCGCTGGCCTCGATCGAAGGCGAAGAGGAGCCGGCCGCCGGCGCCGACGACGAGACCTTCCTCGAGGAGGAGGAAGAGGACGGCGCCGACATGACGGGCATCATCGGCGGGCCGCCAGCGGAGCCCGAAGAGCCGCAATAAGGGCTCGCGATACGTCGAGACTGCGCGACGTCAGCCTCGGCTCGCGTGCCTGTAGGCCGCGAGAAACGTGCGCACTGCCGTGCAGACGACGCGACTGATCTGCTCGTCCGTGGGCGGACCGGCGGCGTTGAAGAGCATGGGCTTGAACGTCATCGACAAGCACGAGTCGATGAACTGCGCGGCGACCACCTCGCAGTCGTGCGGCTTCAGGACGCCAGCCGCCACCTGACCCTCGAGATAGGCCTTGAGGGCACTGATTCCGCGTGCGGGGCCGGACTGATAGAACTTAGCGCCCAGCTCGGGCATGCGGTCGGCTATGGCAATGACGGTGCGCAGGGGAGAGATGCCGCGCATGCGGCACATGAAGCGCACGAACGCATCGCCAAGCCGCGTCAGCACGGCCTCCACATCGCGGTCATTGGCATCGAAAGCGAAAACCTGCTCGCCCTGCAGGGCACACTGTCCCTCCACGATGGCCTCGAACAGCTCCTCCTTGCTCTTGAAATAGACGTAGAGCGTGCCCTTGGAGACGCCGGCCTCGCGCGCAATTTCGCCCATGCTGGCCGCATCGAACCCACGCTCCAGGAAAACCCGGCACGCGCCATCGATGATCTGCCGTCGCTTGGGGCCTTCGCTGCTCCTGCCTTCCGGTGCTGAGAGGCTCCGAGTTTCCTGCGTGTCCATTGCCTGTGTCCGTTCCTCGGCCCATCACAAATCATTGACTGAACCGTTCGGTCATTGACATAGGCCTCCTCTTCCCTTACGTCAAGTCGATGAACCGAACGGTTCGGTCAATCCCAAGTGCAGAATTTTTGTAAGGAATAACAGTATGCTAGACGACCGTGAGCAGCTGGAGGCGCGTTCCCATCCGGCGGATGAGAGCCTACAGACGCAACAGCGCACTGGGTCCGGCGAGCCGGCGGCGAGGGCAGACCCAGCCGGCCAGGCAGAGCCTGCACGCCGGTCGCGCTTGCGCGTCGTCGCCGGCGTGGTCGGCATTCTGGCGCTGGGTACCGGGGCCTACTTTGGCCACTCCTGGTGGACGACCGGGCGCTACATGGTGGCGACCGATGACGCCTACGTCGGGGCCAGAAGCTCGACACTGTCACCCAAGGTCTCGGGCTACATCGCCAACGTTGCCGTCGAGGACAATGCGCAGGTCAAGGCCGGCGATGTCATCGCGCGCATCGACGATGGCGACTACCGGCTGGCGGTCAAGACCGCACATGACCAGATCGCGGTGCAGCAGGCTACCATCCAGCGGTTCGCCAAACAGATCACTGCGCAAGAGGCGGCGGTCGATCAGGCCAAGGCGCAGCTCGCGTCCGCAAAGGCAGGCGCCGTCCGCTCCGACCTCGAGCTGAAGCGCCAGCAGGACCTGGCGACGCGGCAGATCAACAGCCGTGCGGCGCTCGAGCAAGCGCAGGCCAACTATGACCAGGCCGTTGCCTCCGTCCAGGCCGTGGAAGCGTCGGTCGAGTCGGCGGTCGCCAATGTCGAGGTGCTGAAGGCGCAGCGGGAAGAAGCCGCGCGCACCCTCCGTCAATTCGAGACCTCGCTTGCCAAAGTCGAGCGCGATCTGTCCTTCACGGTGATCCGCGCGCCCTTCGACGGCGTGGTCGGCAACCGTGCCATGCAGGTCGGCGACTACGTGCAGCCCACGCAGCGGCTTGCAAGCCTCGTGCCCCTGGATGCCGTGTACATCGACGCCAACTTCAAGGAGACGCAGGTCTCGCGGCTGCAGGCCGGACAGCCGGTGGCGATCGCCGTCGACGCGCTGCCTGGCCAGACCTTCGAGGGCCGCGTGGCGAGCTTTGCGCCGGCTTCCGGCTCCGTGTTCTCGCTGCTGCCGCCCGACAACGCCACGGGCAACTTCACCAAGATCGTGCAGCGCCTGCCGGTCCGCATCCTGGTCCCGGCAGAAGTTGCCCAGCAGGTGGTGCTGCGTCCGGGCATGTCGGTGGTCGTGAAGGTCAACACCAAGCCGGGCGCCCCCAGCTCGCCTGCGGCGATGAGCACGGCGGCCCTGCGCACGAGTGTCAGGTAGCACGACCGGATCGGCGGGAGCTCGAGCGCAATGGCCAGCACACCAGCATTGACCGCGATGCCGGCATCCGCCGCGAGACCAGAGGCGGACGACCGCATCGAGCCCCGCCGGCTCGTCGCGTTTCTGGCGATGGTGTTCGGCATGTTCATGGCGATCCTGGACATCCAGATCGTCTCGGCCTCGCTCACTGAGATTCAGGCGGGCCTTGCCGCCTCCGCCAACGAGATCACCTGGGTGCAGACGGCCTATCTCATATCCGAGGTCGTCATGATCCCACTCTCGGGCTACCTGTCGCGCGCCATGGGCACGCGACTGCTGTTTGCCATCTCGGCCGGCGGGTTCACGGCGGCGAGCGTGATGTGCGGCCTCTCCACCAGCATCAACGAGATGATCGTGTGGCGCGCAATCCAGGGCTTCATCGGCGGCGGCATGATCCCGACCGTGTTCGCCACCGCCTACATCATCTTCCCGCGCTCGCGCATGGGCTTGGTGGCGCCGATGATCGGCCTGGTGGCGACGCTTGCCCCCACTATCGGCCCCACCGTCGGCGGCTATCTCACCGACGCGCTCTCCTGGCACTGGCTGTTCTTCATCAACATCGTGCCGGGTCTTGCCGTCACGGCAGCGGCGCTCATCCTCATCGACTTCGACGAGCCCGACTGGTCGCTGTTCCGCAACTTCGACTGGATGGGCCTGCTCTCCATGGCGGGCTTCCTCGGCGCACTCGAGTACGTGCTCGAGGAGGGCCCGCGCAACGACTGGTTCGGCGACGACACCGTGCTGTTGATGACGTGGGTGTCGGGTCTCTCCGCGATCGTCTTCTTCGTGCGCGTGTTGACGGCCAAGCACCCCATCGTCGACTTGAGCGCGTTCAAGGACCGCAATTTCGGGCTCGGCAGCCTGTTCTCCTTCGTGCTCGGCATCGGCCTTTACGGCCTCACCTATCTCTACCCGGTCTATCTCGCTCAGATCCGCGGCTACAACGCGCTCATGATCGGCGAAACCATGTTCGTGTCGGGCGTCGTCATGTTCCTGACCGCGCCCATCGCCGGCCGCCTCATGAACAAGGTTGACCCGCGCCTCATGCTGATCACCGGCTTCCTGTTCTTTGCCGCCGGCACCTACTGGATGACCTACCTCACCAAGGACTGGGACTTCTGGGAGCTGTTCTGGCCGCAGGTGTTTCGCGGCGTTGGCCTGATGATCGCGATGATCCCGATCAACAACATTGCTCTCGGCACGCTGCCGCCGGAGCGTGTGAAGAACGCCTCGGGCCTTTTCAATCTGACGCGCAACCTTGGTGGTGCGGTCGGGCTCGCCGCCCTCACCACCATCCTCAACGACCGCACGGACCTGCATCTGGCGCGCCTGCACGAGGCCGTCGGCTGGGCCCGTCAGCCGGTGATGGAAGCGCTCAACAACATGACCCAGCGCTTCTCTTCCTACGGCAGCGACGCCCAGTTGATGGCCATCAAGCAGCTGAACGCGATCGCCCATCGCCAGGGCGTCGTGATGGCGTTTGCGGACGTGTTCCTGGTTCTGACCATGCTGTTCGTGGGGCTGGCTTTCCTCGCCCTCATCATGAAGCGTCCGGCTCAGACCGCCGCTGGCGGCCATTAGACTGCCATCGCTGAAGATCGACCCCCTGGGGCTCCCCTCCCCATCATGCCGAAGGCGTGTTGCGGGCTCGACGCGGCGAGAGGAACCTGGTCGCGCTCCACTGAGTTTGGGTCCATCAAGGCACCCAGCTCGTTTCCTCCTTGCTGGACACGTGGCTGGCCTTGGCGGCGGAAGCCATCCGCTGCGCCGCTTGGCTCGGCAGCACGCGCGGCTCGAGCAGGCGCGTCACCTGACCGAGGTCGGCGACTGTCTCCAGCGTCTCGAGCCGCTCGAACAAGGGTGCGACTTGGTCGTGCGCCAGCGACCGCGCCGCGCAATCCTCGAACTTCTCGAACAGCTCCTCGCTCGACATCGGGTTGTCGCCGCCGCGGCAGACGAGATGGTCGATGCGACGCGACAGGCGCCGTCCGTCTCTCATGATGACGGCTACCTCGGCACCGAACTGCTTGGGGCTGTCGTCGGGCATGTCCGGATGCGCGCCGGTCGTAATCAGAGGCAGCAGGCGGCGGACCCGCTCCTCCATTACCGCGTCGCCCTCGAAGTCGCGCAGCCGGACGGCTCCATCGGCGAGCGCGCGGGCGGTCACGTATTGGATCGAGAATTTGCCGGCGAGCGGCGTCCGTGGATCGGGGTTATTGGTGTGCGGCAAGCGGCGCCGATGCGCCAGGATTTCGATGCCCTTCACGCCATCGGCCGTAACGCCTTCCTCGCGCACCAGCGCCAGCATCATGGCGATGGCCGGATGCGTCGAGCCGCAGCAGGGAAACTGCTTGAGACCGTTCTCGGCCGACTCGATCTCCCAGGGCGAACCCCAGTCCTCGAACATCCGCTCGGGCCAGTAGTTGCCCCGGCCATTGAAGACCTCGAGCCAGCCCTGCTTGTGCTCGAGCGCGCCGGGATTCGACTCGAAGCCGCGCTCGGCGATCAGCGCCGCGAACAGGCCATTGCGCCCGACGTGGCCGACGTGCAGCGGCTTCGTCATGGTCCCGAAGTTCGCCTTGATGCCGCACGAGAACGAGGCCGCAAGCGCCAATGCCTTGGCAGTGCGCGCAACGTCGAGCCCGAGTAGATGCGAGGCCGCTGCCGCCGCGCCGAACGTGCCGAGCGTGGCGGTCGGGTGCCAGCCCTTGTCGTAGTGATGGAAATTGACCGCACGCGACAGGCGAACCTCGGTCTCGACGCCGATGACGTAAGCCGCCAGCGCCCGCCGACCCGAAACCTTCAGCTGCTCGCCAAGCGCAAAGATGGGCGCCGTCACGGGTGCTGAATGGTGCCCGCCCAGCACGCCCGAGACATCGTCGTAGTCGAGCGCATGCGAGGCCGTGCCGTTGATCAGCGTCGCGTCCAGGGCGCTCGTACGATGGCCGGTGCCGAACACGAGCGCGGGCCCGGGTGCATCGGCCACGCCGGGAGTCGCGAGCAGGATCTGCGCGCACGGCTCCGGGATGCCGGACAACGTGCAGGCAATCGTGTCGATGATTGCGGTACGGGCCTCGGTGAGCGCTCGCGCCGTCATGTCCTCCAGGCGAAAGGCGCAGATTTTCTCGGCGAGCCGCGTGGCCAGCGTCGGCTCTGCCGCGCTGTTGCCCGCTTGCGCTGTATGCGAGGTCCTCGTCACGCTACCGTCGGCTGTCATGGGCTTCCTCCATCGATTCCCTGACGCGGATCAGGCTTGCGCCAGCTTGGCGGCGTTGCGGCCGGCGATGCGCCCAAAGGTTGCCCCGGACACGAGGCCTGTGCCAGCCGGATAGTTGTCGTAAAATAGCCCGCCGACCATCTCGCCGCACGTGAAGAGACCCGGCAGAGGCCGCCAGTCCGTGCCGATCACCTCTGCGTTTTCGTTGATCTTGAGCCCGCCGAAGGTGAACGTGATGCCCCCAGTCACCGAGTAGGCAAAATAGGGCGGAGTGTCGAGCTTTACGGCCCAGTTGGTCTTGTCGATGCCGAGGCCCCTGGTGGAGTGGCCGTCCTTCTTGGTCGGATCGAACGACTTGTTGGTGCGCTGGGCGGCGTTGAACTCCTCCACCGTTTTCAGCGCCTGCTCCTTGTCGTCGATGTCGAGCTGCGCCAGCAGCTCCTTGACCGACTGGGCAACGATCGGCTTCGACGTCGAATAGCGGGGCTCCAGCAGGTGCAGCACCGTGCTGTCGAACAGCTGGTAGCCCTTGGCACCGGGCTCGGCGAGGATCGCCCGGCCGAACTTGGCATAGGTGTAGAGATTCTGATCCTCACCCTCGTCGACGAAGCGACGACCCCTGCGGTTGATCATCAGGCCATAGTGGTAGCTCAACCGGTTGGAGCGGTCGGTGTATTCACGCGGCGCGAAGTCGCCCCAGTCGGCGCTGATCGGCGTGGCGTGGCAGCCGCTCCATTGGCCCCACGGCATGGCGCCGATCGCCATCGCCATGCGCAACCCGTCGCCCTGGTTGTGCGGCGTGCCGCGCACCTTGGCGGCGCCGACCAGGGGCCCGATGTGCTGCGTGCGCATCTGCACGTTGGCCTCGAAGCCGCCGCAGCCGAGCACGACCGCCTTGGCATGGACGGCCTCGAGCCCGTCTGGCCCTCGCACCTTGACGCCTGCGATGCAGCCGCGGCCGTCGAGGATCAGCTCGGTGGCGGCGCTAGCGTAGCGGATCTCGATGCCGCGCTTGCCGGCCGTGGCGAACCACGTACGTGACAGGCCGACACCCTCGTGCACCGCGCGCACGACGAGTCCGCGCGGCCACACCACCATGTTGCCCTTCTTGACGCCGGCAACGGTGATGGCCGGCTCCATCTTCACGCCACCGACCTCGTGCATCCAGAACACGGTGTCCTTCGAATTGTCGACTAGGATGCGCGACAACAGGGGATCTGTTCGCCCGCTGGTCACGCGCAGCAGATCATCCATGTAGTCCTTGCGCGTGTAGGGCGTGATGCCTTCGTAGAAGCTCTCGTATTCCCCTTCGATGCCCGGCAGCAGCGGGGCGAGATCGTGCGGATCGTCGAAGGCGATACGCAGCACCGCTCCCGCCCAGTGCGTGTTGCCGCCCCGCATGTCGCGCGGCGCTTTCTCCAGGACCAGCACTCGGGCGGCACCGTTCTCGTGCGCCGAGACCGCGGCGGAGAGTGCGGCGTTTCCCGCGCCGACCACGATGACGTCGTACTCTTGCATTGCGCGTCCCTTTTCTCTTCTCGACCCGGATGCGATCAGGCGAAGCAGCCGGCAACCTGCATGAGTTGGCGCACCCCGGCGGCGTCGAGATCATCGATGCGCCGGGCGAGCTCGATGATGCGTTCGGCGGCCGCCGGCTCCAGTCGCGTCGCCAGGCAGTCGCGGATCTTGACGAGGTGCTCGGACTCACTGATTGGCGGCGTGCCCCACTTGCCGCGCGGGCCGTCGCAGCGCGCCTCCAGCACGCGTCCGCCGTCCAGCTCGACGCGGAGCAGCATGTGCATCTCCTCGAAGCGGCCGGGAATCGCGGGGTCGAGGCGAACCTCGAATTTACCGAGCAGGTCCTGCATGTCGGCCTGCGCGAGCCGCGCATCGGTGAAGGTGCGAATCCCGACCTTGCTGTCGAGGAGCGCGCTGGCCGCCGTGTATTGCAGGGAGAACTTGCCGTCGAGGCCCGTCTTGGGCCGTGGCCGGTCGACGTAGGCCATCACCGGCGCGGTCAGGACCACGCGGCGGATGGCGGCGGGGGAGGGAATTCTCGGGTGCAGCTCGAGCGCGGCGGTGATGCCGAAATGGGTGCCGAATTGGCTCGGGAACATCTTGATCGCATAACCCGGTTCGACAATGCGGAACGGCGCGCGGCCAAAGCCCAGCATCTCCTCGATTTTGAAGTCGGCGTCGTAGAAGGCCGGGACGTAGCCTTGCGCGGCCCCGAAAACATCGACGTTGGCCGTGAAGCCACGCTCGGCGAGAAGCGCCGACTCGAGGCCCAGCGCCGCAGCATGGCCGCAGTGCGTCGATTTCGTCATGGTGCCGGCGTTGGCGAGGAGGCTGCCGGCCCGGGACGCAGCGATACCGATGGCGTTGGCGAGTCGACCCGCATCGAGCCCCAGCAGGTGTCCGGCCGCCACCGCGGCGCCGAGCGGGCCTGCGGCGCCGGGCGGATGGAATCGGATTTTGCGCGCTTCGAACTGTCCCGATGCCTGCCGGATCCAGCCCTGCATCTCCACGCCTTTGACGAGTGCGGTCAGCACCTCGCGGCCGCTCAGCCCCCGCGCTTCCGCCAGCGCCAACACGCCGGCGAGCGTGGTGGAGAGCGCGTGGTTCGCCGGGCTCCACATCGGCTCGAAGTCGAGCACGTGCATGGCCGCACCGTTGAGCGCCGCTGCAGAAACCGTGTTGAGCCGGAAGCCATTGCCGATCGCCGTCGCCTGCGGCGACCCGCCCTGCTCCTTGTAGTGCGCGGCAAGGATACGGATCGCCTCTTCTTCGGTGCCGGCGATGGCGATGGCGATGCCGTCGAGCACCAACCGTTGCGCAGCTGCGACCGCAGGCGCACCGAGACTTGCGTAGCCGGTGCCGGCAATCCTCTCACACAGCTGCGACGTCACCGACATGCCTAGCCTGCCGATCGGCAGCGTGCGCGGCGCATGGTATTTCCTCTCCGGCAATCTGCCGGACACGGGCTCCATTCTTCTGACCGGTCGACGGATCGCCGGTGCGCACACGCTTGTGTGTTGCGAGGAGAAGCCCTTATCGTGCAGCGATAGGAACAAAGATGGGCGGGGCTGTCAATGAACGGCGGACGCTCCGATGGGCGGAAAGGATGCTGCCATGACACCACGCGATAGCTCCCATACCGATCCGCACGCCAGGTCGGACGCGGCGCCGATTCCCGCCCGCGGGCTCGCAGAGTTCGCTGCCGGGATGCGGCTTGCAGAAGTGCCGAAAGCCGTGCGCGAGAGGGCGCTCCAGCTGATGCTCGATGCCGTCGGCGTGGGGCTCGCCTCGCGCCGTTATCCGTTCGCGGAGCGCACGCTGGCCGGCGCGAAGGCGCTCGGCGGCGATGGCGCGAGCACCGTGATCGGACACCGGGAACGACTGCCGCTGCGCGATGCGGCCCTCGTTAACGGCGTGCTGCTGCACGGCCTCGACTTCGATGACACGCATCTCATTGCCATCATCCATCCGACCGTGACCTGCCTTCCCGCCGCCTTCGGCGTCGCGGAGGCGCAGCGCGCGAGCGGCGCCGACATGCTGGCGGCCTACATCGCCGGGATGGAATGCGCCATCCGCATCGGCGCTTCCGTGAAGGGCGGCTTCCACCACGTGGGGTTCCACGCGACCGGCGTGATCTCGCACTTCAGCTCGGCGCTGGTTGCCGGACGGCTGCTCGGTCTCGACGCCGACGCGCTCACACGTGCGCAAGGTATTGCCGCTTCGACGGCCGGAGGCGTGCAGGTGTTCCTTGAGGAGGGCGCCTGGACCAAGCGGCTGCATCCAGGCTGGGGCGCGGTCGCCGGTATTACCGCGGCGACGCTGGCAAAGAATGGCTTTTTCGGTCCTTCGCGCGCCTACGAGGGCCGGTTCGGCGTGTTTGAGACGCACCTGCAGGCGTATGCCGCCGCGGTGGATCTGGGGCGCATTACGGCCGGCCTCGGCACGGTGTGGGAGCTGCCCGATACGTCGATCAAACCCTACCCCATATGCCATTTCATCCATGGCGCGGCCGAAGCCGCCATCCGTCTGCACGGCAAGCTGAAACTGACAGTGGAGAGCCTCGCCGAGGTTCGAGTCCGCATCCCGAAGGACACGCTGCCGATCGTGGCCGAGCCGGTTGCCATCAAGACCGCGCCCGCGAACGACTATGACGCCAAGTTCAGCGCCCAGTACGTTGTCGCCACCTGCCTGCTCAAGGGGCGCATGGGCCTCGCCGAGCTCGAGCCTGAAGCGCGCAACGATTCCGTGGTGCTCGCTCTCGCGCGCCGCATCGTGGTCGAGGCAGATGCAGAATCGGGCTATCCGAAATACATGTCCGGCGGCGTGACGCTTCGCACCACGGACGGAGGCCGGCATGACGAGTATGTGCCGGTCAACAACGGCTCCGGCGAGCGGGCGCTGGATGCAGACGGCATCGCCGACAAGTTCTTCGCCTCGGCCGAGCTGACGGTGCCCCACGCCAAAGCCGTCCGCGTGCGTGACGCGATCCTGGGGCTCGAGACCATCCAGGTTGCAGAGCTTGCGGCGGCTTTGCGCAGGGACTGACAGGCCGCGGTCAGAGCGGAGCGCGCAGCAGGGTGGCAAGCGCCGGCGGCAGGGGCAGCATCCCTACGAGCAGGTCCGTATTGATCGATACGGCGCACGCCCCCACGATCGACACGACGGAGCCGATAACGACTATCGCGCCGAACAGCTCATGATGCGGGTTGAAGAGGTACGCGAAGAGGAACCGGAAGACCAAAGAGAGCTGCAGCAGGGGAACGACGAGCATGATCGGAGCCAGGGCGAGGGCCGAGTAGAGGAAGCCCTGGGCCAGGGCCACGAAAACGCCCGAGTAGACGAACCAGCGGGCGCTTTCACGACTGACCTGCATCACATTGCGTCGCAAGGAGGGAATGAAGAGCCCGAGCGTGACTGTGCAGGTTGCCGCGGCGTAGGCGATCAGTCCTCCGACAACTCCGCCGAGCGGTCCTGCGTCGTAGAGCGCCTGGCGAATGATGACCGGCGACGTGCCGTACATGAGCGCCGCCAGCGACGCAAAGAAGAAGCCCGCGGCAACACGCGGCGAAAAGCCCTCGGCGCTGCCGTGCTTCTTTTCGGCAGAGGGTTGTGTGGCGCGCTGCGTGACGAGAGAGCCTGCGACCATGAGGACACCACCGGCCACCTGCAGGATCGTGCAGGGCTCGCGCAGAACGACCACCGCCAGGATCAGCGTCACAACCGCGTTCAGCTGCATGACGGGCGCGGTCAGATTCACCCCGGCCGCCTGGCTCGCGCGGAAATTGCAGTATCGCCCGATCACGAAATGGATCACGCCCGCGGCGGAGAGAGCGGCCAGCGTGGAGGCCGTGATGCGATTGAGGCCAGCGAGAGCGCCGGTCGCGAACGCGACGGCAAGAAAGCACAGCAGACCGACCGGAATGCTGGTGACCATCCCCTGCGCCGGCGTGCCGGTGATCACGCCCCGGCGGCCCGTGGCGTTGGTCAGGGCGAACGTCGCAGCCGAGAGAACAGCGAAGATCGCGCCCAGCAGATGCACAGGATTTCCTCCCCGGCAGGCTCTTGTTGTCCAGGACGCGGCGCTTGCGATCGCTACCGGTCTTTCTGTGCGGCGAAGCTAACCGGCGCTCAGGGCCCGTCAAGGGTTCGTCGCTTCTCGGGGGATGACGTCAGCCTTCGGCCCGATAGTGCACGCGGCCATCGAACAGGCGCCGCGCGGTGCGGTAAACGGCAGCGTACTCGGCGCGGGGTTGGCCGCCCGTGGCCTGATCGATCTTGGCATCGACGACGATGACGCCCGAGGCGTGGCCGATCCGGATCTGGCTCGTGCCCTCGGCCAGCCGGCGCGCCATCTCGTTGGGGATCGAGCCGGGGATGCGGGTCGCGACGGCGAGGCAAAGCGCGCCCGTGAGCGGCGTGGCGCGATGCGCCTGTCCGTTCGACATCATGCGCACAGCGATGTCCATGTTGGCCGGGGTGAGCTTGCGGCCCGACAGTACACTCATCGCCACGGGTGGCGCCACGAAGGCGACAAACGGCACGCTGAGACCGCCGGCATTCTCGATGTCGGGTGCGATCCCCATCGCCACCGAGGCCGCTCGGCGGATGGCCTCCAGCTTGGCCATCAGCTGCGAATTCCCCTCGATTTCGGTCGGCAGCTCGGTGACGGTGGCGCCGATCGCCTCGGCCGGGACGAACACGCACGGATTGGCGGCATCGATCATGCTCACCGGCACGCGGCCTAGGCCCGGCACATCCAGCATATCGGTGGCTTTGCCGGTGGGCAGCAGCTTGCCGGTCTTGGCGCCGCCGGGTTCCATGAACTCGAGCCGGATGGGCGCTCCGGGGCCAGCCACGCCGTCGAGCGCCATGTCGCCCGCCACCGCGGCCTCATCGCCGTCCATGCCGAACCGCGAGACGATGATCTTCTTCGTGTTGGTGTTGTGGATGCGCACAATCGCCTCGCCGTTGCACGGCTTCGCCACCAGCCTCTCGTCGACCGCGAAGGGGCCGATAGCTGACGACATGTTCCCGCAGTTGCTGTTGTAGTCGACATGCGCCTTGTCGATCAGCACCTGCGCGAACGTGTAGTCGACGTCGGCATCGGGGTGCGTCGGCGGGCCGATGACGCACACCTTGGACAGGGACGACACGCCGCCGCCCATGCCGTCGAGCTGCCGCATGTTCGGGTCCGGCGAGCCGATCACGGAGAGGAAGATCGGCTCCCACTCGGCGCGCGAGGTCGGCAGGTCGCGGGCATGGAAGACGATGGCCTTGGACGTGCCGCCGCGCATGAACACGGCCGGTAGCTTCTTCTGTGGCATGGATCACCTCGTATCCGGTGTCTGCATCTCAATTCCCCGGCAGGCCGTGCAGCTCGCTGGCGAACACGTCCTTCCAGGTCGTCGGCTTCACCTTGAGCAAGCCGACGCGGTGCATGAAATTCGCGTAGATCATGACCCCTTCGGGCACAAGCGTGAAGCGCAGATCGGGATCGTTGATGATGCGCAGGATCTCGGCCTCAGGCGACTTCACTCTGGCAGCGCGCACGTAGATCTGTGCGGCCTCGGTCTTGTTGGCGGCGATGAACTCGACGGCCTCCTTCAGCGCCGCCACGAAGCTCGTCGTAAGCTTGGGATTGGTGCTGCGGAACTGCTCGGTGGTGAACGCCATGATCGTGGTCACGTGGCCGAACAGCTCGACCGAATTGAAGACCTTGTGAATACCGGGGCTGTCGAGCTCCATATAGGAGAACGGCGCCGAGGCAACGTGGGCAGTGATCTCGGTTTTGCTGGACAGCATGGCGGCGACGGCATCGGGATAGGGCAGGCTGATGGTGAGGTGGTCTAGTCGCGCGTAGTCCTTGTCGCCGAATTCTTTGGCCACCGCCATCTGCAGGATGATGGCCCCCAGCGACGTCTTGATGCCGGGCACCGCGATGCGGTCCTTCTCCGTGACATCGCGGAGGGATTTCATCGCGGGGTTGCGGCTGGTCATGGTCATGCCGCCGGAGGCCGAGCCGCCGAGGCCGATGACCTCGAGCTTCGGATTGCCCTTGGCCTTTGCCCACAGAGTTAGGAAACCGCCGGTGCCGGTGGAGGCGATGTCGATCGTGCCGGCGAGGATGGCGTCGTTGATGTGATTGCCGCCGTCAACTAGGAGAAACTCGACTTTTATCTCGCCCAGACCGGCGGCAATAGCCTGCTTCTGCAGCAGGCCTCTCGCCTCCATGACGTAGAGCGGTAGGTAGTGAACGCCGAACCCCCGCGACACGCGCAGCTGGCTCACCTCGGCCTGTCCGCCGATCGGGGCACCGAGCGCGAGGACCAAGGCCAGCATCGGCATGCTCAGCCATCGAATGCACATGACGGCTACTCCCGACCTTCACTCAACTAGCGGCAACCCATGTCATAACGGGGCTTGCCCCGGTATCCAGCGATCGGCAGGCCAACGGAGCAAGCTGCCGGGCGGATCCCATGCGCCATCGGCGGGCCTTTCCGTCTGTTCCGATGCGGCGGAGCGGATTAGTGTTCGCGTCGATGGGCAGAGAGCAAGCAACGACAGACAAGGAAAGCCGGAATGGCCGCCGCCGACCTCGGCCGCGTCGACGTGCTGATGATTGGCGCCGGCAACGCGGCAGCCAATGCGGCGCTGCAGGCACGCGAGATGGGCGCCAGCGTCGCCATGCTGGAGACGGCGCGACATCCGCGACCTCGATCTCGCCAACATCGATTTCGGCAGCTACACGCTGCGGCGCTGTGGCTCAAGAGCGCGGCCGGTAGCGCATGACACTTTGGATCGAGATTGCCACCTCCGGAGGCGCCGAATGAAGACGACGAGCCAGTTGAAGCAAATCGTCGCCAAGCGTGCGGCCGTGCAGGCGCCCGGCACGGCGAACGCGCTGTTCGCCCGCGTGATCGAGGAGCTGGGGTTCGAGGTGGTCTATGTCACGGGCGCCGGCATCGCCAACATGCACCTGGGCGCGCCCGACATCGGCCTCACCACCCTCACCGAGATCGCCAACGCGGTGGCCGCGATTGCCGACGCGGTGGCGCTGCCGCTGATCGTCGATGCCGATACGGGGTTCGGCAACGCCGTCAACATGGTGCGCACCGTGCGCGTGCTCGAGCGCGCCGGCGCGGCGGGACTGCAGATCGAGGACCAGGTATTTCCCAAGAAGTGCGGCCATTTCGCCGGCAAGGACGTGATCCCGCTCGATGAGATGGTGCAGAAGGTGAAGGCGGCCGTCGATGCGCGCCGTGACCAGGATTTGCAGATCATCGCCCGCACCGATGCGCGCGCGGTTGAAGGCCTGGATCGTGCGATTGCGCGTGCACACGCCTACATCGAGGCCGGTGCCGACGTGGCCTTCGTGGAGGCTCCCACCAGCTTGGTTGAGCTTGCCCACGTCACGCGCGAGATCAAGGCCCCGCACGTGGCCAATATCGTGTTCGGGGGCAAGACGCCGGACCCCGGCCGAGCCGAGCTGGCGAAGATGGGCTTCTCGCTGGTGCTCTACGCCAACGCCGCGCTGCAGGCTGCGGTGAAGGCCACGATGGATGTGCTGGGCGCCCTGAAGCGGGATGGGTCGCTCGACGGCGTGCGCGAACAGCTCGTTTCGTTCGAGGAGCGGCAGCGTATCGTGAAGAAGCCGACCTGGGACGCACTCGAATCCAAATTTCAGGCCGCCAGCGGCAAGGGAGCCGTGTGAGGGGCCATTTGCCCAAGGGCAAGACTGGGAGTGAGACATGGCCAGCTTGGGCAGCTTCGGGTTGGACGTCGGCATCTACGGACCGCTGGCCGATCCGCACACAATTCTGCAGCTCGCTCAGCACGCCGAGGAGGCCGGATTCGAGTCTATCTGGCTCGCCGATCACGTGGCGTTCCCGGTGTCCTTCAAGTCGGAATACCCATACAGTGCGCAGGGGAGCTTCCCCTCACGCCTCTCCGATCCGCTCATGGAGCCCGTTGCCACCATCGGCGTGCTCGTCTGCGCGACCAAGCGCGTGCGCATCGGTACGGCCGCGCTGATCATGCCCTACCGCAATCCCGTGCTCTTGGCGCGCATGCTGGTGACGCTCGATCACTTCTCCGGCGGCCGCATCGTGCTGGGCGCCGGCGTCGGCTGGCTGGAAGAAGAGTTCAACGTGCTGGGCGCTCATGACTTCAAGAAGCGCGGTCGGGTCACCGACGAATACCTGGAAATCTTCAAAGCGATCTGTGCCGGCGGCGAGGTGTCCTATCGCGGCGAGACCTACGCGTTCGATCCCATCTTCTCCTCCCCGGGGTCCGTGCAGCGGCCGCATCCGCCGATCCTGATCGGCGGCTTGTCCAACGCTGCGCTGCGGCGCGTCGTACGACACGGCAATGGCTGGCTGGCGGTCTCTGCCCCTCCCGAGAAACTGCGGGAGCGTCTGGTCATGCTGGAGCGACTGACAGCAGAGGCCGGCCAGCAGATGCAGGACTTTTCGCTCGTGTACAAGATATTCCTGAGCATCGGCGAAGCGAAGCGCGGCCCCTTCGATGCGCGCGAGCCCGGCACCGGCTCCCTGGCCGAGATCACCGACGACATCAAGCGCCTGTTCGATCTCGGCTTCCAGAAGATCATCGTGCGCTATCGCGGCAGCAGTGCCGCAGACCAGATGCGCCAGATCGACCGCTTCGTGACCGAGATCGTCCCCAAGGTGTAATACGGGTGAGCGAAAGTCCTGACTCGCGATGGCGCTTGAGAGCTAACGCAATCACGACGCAGCCCTGAGCCTGTCGAAGGGCGGGCGGCGGGCTCCAAGCGTGCTTCTACAGGCTCAGCACGGGGTTGGAGGACTGAGCAGGCGGAGACAACTTCGACTGCAGCTCGGGGTCAATTCTTTGGCTCGGCGGTATAACTTCCCTGCGCGTCGCAGATTGGGGCTTGACCCCCGGGGGCGGGGCGCGGGACGCTTCCGACAGCGTCGGTGCAATAGCACGGCAGGGAATGACACGATGCGGATTGCGGTAGTCGGCGCCGGAGGGGTCGGTGGGGCATTCGGGGTGGCGCTGGCGAAGGCCGGGGGCGATGTGACCTTCCTCGCGCGCGGCGCCCATCTGGCGGCGATGCGTGCAAGCGGCCTCAGAGTGCTGGGCCCGCGCGGAGATGTGCATCTCAGCCCCACCCAGGCCACTGACCAACCCGCCAGCATCGGCCTGGTCGACTTCGTATTGTTCTGCGTCAAGCTGTGGGACGTGGAAAGTGCCGGCGCCACCATCCGGCCGCTGATTGGACCGAATACGACGGTCATCCCGCTGCAGAACGGGATCGACGCGAGCGAGCGGCTGATCCCCATCCTCGGCAAGGAGGCCGTGATGGGCGGCGTGGCGCAGATCAGCGCCACCATTGCCGAGCCCGGCGTGATCCGTCAGACCGGCACCTTCATGCGTCTTGTGTTCGGTGAGCTGGACGGCCGTCCGAGCCAGCGCGGCGCGGCCTTCCATGCGCTGTGCCAGAAGGCCGGATTCGATTCGGCCAACAGCGATGCAATCCTCACCACCCTGTGGGAGAAATTCGTCCTGCTCGCCACCAACAGCTCCGTTGTCGCCCTGACGCGCCTCCCATTCGGCAAATTGCGCGACGATCCCGACGTGTTTGCCTTGTTCGCGAAGGGATACGCCGAAGTTGCGGCCGTAGGCCGCGCTCGCGGCATCGCGCTGCCGGTGGACCTCGAGGCCAAGGCACTCCAGGGCACGCGCACCTTCCCGCCCGAAATGATGCCCTCGATGGCCGTCGATCTGTTGCGCGGCAACCGGCTGGAGCTGCCGTGGCTTGCCGGCAAGGTGGTGGCGCTGGGCCGCGAGCTCGGCGTGCCGACACCGACGTTCGACGTGATGTACGCGGCGCTGAAGCCGCATGCCAATGGCGCGCCAGCCTGAATCGCTCGCGAGGAGACCCAGGTCGAGCAGATCAGTGGATTAGCGCATCGGCGAGAAAGAAGCCGGGCGCATGACCTTGTTGTCCTGCATCAGGACCATCCCCTCGGTGCGCGACAGGTACTCGCCCCAGGCTGGGTCGGAGTCTCGCGCCGCCCGCTTCTTCTCCAGGTCGGCAAGGCTGTCGTAGCGCCAGAGGTGCACGACCTGATTGAGCGGACCGATCTGGCTCACGTAGTAGCCCATCAGCTCGAGACCGTGCCGCCGCATCACCGGCAGCGCATGCTTCTCGAAAAGCTCCAGATACTTCGCCATTTTGCGCGGGATCAGCGTGTAGGTGCGGACATCGACGATCATCTGGACGGCTCCTGCAGGTGTGACCAGCAGGATATGCATCGGTACCCTCGGGCGTCCATCCGTAAGCGTGGGGAGGCACGCCTGTTCGGACCCCACTCGACAGCGGCCATGCCGCTGCCGCATGGACCGCCCGCAAAGATAGAGGTTTGACGCCGGCGTCTCGCCTCATCACGATGGCCCCCACTCAATCGCCGGGGAGGAAGCGTCATGGCCAAGACGAAATTCGGCGTTTTCAGCCTGAGTCAATTCCCTGACTTGGCGAAGGTGGTCGAGAGTTTCGACAACGATCTGGGGTTCTTCGAGCTGGCCGAGCAGCTCGGCTACGACAAGGTGTGGATAGCGGAGCACCTGTTCTCGACCTACGGCCTCGTCACCTCAACGCAGGTCTATGCCGCGGCCATCGCCCAGCGCACCAAGAAGATCCGCATCGGCATGGCGGTGTGCGCGATCCCGTTCAATCACCCCCTGCGCACCGCGTCCGACTTTGCGCTGGTCGACATCCTCTCGCACGGCCGTCTCGATTTCGGAGTGGGGCGTGCCTACCAGCCGCACGAGTTCGTCGGCCTGGGCGTGCCGATGGACCAGAGCCGCGAGATGCTCAGCGAGGGCCTCGACATCGTCTTGAAGTCGTGGACGCAGGAGAAGATCTCCTACAAGGGCAAGTTCTGGACGATCCCAGAGGAGGTGGAGCTGCTGCCCAAGCCGCTGCAGAAACCGCATCCGCCCGTGTACCAGGCGACCATCAGCCCGGAAAGCTTCGAGCAGGCAGCGCGATCCGGAGTCAATCTGCAGATGGCCTCGCCATTCACCTACCGCACCTACCGCGAGCGCTGGATCGACGAGCTCGAGAAGAACTGCCAGCACTTCGACAAGGTCAGCCGGGACATGGACCGCGATCCGAAGAAGGCCGAGCGCATGCTGCTGCTGCCGTTCTTCGTGCACGAGGACGCCAAACAAGCGCGCGAGATCTACAAGGCGCACGTCGAGTGGTTCTACGCCAAGGTGACGGCCAATCAGCTCGCCGGCGCACCGCAGACCGGCGAGGTCAAGGGCTACGAGCTCACCATGCGCGAAGGCAAGAAGACGCGCGAGATGGGCTACCTCTCCTTCGACAAGCTGCACCAGTATGGCGCCTGCATCGCCGATGATCCCGAGACCTGCGTCGCCAAGCTCAAGGACATGAAGCGCCGCTTCGGCATCACCGAGTTCGTATTCTGGTTCAACATCGGCGGCATCGATAAGGCTCACGTCGAGCGCGCCATGAAGCTCGCGGCCGAGAAGGTGATGCCCTACGTTTGAGGTGGTTGGAGGAAACGAGGATGCAGCTCGGGTATGTCGGTCTCGGCAACATGGGTGCGGCGCTGGCGCGTCGACTGCTGCGCAAGGACAAGGTGCGCGTCTACGACCTGCGGCCGGAGATGATGGCGAGGCTCGCCGATCAGGGCGGCATCGCCAGCCAGAATCCCAAGGCGCTGGCGGCGCAGAGCGATCTGGTGATGACGTGCCTGCCGACGTCCAAGGAGGTGCAGCAGGTCATCTTCGGCAGCGACGGCCTGGCCTCGGGCCTGAAGAAGGGCGCCGTCATTGCCGACATGACGACGGGTGATCCGAACGCCACCCGGGAGATGGCCAAGGAGCTCGCCAAGTCGGGCATCACGCTGATCGACGCGCCCGTCAGTGGGGGCCCGCACGGCGCCGACGCCGGCACCATCGCCATCATGGTCGGAGCGCCGGCCGACATCTATGCGCGCGTCCAGCCTGTTTTCGAAACCATCAGCCCGAATCACTACTGTCTGGCTAACTCTCGAACAGATTCAACT
>JRHI01000873.1_pt1 | contig 29721 bp, 35 predicted proteins | sample 215371 | NCBI WGS metagenome assembly JRHI01 (sample SAMN02929681, study PRJNA255918) | sediment metagenome | biome: cave system; feature: Ice Cave; material: Sediment; isolation source: sediment from deep within a dark volcanic ice cave with no known source of... ...
CGCGGAGGGGGTCGTGAGCAATCACGATCCCTACTCCGACTAAAAGTTTCCGCGATTTAAGATTTCAAACTATGGCAAATAAACTCTGTTTGCGGCATGAAAGGCGCTATATCCGACGCTGAACGATGTTGCGGCAAAAACCTGTCATTCCGACCGAAGTGAGCCGACGCATTTTCCCTCTCGTTCGCTCGTGCCTGCCCGCCGGGGGCGGGCGAACCAGTCGCCGCGCGCAGTGAGGAATCTCTCTTCGCTTCTTTCTTCTTCGAGTTCTTGTTTTTACCTGGTGTGGTACGTGGGGCCGACCCTCACATCGCCAAAATCTGTTCGTCGCTCAACTTCCGGTAATCCACGCCGCGTTGCGTCCCACGCGCAGCACCAGCCGCCTGACCATCCCGCGAAACGCCGCCGGAGTTTGCCGCAGCCGCCGGCGCTACTTCTGCCCGCGCCGCAGCACTAGCCGTCCGCCCATCACGCTCTCGATGCGAAGCCAGCGTCGTCTGCGTCCAGTCATTCAAAATCCGTTTCGCCGCGCCAGGCACCAATTGTTCAGCGCGCTCACCAATCAATCGCACCACCTGCGCGCGCGTCGCACCGTCCAATCGTTTTCCCGCCAGCAATTGCGCCACTTGCTCGCCAAGTTGCCGATCGCCCTGCAGCGTTTTTTCAATATCCTGTCGAATCGACGCCACCAGCCGTCCCTTCAACGCCCCGTTTTCGCCCGCGCGAGGTAACGCCTGATGCAGTGTCCGATCGATGGCCCCGCCAACACTCCGCTCCAAATCCTCATTCGCCGATTTTTCAAACGCCGCATAGGCTGCCACGTGCGCGTCGTGCCCCCGCACCGCCATGAGCACCCGCAACGCCCGTACTGCCGTTCGCCAGAGCGGTTCGTCCCGCTACATGCGATTCACCTGGAGAACTGACCGCTCCGCCGGCATCGGCAAACGCCCGTGCCAGCCGCGATCCATTCGAGGACTGTGCCCCACTCTGCTTTTCCGCCGCGTCCAGCGCGCGCAATCCCTCAATCACCATTTCGCGGAACGCCGCCGGATCTTCGCGCAGCATTGACGCCGCCAGCCGCGATCTCTCGCCACCGTCTCCCGCGAAGTACGCTCGATCGATGTCGTCAAGCACCCGAGCTCGCTGCGCCGCCTCTCGCGCCGCCTCCGGCTTCGCAAACACCTCGCGATAAGCCGCCGCATCCGTCCGCGCCTGCGCAACGCCATTCCAAAACTCGCGCGCCTCGCCGCCACTCTGCGGGTCGGCCATCATGTCCGCCAACCACCGCGGCGGCTCCGCGTCCAAGCCCTTTGTCACTGCCCCGGCACTCGTTATGGCTGACGTTCCGTTCGCCACCGAGCCATTCTGCTGCGCCGCGCTACTCTGCGTCGCTGCGGTAGCATGCAGTACGTTCTCGTCACCGCGTTGAGGAGTTTCTTCGCGAACGCGTTGATGCTGTTCGCCACGCCCTGGTTGCTGCCTTACACCGTTGAACGCTACCCCTTCGATGCTCGCCGTCGAATCTCCCGAGTCCGGCTCCATCTCCAAAATTTGTTCATCCGTCAACGCAAACAACTCCCGCGCCGATCCCGCACCTTCAGCAATGCGCGGCCCATCCAAATCTCTGCCCTGGTTAAAGTGATCCATGGTCTCTCGCGTCTGAAACTTCCGCTAGTTCGCCCCGCCTTGCCCCATCGCTCGCAAATGCGCTTCCGCATGCGCGCGCACATTCGAGAAGCCAGCCGGATTCGTCATGTGTGCCGCTTGCCCGGCCTCCGAATTAGCCCAGCGTTTGCACTCCTCAAATTCCACGCCATGATCGTCCAGCAGTTGATCCACCGGCACCGACGGCAGCACCAGAATGTGCGACTGCAAATTCGTTTCATCAGCAGCGCCAGACCCCGCGCTCTGCCCCACTCCAACTCCGGCCACCGGCATCGTCACCGGCAAAGTAATCGGCGCGCTACCGAGCAACTGCTGAATCTCCCGCAACTGTTTATTCCGCGAATCTTCTCCAGGTATCACCAGCTCCGCCAAACCCAGCACATTCTTGATGTACCCCAGGTTTGCTGGCTCGGTCAGCGCCTTCTGAATCACCGGATCGTTAATCCCAAACAATTGCTGAATCACGCCGCGCTGCTGCGACTTCAATCGCGGAAACGTTTCGTCGGCTTCCGGATGCACGCAGATGTTGCCCTTCAAATCCGCAATGCGAATCACGTGTGAATCGAAAACGTTGTTCGCTCCCAACAGCGGAATTTCCGCATCCTCAGGCCGATTCTTCCGGAAGCAATCCACTCCCAGCAGAATCACGTCCGCATAGAATTGTTTTGTGCGCCGCCACACCAGGCCCAGGCGTCCCATGGCCTGGTCGCGCGCCAGCGCGTATCCCGACGCCGTCTTCACGTCTTCCATGTTTCCGCCAAACACCGCAGGAAACAGTCCTGTTAGAAATTGCGACACCGGCCCAATCAAATCCTGTTGATGACGCAGCATGTCTGGAGAAACCTGCGCGGGTGCTGGCTGAAAAAACCCCGCCGCCAGCGGTTGTCCCGGTCGAGCGCGCGCCGGAAAATGCGCCGCAGGCTCCGCCACTTGATTTGCCAGCGCATCGAAATCCAGCACTTGCGGATCGGCATAAATTGGCGGAATGCCATATTCATACGTCTCCGCCTGCATGTTTGACAACACGTTGTAGCGTTCCTGCACCTGCACCAGCGAATCTCCCACGCTCGGCCGGTTTTGTCCGTCGCCCGGCAGCGCGTGCAGCACCCGCCAGTGATCGTCCATGGATTCGTTGCGCGCTTCGCAATAAGCATCGCCCGCGAACGCCACGTAGCATCCATCCGGAAACATTTGCAGCAGCTCACCGCGCACTTCCAAATCCTCTAACCCGTAAAACGCCCACGGCCGCAGCCACGTGCGGTCAAACGTAATCAAATTCATTAACGCGTCGCCCGGATGAATCGACGGCAGCCCTTGCTCCACGCTCAATCGCGACACCCGCGCGTACACATCTTCCGCGCCCTGTGCCGGGGAAGTTTCAATCTGCCCCGCCGCATGCGGATAAGCCGCCTTCAATTTCGCGCGATGCACTTCCGTCTGCCATTGCAGGTACGGATATTCATGCATCTCGTTCGCCCAGACGGGAGTGTTCAGCTCCAGACCGCCCGCAATGGAAATAACTTCCTGCCCGTTAGGCACGCGCCGCGTCCCCGCTACGCGCGGCACCGTAACCCGCTCCGCCCGTCGCAAATCTTTTTCCGCGAGAACCGCACCACAACCATCACAGATTGGCTCCGCGCCTTGGACATCGGTTCCCGGCGCTCCGCCATTCACGAACTCCCCACCATCTCCGAACTCCCCTGGGGCGGAGGGCGCCCCACCTTCGTAGTGTGAAGATGGGGTTTTTGACTTCTCCCCTTCTGGTGTCTGAAAACGATCGTTCGCGTCATTCGCGACAATTCCCGCCGCTGTTTCTTTCCCGCATCCTCCACAAACATAAACGTCCTGCCCCAGCGGTATTTCCAGGGCCTCTAAAATATTCTCTTCATGAAAACCAAACCGCTGGCCATCCGCCATATACCGCACATAAGCGCCCAGCTTCCCATCCGTCCACAAAAAATACCCAACCGAAGTCAGTAGTTGTTCGATGTGATTGTTCTGCTCAATCAACTCCGCGACATCGCTCGCCGCGCGCGCCGCTGAAATATCTTCCAGCGATTGCGCCGATTGCGGATAGAACCGCACGCTTGGCACATCCTGCGAAAGCACCGCAATAAACGACAACCCGAATCCCTGGTAAAAATTCGTCACGAACTGGTACCGCGGCATCTCTTCCAGCGCGCGGTCGTCGCTGAACTTCTGCTCGAACGGCAAATGCCAGTTCATGTCATTCGGATTCCACCACGCATACTGCAAGCCCTGCCAGAAAAGCCGCGCCTGGCGGATTCGCCGGATCTCATGCCGCCTCGCGGCAATCCCTTCCTCGCGGTATTGCCGCACTAACTCCCGCAGCGCATTTACCAGCTTCGGCTTTACTTCCGCCAGCCGTTCTTTGTTCGGACCCAGATTCGTCGCCAGATTTTCTTCGGGACCTGTCCCTGAAGTGTTCGTCGACCGGACGTGCGCGCCTGTCCCGTACGGCGCCGCATTTCCATCCGCGGGAACGGTGCTTCCCGGCAATTCAGTTGTGGGGTACGAGTCCATTCGTCCTCTCATCGACATCCAAGCCCGCTTCCTGCGCCGCGATTCTTTCCCGTTGCATCTGCACCTGGTGCCACGAACGCTTCCGCACTCGCGATAGCGCCTGCGGCTTCACCGCTTCCGGAAAATCCAGCGGCGGAAATCCCGCCGTCCCCAGCAGCGAATTCGTCAGCGCCCGATTCTCCGCCCGCAGCCGCGCCACTTCCTCTTCCAGTAGCGCCACATACCGCCCGCCCAGTAATCCTTGCAAATATTCCCGCATATCCGTCAGGCAACTCGCTTTCCTCACTCGACGCCTCCTGCAATTAGCTAAGCCAAGAGCAACGAGTGTCATTCCGACCGGAGAGGCCGACGTCATTTCTTTCGGCTTCGCTCCTGCGAAGCAGTCGGGCCGCGCAGTGGAGGGACCTCTCTTCGCTTTATTTGCCGTGCGGTTCGGCGCAAGAAACCGTGTTTTCTCAGAAATGAGTGTCCGACAACATAGTGACTGTTTATCTGCTAATTAGGTGACAACTGTCGGATAATTCGTCTACACTAAACAGGAGGGCGAAACTCATGTCATCACGCAAACCACGCCAAAAAATCTCCACCACCGTTGCACCTGAAACCGGCGCATACCTCGACGACCTTATTCGCCAAGGGACAGCTGCCAATCTCGCCGAAGCCGTGGACCACGCCGTGCGTATCGCTCGTCGCGCAAAATCCCGAGCCCGTCTCGAGGAAGCCACAGTGGCCTACTACGCTTCTCTTTCTCCCGCCGATCGAAAAGCAGAGAACAGACTCGAACGCTCCATGGCCTCCGCCTCATCGAAAGTGAATTTCGATGAAGAGTGACGCCCGCCCCCCACTCCCCTCGCCGCGTCGCGGCGAAATCTGGACGGCCTATACGGGCCCATTACGGCAGAGGCATTGGGTCTTGGTAGTTTCGCTCGATTCCCGCAATCTCAGCGAATATGCTGAGTCGGTTCTAATCGTCCCGTTTAGCTCGCGTTTAGCGCAGGCGCCTACCACCATAATTCTTCAACCAGGTGAATCTAGCCTTCCCGGCCCGTCCAGTCTTCGCGCCCACTTCATTACCACCATGCACAAATCTCAATTGATCGCTCGCCAGCCTCGCGTACTCTCTACCCGGCGTATGCGTGAGGTATCCGCCGCCATTCGTCGCGCCTACGATCCCGACGCGCCCTTCTAGCTGAAATCCGTCACCGCCGCCGCAGTTTCTTCGGCCGAAAATATTTATTCGCCTCGCTCTGCAATCGCTCAAAATGAATCGCCCGCGAAGTAGGATCCGTCGCGCTCACTTGCCGCTCGATCTGTTCGCCCAGCGGCATTCCCGTCACAAATCTGCTGCCGTTCATCCCGCGAAAAGTGGGCGGCCTTAAAGCCGCCCCGGGCGGGACCAGCCCTGCCCCAACACCGGCGAGTCTTCCGCCGGAGACCAATCCATAGCGCGCAGCATCCGCCGGATCATCTCCGTCGACCTTGCGAATATCTTCCACGCGCCGCTCGTCGCGAATCAGCAGCGGCATGCAGTCAATCAGCTTCGCGCAATTTTCCGTGATCGACCAAGCGTCCGACTCCAGCAGCTGATACATCAGTTGCCAGCCGCCTACGCGATCGTCATCGGCCGCCACCGCGCGCGGCAACCCGCTGCTCGCCAGCACATCGCTCAATTGTTCCGCGATCGACGCTTCCGCCGTGCGATGCGCAAACGCGTCCGGCGACAGAAATACTTCGCTGATGCGCTCTTGCCCGTTGCGCTCCGCAATTCCCTGCGCCAGCATGCGCGGAGAGAGTCCGCTCTGTACAAATTCTCGGTAGGTAACGATGCGCGGCCCGCGTCCTTGTTGCCCGGATTCTGCGTCGCTCGCACCCGCCTCGCGCGAATCGCCGTTCGCTGCCCATCGCGGAGTTGCCCACGCAGCGCGAACAGAATTCTCCGCCGGCACCGCGCAGTGCCAATACACCGCGCTGGGATGCTGGAATCCCCAGTCAATTGAAATCCAGCGCGGCCACCACGGTTCCAGCCGTAATTCCTCCGGCCTGCTGGTGTGCCGCCCTACATCGAAAATATCGAAATACTGCCCCGCGAAAACGTTCCAGTCGCCTTCCAGAAACGCCCGCCGCAAGTGTTCCGGCAACGCCGCCAGTGCCCGTCGATACTCCTTGTCGTTCGCATAAATCGGATTGTCATCGAGTCGCGCGCGAATAAAATCATATTCGCTTGCGTCATAAAGTTCCGGCCGGTCGAATCCCGCCGGAGGCACGTGATCCACCTACAACGCCTTCACCCACGCGTGCCCGATATTCCCCGGATTGCTCGCGCCCGCCATCGTGCAAAAACTTCCCGGCACCGCGCAGCGATTTCGCGACGTCAGGAATTGCCATTGCTTCAGCGTGAAATGCGTCAGCTCGTCCAGGCCAATAAAAAAAAATTCCGCGCCCTGGTACTGATAAACGTCGCTCTCATTTCTGCAATAGCCAAATCGCGTCGTCGATCCGTTGAACCACGTCACCAGGCGCTTCGATTCGCTGTAACTTTTGTAATGTGATCGCGGCACATCGCGTCGAAACTGCGCGATCAACGACGCTTCCAATTCTGGAAACGTTCGCCGCAGCAGCAATGTGTCGCTGCCCGGCACCAGGTGCGCCTGCTGGATCGCTTCCCACAGCAGCGCTTTACTTTTCCCGGGCCCGGCAGCTCCGCCAAACAACCGGTACTTAGCCAGCGAATTGTGAAACTCCATCTGCCGCGGAAACGCGCGATACAAATCACCCAGTGATCGCACGCCACGCCCAGCTCTCTCACCTTGCCTGCGTGTCGCCATCAAGTTTGGCCGCCCGCATCAGCCCGTGGCCGTTATTTTCACAGCTCCCGGAATTTCTTCCCCACCAGGTACGCCGCCCCGCCTCCGATCAACGCCGCTGCCGCTGGCCAATGATGCAGACTCAACACCAGTCCACCGACGAAGCTCCCCACTCCCGCCACTTCCAAAATCATTCCAACAAAATTTAAATGCGCATTAGTCGTCATAGTTTTTCCTTCTTCATACTCAAAGCGAAAATTGCCCGCCGCGTCTCAAGCCTTCCTCTAACCGACGCCAGGCCGTATCAAGTTCCGGAACGAGAGTATTCGTTCCGCACTCTTAATTACTCTTTAGCCCGCGCCACCCGCTCCGGAACCACAATTTCATATTCCGGATTTTTCCCGCCGTCGCTCGCGCGTTCTCGCTCGTATTTCATCTCGTGCAAACTCTCCAGCGCCCGCTGCGCCACCTTCTCGTCCTCCGACCGCACTTGCCGCGCCCACGCCTCCACTAAATCCACACGCGCAAATACCGCGTCCACAAAAGCGCCACTGTCCGTTGGCAATTCACCTTCGCCCGGCGGCAACTCCATTTTTTCGCTTGGGGCGCGCGGAACGGTTCTGGCTCTATTGCGATTACCGGCCACCTCAGCGCACGCTGGACGGGCCGAGCTGACCGCGGGGGAGTTTGCGGCCCTCGCATCGGTTGTTCCGCCCGCGTCGTCAGACGCAGCACAGCTATCGCAACAAGAAAGCTGCTCGTTCATCGCCGCTTCAAACGTAAGAAAACCTTTTCCGTTGATACGGACCGTGATCCTCTTCCGTTTTCGAGCATTCGCACCGCGCGTCCGGCGAACTTTTCGCACTTCGTTACTCACCCGCCATCCAAATCAAAACGTTTCTGTATCTAACCGTGGCTTTCAATGACTCATCACGCAGCGCCCACCCGCCAACGACACGCCACTGGGTTCCCACACGCCGTACTCGCGGGCCTGCCCGCCGTGCGCAGGGATTTTGCTAATAAATCAGCGCCGCTTGTATTTCTTCACCGCAACCCGCCGCGAATTCCGACGCACCACCGAATGACCAAACTCCCTCAACCCGCGAATCTCATTCCCGGCTTCCCTCTCCCTGTCATCCCATTCCCTTCCCACAAACCCACTCGTGCAAATCCCCAGCATCACGCCTGCCACCACGTCCGTGTGTCTCCTGCACAACACACCACTCTTCTCCGCCAACCGCGCACACGGAATCCAAGATTCCCGCGAGCCGGGAATGGCCGAAAACGCGATGCACTTTTTCATGAAATGGAATCGTTACTGAGAAAATAAACTCTGCTACCGCGCCTAAGACCAGCGCCCTTCCGTTAATTCACCGTCACACTAAAGCTGGCAGGCGAACCTGGGGGCACCGTTGCAGTAGCAGTAGATGCGTTTGGGAGTGACTCCGTGCCGTCGGCCATCTGCGCCGTCGCGCCAAACACGTGCACCCCGCTGCGCAGCGCAAGCGGTCCGCTCGTTCCGGTAATCCCATTCACCGGACCGCTCGCTCCCGCCGGCGCCGTAATCGAAAACAATTTCACTGCCGGACTCGTCGTCACGTCATACACATTGAATTGCTGCAAACAATTTTTCGTCACTGTCGAACTGCACGCCGCGTCTGCCGTGAAATCGTAATTCAACGTCACCGCTACAGTGTGCTGCCCGGGAGCCGCGCGCAAAATCGCTACGCCCACCGTCGCCGCCACCGCCATCACCACAAACCCAATTCCCCCCATCCGTCTTCGCATAATCCGTCCTTTCAATTGCTCGGGATTTTAGTAATGACTCGTCACGACTCTCACTCCATCTCCAAAATTGTAAAAATGAGCGCGTGTCATCCCGACCGAAGCGGCCAGTCGTTTTCTGCGCTCGCAAAGCGAGCGACCGGCCGCGCAGCGGAGGGACCTCTCTTAGGTTTGCTTCTGTTTTCTTTTCGACACTTCTAAACCAGAATCTTCGCCGTCAATCCCGCTCCACCCGTCGAAGAAACAAACTTAATCCGCAGAAATTTCGCCTGCACTCCCGTAACGGTTCGCGCCTCTCCCGTCACCGTCCCAGCCGCCGTGTCGATCGTCTGATACTCCGCATCCACGTCCGCCATCGCACTCTGCAGCACCAGGCTCACCGCCGTAGGCGCCGTCCCATAGATCAACTGCCAGCGCACCGCCGTTCCGCTGTCCGGCTGCCCGGCAAAACTCGAAATCGCAAACTGGCTTCCCGCCTGCGCGGCTCCCGGAAACGCCTCATTGTTGAAGCTGAACCCCACATCCCCAGGCGCCAACGAAATCGGCGGATTCAAATTCTGATAGTTAGGCATCTCAGCTCCTTTTCAAGAAACCTGTTTTCCACGCATTCGCGCGGCCTGTCTCCGTCAATTGCCCGTACACGCCTATCCCACTTCGGAAAACGCGCTCTAAAAGTCGATACATCGGGATTGTTGACGCCGGAAAGCAGGCCCTAAAAGCAAAACGCCCCGGCATCGCCGAGGCGCACTTGTTTACAAAGCAAGTGTACCATACAATTACGTAATGTCAATGGAAATAATAAAAGTAATTAGTAAGGATAAAAGACAGTCGTCCGCAAAAAACAGCTTGAAAACTACAATGGAAAAACAAAAAGGCGACTCGGAAGAGCCGCCTTTTGTTTCTAATGCCGTGTCAGGATCAACTAGACTGTAATCTTGCTGGCCTTCCGTGTCAAAGTGTATTCAGGCGGGTAGCTTTGTCTCTACCCTGTTCCTAAACGCACCGCATGGACTCGCCGGGATTTGAACCCGCATCTCAGACCCTGACAAGGCAGTGTATTCCCATTACACCGCGAGCCCAAAAAGACTGTATCATAAGTATCTAGATATATAACTCATACGTATACTTAAATGAGTGGTGTTTCGATCAAATGGGTGCGCCTGCTCTGCTAAAATCTTCCCGTGCCCTCCACTCTGGCCACTTCGCCAACTCCCCGCCTGGCCCGCATCCAGATCCATCCCATCAAGTCTCTCGATCCCGTCGAAGTTCAATCCGCCACCATCGGCCCCGTCGGCGGACTCCAGTTCGACCGCGTCTGGGCGCTCTATTCTTTGGACGGCCGCCTCATCAACGCCAAGCGCACGCCTGCCATGCACCAAATTCGTGCCAGCTACGCTCCCAATTTCGCAAGCGTCACCCTCTCCGTCCCCGCCGATCGCCGCAATATTCCAGCCGCCACCTTTGCTTTTCCCGCTGACACCGAACCCGCCGCAGCCTGGTTCACCAAGTATTTCGAGCATCCGGTGATCGTTCGCCACGACCCTGCAGGGATTCCCGACGATCCCATCGCCAGCGGTCCGACCATCATCTCCACCGCCACGCTCGATACCATTTGCAACTGGTTCCCGGAAATCTCTCTCTCCGAAGCCCGCCTCCGTTTTCGCACCACCCTCGAGCTGGGCGCCGTCCCCGCATTCTGGGAAGACCTCCTCTTCGGCCCCGAAGAGCGCAACATGGTCCGCTTCCGCATCGGCGAGGTTGCCTTCGAAGGCAGCAACCCGTGCGCCCGCTGTCCTGTCCCCGCCCGTGATCCGCAAACCGGAGCAGATATCATCGGCTTTCAAAAACGTTTCAGCAGTCTCCGCCAGGCGCAACTTCCGCCCTGGTCCCACGCCGCGCGTTTCGACCATTTCTACTGCGTCGCCACCAACACCCGCGTACCCTCCACCGAATCCGGCAAGCCCCTCCGCCTTGGCGATTCCCTGCTCCTGCAAACCTCAACGTAAACTTCTCGCCGAAATAGCCAATCGCAATCAACGCTCGTTTTCTCAAACTTCTAGCTCTCCCCGCTAAAATATTTTTTCGGCGGAAACATTTCTCGTCGCAGCAACTCTTCCCCGCACCGCCGCCGAATTTCCTCCGACCAGTTCAGCCAGCTTCGCTCGCTCAAGCCAATAAAATGCCGCGCCTGCTCATACGGCGCCATGCCCAGGTAATAAATTCTGAACAGCACCATCCGCGAAGCCCAATGCGGCCCTTCCAGCGCCGCCCGCCCCGCCAGCGCAAAGTCCGCGACCCACTCGTTCAGCCGCGGTCGATAATCCGGCCGCCATAAAAACTTCCCCGTGTCCTTCCAGTTCAGCGCCGAAATCCCCCGCTTCGATTCCAGCACCTCCCGTGCCCCGCGATAAACTTCCCAACACACATCAAACGCCAGTTCCGGTTTCACGCTCATCGCTTCTCCCCCGCCGCCGTCGACGGAACGATCTAAAAAAACTCTTATTCACAAAGCGCTGTCACTCGAGCCTGCAAGCAAAGTTTGTCAACTAGCCATCGTCACAGCGCCGATCTCGTCATCGCGCCCAGGCGCACGCGAGTCTTGCCCCGCGAATCCTCGCGACAATCGGTACTCCCAGATCGGCCCGTGCTCCGTACTGCATAAAATCTCTTCCACTTCTCGTCGCCGCTTCTCGACCACAAACGCGCCATACTCCGGTTTCCGCAGATGCCGCAGTTGCGCCGAAATACTCGCTTCACCGTAATGCGTCAATCGCGCTAGTTCCACCAACGTCAACCATGTCTCGCACGCGCCCGCGGACAACATCACGTCGCAAAGCACGTCCCGTTGTCTTTTCAGCGGCCGAGGCCGAGGGTCCCGCCTTCGAATTTTCCGCGTCATTCCTTCTCTCTCTTTCTGATCACTCCTCAACGCCATCGTCATCCGCTTCCTCTTCCTGCTCATCGTCTTCTCCGGCGCTGCGGTCCGGATCTTCATAGTCCCCAGCGCAGGCGCTGCAAGCCTGTATCTTCATCGCGCGCATTCGCGCGCCGTCTCCGACACAAACAAACTGGTGGGCGCCGTCGCTGATCCCGTCCCGTCTGCCCCGCCAAATTTTGCACAATTTTCCACAGACCTCTACCTCTGGGTTACTCTTGACTATAGTTACTACAGTGTTACCCTGCACTCCCTGTCCCCACAGGAGAATCCCGTGACCCGTTATAAAACGCAGCCGCCGTGGACGTTCCTTTTGTCCGCTTCCCGCACATCTTTGCAGTCTTACGAGTTGACGCGCTTAAGCCACGCCGCCAATCTCCGCAAGGAAATCGCTACGCTGCTCGATCAGTGGCTCGATGAAAACGCCTGCGCGATGCTCGCGCGTTGGTTGATGGAGCAGCGCGAGCGTTCGGCCATAGGTCCGCCCAATGATCCGTCCGCGTCTGACCCCCAGTGCAGCGCGCATTCTGTGTCCGATAATTTCTTCACGGATCAGGCGCTCCCGCCGCCTGTTCCCAGCCGCGTTTCGTAGTTTCGAAGCGAATCTGGCGCCCCAGTCGCACAGTTTTTCGCCAATCGCGCTATACCCACTCCTGGCCAGCCGGTCCCCTCCCGGTGCGCCCGGAAACTTTTGTTTCGATACGCGCCCGGAGATCTCCATTGCTCCATTCGTTAAAGCACGCCTCCAGCACATACGCGCCACGTCGTTGCGCATCGTGCCCGCGTTCCTTTGGTGCATCCATCCGGCGTTGCTCATCCTTGCCTCCACCGACTTACGTATCCGCTGCTTTATATCCTTTATAAGACCCAGATCCGGCGGAGTTCCTTGCCTATGGACTGACTTCTCTTCGGTTTATGCTTCGCTTCCAGCTTTTGAGTTTTTATTCGCGGCCAAAAAAAAAGCACACCCGGAATCGGGTGTGCTTTTAAAATCCCACTTAGTTTTTACCTAAGAATTTATCGCGCGGAGGGTGTTGTCGCTTCTAACGGATGCTTCTCCAGCAACTGCTCTTTGCGATAAATCAGCGAATTAATGTCGTAGGTCGCCAGTTCAAATCCATGTCCATGCGTGATCGCATCCGTCGGGCAAGCTTCCACGCAATACCCACAGAAAATGCACCGCGAATAATCTATGTTGTAAACGCTGGCATAACGCTCGCCCGCGGACATTCGCTTGGTATCCGTATTTTCCGCCGCCTCGATATAAATGCAGTTCGCCGGGCAAGCCGCCGCGCACAGAAAACAGCCCACGCACTTTTCCAGTCCGCTTTCATCGCGGTGCAGCACATGAATGCCGCGATACCGCGCCTGAAAATGCACTTTTTCGTAGGGATAATTTTCTGTAACCGTTTTGCGGAACATGTTGCGAAACGTCACGCTGAAGCCCTTCACCAGCGCATTGAACGTTTCGCCTACTTCACGAAGACCTGAGGCCATGCACGGAGTTTAACAAACGCCCACTCATCGGGCAAATTTCCGGTCGCGCTATCGTCCCGCCGCCACTCTCCCCGCCAGCGAATCAATAATCTGTTTCCCGTGGAATCGTCCATTCTCAATAAAAATCTCGCTCGTGTGCCGCCCACCGATAACTACGCCGGCCAGAAAAATCCCCGGCACATTGCTCTCCAGCGTCTCCGGATTCAGATCCGGCTTAAGCGTCTGCTCGTCCAGCTTCACTCCCAGGCTTTTAATAAACGTGTAGTCGGGGTGATAACCCGTCAACGCAAAAACCTGTTTCGCCGGCAGCCGCTTCTCGCCGCTATGATTCTCCACCACCACAAAGTCCTCGGTAAATTCTTTCACCCGTGTCTCAAACATCCCTTGAATCTGGCCCGCTTTAATCCTGTTCTCAATGTCCGGCCGCACCCAATATTTGATAGTTTTCCCAAGTTCCTTATCGCGATGCACCAACGTCACGCGCGCTCCGTTCCGATATAAATCCAGCGCCGCCTCCGCCGCCGAATTTTTCCCACCGACCACCACAACATCCTGCCGCCAGTACGCATGCGGCTCCGTGTAGTAGTGCGAAACGTTTGCCAGATTTTCGCCTGGCACTCCCATCATGTTCGGCAAATCGTAATAACCCGTCGCCACTGCAATCTTTTTACCCCGATATTTATGCTCCGCGCCGTCTTGCGCACGCGTGGTCACGATAAAATGCCCGTCGCCGCCCTCCAGCCCTTCGATGAGTTCGAATAACCGCAATTCCAGCGCGTAATGTTCCGCCGCTTTCCGGTAATACTTCAGCGCCTCCACGCGCGTCGGTTTCTCCGCCGCGCACACCAGCGGCAAATCTCCGATCTCCAGCAGTTCCGGCGTAGTAAAAAACACCATGTTCACCGGGTAGTTGAAAATGGAGTTGCACAAGCTGCCTTTATCGATCACCAGCGAACGCATCCCCGCCCGTTTCGCTTCGATGGCACACGCCAGCCCCGTAGGCCCGGCGCCAAAACAAATAATGTCGTAGGTTTCCATGGTTTTTGTAGTCCGATTTGTTAGTTATTTTTTAGTGATCGCGAGCGGAACATTCCGTTCGCAAGGTCGCACTGATTGAAGCAAAAACGTGTCATTCCGACCGAAGCGGGCCGACGCATTTTCCTGCTCCTTCGCTCCTGCGAAGGAGTCGGCTTGCGCAGTGGAGGAATCTCTCTTCGATTCCAGCATCGTACCCGGCGCGACCAAGCATCCCTAATGCACCCGCTGCAATTCAGTTTGCAATCACCGCAACTGAATTGCAAATTACGCAACAAATGAAATTTAAGAGGTGTAGGAATAAAGTTGGAGTATCGAAACGTTTTTTACTGCGCAGGCGCCAATTCCAATATCTCCGTCAATTCCCGCCGAAAAGCATCCAACTCCCGCAGCCGTTCAGGAGTCGCGGCAATCTCCGCCTTCTTCCATACAAACACTTCCCCGTCGGCCCGCTTCAGCCGCACGCCAAAATTTCCGTTCACCAGGTACGAAGCCGGCGCCAGCACTTTCAAGCCCCCATTCGCCACCGGAGTAAGCACCACCGCACATTCGCCTCTGTGAAGGCACAGTGCATTTTCATAAGGAGCGATGGCAATAGGCTGGAAACCCGCCTCGATCAACCGCTCCATCGTCCACATCTGCCGTGAAGAAAGCTCCACCGCCAAGGTCTCTCCAGTTCCCTTTCCGTGCTTGGAAAGTTTTTCTGCAAGTGCCCCACGAGTAGCTTAGAAGGGTAGGCTTCTTGCGCGCGTCAGTTAGTCATTACGTGGGTATCGAAACGAAACTGGCGCCCCACACGCCGCAGTTGCATGTGGGCCTGCCTGCCGCAAGCAGGGATTTTGCAAATGATCTAGCAACACTTTGAACTTGTCGATCAGTGTTTTTGATCAAACGGCGAGAGACAACCAGAACGCGCGCGACCCCGCGCCACACCACCACCACGAATTAAGCCGCTGTAGAATCCGCCGCGGAATCCGACTCCCTAGACGACGACCCCTCCAACTGCGCCAGTATCTCCCGCAGCGTATGAATCAACTCATCCCGCGAGACGTGGCTCTTCTTGAACTGAATCTTGAATTTAAATTCTTCATCCTGCGGCTCGAACTGAAACAAAAACGGGCGTGGTTTCTGTGGCCCGGACGCCGCATCGTCCCTCCGCTCTCGTCGCGCTTCTTCTCGCGTCAACCCGCCTTGCATGATGCGGTGTACCATCTCCAGCATTTTCTTTTCGGTCGGTTGTCGCGCGACTTGCAATAGCAGTGACTTGGTGTTGATCCCCTGCTCCGCGCACTTTTTGCGCAGCGCCTCCGGAATATGCAGCAGCGACAACGTCTCCGTCACCGAGGTCCGCGCGCGCCCAATCTTTCGCGCAATATCATCGTGCGTATATTCGAATTGCGTGCCCAGGCGGTCCAGCCCGTCCGCTTCTTCGAACGCCGTCAAATCCTTGCGCTGCAAATTCTCGATCAGTCCGATTTCCAGCGTCTCGGCGTCGTCCGCGGTCTTCTCGATGCACGGCACTTCGCGCAGTCCCGCCGCGCGCGAAGCGTGATACCGCCGCTCGCCCGAAATGATGTAGTAGCAATCCTCGCGCGCCACGAACCGCACCAGCAGCGGCTCCAGCACGCCTTTTTCGCGAATCGAATCGCTCAGCTCGCGCAAATCTCCCAGCGCTTTGCGCGGCTGGTCCGGATTCGGGCGGATCTTCTCCACCGGAATCATGCGCCCGACCGCTGCCCCGCTATAGCTCGTCAGTGATTCGACGTAGTGCGCGTCATGCCGCATCTTCAGCGTGACGGGTAACCCGATCCTCTTCGACACGTTGGATAACCTCCCCGGCCAGTTTCTTGTATTCCAGCGCTCCCGGAGATTTGGGAGCGAACGTCAAAATCGTTTCTTTGTACGCTGGACTTTCTTCCAGCCGCACATTTTTACTGATCTTCGTCTTGAACAGCACTTCACCAAACACCGTGCGAATCTGCCCGTGCGTGTCCCGCGAAATATTTGTCCGCTTATCAAATAACGTGATCACCACGCCCAGCATCTTCAGCCCCGGATTGGGCCGCGCGCGGATTCGCTCGTAGGTCTCCAGCAAATCGTCCGTGCCTTCAATCGCAAAATACGCCGACTGAATCGGCACCAGCAAATGTGTCGAAGCCACCAGTGCGTTCACCGTCAAAATCCCCAGCGAGGGTGGGGTGTCCAGCACGATGTAGTCGTAATCTTTTTGAATCGTCGCCAGCGCATCTTTCAATTTAAATGGCGCGTCGAATTGTCCCGCCAGCACTTGCTCCAGCTTGGCCAGCGCCAGTCTTCCCGGTCCCACAAACAGCATCGGATCTTTCGTGGCCTTTACCACTGCCGACATCTGCACGCGCTGATCGCTCAGCACGTCGAACATCGACACCGCCACTTCTCCGGTATCAAAAAATGCAATCGTGGAATTTGCTTGGGGATCTAAATCGATGAGGAGTGTTCGTTTGCCGCGATGTGCCAGTGACGCCGATAAATTAATTGCTGTAGTTGTTTTTCCGACGCCGCCTTTTTGATTTGCTACCGTGATGATGGCAGTCATATTTTTTCTGCCCTCGCCCGCGCGCCTGCTGCGACACTCCGTCGCGCGCTCACGTTAAATTTGTTGGCCGTCGTAGTCCGGCAAGCCGGGTTCCATATATGGGTGCTGTCCGTGGAAAACCCCCTAGAACTAGCTAACTTTACGTTCGCTTCACGTTCCATGGCAAGCGAAAAGTTGCCCCACCACCAAATCTCCGGTGGAAATCCCCAGCTCCAACCCTACGCGCCTCGCCTCTAGTCCGCGATCGATAGGATTGATTTTGCGAACGTCGCGCCACGAAGCACCGGTTCTGGATGCCCCACGCCGATTTTGCGTGTGACGATTGGGCCGACATCATAGTTCGCAAAAATACGGAGGGTTTCCCAGGTTCGCATTTGGTTTACGAACCTGGGTCTTGGGTCTGACCTGGACTAAACCGCCTGGGAGAGCGGGGTTATATCACATCACCAAGTCGCGCAGCATCAGCACCAGTTCCGCGTGTCTCACTCGCAGATTTCGCGTGTGACGATTTAGCTCAGCCTCTTCCATGCTTAGCCGCCGCTAAAAAATTGTCATTCCGACCGAAGCAAGCCGATGCACTTTCCCTTCGTTCCCTCCGGTTTGCTCGCCTAGTCCTGAGCCTGCCCGCCGTAGCGGGGAACCTCTTTTCGCCTTCCTCTCTTCGACTTTATTTCCTTTCGGGGGAGCGTCTATGTATCTGACCTTTCGGTTTTCGTTCCGCTTTTCTCACCCCTAAAAATCAATCTCCCAAAAATCCGCCGAAGCCTGCATCAATTGCAGTCCCAACTCCCAACCCGCGCTCGTTTTATGCCCCGTCCATACCAGTACCGCCGGGCACGTTTTGTTGTTCATCAGATTGGTCAACTTCAGTGTCTCCCCGATCCCAAAGCTCTCGCCCATCACCGCCAGGCATCCACGCGAACTTATGTCCATCGTCTGCCCTTCGACGCGCACGCCTCGCTCCACGCTTTCGATGGCCACCCTCACGCGCGAATTTACCCGCGACCCCGTGCGAATGTTTGCTGGTTTCGATTCGAAATCATCATCCCGTACAAGCGCCAAGTTGATCTCCGATGAAATGCGCGCACCGCGCGCCGAAATAAACCACCACCTGCTGCCCTTCACACTAATCCGCAACCCTCCGACGCGTCAATGAATCATCAGTGCAGCACACATTGACAGTTACCACTCACGACCTTCCCGATTCGCGTTTGCCTCTTCTCCCGCCTCCGAATACACTCTTCCCACCAACGGGCCCATGATTCGTCTCCAGACCTTACGCAAGGAATTTCCGCCCACGTTGCGCCTGGCTTTACCGCTCGTTCTCGCCGAGCTCGGCTGGATGAGCATGGCCATCGTCGATACTGTCATGGTCGGACACCTTCCCGACAGCGCCACCGCCATGGGCGCGGTCAGCCTCGGCTCCAACCTCTTCATCGTGCTCGCGCTTTTCGGCGCCGGACTTCTCATGGGCCTCGACACGCTCGTCTCGCAAGCCTTCGGCGCAGGACGCCGCGAGGACTGCCACCGCTCGCTCGTCAACAGCATTTATCTCAGCATCGCCCTTACGCCCATCCTCGCCGCGCCAGTCTTGTTCCTTCCGCGCTTTCTCGCTGCAATGCAGATCGATCCGGCCATTCTCGCGCTGGCCATCCCCTACACTCGTGCGCTCACCGTCGGCCTTTTCCCGCTACTACTTTATTTTGCCGTGCGCCGTTGCCTGCAGGCCATGAACATGGTTCGCATCGTCGCCTTCGCGCTGATCACCGCGAATATCATCAACGCGCTCGGCAACTATCTCCTCATCTTCGGCAAGTGGGGCGCGCCCGCACTCGGCGCGGTTGGCTCCGGCTGGTCCACGGCCATCGCCCGCGCCTACATGGCCGCCGTCCTCATCATTTATCTTCTCTGGTACGACCGCCGCCATCGCACCGACCTGCTTAAAACTCCCGTGGACATCGACCTGCCGCGCATTCGTCGCCTGATTACCCTCGGCTTCCCCGCCGCCATGCAGTTCACGTTGGAGAGCGGAGTCTTCGGCCTGGTCACCGCTTTGATTGCGCGACTCGGCCCCGTCCCGCTCGCCAGCCATCAAATCGCTCTCAACACCGTAGCCTTCACCTACATGGTCCCGCTTGGCATTTCCTCCGCCGCTGCCGTGCGCGTCGGCCAGGCCATCGGCCGCAAAGATCCGCGCGGTGCAGGCGACGCCGGAGGCACCGCCATTCTCCTCGGCGCCGTCTTCATGACTTGCGCCAGCGCCGCGATTTTAATTTTTCCCCGCGCCATCGCCCGCATGTACACGCCCGCCGAAGACGTCATCCGCGCCACCGCGTATCTTCTCGCTGCGGGAGCGGCCTTTCAGCTTTTCGACGGCATTCAAACCGTAGCCACCGGAGCACTCCGTGGAGCAGGCGACACGCGCACTCCCATGCTCTGCCATTTGATCGCTTATTGGGTCATTGGCCTGCCACTCGGCGCCTGGCTCTGCTTCCATCTCGGCTGGGGCGCCTTCGGCCTCTGGGCCGGCCTAAGCCTCGCCCTAATTCTAATAGGCATAGTTTTACTAGCCACCTGGCGCCGCATGACCCACCGCCTCACAACCGGGTAACAAGAGAAGGAAGTTAATGATTGCTTAAAATAGGTTTGGTAGGCTTTACCACGCCAATTTGCAATGTGGCGTAAATACGACTCCCAATAGAATTCCGTGAAAAACACTAGCAAGTTTGTATTGAGTTTATGTCTGACCGCGTGTGCCTTCGGTGCGGTCAAGTGTTTTTGCGACCACCAACCTGCTCAGATTGCTCTTTAAGATAAATTATCGTGAGTGGATTTCTTTACGACTCAATTGTTGTCTTGTGTATTGGTGCCCTGATCGGATCAATTTGGATTTGGTTCTCTGAACGAAGTTAAGCTTCCTGCCACGCGAGGCCAGCCCGCTCAACCAAGTCCTTGCACCTTCTGTGCCGGCAGCAACCATCTGTCATTCCGACCGAAGCGGTGCGACGTTTTCCTCCGCGTTCGCCGCGAACGCGTCGCCCCGCGCAGTGGAGGAATCTCTCTCCGATCTAAGCGTCGAACGCAAATCGCCCGGCCAAAAAAACCGGCCCTCTTCGTCAGTACCAATAAATGTGTGTTTTTACAGCAGGCAGGATTTAAACCGAAGCACGTACCACGCCATTACATCTTATATCTACCCAAATCATCATCCGACAACCCTTCCAGCCAAGATCTCAACTGTTCGTTCGTAGTCCGCTCGGTAATCGCGCTGGACACCTTCGAATTCTTCAGCACTTGATCGTTCACAAAAATCGGGCAGTCCATCCTCAGCGCCAACGCCAACGCATCGCTGGGGCGTGAATCGATGGTCATCATTTCCCCGTCGCGCTCCACGCAGATCAACGCGTAAAAAGTATCGTCCTTCAACTCGCTCACAATGATTTTCTGCACCCGTACTTCCAGACCCAGAAAAATATTCTTCAGCAGATCATGCGTCATCGGCCGCGGCGTCTGCACCTTTTCAATCTCCAGCGCAATCGCGTTCGCCTCGTACACACCCACCCAGATCGGCAAAATCGCGTGCCCCTGAACATCCTTCAGCACCACGATCGGCATGTTCGTCACGGGATCCATCATCAGGCCGCGAATCTTCATCTCCACTTCCACGTGGGCCTCCCCTGGACTAGTCAACATGCTCGCCGACCAAACTGCTCGTCCCGCTATCCGTAACCCTCACTCGCACGTAGCTTCCCAGAAGCTCTCGCCCATGGGAAGTAAAATTTATCACTCGATTGGAAGTCGCGTGCCCGGACCACTGCTTCTCTCGCCGCGATTTATTGCTCACAAAAACTTCCATCACCTGTCCGACCAGCACGCGATTCGTTTCCGTCTGAATAATCCGCTGCCGCTCCTGAATCATCGCCAGCCGCCGGCCTTTTTCTTCATCCGCAATCGGATCGTTCAGCGCCAGCGAAGGAGTATTCGGCCGCGGCGAATATTTGAACGCGAACACGCCCTCGTACTTCACTTCATCAAGCATGCCGAGCGTCTCGTCAAAATGCGTCGCTGTCTCTCCCGGAAATCCCACAATAATGTCCGTCGTAATACTGATCGGCCGTTTCGCTCCGCGAATCAGCGCAATCTTCTCCAGATATTCCTCGCGCGAATACGTTCGCGCCATAGCCCGCAGTATTTCGCTCGACCCTGACTGCACTGGCAAATGGATGTGATCGCAAAGCTTTGGCTCTGCGTCGATCGCCTCCACGATGTCCGCCGTAAAATCCCGCGGATGCGAAGTGGTAAATCGCACGCGCCGGATCCCCTGCACCGCCGCCACTGCCAGCAACAATTCCGAAAACTTCATTCGCCGCGCTGTCGGGTCCGAATACGAATTCACCGTCTGCCCCAGCAGCTGCACTTCCGAATACCCCAGCTCCGCCAGTTGCCGCACTTCCGCCAAAATAGATTCGCTGCCGCGGCTGCGTTCCGGTCCGCGTGTGTGCGGCACCACGCAATACGCGCACGCTTTGTCGCATCCTTCGATAATCGTCAGGTACGCGCGCCACGGATTATCCCGCCGCGTAATCTCCGTCTCAAACGTTTCGTCCGTATCGTTATCCAGGCCCGTGACGCGCCGGTTCCCCGCTTCCAGCTCATCCAGCATCCCCGGCAATTTCCGGTAGCTCGCCGACCCGCAAACTAAACTCACCCATGGCGCGCGCTTGAAAATATCCAGACCTTCCTGCTGCGCCACGCAACCCAGCACGCCAATAATTTTGTCCCCGCCGCGCTCGCGATATTCTCCCAGCCGAGAAAACACTTTCTGCGCCGCCTTCTCCCGAATACTGCAAGTGTTGTAAAGGATCATCCCCGCCGCGTCCGGCGTCTCTACTTGCCGGTATCCCCGCGACATCAGCAACCCCGCCACCTTCTCCGAGTCGTGATCGTTCATCTGGCACCCAAAAGTCTCCAGAAAAAACGTCCCGCCCCCATCACGCGTGCCAACTAATTTTGATTTGGAATTATCGGCCAGTCCGCTTCCAAAGTCCGCGCGCACCGCTACACGCGTGGCCGCAGCAACGCCTCCACTCAACGACTCCACCCCGATATCAAACGCTTTATTCATCTGCGCATTTCATCTCGAATCCGCAGTTTATCACAGCCGCCCGCGACAATTTCCGGCGCCAGTCTACGAACGCAACTCTGGTGTTGAGGCACTATTTATCCGCTTCGCCGTCGTAAAATCGCGGAGGGTGCCCCACCCTGGATTTTTCAGGGTGGGGTTTGTAACGTGGAAGTTCAAGAAAACCACCCCTTTGGGCAGCCGTTGATTTTTCCAAGCCCTGCCGTCGATGCGGGTACGAGTTAATTTACTTTCCCGCTCTTCCCCTTCCGACACGCCCTTATCCAGTTTCGTTGCTTCCCATCTATGCGTATGCTACGGTTCTTGAGTCGTCAAATTTTCGTCTTTACTGAGGGGTATAACCATTTTTCTGTTCGCCGCCTTTTTTTTAACCGATCTCGGTAGCATTCTCGAACAAACCGGATGGGTCGCCCGTGCAGTTCTCGCGCTTCTCCTGATTTTCTCGATCGTCTCCTGGGCCATGATCTTCCAAAAACTCGGCTTTTTCGGCCGTGTTAAACGCGAAGGCGACCAGTTCCTCCGCATCTTTCGCGCCACCCACGGCGTAGCCAATCCCCAAGCCCTCGCCTCCGCCGGTTCCCCGTTCGCCACCGTCTATGCATTCGGGTATCGCGAATTGCAAAGCCAGGTCGGCGGCGCCACTCCCGGCACTAAACTCAAGAGTCTTCAGGCCGTCACCGTGAACATGCAACTCGCCGCCGCGGAAGAAGTTCGCCGCGCCGAAAAAGGCATGTCCTGGCTGGCCACGACCGGCTCCGTCTCGCCTTTCATCGGACTTTTCGGCACCGTCTGGGGCATCATCGACGCGTTCTCCGGTCTCGGCGCAGCGGGCTCCGCCAGTCTTCGCGCCGTCGCTCCCGGTATTTCCGAAGCGCTCTTCACCACCGCTGCCGGACTCGTCACCGCCATCCCGGCCGTAATCTTTTACAATCAATTCCTGCAGAACATTCGCAACCTCGCGCAGCGCCTCGACACTTTCACTCTCGAAGTCGCCGCGCAAATTGAGAAAACGTTCAGCTAGTTTTTTCTGGCGCCCTGCAAGCAAGGCGCGCCTCTAACTAACGACCATGGCGCAAATCGCAAAAGGAACTCAATCATCGCTCTCCGAGATCAACATGGTCCCGTTTGTGGACGTCGTGCTGGTCCTGCTCATCATCTTCATGATCACCGCGCCGATTCTGCAATCCGGCATTGAGATTGACGTTCCCAAAACCCACACCGTCAAGGAAATCAGCGAGCAGCGTCTGGTCATCACCATCGACAAAAAGCAGCTTGTCTATCTCGGCAACGATGCCGTCAAGGTTTATGAGCTTGGCGCCAAAGTGCACGCCCAGCTCAAGCAGCCCCAGGACGCCGTCTTCCTCCGTTGCGATGAAACCGTTCCGTTCGGCGTTTTCGCCATGGTGGTCGATACCCTGCGCGTCTCCGGCATCAACAACATCAGCATCGTCACCGAGCCCATCACCGATCGTCCGCGCACCAAATAATGCGCATCAAATAAGTAAAGATGAACGTCGCTCTCGCCAACTCGGACGAAATCACTCTTCGGAGATTTCTTGTCTATTCGCTCGTTCTCCACGCACTGATAGCCATCTCCATGGCCGCTTCCATTTATTATCAATACAAGGGCAGTCAGTGGAGTGATGTCGGCGGCAATCTCGGCGATGTGAAAGTGAATCTCGTCAGCAATATGAGCGCAGGCATCCCCATGCCCAAGCCGGAAGTCGCCACCGAAAGTCAGACGGTCGATCCTACCAAGGGCCTCTATAAGGAAGAGCCGCAGCCCAAACCACCGGAGCCGCCCAAGGAAGAAATCAAAGTTCCCGTATTCAAGGACGAACCGCGCCAGAAACCCATCGTTCATCCGTCGAAAACGTTTGTGGACGAAAAGCGCCCCATTCCCGATAACGCGGTTCATCGAGGTCTCGGCGGCAGCCCCGATCTGCCCACCGGCTACAATCCCGGTCCCGGCAAACCTTCCTCCGGTGTTGCGGTTCAGGGCCAGGGTGGCGGCGATTTCGCCACTCGCTACGGCTGGTATATTGAAGCCGTGCGGCGGAAAATCGGCACCAACTGGAACCAGTTTGAAATCGATCCAGCCGTTCGCTCGGGGCGAAAAGCGCACGCGGTGATGAACTTCACCATCTACCGCGATGGTTCGGTAAAGAATATTCGCCTGGAGCAACCCAGCGGTAATCGTTCTATGGATGATTCCGCTCAGCGTGCGTTATTGAGCGCCATGCCCATGCCAGCGCTGCCGCCTGATTATTCGGGTTCTTATGTAACCGTCATTTTTGATTTCGATTTGGCCATGGCGAGGTAAATTGTTTTTTTCCACTCTGCATCACGCAGATGGAACCGGGGGTGAAGGTGCTAAGTCCGTTCAAGCGGTTGAATTACTTCTCTATCGTTCTTGCAACAATTCTGTTCGCCCCACTCGTGACGCCCGCACAGGAGTGGTTCAAAACCGGAACCGGCCTCGGTGTTGAGAAGCCGCGTCTCGCCGTCGCCGATTTTGCGCCACGGGTCGACGTAGCGAAAAATCATTCTGCGTTATTCACTCAGGTGGTTCGCGACGATTTGCAGTTCAGTGGTATTCTCGATTTTGTCAGTCCCAGTTTTTATCCTCAGCAGCCGCCCTCGCAACCATCCGAGCTTCGTAATATCTCCTGGACCGATCCCCCGGCTAACGCCAATCTTGTGGCCTTCGGCAATCTCACCGAATCTACGCCCGAAGTCGCCATCCAGGCATGGCTTTTCGATGTGCGCAATCCCGCAGCGCAACCGGTCGTGGCCAAGGTGTATCGCGGCGCGCCCACGGACGCGCAAGTCCGTCGCTTCGCTCATCAGTTCGCCGACGAAATCATCAGCAAGCTTTCCGGCGGGCTCCCCGGCATCGCTGGAACGCAAATCGCTTTCGTCAGCTCGCGCAACGGCCCCAAGGAAATCTGGGTAATGGACTACGACGGCGCCAATCAGCATCCGCTCACTTCTCTTCGCTCCATCGCGTTGACTCCTCGCTGGTCGCCCGACGCCTCGCGCATTGCCTTCACTTGTTTTCAACCTATGAACCGCGTCACCAGCGCGCAAATCTGCATGTATTCCATGGACACCGGCAAGCCTGTTACCTTTCCCCATTTCCGCGGCACCAACTCATCTCCTTCGTGGTCGCCTGACGGCGGTCAAATTATTTTTTCCTCTTCCATGCAGGGCAATCCAGAACTTTACGTGACCGACGCCACCGGCGGCCGCCCCAAGCGCCTTACTATTTCGACCAGCGCCAATACTTCCGCCACCTGGAATCCCAAGACCGGACAAACCGTTGTCTTCGTCAGCGATCGCGGCGGCGTCCCCCAGCTCTATTCCATGAACGTCGATGGCACCAGCGTTTCCAAATTTGATCTTCCCGACATGGGCTATGTCATCGATCCTTCCTGGGCGCCTAATGGACAAATGATCGCCTTCAGTTGGCGTCGGCCTTCCGGCAATTACGACATCTATGTAATGGACGCAGCCACGCGCCGCCTCGTTGAAATCACCCGCGACGCCGGACGCAACGAGCGCCCCAGCTGGGCGCCCGACGGCCGCCACATCGTATTCGAATCCACCCGCGGCGGTTCGCGCCAGATCTGGACCATGCTCGCCGACGGTTCTCAGCCGCATCAACTAACCAATACCGGCCACAACGAATCACCCAATTGGTCTCCCAAATAATTATTCGCGCGCCTGCAACGCTCATCCGCGTGCGTGCGCACACGAAGTCGCACATAAGGCTGATTTATAGTTATGTTCGCAGAAATATTTTAGGCTCTCGTGGGTGTTGTGCTTTACGGCACGCTGTTGGGAAGCAACGGTATAACTGTTACGAGTTGTCGCTTTATCTTTGCCCGCAGGTGGTACGATTCTTGCTGCGCACTTGGGATTCTATGTCGAGGAGGAAATACGAATGCTTGAGGTTTCACGAAGGTTTTACAGCACTTGCTTGATCGCCGCTCTGTCGGCGGCTGTTTTCTACTCTGGTTGCGCGAAAAAACCGATTTCTTCGCCGCCTGTCGCTTCCACGCGCACCGAAGCGCCCGCAGCTCGTCCCACGGTAACGTTCCAGGCTAATCCCACTACCATCAACAAGGGCGAATCCACTACCCTCAGCTGGACCACCACCAACGCCACGCAAGTTGCCATCGCGCCGGAAGTCGGTCCCGTCGCCGCCGAAGGTTCCACCAAAGTTTCTCCCACTGATTCCGTGACCTACACCATTACTGCCACTGGTCCTGGCGGTTCCGCCGATTCCACCGTGCGCATTACACTCGGCACGCCAACAGTTGAGCCCACCGACGCGGATCGCTCCATGGACAAAATGTTCCTCGAGCAGGTACGCGACGCGTATTTCGATTTGGACAAGGCGGACATTCGCGCCGATGCGCGCGACGCTATCGGCAAGACCGCCGAATTCCTGCGCAACTATCCGCAGGTGAAAGTCACCATCGAGGGCCATTGCGACGAGCGCGGCTCCACTGAATACAACCTCGGCCTCGGCGATCGCCGTGCCAGCGCCGTGAAGCAGTATCTCGTCTCGCTGGGCATCTCCGCCGACCGCATCACCACCGTCAGCTACGGCAAAGAGAAGCCTTTTTGCATGGAAGCTAGCGAAGCCTGCTACCAGCAAAATCGCCGCGGCCACTTCGTCCGCGCCAATTAATTTACTCGTGCCTTATTTACGCACACGCGCCGTAATTGAATCGTCCAACGCACGTGTGCGTTCATATCGAGTGCAGTGTTCTTGCACAAAACCAGTCATCGCCCGGTTGGCTGGCTTTGTGCCGACAGCAACCACCTGTCATTCCGACCGAAGCGAGGATCTCTCCGAAGACTTCTTCATGCGCAAGCATCATCGCGCGCAACTGTCCAATTACCGTACCGTCGTAATTTGATTTAGAATTATTCCGTCGCAGTTTTTTGCCACGTCTCAGAACCCTTAGGAGGTTCACCATGCAAGTCCGTACCATCGCCATCTTCGGTGCCGCTGTCATTGCCGGAGCTATCGCCGGTAGCGCCGTCGGTCCGCGCCCTGCCCAGGCCGTCGCGCGCGAACTCATCGAAATGCAGCGCGACGTCTCCACGCTTCTCCAGGGCCAGAAAGACTTGTCTTCGCAGATGACCCAGGACCACACCGTCATGAAGACCCTGGTCGAGCAGTCCAGCGACAATGTCGGCAGGCTCAATTCCAATATGAGCTCGCTGCAGAAATCCGTTCAGGACGTGCAAGCCAATTCCGGTGCGCGCCTCGACACCATGTCCACTCAGGTGCAGGGTCTCTCCGACAATCTGGAAGAAATTAAATCGCGCCTGGGCAAACTCAATCAGCAGGTCGTCGATCTGCAGAACACCATGCAGAGCGTCGACGCCAAAATCTCCGGCGGAGCAGCGCCGCCCGCGACGAGCGCTCCCACCGGAAGCTCCTCCAATTTCACCCCATCTCCTAACCCGGCCAGCACTGGTTTCGTCGGCAGCGGTTCGGTCGCCAACGCCGCTCCGCTCAACGCTCCAGCGTCCGCAGGCGGCGGTTCCGCTCCTTCCGCCGATAATTTGTACTCCAATGGTCTCCGCGATATCACCAGCGGCAAGTACGATCTCGCCCGTTCCGAATTTCAGGACTATCTCCGCTACTACGGCAATACCGACCTCGCGTCGAACGCCCAGTTCTACCTCGGCGAAATTGCCTACGCCCAGAAAAATTACGATCTCGCCGTCAGCGAGTACGACAAAGTCCTAACCGGCTATCCGCGCAGCTTTAAAATCCCTCCTGCCCGCCTGAAGAAAGCCCTCGCCAACATCGAGCTCAACCAGAAAGCCACCGGCGTCCGCGAACTCCGCGAAGTCGTCAAGCGCTATCCCGGCACCGAAGAAGAGCGTCGCGCCCGCGCCAAGCTAAAAGAAATGGGCGCTTCGTTGACCGCCACTCAGTAATCTCGCAGCCTATCTCCCAGCCCATAGGCCCCAGCCTTCCCTGTTTTCGCCCAGCCCTCTTCCATCTTCCGACGTGACCCTTGCATGACGTTACCCCTGCCCACCATCGCTGAAAAACTGTCATCCCTACCGAAGCCGGCCGATTTTTTACCACTCGTTCGCTCCGGCTTGTTCCCAAGCGGGATTGCCCGCCTAGGGAGCGAACGAGTCGGCCCGCGCAGCTTGCCCGCCGTGGCGGGTGGAGGGACCTCTCCTGATTTGTTTTTCCTAGCCTCTCTGTCTTTCCTCTGTATTTCTTTTCCTCAACGTCCTTCCCGATGGCTTCTCTGCGCCACTGCCGTCTTCGCGTTGGGGGATTTCGCCAGACTCGGCAACCAGTCAAGTGGGTATGTGGATTTTTTGTCGTCCCTGCGTCCCACCACATTTCCCTTTTCCCTAACCCCATGCTATCTTCCTCGCCAGAAGAGGAATTCATCCGATGTCAGTCAATAAAGTTATTCTCGTCGGCCGCCTCGGCCGTGATCCCGAAACCCGCTACACCAGCGGCGGCCAGGCCGTTGCCAATTTTTCCATCGCCACCGACGAAACTTACAAAGACCGCAACGGCGAACGCCAGAAGCGCACCGAGTGGCACAAGATTGTTGTTTGGGGTAAGCAGGCGGAAATCGCGCAGCAATATCTGAAAAAGGGCTCGCTACTTTTTCTGGAAGGTCGTATTCAATCGCGCGAATGGCAGGACAAGGAAGGCCAGAAGCGCACCAGTTTTGAAATTGTGGCCACCAACTTCCGCATGCTTGGTGGACGGAGCGACGGTGCAGCAGCCGGTGTTGGCGCCGGTGCCGGTGCGAGTGGTGCAGGCCCCTCTCGCCAGGCCGACGACTTCAATGGCCACCCCGCTGGTTCCGCCGACGAAGTTTTCGGCGGCGGCAGCCCCGCAGGCCCCGACATCTCCGACGAAGACATCCCCTTTTAACCGCGGATCGTTGTTTCGGGTCATAATCCCGACACCGCAATGACACCAAAGGCTGTCGGCACGATTTAATCTCTCTAGCGTTCCGCACACGTCCACGAGACACATATTTTAGTAAAATTCACAAATCTGTCATCCCCACCGAAGCGGGCCGACGTTTTACCACTCGTTCGCTCGTGCTTGCCCGCCTGGGCGGGTGGAGCCTGCCCGCCCAGGCGGGGGACATCTCTTCGTTTCTTTCCCGGTTTTTTCCCTCTTTCATCTGAATCTTCTCGGTGTCAAGCTCTGCCACTCATGGTCTATCACGTGTACATTATGGCCAGTGCCTCCGGGGTGCTGTACCTTGGAATTACGAACCACCTATAGCGGCGAGTTGCTGAACATAAATCCAGGTTGAAACCTGGTTTTTCGCAGACCTACAACACCACAAGATTGGTGTACTGCGAGAACTTTGCCAACATTAAAGATGCCATCGCGAGGGAGAAACAATTGAAGCGTTGGCGCAGGTCAAAGAAGATTGCCTTAATCGAAAAACAAAACCTTCCTTGGCGCGATCTTAGCGAACTGTTCCCCAAACACACTAGCAATAGTTGGTGATTCACCAAGTTTCATCAACCAATCCACCAACGCAACAAACCCGTCATCCCGACCGAAGCGGGGCGACTTTTTCCTGCTCGTTCGCTCCTGCGAACGAGTCGGCCCGCATAGTGGAGGGACCTCTCTTAGGTTTTGTTTCATAGGTTTTGTTTCATAGGTTTTGTTTCTTAGGTTTTGTTTCTTAGGTTTTGTTTCTTAGGTTTT
>JRHI01000874.1_pt1 | contig 29705 bp, 28 predicted proteins | sample 215371 | NCBI WGS metagenome assembly JRHI01 (sample SAMN02929681, study PRJNA255918) | sediment metagenome | biome: cave system; feature: Ice Cave; material: Sediment; isolation source: sediment from deep within a dark volcanic ice cave with no known source of... ...
GCAGTTGCCGGCTCCGAACGGGCTTACGATTGTACGTAATCAGGAATCGTATTGGGTACGGTAAGCCAAACCTATCAGGCGCCCGGCATCGATTCTCAGATGAGCAGAGACCGGCAGAGCGGGCCGCTGAGGCTGGTCACCTCCGACAGCCAGGGCGACCTTGCAACCGACGGCGGGGCGACATTCACGGAAATCGCCAAGCTGAGAGCCGGCACGGCCGTCGCCATGGCGATGCAGGCCCCGACTTTGGGACCTGGCGAAAACTTCGGATTGCGTTTGGGATATGGCAACTTCGACACCCATGCCAACGCCGTTGGCCTCACGGCAATGGGCAACGTTTGCCGCCAATGTTACCTTGGCATTGACCGTATTTCCATCGATGTCGGCGCGGGCGTGGGCACGTCGTCCTTCAACACTTACAATTCAGGTTCGGTCTTGGGCGCCCGCGTCGGTGGCCAGTTGACGTGGAAGTAGCAGTGGTGGAATTTGTGTTCCGCCAGAACTGCAACAGCAGCACTGCGAGAGCTGATGCCTGATTCAATGTCCGCCGCAAAGCGCATCACTCGGCTCCTGCTCGGCGCGATGCTGGCCTGCGCCGTTTGTATCGAGAGTGTCTGCGCGCAAACGGCGCAGCCGGTCGCGCCGACGCGTGCGCCGATGCCGGACAACGCGAAGCTCACGCTGCTCATTCAGATGCACATCGCTGCATTGAGCCAAGCCAATCTCACCGGCAACTACAGCGTGCTCCATGGCCTGGGCTCGCCGGCTTTTCAGGCTGTGAACTCAACCGCCCACCTGGCTGCCAATTTCGCCATCTTCCGCTCGCAAGGGATCGACATCAGCCCCGCAATCCTGTTGCCGCCTATGCTCACTGGCCCGCCGAAGCTGGAAGGCGCCGATCTGCTCCGCGTGTCTGGTCAGTACGATACCAAGCCGCAGCGGGTCGTGTTCGAGATGGCATTCCAGGCCGTCAATAATGCGTGGCGGCTCGCCGGCATTTCGGTCAGCACGGTTGCAGCCAACCAAGTCGCGCAGCACGCAGAGCAACCCGCTGCAGCAACTCAGCGTCCAAAGGCGGCGAGACCCGGTAGCCCTGCCAAACAGTAGAGGTTGGCGAGAAGGGCCCAGCGTATGGTCGTCATTCTCGGCCTGGCGGCGGTGCCGGGAGAGTGATCACACAAAGTCCATTCGGCGAAGACGGCATGGCGACCAACATCAAGCGGATCATCTACTTCCATCAGCGCCTCGATGCGGCGGCGGCGGCGATCCGCAATAAGCGCTCCGACATTGACATGTTCCGTCGCGACTTCAGCGGGCCGGACGCCGACAACTTGGCTGACATGAGTCGCGCGCACGGCTACCACGCGTGCGCCCGCACCGAGATGCGCGAACCCTGGTTTCCGGACGCCAGGCTTTTTGCCAAGGCGCCAAACTTGCTCGCTGTCTGCTCGCTAGGCGCCGGCTACGACGTGATTGACGTCGATGCCTGCACCAAAGCCGGTATCCTGGTCTGCAACCAATCCGGTGCCAACAAGGAGGCGGTCGCCGAACACGCCTTGGGCCTCATGCTCGCCATCTCCAAGAAGATCATGCAGACCGACCGCGCCATACGGAAGGAGAACAATATCGAGCGCTTCCGCTATATCGGGACAGAGCTGCTCGGCAAGACGATCGGCATCATCGGTCTCGGCAATATCGGCTCGCGTGTCGCCGAAATCTGCAGAAGCGCTTTCCGCATGACCGTGCTCGCCTACGACCCCTATCTATCCAAGGAGAAGATGGCGGCGCGCAGCGCCGAGAAGGTCGAGCTGACGGACATTTTGCAGCGCGCCGACTACGTCACCATGCACTGCCCGCGGACGGAGGAGACGTTCGGCATGATCGGGTACGACGAGTTCTCCCTGATGAAGCCGACAGCCTTCTTCATCAACACCTCGCGCGGCGGCACCTACAAGGAGAGCGACCTTGCCCGGGCGCTTGCGGAGCGGAAGATCGCCGGCGCCGGCATCGACGTCTTCCTCGAGGAACCGCCGCCGACTGACCACCCGCTGATGGCCTTCGACAACGTGATCCTGACGCCGCACAACGCCGGCAGCACCCGCGAAGCCCACGAAAATGTTGCGATCTACGCCTCGGACCAATGGATCGACATCTTCGATGGCAAGGTGCCGCCGCGGCTGATCAACAAGGCGGCGTGGCCGAAGTATTCCGAGCGCTTTCAGAAAATCCTCGGCTTCAAGCCGGAGCCGCTGCGGGAGGAGTGATCGAGGGCGATGATCAAGAGCCTGTCGCTGCTGACGCGCAGACGCGCGATGTCGAAGGAGGAGTTCCGCCGGATCTGGGTGGGAGAGCACGCGCCACTCGTTCACGCCGTGCCGCAGGTGCGCCGGTACGTCCTCTCCTTCGTTCTCGACGAGCCGACGCGGCCGGACGTTCCGACACAGGCGATGAACGTCGATGCTGTCGCCGAGCTCTGGTACGACGACGTGGCCGCGATGAAGACCGCAGCGGCATCGCCCGAGATGAAAGCGGTTCTTGCCAATGGCGCGCTCCATCTCGGCGCCATCAAAACATTCATCACCGAGGAGATCGCCATCATTCCGTGAGCGAGACGATGCCGCCCCTTACGGACGCATGGAGAACGCGCGCGGGCCAGGCGTGCGCAGCGGCTCGGCCAGGTTGGCGAACTCGCACAGCAGCTTGCGCGTGTCGCGCGGGTCGATGATCTCCTCCACCCAGAACGTCTCGGCCGTGCGGAACGGTGACCGCAGAGCATTGAGCCGCGCCTCGATCTCGGCGAGCTTGGCTTTGGGGTCGGGCGCGGCATCGACCTCGGCCCGATAGGCCGCCTCGATGCCGCCCTCGAGCGGCAGGGAGCCCCACCAGCCCGAGAGCCAGGCATAGCGGATCGCCAGCCGCCCCGCGGGCACGTGCGCGGCCCCGGCAACCCCGAACGAGTTGCGGACGATAACCGTGCACCAGGGCACGCTCGATTGGTTGATGGCGGCCATGGCCCGCACGCCGTGCCGGATGGTCGCCGATTTCTCCGCCTCCAGGCCGATCAGGAAGCCGGGACAGTCGCACAGATAGACCACGGGCAGATGAAACGTCTCCGCCATGTCGACGAAGCGCACCGTCTTGGCGCAGGCGTCCGCCGTCCAGGCGCCGCCGTAGTGATAGGGATCGCTGGCGAGGATGGCCACGGGCAGTCCATCGAGCCGCGCCAAGCCGGTGATGATCGGGCGGCCGAACATCTGCCCCATCTCGAAGAAGGAGCCCTTGTCGACCACCGCGTCGATGATCTGCCGCATCTTGTAGACCTTGCGGCGGTCGCGCGGGATCACCGAGAACAACATCTCCTCGCGCCGGTCGGCGGGATCGGTGCGCTCAGACCGCACCGGCACGCTGTGGATCGAGGAGGGCAGGTACGACAGGAAGCGGCGCGTGCATTGGAACGCTTCCTCCTCGGTCTCGACCGCATGGTCGACAGCGCCGGCCCGGCACTGCACCTCCCAGCCGCCCAGCTCCTGCTTGCTGAGCGATTGGCCGACGCGCGCCACCACCGGCGGCCCCGCCACGAACAAGGCCGATGTCGACTTGGTCATGATCGAATAATGGCTGGCGGCCAGCCGCGCCGCCCCCAGGCCCGCCACCGAGCCCAGGCCCAGCGCGACGACAGGAACGATCCCAAGGTTGTCGGCAAGATACTGATAGGCGTGCTGGGAGATGCCGAGCTGGCCCGGCAGATTGGCGCGCCCGCTCGTCTCGATGGTCTTGACCGAGCCGCCGCCGCCCGAGCCCTCGATGATGCGGATGATCGGCAAGCGCAGCTCCTGCGCCATGCTCTCGGCGAGGATCGGCTTCATGTGGATGGTGGCGTCAGCCGACCCGCCGCGCACCGTGAAGTCGTCACCCAGCACGATCACCGGCCGGCCGTCGATGCTGGCGCGCCCCATGACGCAATTGGAAGGCGTGAGCTTGCTCAGTTTGCCGGCCGCATCGTACTCGGCCTTGCCGGCGATAGCGCCAACCTCGTGGAAGCTGCCCTGGTCCACCAGCTGGTCAATGCGCTCGCGCACCGTGAGCCTGCCGCCTTCGTGCTGGCGCCGCACCTTGTCCGGCCCGCCCATCTCGCGCGCCATTTGCTCGCGCGCTCTGAGCTCGTCGAGTTCCGGTCTCCAAGTCATGCGTCCGCCCTTGGTGGAGTTGCCGGCTGCTGCCGCTGCTCATTCGGCAGCCGTTGCCGGGCGCAAGGCCGCCTCGACGGCTGGCGATAGATAGGCGCCTTGCCGCAGCAGCTCACGCTGAATGGCGCTGGGCGCGACATCGCGCGGCGACTTGCCGGCGCTTGCCGCCAGCGCCGCCGCGATGCCGGCCGCCTGTCCGGTGAGCCAACATTGCGGAATCTCGCGCATGAAGGTGTGCGAGCTCGCGTCGCAGGCAACGTGCCGGCCGGCACCCAGGATATTGTCGAGCTGCGCCGGCACCAGCGCGCCGTAGGGCACCGAGATGTTTGGAAACTTCGGCGACAGCGACGTCGATACGCCGATCTCGTCGTCCCACACCTGCCCCGTGTCCCACTGCTGGCGTGTGACTTTGCGCAGGCCGTTCAGCCGCCGGCTGTGGCGCACGCCGATCTGCGGCGCTCCCAACATGAGGAAGGCGTCGGCGAAGCCCGGCGCCGCGGCCCGATAGGCCTCGAGATGGCCAGTCGCGAGCTGCCGTGAGCGCAGCTCGACCGTGGTGAGGTCTTCCACGTCGACGGCGCTGTAGCCGGAGAGCCGCGGCCCCATGAACAGGGCCACGTCGTTGCGCCAGGAGACGAATGGCTTCTCGAAGAACTTGAGCTTCTGGCGGCCGAGCGCCATGAACTGGGAGAAACCATCGGGCTCCTGCTTGCGGAAGGCGAGCCACCGCTCCATGTCGATCCCACCCAGCAGGAACGCCGTATTGATGCAGTGGTGGATGTCGCCTTCGTCGATGTCCGACTCGAAGGAGGCCTGCGTGCGCGCGATCAGATCGGCATCGCCGGTGGAGTCGATCACGACCTTGGCGAAGACGGCGTGGCGGCCCTCCTTGCTCTCGAGAATCGCGCCCTTGAAGGCGTTGCCTTCCAGGATGGGCGCGGCGGCCCAGGCGTGCAGCAGCAGGCGTACCTTGGCCTCCCCCACCATCTGCATCGAAAGCGTCTTGAGCGCTTCCGGATCGATGGTCGGCGACCAGGTGACAATGCCGTGATACGCGGCCGTTCGCTGCGCCCAATAGGCCGCCGTTGCCGCCTCCTTGGAGCCCCAGTCGATGCGTTGTGGCCCCTGGATCGCGTCCTTGGGCAGCCGCTCCATCAGCTCGTTGGCGATGCCGCGGATGATGTGCCGGCCCGACCAGTCGCTCATCCGGTCGATCCAGATGACCAGGCCGCCCGTCGAAAGACCCCCCAAGTGGTTGTAGCGCTCGACGAGCAAAACGTCGGCGCCGAGACGGCCGGCAGCGATGGCCGCAGCCGTTCCGGCCGGACCGCCACCGACGACCAGCACGTCGGTCTCGGCGAAGACGGGAATCTCGCGGGCCGGCTCGAGGTAGGTTCTCGCGGGCCGCGGGCGCTTCTGGCGCCTCGTCTCGCCGCCGAAGAACTCGATCCCCTGCTCGGCGCCGATGGTGTTGCTCAGGTTGCCCGCGCCGGGGCCGTCCTTGAAGATCTCAGACTTGAAGAAAAGGCGTCCGGCGTCCTCGGCGCGTTTGTCGTCCGTCATGCGCGTTTTCCCATGCCCTTGCCGTTGCGGCGGGCCCGGCCCGCAGCGATGGTCCACGCAAGCATACGGCACTTCGGGTGGTGATCGCTACCCGACATGCCTTGACCAAACGATCGAAGCGGCACACCCTTTACGCATGACCAAGCAGCAACCAGCGCGCGCGGAGACGACGGAAGCCTTCCTGGCCCAGGCCGGACCCGAGCTGGCGTCCCTGTGCACGGCCTGCGGTGCCTGCTTCGAAGCGTGCCCCATGGTCGATCACATCGGCCTGCGCGCGGCCGACCCCAAGGCGGTGACGGACGGCTTGCGCCGGCTTGCGACCGGCGAGATGGCGCCTGCGGACACCGTCGCGTGGGTCAAGGCTTGCACTCGCAGCGGCTTGTGCGTCGCGGCATGCCCGGAGAAGGATGCGGGGCTCAACGCCATGCTGCTGGTGCGCATCGCCAAGCAGCGCGCCCTCAACGAGACGCATCAAATACCGGCCAAGCAGGACCCCACCCTGTTTCCGCGCGTCAAGATCTTCGCGCGGCTGCAGCTGAGCGATGAGGAGCTGGCGAAATGGATGTAGGTGGCGACCGCATCACGTTCTGGTTCGGCTGCAACATGCTGCGCCACGCCGAGATGATCCGCCTGTCGATCATGCTGCTCGAGCGCGTCGGCTACGACGTCAGCGCGGCCGGCGGGCCCGCCTACTGCTGCGGCACCGCCTACGACCATCAGCCGCACGGGGCGAGCAACATGGCCGCACGCACGATCGGCCGCTTCAACGAGGCCGCCGAGAAAGAGGGACGCGGCAAAGTCGTGACGTGGTGCCCGTCCTGCCACATGCACATGTCCGATATCATGTCGCCCGGCAACGCGGCAGCGTTCGAGGTCGCGCACATCACCGAGCTTCTCGCCGAACGCGCCGAACGCCTCGCCCCGCTGCTGCAGGTGGCGGTGAACCGTCGGGTGTTGCTGCATCGGCACCTGGGGTTTGCCACGCACGTCGCCGTCAACGACCGTGTCGCGGGGCTGCTTTCGCGCATTCCAGGCCTGCAGCTGGTGCAGGGCCCGGCGCATCCCGGGCACATGTGCAGCGCGCTTTCCACCGTGCCCGGCGCGCTCGCCAAGGCTGCGCGCGAGACCTGGGCGGCGGCGAGCGCCGACAACTGCGACACGGTTTGCACGATTTTCCATTCCTGCCACCGGGAGTTGGCGGCTCTAGAAGGCAGAGAGAACGTCCACGTCAGGAACTGGGTCCACCTCGTCGCTGAGGCCATGGGACTGGAGGCCAGCGACGCCTATCTCGGCTGGCGCACGGGTAGCGCTCCGGACATCGCCGCTATCGAAAGGGCCGACGAGTCCCGGTATCATAGTCTCGTAGAGCCCGAGCTTCGCAAGCCACCCCCGTTGTAAAGGTCCCCTCACGTCCTTGGCCGCCGGTGCCGCGCGCTTCAGGCTGATCGGCTCCGCCGTCGGCCGCGCGCCTGGTGCCGCGAACGAGCGCAAGGTTTGCCAGGAAAGACGATGCAGAAGTCAGTGCCTCCCGAACCCTCAGGCCGTCTTGCCGCGGCTCCGGAAGCCACCTTCTCGATCGTTCTGGCGCTCAGCTTCGCGCATCTGCTCAACGACATGATGCAGTCGCTGCTGCCGGCCATCTATCCCATCATCAAGGACGCCTACGGCCTCGACTTCGGGCAGATCGGCTTGATCACGCTGGCGTTCCAGCTCACCGCGTCGCTACTCCAGCCGGTGGTCGGCATGTACACCGACCGCCGCCCGCAGCCCTATTCGCTCGTTGCCGGCATGGGCTGCACGTTGGTCGGCCTGATCGTGCTGGCGCACGCCGGCAGCTTTGCCGTGTTGCTGCTCGGGGCCGCGCTCATCGGCACCGGCTCGTCGATCTTTCACCCCGAGTCGACGCGCATGGCCCGCATGGCCTCGGGCGGCCGCCACGGCTTTGCTCAGTCCCTGTTCCAGGTCGGCGGGCAGGCCGGCCAGTCGCTCGGCCCCCTGCTCGCGGCTTTCATCGTCGTGCCGCGCGGACAGTCGAGCATCTCCTGGTTCTCGCTGGTGGCGCTGGTCGCAATGGTGCTGCTGCTGCAGGTCGGGCAGTGGTACAAGCGGCAGTCGCCGGCCCCCGTGAAGCCGCGCATGGCCGGCAGCGCGGCGAGCACGCAATCGCCGGCGACGAACGTCACCTTCGCGCTCGTCATCCTCGTGCTGCTGATGTTCTCGAAGAACGCCTACACGGCGAGTCTCAGCTCCTATTACACTTTCTACCTGATCGGGAAATTCTCGGTCTCGGTGCAGGTCTCCCAGATGCTGCTGTTCCTGTTCCTGGTCGCACAGGCGCTGGGAACCCTGATCGGCGGGCATCTTGGCGACCGCTTCGGCCGCCGCGAGATCATCTGGTTCTCGATTCTGGGAGCCGTGCCCTTCACACTCGCCTTGCCGTTTGCCGACCTGTTCTGGACGGCGGTGCTCACCATCATCATCGGCATGATCATGGCGAGCGCCTTCCCGGCCATCCTGGTCTATGCGCTGGAGCTGCTGCCGGGCAAAGTCGGCATGATCGCCGGGCTGTTCTACGGCGTCTCGTTCGGCCTCGGTGCACTGAGCGCAGCGCTGATGGGCGAGCTCGCCGACATCACGAGCATGACCACCGTCTACAGGCTGTGCGCCTTCCTGCCGCTGCTCGGGCTCCTCACCTGGTTCCTGCCGAAGATCGAGCGGCCGCGAATTCGTTGAACGCAGCGGGCGTCCACCGGCAACGATGGGTAGGTTTGCCGCAATGCCGAGCCTTTCACGATCACGGGTCGGGCTTCTCATCGTCGGCCTCGGCATCATCGCCGCGCCCCTCGACACCGCCGTCAACATCGCCTTCCCGAGCATCACACAGGCCTTCGATTTGCAGGTGCAGGACATCCGCTGGGTCGTGATCGCCTACGTCCTGACCTACGCCAGCCTGATGCTCGTGTTCGGCAGACTCGGCGACTTGCTGGGTTACCGCCGCATCTTCCAGCTCGGGCTGCTGGTGAGCGCGGCCGGTTTCATGGCCTGCTCGTTGGCCCCGACCTACCGCCTCCTGCTGCTCGGCCGCATGCTGCAGGGGGTCGGCATCGCCCTGACCTTGAGCTGCGCCCCGGCGCTGGCGATCTCGCTCTACGAAGAGCGCGACCGCACCTGGGTGCTCGGCATCTATGCGGCGGTATCGGCGGCTGGTGCGGCGCTCGGCCCTGTCATCGGCGGCGCCCTGGTCGAGCGCGCCTCCTGGCCCGCCGTGTTCTGGTCCCGCACGCCGCTCGTGCTTGCGGCGCTGGCGCTGTCGTGGCTCATCCCGGCAACGGCCAGGCTGGGATCGGTGCGAGGCTTCGACGCCATCGGCGCCGCCCTGCTCGTCACGTGGCTCAGCGCGCTGCTGCTCGTGTTCGCTGTTGGCTCCGAGCTGTTCGGCCTCGCCCTACCTCTCGGGCTGGCGCTGCTGGCGCTGCTCGCCTTCGCGGCATTCCTGATGCGCGAGGCGCGCCACCCGCAACCCCTGATCCGGCTGTCGCTCTTCCGCGACGCCAACTTCACCGTCATGAACGCCGCCAGCATCGCCGTGAACCTCGTCGCTTTCGGCGTGCTGCTTCTGGTGCCCTACTATCTGGCGCGCATCGCGGGCATGGACGCCGCCGCCGGCGGCATCATGCTGGCCTGCGGCGCCGGCGGTATGGTGATTGGCTCCTGGCTTGCCGGCAGGCTGGCGCGACGCGTCAAGATTGGCCGGTTGGCGCTCGCTGGCGTAGTGGCCAACATCGCCGGGCTCTGGACCATATCGACATGGACGCCCGCGACTACGCTCACTGTCATTGGCCTGTCGCTGCTGCTGCAAGGCGTCGGCCTCGGCCTGTTCCAGGTCGCCTATGCCGATCTCGTGACCGCGACATTGCCGCCCGAGGATCGCGGCGTTGCCGGCAGTCTCACCATCCTCACCCGCACGATCGGCGTCGTCGGCGGGGCAACCGGCCTCTCCGCGGCCTTTCACATCTTCGAGACGACAGCCCTGTCAGCCGGTGTGCCCGCCGCCGATGCCTTCCTAACCGGCTTCCAGGCGACCTTCTTCTACGCAGCAGCGGCGCTGGCGCTCTGCCTCGCGATGAGCATGGTGCGGCCGTGGGTCTGGTTCGAGCGGACTTGAGAGCCGCCTTCGCCAGTACCCCCGGCGGGTGCGCTGCCTCAGTGCGGGTTCTTGAAGACCGTTGTGGTCCAGCCGCTGGCTTGCGCGGCCGGAGCGGGAGTGTGCGTCGGAGCACTGATCGCATCGGCAATCACGAGGCCGGCGAACATCGCGGAAACGGCGCAGATAACGAGCGAGAGTATGACGGCACGCATGGGACTTTCCTCCGCCTGCACGGAACCGTTGGTTAACTCCGACAATCACCATAGGCAGGTGGCGGCAGCCGCGCTGTTTCACGTGAAACATTCCCATGATGGCGGCCTCGATGGACAAGCTGGGCGATCCACTGCACCATGAATGGCATCGCGGCGTCCTCCACATCACGAGAGAGCGTGCACTCATGAACAAACCCAGGGTTGGCGTGATCGGGCTGGGTTCGATGGGTAGCGGGGTCGCGAAATCGCTGCTGCGTGCAGGCTTTCCGGTGCGCGTGTGTGACGTGCGGCCCGAGGTCGTGCAGTCGCTGGTCGATGCTGGCGCGGTCGCCTGCGCCAGCCCCGCCGAGCTGGGCGCGGCTTGCGACGTCGTCATCGTGCTGGTGGTTAACGCTGAGCAAACTGAGACGGTGCTGTTCGGCGAGCAGGGTGCGGCCCAGGCCATGCGCAAGGGCAGCGTGCTCCTCATGAGCGTCACGGTGCCACCCGACTACGCCGAGCAACTGGGCCCGCGGCTTGCCGAGCGCGACATCCTGATGATCGACGGGCCGGTGTCGGGCGGCGAGGCCAAGGCAGCCACCGGAGAGATGACCATGATGGCCGCCGGCCCTGCCGAGGCCTTTGCCACATGCGAGCCGGTTCTCGGCGCCATCGCGCAGAAGGTCTACCGCCTGGGCGAAGCGCACGGTACGGGCTCGAAGGTGAAGATGATCAACCAGCTGCTGGCCGGCGTGCACATCGCCGCAGCGGCCGAGGCGATGGCGCTCGGCATCAAGGCGGGCGCCGATCCGAAGGTGCTCTACGATGTGATCACCAACAGCGCCGGCAACTCCTGGATGTTCCAGAACCGGGCGCCGCACATCCTGGCCGGCGATTACCTGCCGCGCTCTGCCGTCAACATCTTCGTCAAGGACTTAGGGATAGTTCTCGAGGCCGGAAGAAAATCGACGTTCCCGCTGCCCCTCACCGCGGCCGCGCACCAGATGTTCCTGATGGCGGCGGCGGCCGGCCATGGCCGCGAGGACGATGCAGCCGTGATCAAGATCTTCCCCGGCATCGATCTGCCGCACTCGTGAGCAGGGGTGCCGACATGCTGCTCGGCTGCATCGCGGATGACTTCACCGGCGCGACCGACCTCGCCAACATGCTGGTGCGCGGCGGCATGCGCACGATCCAGACCATCGGCGTGCCGGCGGCGCCTCTTGATCATGAGGTGGACGCCGTGGTGGTGGCGCTCAAGTCGCGCACCATTCCGGTGCGCGAGGCGGTTGCGCAGTCGCTGACCGCGCTCGCCTGGTTGAAGCGGGCCGGCTGCGGGCAGTTCTATTTCAAGTACTGCTCGACCTTCGATTCGACGCCGAAGGGGAACATCGGTCCTGTCACCGACGCGCTGATGGACGCGCTGGGAACCAACTTCACCATCGCCTGCCCGGCTTTTCCCGAGGCCGGCCGCACCATCTGCCGCGGCTACCTGTTCGTCGGCGACGTGCTGCTCTCCGAGTCGGGCATGAAGGACCATCCGCTCACGCCCATGACCGACGCCAACCTCGTGCGCGTGCTGCAGGCACAGACACAGCGCAAGGTGGGGCTCATCCGTTACGACACGCTGGCGCAGGGTGCGGGGGCGCTGCGCGAGCGGATCACCGCGCTCCGGCAAGACGGCATCGGCATCGCCATCGCTGATGCGCTCTCAGAGGCCGATCTCGTTTGCATCGCCGAGGGTTGTGCCGAGCTGCTGCTGGTGACAGCAGGCTCCGGAGTGGGGCTGGGCATTGCCCTTCATCATCGCCGCGCCGGCCGGCTCGGGCATGCCGCCACGGCGGCGGCCTTGCCGCGCGTAACCGGTCACGCTGCCGTCCTCTCGGGCAGCTGCTCGGTCGCCACCAACGGGCAAGTCGCGCATTGGATGCAGTCGCGCGCTGCCTTCCGTATCGATCCGCTCCGCCTCGCCGCGGGTCAGCCGGTCGCGCAGGAGGCGCTCGCCTGGGCGCAAACGCAGCTGGCCTCGGGGCCGGTGCTGATATACGCAACCAACACACCCGAGGGGGTGAAAGCGGTGCAGCGCGAGCTCGGCGTCGAGCGTGCCGGCCACCTGGTCGAGCATGCTCTGGCCGAGGTCGCCGAGGGGCTGGTGAAAGCGGGCGTGCGCAAGCTGGTGGTGGCGGGCGGCGAAACCGCCGGCGCGGTCGTCGGCGCGCTCGGCATCCGAGCCCTCCGCATCGGCCCGCAGATCGACCCTGGCGTGCCATGGACCGAGAGTCTCGATGCCGAACCAATCGCGCTGGCGCTCAAGTCCGGCAATTTCGGCTCGGTCGACTTCTTCGCCAAGGCGCTGGCGCAATTGGAGTGAGTGCATGCCGGAAAGCACCCTGCGCGAGCAGATCTGCGAGCTTGGGCGGTCGATCTTCGAGCGCGGCCTCACCCACGGCTCGACCGGCAACATCTCCGCCCGCTGCGATGACGGATGGCTGCTGACGCCGACCGGCTCCAACCTCGGCCGGCTGGACCCGGGACGGCTGTCGAAGCTCGACTGGAACGGCAAGCTCATCTCGGGCGATGCGCCATCCAAGGAGAGCTTCCTGCATCTGGCGATGTACCAGGAGCGCGAAAGAAATCAGGCAGTCATCCACCTGCATGCGACGCACTCGGTGGCCGTCTCCGCGCTGCAGGGCCTCGATCCCGACGACCTGCTGCCGCCGCTCACGGCCTATTACGTCATGCGCATCGGCACGCTGCCGCTGGTGCCCTATTACGCGCCCGGCGACATGGCGCTTGCCGACGCAGTGCGGGGCTACGCCGGCCGGCATCATGCGCTGCTGCTCGCCAACCACGGGCCAGTGGTGGCGGGCGCGAGCCTAGCCGCCGCCGCCGACGCGGTGGAGGAGCTGGAAGCTACCGCCAAGCTCTACCTGCTGCTGCAAGGCCAGCGCATCCGCCCGCTGACGCCCAACCAGGTCGCCGACATCAAGCGGCGCTATCCCGCGGATTAGGCGGCGATCGGACCAAAAATGGAGCGGCCTTCGCCCAGCCCCCCAACCCCGTGCTGAGCCTGTCGAAGCACGTTTGGAGCTCGCGGCCGCCCTTCGACAAGCTCAGGGCGGGGTCGTCGGGGCTTCCTCGTCTGCTTAACTACACCTTGTGCAACGCCGGCAGCAGCTCGTCGGAGATGAGCCGCATGCTGGCGAGCGACGTGGAGAGCGGCATGCCCGCCCAGTGCGTGCGGATGACGAGGTGGTTGACGCCGAACTCCTTCCAGTAGGGCTCGAGCTCCCGATGGCATTGCTCCGGTGAGCCCAGGATGAACCGGCCCTTGATCAGCTCGTCGAGCGAGCGGTTGAAGTCGGTGTCGTCGGGCATCACCTTGTCCTGGCCCCACTTTGCGTAGTCGCGGTATTTCGCCAGCAGGTAGGGTCCCGCCATCTCGAGCGCGGTCGCCCGATCCCTGGCGCAGAACACCTCCTTGACCACCGGCAGCTCGCGCGGCGTGCCCTTGCCGGCGGCCTTCAGCTCCGCACGGTAGACCGCCATCTGCCGACGGATGGTGTCAATGGTGGCGTGCGGATTGATGAACCAGGCGTCCGCCATGCGCGCGGCGCGCTTTACGGCAGGATCGTTGTTGGCCGCCATCCAGATCGGCGGTCGCGGCTTCTGCACCGGGCGGATGTTCATATGCGCGTTGTGGAGTCGGATGCCGAAGCCCTCGTAGGAGACGTTTTCTTCCGCCCAGAGGCGCTGGACGAGCGTGAGGTACTCCTCGAACCGCTTGACCCGCTCGCCCTTGGGCACGCCGAAGGCATCGAACTCGACGTCGCGGTAGCCCAGGCCCACACCGAAGATGAAGTTGCCGCGAGCGATGACATCCAGCGTCGCCACCGTCTCCGCCGTGTAGACGGGGTTGTGCAAATTGAGCAGCAGGATGCCGAGCCCGATCGTCATCTCGCCGGCCTCCGCCGCCAGCCGCGCCAGGAATGGGACGGTCTGGAGCTGCTTGTTGTCGCCCTCGTTCAGATAGTGCTGCCCCGACAGGAGCGAGTTCCATCCGCGATCGCGCGCCATGCGCACCATTGCGAACTGATCATCCAGCGCGCTGACCATGTCGGTCGCGAGCGGCTGCTGGTTCGTAACGAAGAGGCCGACCTTCATGCGCTGGTTCTCCCAATTCTTGGCCGCGGCAGTTGGCGCCACCGGTCTCCCCTTCCCATCATGCTGAAGGCTTATCTTCGACATGTCGCGGGTGGGAGAAACAAAGCTTGGACGCAGCGTGCTTATTTCACTCCGCCCCTAACGCCTCGTCTTGGCGGTGCCAAGCTCAACCAAGCTCCGCTGCGACGTCAAGGGGAAGTGGGGATCCGGTCGTCCATCACTTGAGGGACAGGATGTAGGCGACCACGTCGTTGACCTCGGCCAGGGACAGGGGGATGCCGGGCATCGGCCGATGCGGCGTCATGATGAAGCTTTGCAGCCGCTGCGACGTTTGGTTGGGACGGCCGGCAATCGCCCCGAAGCTCGGCACAGCGGTCCCCTGAACCGTGCTGCCGGGCCGACCGGCGATGGCGTGACAGCCGCCGCAGGCGCGCTCCGCGATCTCCTGCCCACGGGCGATGGTGGCAGGCGTCTGGCCGCGGGCCGCTGGAGCCAGGGCGCACAACGCGGCGGCAACCTGCAACGCTTTGAGCGAAATGCGAAAGGTGATCACGGTGGCAGCCCTTCTTCGTGTCTTTTTTTCGAGGCCCGCCGACCCTCCGAGCATCGCCTGCGCGGTCGATGCCACGGAACGGATGCAGGCATCTATCTCGTGCGCTTCAGGCCGTCAATTCTCTCGGTTGGCCAGCCTTGCCAGCACCGGGCGCCGCGACGATGTGTCGAGATCGATCAGCGGCCTCGAGCACTTGTCGCGGCGTCGGCGAGCAGGCCGACGCGGGTGAGTGCGCGTGCGGCTGCGAGCAGCACGTGGTAGGGCATGCCGGCGCGTTCGGCGATGCCGAGCAGCGTGCGCGTGCCGTCGGCCTGATTGAGCACCCAGAGATACGCCATGGCCCGCATCGCACCGTCCTTGTCGCCGCCGGACGCCGAATAGAGTCCGCGACGGCCGAGCTGCGGCTCACCCTTGGGCGACAGATTGAGGGGCGTAAAATTCGTCTCGGCGATCTCGATGGCGCGCCAGATCGCTTGCAGCGACCCGGCCAAGTGCCGAGGCGCGATGAAGTCGAGGTTGTCCGCCGAGGTGTGATACTGCGGAAACGTGCCGAACCGGCTGCGTTGGAGCAAGCCGACCGGCAGGTCGAACCCCGGCGAGCAGAACTGGCGCTCGTCGTAGCCGTAGGGCTCGAAATCGATGACTGCGGGCGCCTCGAGGCCGTGCTTCAGCACGTGCGCCATGGCGCGATCGATGAAGCTGTTGCCCTTTCGGCTCTTCTTGTAGGTGGGCCCGCCGCCGTCACCCACGCCAGCGACCACGAGTCCGTGCTTGATCCTGCCGACGTGTGCCTCGTTCTGCGCGAGCCAGGCGATGGGCCCGACGGTGCCCGGCGAAAACACAAACCGGTAGCTGAGCCGCGTGCGCAAGCCTTTGAGGTGCTCGGCGAGGATCGTGAGCAACGCCAGCCCCGAGCAGTTATCGTTGGCCAGCGAGGGATGGCAGATGTGCGCGGTGAGCAGGAACTCGTCCTCGCTGGTGCCCTCGTGCAGATATTCGCCGTAGGTCAGCGCGCCGTCGGCGAGCGTGGAGTCGATCAGCACCTCGTAGTCGCCTTCGGACAGTGCCGACGCTTGCCTGTGCGTAAGGCAGAAGCCCCAAGTCTCCTTCCAGTAGCTGGTCCGGTAGGGGATGAGATCGGGCTGATCGGGAAGGGTATGGAGGTGCTTGCGCAGCTCCGATAGCGGCATCGTCCCGGCGACGGGCACGCTGTAGCTCTGCACGTGCAGGTTCGAGTCGGCGAAGTCGACCACCGTCTTGCCGTCGGGACCCTTGATGTGGGCTCGCCGGATGTTCCATTCCTTCGGCGCGGTCCAGTCGAAGAGCTGGGTGCCGGTCGGTACCTCGGGGGTGGTGAGCGCGATGTGGCGCCGCATCAGGGCGAGGCTCGCGCGCACACCATCGCCGGTGATGCTGCGGCAGATCGGGAAGAGCCCGGCGGCGAGCGCATAGCTGCGCTCCCCGGCTTCGGCGAAGTCAGGCTCTCTCAGCTCCCGATCGACGGCGTCCTGCATTGCGCCCTGCGTAACCTGCTCGAGCATGCTCCAGCGCGCTATAGCACGGCCGAACGCGTGCTTGGGCGTCTCTGCGCCCCCAGAGTTAGCAGACCGATCGGTCAGCGCAGCAAATTTACTCTATTCGTCAGTTGCAAATGCTGCATTGCGCAAATCTTGCGATAGTCCATCGGACATCAAGAAGACTGAGCTGGTCGGCACGCTCGCGCGCAGTGCTGCCGACTGACGGTCGCGGGGCCACCGAACCGACCGAGCTGGCGCAATTGGGGGTAGACCGTGCACGACACTATAGCCACGATTGAGTCCAGCACGATGCGGCTGACTGAGCGCACGCGGGAGCCGCGCTGTCGCATCTGCCGCTCGCCGGTCAGGCGCACCTTCGTCGATCTCGGCATGTCGCCGCTGTGCGAGAGCTTCCTGACCGGGAGCCAGCTCGACCAAGTGGAGGCCTATTACCCGCTGCACGCCCTCGTCTGCGAGGAATGCTTCCTGGTGCAGCTGCAGGAATACGTGAGCCCCGACCACATTTTCAGCGAGTATGCGTATTTCTCCTCCTACTCGACGAGCTGGGTCGAGCACGCGCGCTCCTACTGCCACATGGTCAAGGACCGGCTGCGCCTGGGCCCGCACAGCCTCGCCGTCGAGCTGGCCAGCAACGACGGCTACCTGCTCCAGCACTTTCTCCCGCTGGGCGTGCCGGTGCTGGGCATCGAGCCGGCCGCCAACGTGGCGGAAGCCGCCCGCCGGCGCGATGTCCCGACGCTGGTGGAATTCTTCGGGACGACGCTGGCCGAGCAGCTCGTCGCCGAGGGCAAGCGCGCCGATCTCATCGTCGGCAACAACGTGCTGGCCCAGGCGCCGGACCTCAACGACTTCGTCGCCGGCATGAAGCTGCTGCTGGCGCCGGAAGGGGTGATCACGCTGGAGTTCCCGCATCTGGAGCGCCTGATTGCCGAGAACCAGTTCGACACCATCTACCATAAGCACTTCTCCTACTTCTCGCTGGTGACGACCGATCGGCTGGCCGAGAGCCACGGCCTCAAGACCATCGACGTGGAGAAGCTCGAGACGCACGGCGGGTCTCTGCGCGTCTACCTGGCGCACGCCGCCTCCACGCGCCGGCCGTCGCCGCGTGTGAGCGAGCTGCTCGAGCACGAGATCGAAAGCGGCTTCCTCGAGATCGAGACCTATGCCCGGTTTTCCGAGCAGGTGCGCCGCACCAAGCGCAACCTGCTGTCCTTCCTGATCGCGGCCAAGGAGCAGGGCAAGAGCATCTGCGGCTATGGCGCGCCGGGCAGGGGCAACACGCTCCTCAACTACTGCGGCATCGGCACCGACTTCCTCGATTTCACCGTCGACCGCAATCCCTACAAGCACGGCCGCTTCACACCCGGCATGCACATACCGATCAGGTCCGTCGAGGCCATCGACGCGGCCAAGCCCGACTATCTGCTCGTCCTTCCCTGGAACCTGAAGGATGAGATCACCCGCCAGATGCGCCACATCGGCGACTGGGGGGGCAAGTTCGTCATTCCCATCCCCGAGGTCCACGTCATCGAGCCGAGCCGGAGCGTGTCATGAAGGTCGTGCTGTTCTGTGGTGGTTTCGGTACACGCATCCGCGACTACGGGGAGAACATCCCCAAGCCGATGGTCCCGGTGGGCGAGCAGCCGATCCTTTGGCACGTGATGCAGTACTACAGCCAGTACGGGCACCGCGATTTCGTGCTCTGCCTCGGATACAAGGCCAACACGATCAAGGAATTCTTCCTCAACTGGCGGCAACAGACCTACTCGGACTGCGTGATCTCGGACGCGGGCCGCAAGGTGGAGTTCCTGGGCGACAGCCTGCCCGATTGGCGCGTGACACTGGTCGACACGGGGCTTTGGCGCAACATCGGCCAGCGCCTTTGCGCCGTGCGCGAGCACATCAAGGACGAGGAGATGTTCCTCGCCAACTACAGCGACGGTCTGTGCGATGCGCCGCTGCCGCAGATGATCGAGCTGCTGGAGAAGTCCGGCAAGACTGGCTGCTTCCTCACCGTGCGTCCGCCGCTCACCTTCCACCTCGTGGAGTTCGATGCCGACGGCAGGGTGCAACGCATGCGCGCGAGCGCCGATTCCGACATCTGGATCAACGCGGGCTTCTTCGTGTTCCGCAACAAGGTCTTCGACTACATCAACGAGGGCGAGGAACTCGTGGTCGAGCCGTTCGAGCGGATGATCGCGGACGGCGAGCTCATCGCCTACCGCCACGACGGTTTCTTCCGCGCCATGGACACGCTGCGCGACAAGCAGCTGCTCGAGGACATGGTCCAGCGTGGCCAAATGCCCTGGCAGCCGAAGCTGGCGGCCTTGGCCCCCGCAGAGGCGGCCGAATGAGAGGATTGCGGCTAGCCGAGCCGGGCCAGCATCTCTCAGTCCTGTGCCTGGGCGCGCATTCCGACGACATCGAGATCGGCGCCGGCGGTGCCATCCTGCAATGGAAGGCCGCGGGCGTCGATTTGGACGTGACGTGGTGCGTGCTCTCGGCCGCCGGCCCCCGTGAAGGAGAGGCGCGCGCCTCCGCGGCCGATTTCCTCGAGGGGGTCAATCGCGCGAGAATCGAGGTGCACAAATTCCGCGATGGCTTCTTTCCCACCGGTGGCGCGGAGATCAAGGCCTGGTTTGAAAGCCTCAAGCGCCGTGTCGAGCCTGACGTGATCCTGACCCACCACGGCGACGATGCGCATCAAGACCACCGCGAGACCAACCGGCTGACCTGGAACACCTTCCGCGATCACACCATCCTGGAATACGAGATCCCGAAATGGGATGGCGACCTGGGTCGGCCCAACGTCTATGTGCCGCTCGACGAGGCGGCCATGGCGCGCAAGGTCGAGCTGCTGATGCGCCATTTCGGCAGCCAGCGCTCCAAGCACTGGTTCGACGCAGAGACCTTCCGCGGGCTCGCCCGCCTGCGCGCCATGGAATGCCGCGCACCGGGCCGGTACGCCGAGGCCTTCCACGCCCGCAAGCTCACGATCTCCTGACACTCTATTGGCCCGCGTTCCGCTGATCGTCGGCAGGATGGTTGCAAGGTTGGACAGTGCGGAATCGAAGGAGGAACCGTCGATAACCCTAACCCGGTGATTTGATAGTCAGGCGGCGCGCGACCGACCAAAAAGCGTGGCCGATGCTCTCGCGCCTGGCGCTGGTCATCTCAAGAATCCGACGGAGTTGATTGTGATTTTCACGGAAACCAAGCTGAAAGGCGCCTTTGTCATCGATCTCGATCGCAAGCAGGATGCGCGCGGTTTTTTTGCTCGCGCGTTCTGCCAGGAGGAATTCAAAGCGCACGGGCTGAAGCCGCTCATCGCCCAGGGGAATGTCGCCCACAACATCCGAAAGGGCACGATCCGCGGCATGCACTTCCAGTTTCCCCCGGCGGCCGAGACCAAGCTCGTGCGCTGCACGCGCGGGGCCATCCTCGACATCATCGTCGACCTGCGTCCTGAAAGTTCCACCTATCTGCAGCATGTCTCTGTGGAGCTCAACGAGGACAATCAGCGCGCGCTCTTCGTTCCCGAGCGTTTCGCGCACGGCTACCAGACTCTGCACGACAATACCGATACCAGCTACAGCGTCGGCGAGTTCTACTCGCCTGCCGACGAATTCGGCATCCTTTATGACGATCCGCGCCTCGGGCTGCGGTGGCCGCTACCTGTCACGGTGGTTTCGGAGAAGGACCAGAAATTCGCGCGGCTCGACCAGAGCGAGTGCGAGATCAAGCGGCGCATGGGCGTGAAGTAAGTATGCCGCAGGCGCGGCAGCCGCGACAGATGCAGGAGGACCAACGTGTTGCTCGTCGACACCGCGCTCAGAGCACGGGAAGAGCAGAGAAATCCCATCCGCGTCGCAATCGTCGGCGCAGGCTTCATGAGCCAAGGGCTCACGAACCAGATTGCGCACAGCATGCCCGGCATGCGCATCGTGGCGGTGTCGAACCGTAAGCCCGAGAGAGCTTTGCAGGTTCTGCGCTACGCGGGCTTCGATGACGCACGCTTGGTCGGTACTCAATCGAGCCTCGATGCCGAACTCGATGCCGGGCGACCGGCGGCAACCGAGGATGCGCTGCAGTTGTGCCGCTCCGAACAGGTGGATGTCGTCGTCGATACGACCGGCTCCGTCGAATTTGGCGCCCACGTCGCTCTCGAGGCCTTCAGGCACGGCAAGGACGTCGTGTTGATGAATGCCGAGATCGACGCGACGATCGGACCGATCCTTCAGTTATACGCGCGCAAGGCCGGCGTCATTCTCTCTGCCTGCGAAGGCGACGAACCCGGCGTGCAGATGAACCTCGTTCGCTGGGTCAGGGGACTGGGACTGATCCCGCGTGTCATCGGCAACATCAAGGGATTGCAGGATCCCTACCGAAATCCGACCACCCAAAAGAGCTTCGCCGAGCGCTGGGGTCAAAACCCCGCGATGGTGACAAGCTTCGCGGACGGTTCCAAAATCAGCTTCGAGCAGACGATCGTGGCAAATGCCACGGGGTTCAAAGTGAAATCGAGGGGTATGTCTCGCGGCCTGGAATACCGCGGCGACATCATGAAGATCGGGGAACTCTATGACATCGACGAGGTCCGCGCGCTCGGCGGCATTGTCGACTACGTCGTCGGCACGCCGCTAACGAAGGTATACGTCCTGGCTGAGCATCCTGACCCCAAGCAGCGTCACTATTTGAACCTCTACAAGATGGGCGAGGGCCCGCTGTATTCGTTTTTTACGCCCTATCACCTCGTGCATTTCGAGGTTCCAAATGCCATCGCTCGCGTCGTTCTGTTCCGCGATTGCGTGGCGCCACCGCTGGCGGGGCCCGTTGTCGAAGTCTGCGCCGTCGCCAAGCGCGACCTTCGGAGCGGGGAGATCCTGGACAACTCAGGCATGTATATGACGTACGGCGAAGCGGTGAACGTCGACGAAATGAGCGCCGGCCGATATTTGCCCGAAGGGCTCGTGGAGGGTTGCAAGGTCAAGAGCAACATCGCCAAGGATGCGGTCATCACCTATCGCGACGTCGAGCTGCCGGCCGGCCGCCTTGCGGACAGGTTGCGCGCAGAGCAATACAGGCACTTCCGCGGAGAGATTTGGCTGGAAGAAGTCATCAGCGTGCCGGCCTGAGCATGCCGACACTGTCAACGTGGGTTCGCCCGCTTGCGCGCCATGCAACGGCGCGCACTTGGCGGCTCGCCCCGCCGCAGGGTCAATTGGCCCCTTCCATCCGTCTCAGTCGAAACTCGACCAGCACTGGATGATGATCGCTCGCCCGGTTGCTGGCGGCGCTGTGGGCAACCTCGCCGCCGACGATCTCGATCGCATCGTTGGCCAGGATATGATCGATGCGCATGGCCGAGCTCTTGTCCATATTGATGAGATCGGTCGGAATGGAGTAGCGCCGCCCCGCCGACGGAATGGCATCCTTCAAGCCGAGCTCGCCCAAGGCGCGGAACACATGCCGCCCGCTCTCGATGAACTGGTCCACCGCGGCCTCGGCATCGGGTGAGAAGCTGCGGAACGCCTCGATCATGGCGGAGCGGTCGATCGCGTCCTCCGGGCTGATGCAGTTCAGATCGCCGCACACGATGAGGGGACCCGTGACGCCGGAGACTAGGCGGACGAAATCGGATGCCTTGTTTTCCGGGTAACGGCTCGGATGCGGGTGATAGGAAGCAACGGTCAGCTCCCCGGTCGGCGCGGCGATGACCGAGGCCAGGCCGCCGCGGTTGTAGATTTGCATCTCATGCGACCTGGTGATGGGGAAACGGCTGAGGATGGCGTTGCCCCAGGCGTCATCGTAGAGCGCCGCTGCCTGATAAGGGAACGCGAACAGACCTGCATAATCCACGGTTCTGCCGAGGAACTGCCGACAGAACAGCGCCTCGTTGAGGACCAGGATATCGGGGCGCAGATCGGCCACCACGGTCTTCGCCGCCTCGGCTCGCTCGCGATCGATGTCGCGCTGCTCGCCGACGCTGCGCGCGATGGGCCGCAAGCCCTCCAGAATGTTGAACGAGACAAGGCGCAAACATTCGGTCATTGGAGCGCTGTGGTTTGGTCTTTCGTGCCGACACGCTGAGCAGGGGCCCTGGCGGAGGTTGTCAACAATGCTGTCCAGACTACCTTGAGGCCTGGACTATCCGAGACCCTTTTTCACGCCCTGCGTCCATTCCTTGGCTGCAGCGGCAAGAAAGGCGATGTCGGTCTGGGTGGTCACGAATTGCGCACCGCGGCGGACAGCCGCGACTTGGCGCCCCACGTCCCGGTTGCCGCCGATCCCGGAAAACTTGCCGTGCGCCTTGGCCGCCTCGATCACGCGGTCCTGGGCCGCCACGATGGCCGGATCGTCGAATTTGCCGGGCTTGCCCATATTGACGAGCAGGTCGTTGCTGCCGACGTGGAGCACGTCGACGCCGTCGACCGCCGCGATGGCCTCCACGTTGTTCAAGCCTTCCACCGTCTCGATCATGCACACGAGCAGGCAGGCGTCGTTGAGCTGCGGAACGCTCTCGGTGAGCGGCACGGCGCGGTAGTCGAAGTGGGGATAGCCGCCCACCACCGAGCGCTTGCCGATCGGCGCGAACTTGCACGTGTCGACCGCCTTCCTCGCCTGAGCCGCATTGGCGACGTCGGGATAGATGATGCCGGTGACGCCGTTGTCGAGCAGGAGCGACACGTCGGGATCATCGATGCCACGCACGCGCACCAGCGGGGCGACGCCGATGGCGAGCGCAGTGTGGGCGATTGCCGCGATGGTCTCGAGGTCGAAGATCGAGTGCTGCGTGTCGATGAAGACGAAGTCGTGGCCCGTCGCCTTGGCGATGCGCACGATGTCAGGAGAGCGGCCCAGCCGCACGGTCATGCCGAGCGCGACGCCGCCCGCCTGCATGATGTCCTTGAGGGGGTTGGTCAGCCTGGTGGTGTCTGGTTGCGCCACGTGCCGCGCCCTTTGCGATGGTTGCCGGATCTTGTTACCCGAAGCCGAACAGTCGGGCCGGATTGTCGACCAGGATGCGCTTGCGCACGGACGCGTCCGGCGCCCACTCGCCCAGTAAGTTGTAGAGCTGGATCGTGCCCACCTTGTCGTGGAAGGACAGATGCGGGAAGTCGCTGCCCCAGATCAGCTGGTCCGGCACCTTCGCCATCAGCGCCTCGGCGATGGGCTTCACGTCGGCGAAGGTCGGGTGCTGCGAGAAACGATAGATGCCGGTGAGCTTGACCCAGCAGCGCTTGGAGCCGTCGCCGGCCAGCCGCAGGAACTCCTGGAAGCCCGGCTGCTTGGGTCCGTCCTTGGCGGGATAGAGCCCCATGTGCGCCACCGAGAACTCCACCGGCAGCTCGCTCAGCGTCCCCATCAGCTCGCCGATCAGCCAGCCCGGCAGCAGGAAGTCGAGGTGCCAGCCGAGCTCGCGACAGATCGCGGCCGTGCGCACGATCTTGGGTCGCAAGTGTTCGGCGAACCCGGCCTCAGGCTTGCGCACCGGCGAGACGTTGATGCGCACGCCGCGCACGCCCTGCGCGTGCCACTTGCCCAGCACCGCATCATTCGGCTTCTTCTCGTCGAGATGGACGATGCCGCGGCGCAATTCCGGCACCACCTCGGCCATGGCGTCGAGCATGCAGGAGTTGTCGAAGCCGTAAGCGCTCGGTTGCACGAACACGAAGCGCTCGAAGCCCAGCCGCCGCGCCAGCTTCATGTAGGCTTCGAGCGGCTCATAGGGCGGCTTGTAGCGCAGGTCGAGGGCGTAATAGGGGTACTGCTCCTCGCGGCCGAACACGTGAAAGTGGGCATCGCAGGCATTCTTCGGCGCTGCGAATGCAGGCTCGTAGCCGGCGTCGGGATCATGCTTGGCTGCTGTCGACATGCCGGGCTCAGGCTTGCATGGCCGCAGCGCGATCCTCGGACGCTGGTGCCTCCTGGCTCAGAAGCGACAGATGCCGGCCCTTGGCGGCGAGCATGCGTGCCATCGCCCATGCCGTGGCCCGGATCGACGACCAGACCGGGATGCCCAGGCGCATCCGCAATGGCACGATGATGCCGAGCGTCGGCAGCTGCGAGCAGGCAATGAACAGCGCCCGGCTCTGCGGCGTGACGGTCGCCAGCGCCTTCTCCCACACCTGCGGTTCGGTGATGGCGCCCAGCGCATCGGTGGTCTCGCACAGGAAGCTCGACAGCGTCTCGACCTTAATCCCGCCGGCCTCTACGTAGCGGGTGAGCCCCTGGTTCACCGATGGCAGATAGGGCGTGACGACGGCGGTGCTGCGGACGCCGCTGTGCCGCACCGCCTCGACCATCGCGTCGGCCGTGCTGATCACCGGCGCGCCCGTTACCCGTTCCAGTTCCGCGACGATGCGTGCGTTGCCCTCCGGCCCGGCGAGGAAGCCGCCGGCAGTGCACCCGTGCACGACGATGTCGGGCCGCTCGGAGACGAAGGGAGCCACGGCCTCGATCGTGGCCTCGCCGTAGCCTGCCATGTCATCGGCCGTGAGCGTGCGCATCGGCCGCCGCACGCGAGCTACCAGGATCGTGTCCAGCTCCGGGCAAAGCGCCGCGATCTCGGGCTCCATGGTCGTGTTGTTGGCCGGAACGATCAGCAGGGCCTTCGTGGACATGGGCATGATGGCCTTCCCGGCAGGACGCGCGGGGCACGACCGCGCAATTGAGGATAGCGGCACGGTAGCCCTCGGACGTTTGCCCCGCAACTGCCGGCGGCCCACGCATGGACGGAAGGTCGCGGTCCTGAGCCGCGATTCCGCTCGCCATCGCCGTGTTCCCTGCCCGCAGCGACACGCAACGTTGTTCGCGCTATGTAACCCGTTTGGTCTTATCAAGGGTCTGCCGGGAGACGACCATGGCAAAGGGATCGAAGGTTTTCAGACCCGCCGACGTGCCAGAGAGCAACGCATCGAGCTATCCTGAGCCGTTCCGTGAGGGGCAGCGCAAGCGTTACAATCGGCGCCTTGGCGACCACGCGGGGCTCAAGAACTACGGCGTCAACCTCATTAGAGTCCTGCCCGGAGGTCAGTCGTCGGCCCGTCACGCGCACTCGAAGCAGGATGAGTTCGTCTACGTGATCGAGGGTGAGTTCGTGCTCGTGACGGATGCAGGCCGCGAGACCGTCGGACCTGGCACATGCATCGGCTTCCCGGCAAGCACCGGCGATGGGCACCATTTCCTGAACCTAACGGATAGGGATGCTGTCTTTCTCGTGATCGGTGACCGGACTGCCAGCGACGAGGTGACCTATCCCGATATCGACCTGGAGCTGAAGGCAGGGCCCGATGGCGTCAAAGGGTTCCGTCACAAGGATGGCACTCCCTATCCGCGCGTGACCCGGGACTGAGGCGTGTCCCACGTCTGGATAGTAACAGAGTGTCGACGACTGCCTCGCGGCAACACGCTGGGCGCGCATGCAGGAGGAAGAGATGGTGCGAACGACGCGGCGGCAGTTCGTGGCGGGGGCGTTGGCGCTGCCGGCGCTCGCCGGGACGGCGACGGCCCAGGTCACCAGCATCCGGCTCGGCAAGCAGTATGGCTTGCCCTTCCTGCCGCAGATGGTGATGGAGGCTCAGAAGCTCATCGAGAAGCACGCGGGCGCCCTCGGTCTGGCGGGCCTGCAGGTGAGCTGGCTGACGATGTCGGGACCGGGCGCGCTCAACGATGCGCTGTTGAGCGGCAGCATCGAGTTCGTCAATGTCGCGCCGCCGTCGCTCGCCACGTTGTGGGAGAAATCCGCCAACACGCCGCGCCCTGTGCGCGCGGTGTGCACCGTACAGTCGATGCCCTACGTGCTGGTCACGCGCAACCCGAACGTCAAGACGATCGCGGACTTCACCGACAAGGACAGAATAGCCGTGCCGACGGCCAAGATCTCCGGCCAGGCGATGATGCTGCAGATTGCGGCGGCCAAGCTGTGGGGTTTCGACCAGTTCGAGCGGCTCGACCCCTGGACCGTATCGATGGGCCACCCGGACGCGCTCGTTGCCATGTTGTCGGGCAAGTCCGAGATCACCGGCCATTTCTGCGTGGCGCCGTTCCACTACTACGAGCTGGCGGCCCCCGGCATGCGGGCAGTGCTCAAATCCTACGATGCGGTCGGCGGGCCGCACACCAACGGCGTGCAGGTCACCACGGAGACGTTCTACAAGGACAATCCGAAAATCTGCCAAGCCGTGCTCGCGAGCCACGAGGAGGCCAACGCGTTCATCAAGAAGAGCCCGGCCGATGCGGCCGAGATCTACCTGACGCTGTCCAAGGACAAGCGCAGCACGGCGGCCGAGATCGTCAAGATGATCACCGACCCCGACATCGACTATACGACGACGCCGGCGAACCTGATGACGCTGGTCGAGTTCATGCGCAAGACCGGCCGCCTCAAGACCGCTCCCGCGTCCTGGAAGGACATGTTCCTGCCCGAGGCGCACGCCCTCAAGGGCACCTGAAGTGGATCACGCGCGCCGCCTCAATCGTGCTTGCCGTGGCAGTGCTTGTACTTCTTGCCCGAGCCGCAAGGACACGGCGCATTGCGGGAAACCTTGCCCCACGTTGCCGGGTCCGTGGGGTTGAGAGCCCCCGCCGCCCGCCGCGTCTGCAGCGGCGAACGCCGCTCGGCGGAGCGCACGTCGGGACGGCCGGCGGCCGCCAAGGCGGCATCCGCCATGGCAAGCTCGTCCTCGCCGGTGAACGGATCGACGTGGTGCGCCTGCATCGGCGGCAGCTCGACGGGCTCCATCAACGGCTGCTCGTCCTCTTCCGGCATGCCCTGGATATGCATGAGTTGGCCGGTGACGGCCTCGCGCAGGTTGGCCAGCATGGCCTCGAACAGGTGGAAGCCTTCCGACTTGTACTCATTGAGCGGATCGCGCTGGCCGTAGCCGCGGAAGTGGATCACCTGGCGCAGATGCTCGAGCGTGACGAGGTGCTCGCGCCAGAGGTGATCCAGGGTCTGCAGCAGGACCATCTTCTCGATCTGCCGCATCGTCTCGGCGCCGAACTCGGCTTCCTTAGCCTTGGCTCGCTCGTCGATCGCCTTGATGAGCCGCTCGGTGATCTCCTCGTCGGCGATGCCCTCCTCGGCGGCCCAGCGGTCGATGGGCAGATCGAGGCCGAAGATGCGATTGGTCTCTTCCTTGAGCTTGGCGGAGTTCCACTGCTCGGCGTAGGCGTTGGGCGGGATGCACTCTGCGACCAGCTCCTGCACCACCTGTTGGCGCAGATCGCCCACGGTATCGCTCACGTCGTCGCGCCCCATGATGTCGATGCGGTGCTCGAAGATCACCTTGCGCTGATCGTTCATCACGTCGTCGTACTTGAGCACGTACTTGCGCGAATCGAAGTTGCGCGCCTCGACCTTCTGCTGGGCCTTCTCCAGTGCCTTGTTGATCCACGGATGCGTGATGGCCTCGCCTTCCTGCAGGCCCAGCTTCTGCAGCATGCCGTCCATGCGGTCGGAACCGAAAATGCGCATCAGGTCGTCTTCGAGGGAGAGGTAGAACTTGGAGCGGCCGGGGTCACCCTGACGGCCGGAGCGGCCGCGCAGCTGGTTGTCGATGCGACGGCTCTCGTGCCGCTCGGTGCCGAGCACGTAGAGCCCGCCGGCCTCGATGGACTTCTGCTTCTTCTCGGCGACGTCGGCCTGGATCTCGGCGCAGCTGATCTTGATCTCGTTGAACTTGGCGACGATGGCTGCGCGCCTCGCGGCGATGTCGGCAGCGCCCGGCTCGCGCCCCTCGGCCTTCTCCGTGTCGATCCAGGCGCGCGATTGCTCGCTCATGAAGCGGAACAGGGTCTCGCTGATCGTGCCGAAGTGCCATGCGCCGTTCGCGTTCTGTAGCCACTCCCGCGCCTCCCGACGCAGGGCATCGTCGGACCATTTGTCGATGGCGTCCTCGCCGCCGCTGCCATTGAGGCGGCCGGCGCGTCCGTGCACCGAAGCGTCGGCCTGAAGCTTGGCGTATTCCCGGGCGGTCTGTGCGCGTTTCTCCGCAACGAGACGGCGCTCGCCCTCGAACTCGGCGCGCTTCCTGGCGATTTCCTTGGCAGTCGGCTCGCGCCCCGAGGCGGATTGCTGCTTGATCCAATCAGCGTGCTTGGTATCAAGCCATTGCTTGACTCGCTCGTCGATCCACTCGTCGCCTGCGTTGAGAATGTCGTCCACCCACTGGCGCAGGCCCTCGAGGCTGCCGCCGGCGTCGTGAAAGGCGCCCATGCGCCCTGCGTCGGTCTCCTCTTTGAGCCAATCGCGTGCCCGGTAACGATCGTTGCCTCCGAGCTGGATGTCGGTGCCGCGGCCCGCCATGTTGGTGGCGATAGTCACTGTGCCCGGCACGCCGGCCTGGGCGATGATCATCGCCTCCTGCTCGTGATAGCGCGCATTGAGCACCTGGTGGGGAACGGTATCGCCGCTGTTCTTCTTGGCAAGATCGACCAGGTAGTCCGCCACCTCGGTCAACTGCGCCTTGAGCTCGTCCTCCTTGCCGGGCTTCAGGCCATCCGCCTGCTTCTTGAGATAGAGACCGAGCTCGCGGATGTACTTGCGGTCCTTCAGCAGCCCCGACAGGATTTCCGACTTCTCGATGGACACGGTGCCGACGAGGATCGGCTGGCCGCGACGATAGCAGTCGGCAATCTCGGTAACGATGGCGCGCAATTTCTCCTTGACGGTACGATAGACCTCGTCGTGCTCGTCGGTGCGATCGACCAGCCTGTTGGTCGGAATCTCGAGCACGTCGAGCCGATAGATGTCCAGGAACTCGTTGGCTTCCGTCAGCGCCGTGCCGGTCATGCCGGCGAGCTTCTTGTAGAGGCGGAAATAGTTCTGGAAGGTGATGGAGGCGAGCGTCTGGTTCTCGGGCTGGATCTTGACGTGCTCCTTGGCTTCCAGCGCCTGATGCAGCCCCTCCGAATAGCGCCGCCCCTGCATCATGCGACCGGTGAACTCGTCGATGATGATGACCTCGTCGGCCTTCACAATGTAGTCCCGGTCGCGCAGGAAGAGCTTGTGCGCCTTGAGCGCCTGGCTGGCGTGGTGGACGACGGTGACGCTCTCGATGTCGTAGAGCGAGCTGCCCTTGAGGAGGTCCTTCTCGTTGAGCATCTGCTCCAGGCGCTCGTTGCCGGCCTCGGTGAAGGAGACCTGGCGCTGCTTCTCGTCGACCTCCATAAGGCCCTGCTTCTTGAGCAGCTCCTTCAGCTCCTCCTTGGGATGGACCGCCGTCAGCTCCTTCTCGATCTGCTCGTGCTCCGCCACCAGTACCTTCATCAGCTCGTCGACGGCCATGTAGAGGTCGGCGCGGTCCTCGACGGGACCGGAGATGATCAGCSKCGTGCGCGCCTCGTCGATCAGGA
>JRHI01000875.1_pt1 | contig 29703 bp, 26 predicted proteins | sample 215371 | NCBI WGS metagenome assembly JRHI01 (sample SAMN02929681, study PRJNA255918) | sediment metagenome | biome: cave system; feature: Ice Cave; material: Sediment; isolation source: sediment from deep within a dark volcanic ice cave with no known source of... ...
CTTGAATCACAAACGACTCCAACGATTCAAGATGTTCCCGGACGGGCTCTAAGAGTCCTCCGCAATCTGTGGATGAAAGAGAAAGCCTCGGCTTCGGCCGGGGCTTTTTTCGTGATTCTCAGCGTATTTAGGCCTGGTGTTGCTTGCACGCCCCAGGGGAAAGCTTGTGCTCGGCGCCTCTTAACCTAGATTGCGCTTAGCGAGAGTCGAAGTGCTGCTTATTTGGCCCAGTGACGGCCATTTTCTCCATCTAGCGTGACGGATGCTTTTGGAGACTGAGGGATGATCAGGACAACGGCTGTTCTCTTGCGCGCTGGATGGCTTCCGGCGGCTGCCGCATTGGCATTGATGGGCCACATCGCGGCACGCGCGGAAACCTCGTCCCCGGCGTCGACGAAGAGGGCACCCGAAAGCGAGCTCGGCGCCATGAAAGCGGCGGCAGCCGACTTGCCGAAGAACGACCAGGGCTCCGCCCCGGCATCCCCGGACAAGGCGAAGCCGGCCGCTCCGGCCGCCGCCAAGCCAGCCGATCAGAAGCCTACCGATGCGGCAGCGAAACCTGCACAGCCGACAGCACCCGCTTCCGCAGCCGCAACTCCGGCGACCCCTGCAAAGCCGACCGAGGCCGCGGCGACGACACCACCGGTGACACCGCCAGTGACGCCTCCCTCACAAACGCCGGCCGCTGCTGCCGCGGTAACGCCGCCTGCTGCCACGCCGCCCGTCGCGCCGAACGCTCCCGCAGCCACGGCTGCGCTGCCGGAGGCCGCGCCCGGCGCCACGCCAGCTTCTCCGCCACCTGCCGCCGTCGCTCCCGTGACGCCACCCGATCCGATCGTCGCCGTGATCCGCCAGCGGCTGCCGGATGCCGCCAAGGGCGCCAGCGCCGATGACGTCAAGGCGCTCGCCGCCTACTACGGCGAGCTGATAGGTCCGCCCGTCTGGGTTTCCACGAGCGGTTTCACGCCGAAGGGCACCGCCGCCGCAGCAGAGTTAGCAAAAGCCGACGATTGGGGCCTCAGCGCCTCCGACTTCCAGGTGCCGCACGTGGGCCCGGGCCTCACGCCGGAAGCCGCCGCCGACGCCGAGATCAAGATGGGCGTCGCGCTGCTGAAGTACGCCCGCTATGCGCGTGGCGGACGCGTCAACCCGATGGCGATCTCGCAGCTCATCGATCAACAGCCGCCGCTGCGCGATCCGAAGGTCGTCCTCGCCGATCTCGGCGCCACCGCTAATCCGGACGCCTATCTGCGCTCGCTGCATCCCACGCACCAGCAATTCGAGCTCTTGCGCCAGGCGCTGCTCAAGGCTCGCGGCGGCACGCTCAAGGAGGAGGCTCCGGCCGCCCCGGTTGCGGAGCCGTTAGATCCCGCGCTGGCGATCCAGATCCCACCCGGACGCATCATCGTCCCCGGCGGCAAGGACCCGCAGGTCACCCTGCTGCGGCAGCGCCTGAAGGTGGCAGCGGATGATCCCACCAACGAAACGGTCTACGACGCCAAGCTGCAAGACGCTGTGCGCGAGTTCCAGCGCGGCAACGGGCTGCGCGCGGACGGCCAAATAGGCAACGGCACGCGCAACGTTTTGAACGCCGCCGGCAAGCCCAAGCAGGCTGCCGCCGCCGCGCCGCCTCAGCCCCTCGGCAACGAGGCCAAGATCGAGCGCATTCTGATCAACATGGAGCGCTGGCGCTGGCTGCCCGAGCAGCTCGGCAAGTTCTACGTCTGGGACAATGTGCCCGAAGCGCTGACGCGCATTATCAAGAACGGGAAGATCATTCACACCGCCCGGATCATCGTCGGCCAGCCCACTTGGCCGACGCCCTCGTTCTCGGCCGACATGAAGACAATCGTATTCCACCCGAGCTGGGGCGTGCCGGAGGGCATCAAGGCCAAGGAGCTGGCGCCGATCCTGCGCAAGAGTTCGGGCGGCGGCCTCTTTGGCATCTTCGGTGGCGGCTACTCGGCCAACGCCGTGCTCGAGGCCTACCAGCTTCGCGCCTACATCAACGGCCGTCAGGTCGACGGCAACTCCATCGACTGGAGCAGCGTGGATATGCGCTCTGTGAGCTTCCAGCAGCCGCCCGGGCCCAAGAACCCCTTGGGCGAGGTAAAGTTCTTGTTCCCCAACAAGCACGACGTCTACATGCACGACACGCCGGAGCGGAACCTGTTCCCTAAGTCCTTCCGTGCGTTTAGCCACGGTTGCATGCGGGTGCAGGATCCCTCCCTCTTCGCCGAGATCATCCTCGCCGAGGACAAGGGTTGGCCGGCCGAGAAGACGCGCTCCATGTTCGGCGCCGGCAGCCAGGACGTGCCGCTCGATACGCACATCCCGGTGCACGTGACCTACATGACCGCGCGCGTGACCGAGGACGGCAAGCTCGAGACCTACGGCGATTTCTACGGCCTCGATGGCCGCGTCGCGGCGGCGCTCGGCAACAAGAACGTCCGCTTCGAGCAGCCGGTCTACCCGCAGCAGGATGACGTCGTCGCCGCCGACGATGACCCGCTTGCGAGTGCGCCGGGGCAGCGCGGCAAGCAGGCCCGCAAGAAATCGAACCAGAGCGTGCCGACGCTCGCCGATGCGATCTCGGGCATCTTCTCGCCCTAAGCCCGTGCGTGGCGTCTAGCTGCGGACGAGCTCGCCCAGCTTCGCCCTGGCGCGCTCGCGGTCGGCGGGGAAGCCCTGCGCGATCCACCACGTTTCGAAAGCCGAGATCACGCGCCCGACCTCGGGCCCGGGGCGTGCGCCGAGTTCCAGCACGTCGGCACCGCGCACCGGCAGCTCCGGCGCCTGCCAGCGCTCCGGCAGGCTCACCCGCTGCGCGCGTGCCGCATCCGCCGGCGCATCGCCCGAGCCGGCCCACGCCATCAGCGCGCCGTCGACGAAGGCCTCGGCACCATGGCGGTAGATGAAGCCCTGCGCCTCGCGCTCGGAGCTCGCGGGCGAGAAGGCGGCGTGGCGTACGTTCGCCTGTGCGAGCCGCGCCGTCTCGGCGGTGGAGAGTTTCAGCTTCGACTGCAGGATTTCGGGCTCGACGCCGGCCGCGAGTGCGGCGAGCCGCAGAACCGCATCGGGCTCGCGGCCGAGCGAGGTCTCGATGGCGGCCAGGCGCGCCAGCCGGTCGACGTCGCCCGAAACGCCGATGAGCGGCGCGATGAGCCCCGCCTCCTGCATCGTGCGGGTGGCCTCGACCGCGCGGGGCGCAGCGAGCAGCAAGAGAAGCTCCGCGCGTATGCGCTCGCCCGAAAGCTGCGCCAGTCCCGCTTTCTCCGCGATCGCGGCGTCGAGTCCTTCGGCGTCCAGCGAGGATGCCGGATCGTAGCTCGCGAAGAAGCGGAAGAAGCGCAGAATGCGCAGATAGTCCTCGCGGATGCGCTCCCTCGCGTTGCCGATGAAGCGGACGCGCCGAGCGGCGAGGTCCGGGTATCCACCGAGCGGATCCTCCACGGTGCCATCGGAAGCGCAGTAGAGCGCGTTCATCGTGAAGTCGCGCCGACGGGCATCCTCGCTCCAGTCGTTGGTGAAGGTCACGCGCGCGTGGCGTCCGAAGGTCTCGATGTCGCGGCGCAGCGTCGTCACCTCGATCGGCACGTGCTCGGCGACGACCGTTACGGTGCCATGCTCGATGCCCGTCGGAACGGAGTGGAGGCCGGCGGCCGTGGCAAGCCGCATCACGTCGGCCGGCAGCGCCGTCGTCGCCATGTCGACGTCCTTGACCGGCAGGCCCATCAGCGCATTGCGCACCGCGCCGCCGACGATGCGCGTCTCCGCTCCCTCAGTCTCAAGCGCTGCGAACACCTTGGCCGTCGCGGGCCGGTTGAGCCACTCGGCCTTCGCGAGGCTGGGAATGCGGCCCTCTTTCGAGCTCGGCATCGGTGCCCCGCGGCTAATCGAGGTGGCCCGGCTCGATGCGGCCGTCCTTGAGCGAGGGCGGGGTATAGGTCTGGCCCGGAATGCCGCCGGTGCGCGAGCCGAAGGTCACGAGCACGATGAGGACGATGATCGCGCCGGCGACGAACAGCCAGATCAGCGGCGCGTCGTCGAGCACGCGCGTGGCCCCCGTCTTCTCCTCGCGCGTCATGTAGACGTAAGCGATGTACACGATCGTCGGCAGCAGGAAGAGCAGGATGTTTTCGGCAACGATGCGGATCATGCGGGAAAGAGCCTCTGGTGCATATTCTTCATGATACCAGCCGTCGCGCCCCAAATGTACCTCTGTTCAAACGGCATGGCGTAGAAGCGGCGCTCGACACCGCGCATCGAGCGAACATGGGTCTGATGGTTGCGCTCGTCCATAAGAAACGCCAGCGGAACTTCGAAGGCATCGGCAACCTCACGCGCGTCGAGCGTAAGCGTGAAACCCGGCCTCACCAGCGCCACCACGGGGTAGATGCGGTAGCCGGTGCCGGTGCGATAGGCGTCAAGGTATCCCAGCGGTTCGACGAAGCCCGGATCGAGCCCGATCTCCTCTCGCGCCTCGCGCAAGGCCGCCGCAATCGCGTCGCGGTCGTGCGCCTCGATCTTGCCGCCGGGGAAGGCGATCTGTCCCGCGTGGCTCGGTAGGGTGTCGGTGCGCTGCGTGAGCAGCACGGTCAGGGGAAGGCGCGCAACGACCGGAACGAGCACTGCGGCGGGGCGCGGCGGCTGATCGGTGAGCCAGGAACGAGCGTCGGGGTTGAGATCGAAATCGCTGGGGGCCGGCACGGGTCCGCCGAGTGGCTCGGGGCCCGGCGGCGCCGGGGGCGGCTCGGCGTAGAGAGCACGCACTGCGACGCGGCGGAATCCGGCCTCGGTGAACGGCGAAGCGGTAGTGGCGCTGTCTTGCATGCGCGGACCATAGCATGGGGGATCGTGCTAGAGATCGGCTGGCGAATCGCCCACCCGAACCACGATGACGTCAAACTCCCGGGCGACCTTCACGTTCGATCTTCGTCATCGCCACGAGGAGGACCGTTTGCCGACCTTTGCTCTGCCGCGGGCGCTGATCGCACTTCTGCTCGGCGCGTTTCTAGCGCTGCCGGGAAGCGCAGCCTCGGCCGCGACGGTTAACGATTTCCTCGCCACGCTCACCGCCGACCAGGCGCAGGAGTTCGAGCGGTGGCGGGCAGCAAAGATACATTTCGACCGCCGCCTCGACGCCTACTGGTACCAGATCGAGAGCAAGCGCAACGACCGGCGGCCCAAGCGCGCAGGCGGCCCGCTCTATTCGGCCGAAGACTACGTCTGGACCTTTCCGCCCGAGTACGACGGTCCGCCGCTCGCGCCCGACCTGCGGCGCCGCTACGAGGCCTTCCTCGCCGCGGCAAAGCAGCAGGAGCAGACCCCGACGCCTGAGCGCGAGCTGCCGGGCGTCGATGATTTCCTGGCCGCTGCCAAGCAGCATTACAACTTCGTGCCGAGCCGCATCCCCGAGCGCGAGTTCAAGCGCCGCTATGCGCAGGAGGCGGTCGCCCTGGGGCTGACGAAGGACGAGGTCGTGCGCGTCTACGCGCTCGAGACCGGCGGCCTCGGAACCGCGGACATGCAGGCCGGCATCAACCCCGTCACCCGGAAAGGCAAACCGATCTCCTCCGCGCTCGGCTATGCGCAGCTCCTGCACGCCAACACCATCGGCGAGCTCATCAAGCATGGCGACGGGTTCATCTCGCGGCTGCGGACTATGGCGGCGACTGCACAAGATCCCGACCGCGTACGCGAGCTGCGCGCCAAGATCGCCTCGCTGCAGGCGATGCAGCGCGCGGCCCGATCGGTTCCCGACGATTGGTACCGCCACGTCGCGTTCGCGCAGACGTCGCGCGGGTATGGCATGCACGCGATCAACCTCGACGGCGACATCGGGCCTTGGCTGCAATCTTCAAAGCTGCAGGGCCTGAAGGATTTCGCAGCGAAGAAGGGCGTCACCAACCTGTCGGGCGAGGAGATCGAGCTCATGAACCTCGCGGGGCCGGCGACAGGGCTCGAGATGATCCAGCCCGTGGGCCTCACCGCGCCGACGCCGAACTTCTTCTCGCGGCGCGCCTACTACGTGAACAAGATGGTCACCGGCAAGACGTCGGCCGAGCTGCTCGCCGAGTTCACGCGGCGCATGGATCAGAGCTCGCAGAAGGCCGGCGCCGTCGAGTTCGCGGAAGCCTTCGACGACGTGCACCGGCAGGGGCAGGAGCGGCTGCCCTGGCGCTGAGTTGGGTACTGAGCCCCCAGCTTCGGGCCGCGCATGCTCAGCCGTTGGCGGCGATTACAGCGCGAGCACGGCCGGCGAACCTTGAGACTAGGTGTGCGTTCTCCGGGCGCCAGGCCTGTTCAATTGGCCTGCCGCTTGGTCCATTTGGTGCAACCCACCTAACGCAACCCGCTTAACGCAACTCTTGGGCCAGGCTTGCAAGTTTTTCGGCTGGGCGGCACCTCGTGCAGATGGGTATGGTGGCTCTGGCCCTCAAGGATCGGGAGGGCCCGAGGCCACAGGAACACCATAGGCCTCGGCTTCACTGACCTTGCCCCCAGCGATGGGGGAAGACGAGACCAAAGCGGAGATCACGATGGAAAGAGCCCTGCAGATTGCCTTCAAGAACATGGACAGCTCCGAGTTCGTCGAGGCGCTGATCCGCGACCGGGTGGAGCGTCTGCAGCGCTTCCATTCCAATATCACCGGCGCCCGCGTCGTCGTCGAGGTTCCCCACCGCAGCCCCGAAGGCGCCAAGCCCCCAGTCGGCATCCGCGTCGAGATCGAGGTGCCGGGCCACAACACCATCGTCGCCAAGGGCCAGCAGGACCGCCGCGAGATGAAAGGCGATACTTCCGCCATCATCAACCGCGTGTTCGAGACGGCCGAGCGTCAGCTCGAGCAGATCGCAGCGATCCGCAACGGCGTCGTCAAGCACCATGGCTCGACCGGCGACACCGGTGTCGTCGTGCGCATCTTCCCCGAGCAGAACTACGGCTTCGTCGAGGTGAAGGACTCGCCCGACCTTTATTTCACGCGCGACGTTGTTGCCGCCGACGGCTTCGACGCCATCAAGGTCGGCATGGTCGTGCACGTCACGCGCGCCTCCGCGGAGGGGCCCATGGGCCCGCAAGCAAGCTCAATCAAACTCTTGGGCGCCGGCCGCAGCCTCTGAGCGGCGATTAACCCCAGCGGCGTCTCGCGGCTGTCATGCCGGGGTGAGAAAAGCACAAGGGGAGGGAACTGATGTTGCGTACCATGCCCCGGGCAAAGCTCGAGGACGATCTCGCCGCGGCTGAGGCGCTCGCGGCGCGTCCGGCGGCGACTGCCGCCGAGCTTGCCGACAACCTCGCCCAGATGTACTCGGCCATCTACAACGTGAGCCTCGACCGCTACGACATGTCCGCGCTCGCCCGCTCGGCGCCGCAGCTCGTAAACACGCTCTTCGAGCACCGGCTGCGCCTACGCGAGCAGGTCGCCGACTGGCACGCGCGCGGGTTCATGTCGCTGCCGGCACAGCGCGCCGTGCGCAACGCACTGCGCATCGCGCGCTACGCCACCGACATGCTGGGCGAGCTCAACATCGGTTACACGCAGCTCGGCCCGCACGAGAAGACCATGCGCGGCTTCCGCGGCACCGATCTCAACACCCTGCTCAATCCCGCCTTCGCCCTCGGCCGCGACCTCCCCTTCGAGGCCGGCGATCTTCTTCTGATGCGCGGCATGCACCACAACAGCGCGGCCATCGCCCGCATCGGCGACGTGGACTCGCAGTTCAGCCACCTGTGCATCGTCCACACCGACGAGGCCGGCAAGCAGTGGGTCGTCGAGGCCCTGATCGAGGAAGGCGCCGTCATCAACCCGCTCGACAAGGCGCTGGAGCACGGCCTCGGCCGCTGCGTGCTTCTCCGCCACAAGGACGCCGATCTCGCGCGCCGCGCCTCCGCGCTGATCTACGACCACGTGCGCCGCTCGCATGAGAAAGGCGGCAAGCGCATTTGGTACGACTTCTCCATGGAGCTCAATCGCACCGAGGCGGAGCTCTTCTGCTCCAAGCTCGTGCGCCTCGCCTACGAGTTCGCCACCGAGCGCAAGTACGGGCTGCCCACCTTCACCACCCGCTACGACATGAAGAACCGCGATTTCGTCGACCGCGTCGGCGTCACCGCGCGCGAGACGTTCGCGCCCGCCGACATCGAGCTCGAACCCGACTTTCACATCGTCGCCGAGTGGCAGGACTATCGCGTCACCTCGCGCCTGCGCCTGCAGGACCTGCTCATGGATGAGCTGTTCCGCTGGATGGACGACTACGGCTACAAGTTCGCTCCCGACCTGCCGATCCGCCTCATCGGCACGTTCGGGAAGCTGTCGGGAAAATTCTCGGACCGGGCCAAGGACCTCATGCAGAGCGTGGTGCCGCGCGTACCGCCCAACATGCGGCGCAGCGCCATCCAGGCCGTTGCTATGCTGCAGTTCACAGCCGAGCCGCTGCTGCAGGATCTGATGGCGCTCGAGCGCCACAGCGTCGAGCGCAAGGGGCGCCCGCTGCACGCGCGCGAGGTAACGGAGCATCTCGAGGCCAAGCGCCAGGCGCTCGGCCACAAGATCGGCTATCTCGAGCTTTCGGCGTGAACGCGCACGTGCCATGGGTCGGCGTCGGCCGAGCGCATGGTCGCCGAGCCTCCCCGCGGCATGACGGCCACGCCGGCGTTCGTGGAATCGATCTTCGGGAGGGCTGGCGGCAACGCTGGCCCTTTTTATTTTTGCGACAAGTGCGATCCGCGGCGAGTTAATTCGCTTTGCTTACGCTGCCCGTCGCATCCGTTCCCTCGGTCCCGCATCTCGCCTCGGCTTCCTGCAGCTGCTGGCGCGCGTTATCGAGACGCGCATACGGACCCGCGCAGAACTCGCGGAGATTTTGGAGCGTAAACAGCGTTTCATTGAACTGCGCTTTGCACTCGTCCACCGCCTTGCGGGCGCTCGTCTTAGACCTCGTGGCCTTCTGAACGGCGTCGTCGCGGGCTTGCAGGCATATTTGATTGGCAGCTTCGGCCGCTTGGTGCTTGGCTTCATCCTTGGCGGCGGCGGCGGCTTTTGCGGCCTCGTCCGCGAGCTGAGCCTGCTTTCTGACCTCGTCAGCGGATGCCTTCGCGGCATCGCTCTCTTGGCGCTGCCTCGCCGCCTCCTCCTGCTTCGCTGCCTCGTGCCCTGGTAGATGCCGGCGACGATGACGACAAGCGTTATCATCCCAACGCCTATGAGCGAGTACGCGTGCGCAGCGACTACTCGGCTCGGGCGCATTTGGCTTCGACGCGCTCGAACTGCGTAAACGAGCGCGGTGACGAGGAACGTGCCCAGCGTCGCAAACCCGAGCGAGTTCTTGAGCGGGTAGTCTTCGGACATTGGGAGCCAAATCGCGAGGAACGCCACGAACATTGTGGGCACCGCCCGCTCGGCAGCGGCGGAGACATCGCCGACGACGCGCTCAAGCGTCTCGGGGACAGCCTTGATGACGGCCCACTCGAACATGTCGGGGTAATCGATCTTGCCGTCGACGCGGCGTGGCCCCTTCGGCTTACTCGCTCTGCTCACTTGAGCCCTCAGTTGAAGCTGTGCGGTAACAAGCTGATGTGCCGCCTCATCGCTATGCGCAACCGCCTAGCCCGCGGTTTCCACAGTCGAAGCGTGCGACTTGTTCCTTCCAAATCGCCCCGAAGGAACAAACTCGACCGTCAGCCAATTGATACTGTTGGCAAATCCGAGCCGAGCCCTAAGATCGGCTATCTCGAGCTTTCGGCGTGAACGCGTACGTGCCATGGGTCGGCGTCGGCCGAGCGCACGGTCGGCAGCCCTAGCGCGAGCGCCTCGCGCAGCGCTTCCGCGCCGGCCTTGGTCGCGATCACTTCCGGCACGATCCACGCGCGGTAGCCCTTGGCAACGGTCGGCTCGGCGCAGAACAGGCGCCCGCTGATCAGATCGCAGGTCGGATCGGGGCGCACGCCGCGGATCTCGCGGCGGTCGTGGTGCAGAAGCCCCATGTCGACCGGCTGGATCTGGCCGTAGCCGCCGCCGAGCTCCACGTCGCGGAACACGCAAGTGAGTTGGTTGCGGCAGGGGCCGGCGCGACGCCCGATGGAGTTGGCGGGGCCGAGCGCGCTGAAGCGCGGCATGTACTCCGCGGGCGCGCCGGCGCCGCCGCTGACGTAGCAGCCCTGCCCGATGCACAGCACCGGGTTGGCGGTCGGCGGGTAGGTGGCGAACACGCGCTTGCGCGGATCCATCATGAGCAGGATCGTCACGCGCGTCGGCAGGAAGCGTGCAGGCCCGGTGTCGGTTGCGTCCCAGGGGGCGGTGGGCGGCGCGGCGTCGGGCGCGGGTCCGCCGAGGCCGTTGCGGGTGTCGCTATTGCCGGTGTCGGTGCCGTTCTCGCGAGCCGCCTGCTCGCGCTCGCGCGCAAGCCGGGCTTCGCGGGCCTCGCGCGCCAGGCGGAACTTCTCGGCGACGCGCTCGGCCTCCTCGGTGCGCTGCCGTTCCAGCGCCTCGCGGGCGGCGTCGGCCTGACGCTGCTCCTCGGCCTTCTTCGTGGCCTCCGCGCGACGCTTGTCCTCGGCCTCCTTGGCGAGACGGGCTGCGCGGTGCTCTTCGCCAAGCCGCTTCTCCTCGGCTTCCTTGGCGATGCGGGCGTCCTCCGCTTTGCGCTCATCGGCCTGATGTGCGGCCTCGGCCTGGCGGTCCGCCTCAGCCTTGCGCTCGTCGGCGAGGCGCTTATCTTCGACATCTTTGGCAAGGCGCGCAGCCTCGGCTTGGCGGGCCTCCTCCGCGTTGCGATCGTCCTCAATGCGGCGCTGTTCGGCTTCCTGCGCAAGGCGCGCAGCGTCGGCGCGGGCAGCCCCCTGCTCGGCTTCGATGCGTGTGCGCTCCTCGGCGGCGCGCTGGTCCGCGGCGCGGCGCGCTTCCGCCTCCTGCCGCGCGGCTTCCTGCATCTCGGCCTCGTCCTTGACGCGTTGGTCGACGGTGGCCTTACTGCGTTCAGCTTGGCGCTGGGCTTCCGCGCGCGCCTTCTCGGCCTCGGCTTTTTTCTTGGCTTCCGCCTTCTTGGCGGCCTCGGCGCGCTCGGCATCCTCCGCGCGAGAAAACTTCTCGGCGAGCGCGTGCGCGGCGCTGTCGTCTGCGGCAACTGCGGAGCCGGCGGTCCAGATCAATGGGGAAAACGCGACGGCAAACATCGCGGCGCGACCGAGCGTTCTCGCTGCAACTCGCATCCTGTCCTCACGATGCATGGCGGTCAGTTCTTGTGACGGCGCCCCCGCGGCGAACTCGCGGCGAAAGCGCGACTTGCGTGAGCGCCAATAAAGCGCCGGCTGTTTGAACGGCGGCTGAACGATTGGTTAAGGCGTGCGCGCGGCGCTTACGGCCGACTGCGCGAGGATCGCCTGCAACCCCTCGCGGTAGCTCGGGAATTTCAATGTGACGCCGAGCTCGTTGCACATGCGCGCGTTGCTGACGCGCTTGTTTTCCGCATAAAAACTTGCGGCCATCGGTGACAGTTTTGCGTCTTCGAACGCAATCTCGGGCGGCGCCGGCATATGCAACAGCTCCGCAGCGTAGGCGATCACGTCCTGCGGCGACGCCGGCTCGTCGTCGGTGACATTGTAGATGTCGTGCGCGCCGCGCCCCGCAATGGCCGCCGCAAGCGCGCCTGCGATGTCATCCACATGAACGCGGTTGAACATCTGGCCGGGCTTGACGATGCGCTGCGCCGTGCCCTCGCGCACGCGCTCGATCGCGCTGCGTCCCGGTCCGTAGATGCCGGGCAGGCGGAAGACCTGTGCGCGCTTGCCGCTGCGCTGTCCGAGCGCGAGCCACGCAGGCTCGGCCGCAAGACGCCAGCGGCTGCGCCGCGAGGTGGGGTTAGCCGGCGTCGTCTCGTCGATCCAGGCGCCGCCGTGATCGCCATAGACGCCGACGGTCGAGAGATAGCCGATCCATTGCACCGATGGAGATGCTTCGATATCGCGCGCGTGAGGCAAAAGCGCGGGATCGCCGTCGGCGTCCGGCGGAATGGAGAGGAGCACGTGCGTCGCGTGCTTGAGGGCATTGCTCACCTCGGGGCTCGGCGCGTGCCCGTCGAACACGATCGCCTCGAAGCCCGCAGCGGCCAGCGCTTTCGCGCTATCGCCCGTGCGCGCCGTTCCGCCGACGCGCCAGCCTTGCGCGATGAGCTCCCGCCCGAGCGCCTGCGCGCTGTAGCCGAGCCCGAAGCAGAACAGGCAGCTCATGGATTTGCGTGCCACTCCGCGCGCACGGCGCTGTCGCCCTCGCGCGCGAGATGGCGGTGGCGCACGCGCTCGCCGACGGCATCGCGCGTGAGCTGGCGCATGGCCCACACGGCCATGGCGCGCACGAGCGGGGAGGCATCGCCAAGCAACGCCTCGATCTGCGGCAGAAGCGCAGCATCGCCCGAGTTGCCGGCGGCGATCAGCACGTTGCGCAGGAAGCGGTCGCGGCCTGTGCGTTTTATCGGCGTGCCGGCGAAACGGTTGCGAAAGACGCGGTCGTCGAGCGTGAGCAGCTCGGCAAGCGGCGGGTTGTCGGTCGCTGGTCCCGCCGCAAAGCGCGCTTCGCGCGCCGCTTCCGCGAACTTGTTCCACGGGCACACGGCGAGACAGTCGTCGCAGCCGAACACGCGGTTGCCCATGGGCCGGCGGAACTCGGCCGGGATGTGCCCCTTGTGCTCGATCGACAGGTACGCGAGGCAGCGACGCGCATCGAGCACGTAGGGCGCCGGGAACGCGCGCGTCGGGCACACGTCGAGGCAGCGGCTGCAGCTCCCGCAGCGGTCTTCCTCCGGCGCGTCGGGCGCGATCTCCGCGCTCGTGAGGATGGCGCCGAGGAACAGCCACGAACCGTGCTCGCGCGAGACGAGGTTCGTGTGCTTGCCCTGCCAGCCGATGCCGGCGGCTGCCGCGAGCGGCTTCTCCATGATCGGCGCGGTATCGACGAAGACCTTCACCTCGGCGCCGGTCCTCATCGCGAGCGAGCCCGCGAGCTGCTTCAGCTTGGCCTTGAGGATGTCGTGGTAGTCCTTGCCCTGCGCATAGACCGAGATGACGCCGCGCGTCGGATCATTGAGCGCCTCCAGCGGATCGCTCTGCAGCGCGTAGCTCATGCCCAGCATGACGACTGAGCGTGCGTCGGGCCAGAGCGTGCGCGGATGCCCACGCCGCTCGGCCGTCGCTGCGAGCCACGCCATGTCGCCGTGGCGGCCGGCGTCGAGAAACTCGACGAGGTGGCGCTCGGCGTCGCCGATGGCGTCGGGCGTCGTCACGCGCAGCGACGCAAAGCCGAGCGCCAGCGCTTCCGTTCGCAGCGTCTCCTTGAGGTCCGCTGTCACTGCGCAGCCCTCGCGGTTAGAAATCGAGATCCGCGTAGTGCGCCGACGCGATCGTCCCCGGCACGCGGTCGGCCAGCAGCGTGCGGAACGCGCGCCGCGACTTCAGGCGTGCGTACCACAGCTTGGCAACCTCGAACTCGTCCCACGGGACCTCGCCCAGATAATCGGCGGTCGACAGGTGCGCGGCCGCCGCGAGATCGGCGAACGACAGGTCGTCGCCGGCGAGCCAGCGGCGCTGGTGCGCCAGGTGGCTCACGTAGCTCATATGGTAGCGCAGGTTAGCCTTGATGGCGCGCAGGATGTCGGCCGCCGGCGTCGGATCGGCACCGGGCACTAGGCGGGCGTAAACCTTCTCGTGCAGGAGCTCGTGGGAGACCTCGCGGTTGAACTTGCCGTTGAACCAGTCGACGAGCCGGCGCACCTCGGCGCGGGCTTCGCGCGAGCCGGGGAAAAGCTTAAGCGCCGGCTCCTCGTGCTCATCGTCCTCCACGGCCGGTGGCGCTTCGGCGAGGTACTCTGAGATGGCGTAGGCGCCCGAGAGCGCCGTGCCATCCTCGAGCTGCAATACGGGAAGCTCGCCCGCGGGGTTGAGCGCCAGAAACTCGGGGCGCCACTCCCACGGGCGCTCCTCCACCAGCTCGGCCTCGAGCCCAAGCTCGGCGAGCGCCAGGCGGATGGCGCGCGAGAACGGGCAGAGCCGGAAGTGCGTCAGCTTGTGCATGGGCTAGACCTCGGGTTCGGGAGCGCGATTCGTCAAGGCTCGAGCCTCCCCAAGGGCCGTTAAGTCAGTGCGTTGCTGTGGCGCGGATGTGGCACCGCGGGGAGGCAAATTCTGCTAATCCTCGCCGTCCGCCGAAGCTTCTGCGCAAATCCCATCCCGCCTCGAGGTGCCGTCCATGCCGATCTGGCAAGTCATCCTGCTCGGGCTCATCGAGGGCGTGACGGAGTTCCTGCCTGTATCTTCGACCGGGCACCTGCTCTTGACCGAGCACTTCCTCGGCATCTGCAATTCCGGCAAGACGTTTGAGGTGCTGATCCAGCTCGGCGCCATCCTGGCGATCCTCAGCGTCTATGCGGCAAAGCTCATCAACATCGCGGTGGCGCTCCCCTATGACGAACGCGCGCGCCGCTTCGTCCTCGGCATCTTGCTAGCCTTCCTGCCCGCGGCCGCGGTCGGCGCCGGGGCACACGACTTCATCAAGGGCATCCTCTACGAGAGCCCGATGCTCATCTCCGTCATGCTCGTGCTCGGCGGCATCATCCTACTCATCATTGATCGCCTGCCGCTCACCGTGCGCTACACCGACGTGATGGACTATCCGCCCTCGCTCGCCTTCAAGATCGGCCTGTTCCAGTGCCTGGCGCTGGTGCCGGGCGTGTCGCGCTCGGGCGCGACCATCGTCGGGGCCATGCTGTTTGGGACCGACAAGCGCTCGGCCGCCGAGTTCACGTTCTTCCTCGCCATGCCGACCATGGCGGGAGCCTTCGCCTACGACCTCTACAAGAACTGGTCGATCCTCAAGCCCGAAGATATTACCAACATCGCGCTGGGCTTCGTCGTCGCCTTCATCTCGGCGGTGTTCGTCGTGCGCTACCTGCTCGACTACGTGAGCCGGCACGGCTTCGCGCTGTTCGGCTGGTGGCGCATCATCGTCGGCGGCGTTGCGATCGGCGCGCTGCTCGTGCTCGGACAATCGAGCGTGTGCCCGGCCTGAGCCAGAGCCTCAAGCGTCAGACTTTCAGGCGGCGTGCGACGGCACCATCAGGGTGAGCGCCGAGCGCAGCGCCGGCACGTCGGACGCGCCGCGCAGCGCATCCAGCACCGACGGCAGCCGCACCACGCGCGAGATCGAGGCGAGCGCCTTCAGGTGATCGCCACCCGCGTGATCGGGGGCGAGCAAGAGGAAGATCAGGTCGACCGGCTCGTTGTCGTGGGACTCGTAGTCGATTGGCTGATCGAGCCGCGCGAACAGACAGAAGATGCGCTTGAGGCCCGCGAGCTTCACGTGCGGGATCGCGATACCGCGGCCGAGCCCGGTGGAGCCGAGCCGCTCGCGTTGCAAAAGCGTGTTGAAGACCTCGCGCGCGTCGAGCCCGGTGCGCTCCGCGGCAATGCCGGACAGCTCCTGCAGGGCGTGCTTTTTGCTCGTCGCCTGAAGCGAGGCGATGATGCCGTCCTGGGCCAGCAGATCACAGAGATCCATCGAAAACTCCCATCCCACCCTGTTTCGGCCCACCCTGTTTCGGCGCCTCTGATGCCGCGCTTAGCGCGAGCCGCGCCGGGAAGTCTGCCGCTACTTTAGCACCAATGAGCTTCTAAACTTTTGTCGTCCCGACAGATTCGGCAAGGGCCAAGACAAGCCAGCCATCCCCATCCCTCACGTGAGAAACCAAAAAAATGGCATCGACAAGGTCAAGCTGCACAACAAACTTGCACAACCCAAGCCCACCTAGGACCTACGCGACCTATAGGAGAAGATACCGTCGTCTCCAGGGTTGGCACCGCGGAGCCCCCTCGAGGCCCGTCAGACCCCTCTAGGTGGCGATAACTCGGCCGACCGTCGCCCCGTTCCCTCCGCGCTGCAAGTCGAAAACGGCCCCGCGCCGCTCCCCGATTCTGGCTCCCCCGAGCTAGGAGCGCTGCAAAAACAGGGCCATAGCGGGCCCCTGTCACAGATTGACATAAGAGTTGAGTGATTCGGTGTCGGTGTCCCCAACCCCCTCGAATTTGGCATCCGGGGCTCGTCGCCCGGATCAATGCGGCCGCTCGACCCGCTCCGTGAGGCGCTTGTCGCGCCGGCGCTGCACGGAGGAGGGGATACGCATCGCCTCGCGGTACTTGGCGACCGTGCGGCGGGCGATGTCGATGCCGTCGGTCTTGAGCTTTTCCACGATCTTGTCGTCGGAGAGCACGGTCGCCGGCGTCTCGCCGTCGATCATCTGCTTGATGCGGTGGCGCACGGCCTCCGACGAATGCGCCTCTCCGTCCTCGTTCGAGGCGATGGCGGAGGTGAAGAAATATTTCAGCTCGAAGATGCCGCGCGGGGTGGCGATGTATTTGTTGGAGGTGACGCGCGAGACGGTCGATTCATGCATGGAGATGGCGTCCGCGACCGTGCGCAGGTTGAGCGGGCGCAGGTGCTGGACGCCGTGCGTGAAGAACCCGTCCTGCTGGCGCACGATCTCCTCCGCCACCCGCAGGATCGTGCGCGCGCGCTGGTCGAGGCTTTTCACGAGCCAGTTGGCGGTCTGCAGGCATTCGAGCAGGTAGTTGCGGTCCTTCGCCGAGCCGCCACCCTTGGGCACGCAGGTGAGGTAGGTGCGGTTGACCAGCACGCGCGGGAGCGTGTCGCTGTTGAGCTCGATGATCCAGCTTCCGTCGGGCGCCTGCCTCACGAGCACGTCAGGCACCACAGGCTGCATCTGCACGGAGCCGTACTTGAGGCCCGGCTTGGGATTGAGCCGCTTGATCTCGGCGACGATCTCCATGAGCTCGTCCATGTCGACGCCGACCGCCTTGCGCAGCGCCGACAAATTATGGTTCGCGAGCAGATGCAGGTTGTCGAGCAACGCCGCGATCACGGGATCGAAGCGGTTCTGTTCCTTCAGTTGCAGCGCGAGGCATTCCTGCAGCGAGCGCGCGAACACGCCCGGCGGCTCGAGCGACTGCAGGCTCGCCAGCACGCGGTCGATCAGCTCTTGCGGCGCGCCGAGCTTCTCAGGGAGCGCAGAGAGGTCCGCCGGCAGGTATCCTGCGTCGTCCACCATATCGATGAGGTATTGGCCGATGAGCCGCTCGGCCGGCTCCTTCAAGACGAGCGGAAGCTGCTCGGAGAGATGCTGGCGCAGCGAGACGTCGTTGGCGACGAACGCCTCGAGGTTGACGTCGTCGTCGGAGAAGGAGCTGCGCTGGCGCAGGTTGGCCCAGCCCGAGGCGTTGTCGCCGCGGCCGCTACCGGCTTCAGCCGGAGCCGCATCGGGATAGACGTTGTCATAGTCGGTGTCGTAGGTGCTCTCGACATCGGCGACGGGCTTGCCGAGGTCGAGCCAGTTCTCCTCCTGCGCGGGTTGGGCCGCGGGCTCCTCCGGCTTGGCGAATTCGCCGTTCTCACTCTCGCTGCGCGTCGCGCTCTCGGTGCTCTCGTCCTGCTCCAGCAGCGGATTGCGCTCGAGCTCGGTCTCCACGTACTGCATCAGCTCGATGTTGGAGAGCTGCAAAAGGCGGATTGCCTGCTGCAGTTGGGGTGTCATCACCAACTGCTGGCCTTGTCTCAGCTCCAGCTTTGTCGAAAGTGCCATGCGCTAACCCTGGCATCCCGCAGACCGATGCAGTCGGTCTAAGTCAGCGCGCGTTAACGAACATGTCACCGAGGTACACTCGCCGCACGTCGTCATTGGCAATGATTTCCTCAGGCTTACCTTGTGTCAGAACCTGACCATCGTAGATGATGTAGGCCCGGTCGATGAGGCTCAACGTCTCGCGCACATTGTGATCGGTGATGAGGACGCCGATGCCGCGCTCGGTCAGGTGGCGCACCAGCTCCTGAATGTCGCCCACCGCGATGGGATCGATGCCCGCGAACGGCTCGTCGAGCAGCATGAACGAAGGGCCCGAGGCGAGCGCGCGCGCGATCTCGCAGCGCCGACGCTCGCCGCCCGACAGCGCGATCGACGGCGATTTGCGCAGATGCGTGATGCGAAATTCATCGAGCAGGCTGTCGAGCTTGATGCGGCGCTGCTTGGCGGAAGATTCGACGATCTCCAGCACCGCCATGATGTTCTGCTCGACCGTGAGCCCGCGGAAGATCGAGGCCTCCTGCGGGAGGTAGCCGATGCCGAGGCGGGCGCGGCGGTACATCGGCAAACGCGTCACGTCGGCGCCATCGATGGAGATGGTGCCTTCGTCCGCCGGCACGAGCCCGGTGATCATGTAGAACACGGTCGTCTTGCCGGCGCCGTTGGGGCCGAGCAGGCCGACGGATTCGCCGCGCGCCACCGCGAGGCTCACCCCGCGCACGACCATGCGCTTCTTATAGCTCTTCTTGACGTGGTGGACGGCGAGCCAGCCCTCGGCATCGAGCGGCTCCTCGCCGATGCTGTTGGCAAGCTCCAGCGCGGTGCCGGGCTGCGGATGGCCGTTGTGCCACTGCTGCGGCGGATAGGGATCGCCCCCCTGGTCCGCGTAGGGCTGCTCCGGATAGGGCTGCTGCTGCTCGAGGTAGTGCTGCTCCGGATAACCCGGATCGGCGTAGCCCTGATCGCCATACTGCTGATCGGGAAACGCCGGCTCCGCATACGGCTCTTCGCGGGTGCGCCTGGATCCGAACGATAGGATTTTGAGCACGGTTACGAGAACCTCGAGTTGCGCCGGCAAAAAACGGGCCGGATTGCCATCGTGCCCCCTTCGCGGCCCCTGTCAATTGGTGTCATAGCCCCAGGGGGGGTGCCGCAGGGGCTCAGGGAGTTGGGCTCGTCGCCTGCCAGTCGTCCTGGGCCGGGGCTGCTGGAGATTCGGTTGCCGGCGCTTCTTTGCTCTTTTCTGAGGTATTTTTTTTGCGAGGGTAAAAAATTGCACTCGGACGGCCCCCGACCACCGGCCCCTGCACGACAAACCCCTTCCCCGTCGCGTCGTTCTCGGGCGCAGCCTTAGCCGACCAGGCGGCGGACGGGTCGTTGTGGATGATGCTTTCGCCCGTCACCATGTCGATGACGAGGCGGGTGCCGCGCACGACGTTCTTCTCCTGCGTCAGCACGACGTCGCCGCCAAGCGTGACCTTGTTCTCCTTCACGTCGAAGTCGGCCCAGTCGCCGGTGGCGTCCTGGCCGTTCTGCGACGTGACGATGACCTTGCCCCGCGCCTCGATGCGGCTGAGCTGCGCTGCCGGATGCGGTTCGCCGGGGGTGAGCTGCTGGGCGAGCCCGGCATTGCCGGTGTAGTGCGAGCGCATCTCGGAGGTGCGAACCGTAAAGCCGGCCTGTACCGCGTGCACGTCGCCGCGGAACACCGCGACCTTGGCCTTGTCGTCGACGTCGAGCCGGTCGGCCTCGACGTCGATCGGCGCGGTCGGGTCGGTCTTGAACACGCCGGTGACCGCGCTGGTGCCCTCCGCTGCCGCATCCTTCTGCCTCTTCACGGCTTGCGCGATCTGGGAATCGGTGCGGAAGAAGCGCGCCGTGATGCGGCCGGCATCGCTCTCGCCGGGTCCCGCGGGCGAGGTGAGCTGCGTGCGTCCCGTGCCGCGCTCGACGTAGAGCCGTTCGCCCTTGAGGTTGTTGCGGCCCTGGACGGCGACGACGCTGCCCGTGAGCAGCACGGTGTCGGACTTCTGGTCGATCGTGGCGACATCGCCGGTGACGCGGCGGTCGGTGCCCGATGTCATCACCACGTCGCCGGTCAGCACGGCGACCTCGGTGGGCGCATCGAAATCGAGGCTGTTGGCGTTGACCTTGTCGTTCGGTGCGCGTGTCATCACGACCGGCGTTGTCGATTTGATGCGGCGGATCTTGCTGCCTGAGCCGAGATCGGTGGATGCGGGCGCAGGTGCAGCGCCGTTCGCGCCTTGCGCCTGTTGGCTCTCGTATTCCACCTGGAGGCCCACGGTCTCCAGCGTCGAGTCCGCCTGCACCGCCCGCACATCGCCGGTGAAAATCGCCGTCTTCTTGACGTCGTCGATGTCGAGGCGGTTCGACGTTACGTCGATCGGCCCGTTGCCGGCGCTGAGCATGGGAGTTGCGCTCGCCGTCGGCTTGGCGGCGGCAGCGGCCGGCGTCGGGGTCTTCTTCTCGGGCACGAGGTGGGCCACGACGTCGTTCAGGAACGTCGCCTCGTGCGTCTTGTTGAGCAGCGTCATCTCCTTCGACCGGATCGTTCCGGCCGGCACGGATACCTCGACCGGCTCCTTCGATATGATGACGTTGGTCTTGGTGAACACGGTCGCGCGCGAGAGCTTGGCGCGCATGCCGTTCTCCGACACGATGTTGATGCCGTCGAACATCTCGAGCTCGGCCGACTTGGTATTGTAAAGACCGTGCGCCGCCTTGAGGTTGGTCTTCACCTTCTTGACGTCGACGAGGTCGCCGTTGATCTCGTTGAGCTTGACGTGGTCGGTGTCAGCCAGCTCCTGCACCGCGGTCTTGGCCGTCACCACGTATTTGCCGCCGTCGCGGTTGAACCCCTCGTAGTGGGGGTTGTCCATGGTGAGCTTGTCGGGGATGATCTGCGGTATCTCGATCTTGGGCAGCGCCGTCACCCAGCCGATCGTCTGCAGCACATTTGCGACATAGACGACAACCACGGCCGCCGCGCACACGGGCAGCACGAAACGCAGGAACTTCACGGCGCGCGTATGACGGCGCGCGCGCGCGAAGTTCTTGGTCCGATCGCTCGTCCCGGAGCTGCCGAAGGCGGGGAGGAGCTCCCATCCGCGTTCCGGCTCGAGATTGGTGGTCGTTGCCATGCGCTCTGTCGGAGGATACGGGCTAGGGCCCGGCTCCCACAAGAATCGCCGCCAATTGGGGTGTTATTGGGACTGAGCCGGCTGCAACCCACAGCACGTAAGCGGCGTCCGCGTCGAGGTTAATGGGAGAAGATGTCGTCCTCGCCGAAGCCGGCGATGTCGAGCCTTGCGCGCACGGGCAGGAACTTGAACGCGGCGTCGGCAAACTCGCGCCGGTTGTCGCGCTCGAGCATCGCGTCGAGCTTCTCCTTCAGCGCATGCAAATGCAGCACGTCGCAGGCCGCATAGGCGAGCTGCTGCTGAGACAGCTCCTTGGCCGCCCAGTCGGAGCTCTGCTGCTGCTTGGAGATCTCGACACCGAGCAGCTCGCCCGCGAGATCCTTGAGGCCGTGGCGGTCGGTGTAGGTGCGCACGAGCTTGGAGGCGATCTTGGTGCAGTAGAGCGGTGCCGTCTCCACGCGGAGATACTTCTGCAGCACGGCGATGTCGAAGCGCGCGTAGTGGAAGATCTTGAGCACGTCGGGATCGGTCAGCAGCGCCTTGAGCCGCGGCGCATCGTAGACGCCGTCGAACTGCACGAGATGCGCGCTCCCGTCGCCGGCGGAAAGCTGGATGAGGCAGAGCCGATCGCGGTTGACGTTGAGCCCGAGCGTCTCGGTGTCGACGGCGACGCTTTTGCCGAAGTCGAGGTCCGCGGGCAGGTCGCCCTTGTGCAGGTGAATGGAAGCTTTCGTCATCGGTCGTCTAACGCGTCCCCGTGCCGCCGGATCGGGTGTTCTACGCCACAATCGTTGATGGTGCGTCACCCCGAGCGGCTGTCTAGGCGCGCAAACGCTCGCTGGCAAGCGAACGCGGGCGCCTTTGGGGGCGCCCGCTTGAATTCTTAACGGTCCTGAACGTGGAGCAGCGTGCTCAAGCTTCGATGAAGTCTTCCACCCGGCGCTTGGGCTCCGGCACGTTGGACATGAAGCGTGCGAGCGCCTCGAGCCCGCGCGGCACCGGGCCGCCATAGGCCCAATCCAAGAGCTCCACCGTGTGCACGACGGGCACGTCGAGCGAGCCTGAGAGCTGCGCGATGCAGCCGATGTTGCCGGTGGCGACGACGTCTGGCTTGACGCGACGAATGTTGCGCACCTTGCGGTCGCGAAGCTGCGTGGCAAGCTCGGGCTGGAGGATGTTGTAGGTTCCGGCCGACCCGCAGCAGATATGCCCCTCGGGCACGTCCGCCACGCCGAATCCCGCTTTGCTGAGGAGATCGCGCGGCTCGTCCTTGATGCTCTGGCCGTGCTGCAGCGAGCACGCAGCGTGGTAGGCGACACGGATCGACGACCAGCGCTTGGGCGCGCCCAGGTCGTAGCTCCCTACGAACTCGGAAATGTCGCGCGCAAGCTCGGAGATGCGGGCGGCGCGCGCTGCATACTCGGGCTCGCGCTGCAACAGGTGGCCGTAGTCCTTGACCATGGTGCCGCAGCCCGACGCATTGACGATGACGGCGTCGACGGGGCCTTTGGCGAGCTGCTTTGACCAGGCGTCCACGTTGCGCTTGGCGTAGGCGATGGCGGAAGCCTCGTCGCCCAGGTGATAGGTGAGCGCGCCGCAGCAGCCGGCGCCCGCCGCTACCACCACGTCGACGCCGCGCCGAGCGAGCAGCCGTATGGAGGCGTCGTTGATGCTGGGGCGCAGCACCTGCTGCGCGCAGCCGGCAAGCAGGATCACGCGCGCGCGCCGCTCGGCTCCCGTGGCGGCGGTGCCGGGGCCCTCGAAGCGCGAGGACGGCGGCAGCACAGCAGGCGCAAGCTCGACCATGGCGGCGAGCTCCTTCAGGCCGAGCCGGCGCAAGAGCGGGACCCATGGGCGCGCCAGGGGGGCAAGTCTGATCGCGAGGCGGAAGCGCTCGGGCCGCGGCAGCACCTGAGCGAGCAGCCCGCGTGTGACGCGCTCTTTGAACGAGCGCCGCCCCGTTGCCGCGATGTAGCCGCGGGCGAGGTCGACGAGGTGCATGTAGTCGACCCCGCTCGGGCAAGTTGTCATGCAGGAGAGGCAGGAGAGGCAGCGGTCGACGTGCGTCTGCACCTCCGCGCTCGCGGGGCGCTGGTCCTCGAGCATATCCTTGATGAGGTAGATGCGCCCGCGCGGGCTGTCGCGCTCGTCGCCCAGGAGCACGTAGGTCGGACAGGTTGCCGTGCACAGGCCGCAGTGGACGCAGCGGCGCAGGATCGCGTCCGCTTCCGCAATGCGCGCATTCTCGAGCTGCTCGGGGCTGAAATTCGTCTGCATCCGGTTCTCACAAATTCGCGTACATGCGGCCGGGATTGAGAATGCCGGCGGGGTCGAATGCGGCCTTCAGGCCCCGCGTGAGGCGCTCGACCGGCGGGCTCAAGGGCTGGAACACCTCGACCGCGGCGCGCACGCTGCGTTCCGCGCGGATCAAGGTAGCATGCCCGCCGTGCGTGGCGACGGCGCGGCGGATCTCGGCGGTTCCGGCATCGGCCGTCGCCGGCACCTCGAGCCAGACGAGACCGCCCGCCCAGTCGTAGAACGCTTCCGCCGGCATGTAGCGCTTGATAGCCGCAACGAGCTTGGCCGCCGAGGTCGGCTTGGTCGAGATGCGCCAGAGCAGCGTCTGCCGGTTCGGCAGCACGGAAAGTCGGCGCAGCTCGCCCCAGAACTCGAGCGTCTCGCGGTGATCGAGCTCGAGCGCCTTGCCGTAGACCTTCAATGCTTCCTTGAGCTTCTGCTTGCGGGCCGTCACCGCGCCGGAGAAGTTTTCCAGCCGCAGCGCCGTCACCGATTTGCCCATGGTCTTGAGGCCGGGGTGGCTGATGCGGGCCGCGAGCGGAGCCTGCAGGTGCACTGCGCCCGATACCTCCACCGGCTGCGCCATCGCAGCGGAGAGCAGCTCGACCGCGAGGTTGTCAGGCAGGTTGAGGTAGACGACCGTGACCGCCGTCTCCGGCCAGGGCACGACCTTGAATGTCACCTCGGTCAGCACCGCGAGCGTGCCCCAGCTTCCCGTGAGCCCGCGCGCCACGTCGTAGCCCGTCACGTTCTTCATGACGCGGCCGCCGGACTTGAACAGCTCCGCCCGGCCGTTGACGCCCTTGATACCCAGCAGGTGATCTCGTGCCGCCCCGCTGTGGATGCGCCGCGCGCCCGACAGGTTGGTGGCGAATACCGCACCGATGGTTTGCGTGCCGTGCGAAGCGCCGGTGGCGGGGCCCACGTCGATCGGCTCGAAGGCGAGCATCTGCCCGCGCGCGGCCAGCTCGGCCTCGATCGCGGTGAGCGGCGTGCCGGCGCGCGCCGACATGACGAGTTCGCTCGGCTCATAGAGGGTGACGCCGCGCAGCGAGGTCGTGGTGATGGTTACGGCGCCCTCGACGGGGCGGCCGACGGCGCGCTTGGAACCCGAGCCCACGATCTCGATGGGGAGGCCCTTCTCGGCGCATCCCGCGATCATGAACTGGAGCTCCCAGTCGGCTCCGGGCCTCTGCAAGTCGCTCAAAACGATCTCCTTTAGGCGGCTCTATGCGTCGATTCGGCGGACGTTTCCGAGGCTTCCGTCGCGTCGAGCGGGAACACCTTGCCGGAGTTCAAGAGCCACTGCGGGTCGAACACGCTGCGGATGCGCATTTGCACGCTCAGGTCGGCGGGGGTGAACTGCACGTCCATGAGGTCGCGCTTCTCGATGCCGACGCCGTGCTCGCCGGTGAGGCAGCCGCCGGAGGCGACGCACAGCTCGAGGATCTCGTGGCCCGCCTGCTCGGCCCGATCGGCCTGGGCCGCATCGTTGGCGTCAAACAGGACCAGGGGGTGCAGGTTGCCGTCGCCGGCGTGGAAGATGTTGGCGACGCGCAGGCCATGCTTGTCGCAGATGTGCGAGATGGCGACCAGCACATCGCCGAGCTTGCCGAGCGGGATCACGCCGTCCATGCAGTAGTAGTCGGAGATGCGGCCGATAGCGCCGAATGCCGCCTTGCGCCCCTTCCAGATGGCCGCACTCTGCTCCGCGCTCTGGCTGATGCGCACCGTCTTGGGGGCGAAGGGCTTGGCGATGGCCGTGATCACGGCCAGCAGATCGACGATCTCCTCGTCGGAGCCTTCCACCTCGATGATCAGCAGCGCCGCGACATCGAGGGGATAGCCGGCCTTGGCGAACGCCTCGCAGACATGGATCGCCGGCCGGTCCATGAACTCGATGGCCACGGGGACGATGCCCGCGCCGATGATGGCGGAGACGCATTGACCGGCGGCCTCGCTGGTATCGAAGCCGAGCAACATCGGCCGAGCACCCTCGGCGGCCCGCAGGATGCGCACGGTTGCCTCCGTGGCGATGCCGAGCTGGCCCTCCGAGCCGATCACCAGCCCCATGAGGTCGTAGCCCGGTGAATCGAGATGCGCGCCGCCGATCTCGATCACCTCGCCGTCCATCAGCACCATTTGTATGCCGAGCACGTTGTTGGTCGTCACACCGTACTTGAGGCAGTGCGCGCCGCCCGAGTTCATGCCGATGTTGCCGGCGAGCGTGCAAGCGAGCTGGCTCGACGGGTCGGGCGCATAGAAGAAGCCCTGGGCCTGGACGGCGTCGCTGATGCCGAGGTTGGTGACGCCGACCTGGACGCGGGCCACACGGTTCATGTAGTCGACCTCGAGCACGCGGCTCATGCGCGAGATGCCGATCACCACCGCATCCTCCGCGGGCAGCGCTCCTCCCGAAAGCGAGGTGCCGGCGCCGCGCGCCACGACCTTGACGCCATGCTGGTGGCAATAGGCGAGCGCGCGCGAGACCTCCTCCGTCGAGGCCGGCAGCACGACCGCCAGCGGCAGCCGCCGATAGGCGGTGAGCGCGTCCGTCTCGTAGGCACGCCGGCCGTCCTCATCGGCGATCACGGCGTCCGCCCCCAACAACCGGCGCAGGTCCGCCACGATCGCATCGCGGCACGACATGATCGCTTGGTCCGGCTCCGGCAGCGCCACCAGTCCCATGGGTCTTTCGCTCCTCGCGCACGCGGGCTTTGCGGATATGCCGCCTTGCCCGTGGCTCATGCCGGCATGGTATATCGCGGTTCGGCCTGCGCCGCCATCGGCCGCACCATCGAGGCAATGGTGCTGCTGCGAACGGTCGCGTGGGAACGGGGTGCAGGTCTGATAGGTTTTGCCGACATGATCCAAAGAGTTGTGGAGCAGCGACAACGATGACAGGGCGAACAGTCGGCACCCTCCTGTTGGCGGCATTGACCGCCTCGATGGCATTCGGCGCGCCGGGCCCGGCCGCAGCGCAGGAGGGCAACCCCGAGGAGGGGGCGGAGGTCTTCAAGAAGTGCCGCGCCTGCCACGATGTAGGCCCCGAAGCCAAGAACAAGGTGGGCCCCGTTCTCAACGACATCGTCGGCCGCAAGGCCGGCACCATCGAGGGCTTTGCCTATTCCGAGGCCAACAAGGCCGCCGGCGGCAAGGGCTTGACGTGGACGGAGGACGTGCTGCTCAAGTACCTGGAGAATCCGCTCACCTTCATGTCGGGCACGAAGATGGCGTTCGCCGGCCTCAAGGACGAGCAGGATCGCAAGGACTTGGTCGCCTTCCTGAAGAAGTACACGAAGAAATAACGCCGCACGCGCCGACCGGAGAACGCGGACAGCATGCCAGGATCGGCCACAGGGCGTCCGCGCGTCGGTCTGTTCGTGACCTGCCTCGTCGATCTGTTCCGGCCGTCGGTCGGCTTTGCGGCCGCCAAGCTCCTGGGCGACGCCGGCTGCGACGTCGATGTGCCGGCGAGCCAGACCTGCTGCGGTCAGCCGGCCTATAATTCGGGTGACAAGGCGACGACCGAGGAGATCGCGCGCCTGACGATTTCTGCCTTCGAGGCGCACGACTACGTGGTGGCGCCCTCGGGGTCGTGTGCCGGCATGCTCAAGATGCACTATCCAGCGCTGCTGGCGGGCGATCCGGCGTGGAAGTCGCGCGCGGCGGCGTTCGCGGCCAAGGTGCACGAGCTCATCTCCTTCCTCGTCGACGTGCGCGGCGTGAAGGCCGTCGATGTCGAGCTGAAGGCCCGCGCCACCTACCACGACAGCTGCTCCGGTCTGCGCGAACTCGGCATCCGCGAACAGCCGCGCCGGCTCCTGCGCTCGGTCAAGGGCCTGGAGCTGGTCGAGCTTACCGATGCGGACGTGTGCTGCGGCTTCGGCGGCACCTTCTCGGTCAAGTATCCAGACATCTCCAACGCCATCGTCGAGCGCAAGACAGAGCAGATCACGGCCACCGGCGCAGACATGCTGCTGGCGGGCGACCTCGGCTGCCTGATGAACATGGCGGGCAAGCTGTCCCGCCAGGGCCGCATAGTAGCCGTCCGCCACGTGGCCGAGGTGCTGGCCGGCGAGCTCGACCAACCGGCGATCTGCGAGCACCCATCACGCCCATGAAAGCGACGTCGCCCACCTTCAAGGACAACGTGCGCGCTGCGCTCGGCGATGTGCAGTTGCAGCGGGCGCTTGCCAGCGTTGCACCGGGTCTGGCCGCCAGGCGCGGTGCCGCCCGCGCCGGGCTGCCGGAGTTCGAGGCGCTGCGCGACCTCGGCCGCGACATCAAGGACCACACGCTGGCGTACCTCGACCTCTACCTGGAGGAGTTCGAGAGGAAGGCCACCGAAGCCGGCAGCCTCGTGCATTTTGCACCCACGGCCGAGGATGCGCGAGCGATCATCCGCAAGATCTGCCGCGACGCGGGCGCTCGCGTCGTCACCAAGGGCAAATCGATGATCTCGGAGGAGATCGGACTCAACGCCTGCCTGGAGAGCGACGGCATCGAGGTGGCCGAGACCGACCTCGGCGAGTACCTCATCCAGATCCGCGGCGAAACGCCGAGTCACATCATCGCGCCGGCCATTCACCTCACCCAGGACCAGGTCGAGGCCGACTTCCGCCGCCTGCACACGCGCCTGCCGAAGGATCGCGTGCTGATCGAGCCGGCCCAGCTGGTGGCCGAGGCGCGCCAGATCCTGCGCGAGAAATTCCTCGCTGCCGACGTCGGCATCACGGGTGCGAATTTCCTGATCGCCGAGACCGGCTCCTCCGTCATCGTCACCAACGAGGGCAACGGCGATCTCACCCAGTCGCTGCCCAAGGTGCACGTCGTGCTCGCCTCCATCGAGAAGCTGGTACCGACGCTGGAGGACGTGAGCACGCTCATTCGCCTGCTGGCGCGCTCGGCGACGGGCCAGGAGATCTCCACCTACACGACCTTCTCCACCGGGCCCAGGCGCGCCGGCGACCCGGACGGGCCCGAGGCCTGCCACGTGGTGATCCTCGACAACGGCCGGTCGGAGCTGCTGGGCACGGACTTCGGCGAGGTGCTGCGCTGCATCCGCTGTGGCGCCTGCATGAACCACTGCCCGGTCTATACGGCAATCGGCGGGCACGCTTACGGCTGGGTCTATCCCGGCCCCATCGGCTCGGTGCTGACGCCGGCGCTGATCGGCGTGCACAGCGCGGGTCACCTGCCCAACGCCTCCACCTTCTGCGGGCGCTGCGAGGAGGTGTGCCCGATGAAGATTCCGCTGCCGGGCCTGATGCGGCATTGGCGCGAGGAGGAGTTCAAGGCGGGCGACACGCCCCTCACCTACAGGCTGGGTCTCAAGGCCTGGGCGGCGGTGGCGAAGCGGCCACGCCTCTATCACGGGCTGGTGCGGATCTTGATGCCCACGCTCGGCGCCATTGGTCGCCGCACGGGGGCGTTCCGTCGCCTGCCCTTCGCGCGCGGCTGGACCAAACACCGCGATCTCGCCGCCCCGCAGGGGCGCACGTTCCAGGCGCTGTGGGCCGACACCAAAGCCGGTGTGCCGCGATGACGACGGCGGGCGACAGGCGCGCGACCATCATCGCCAAGATCAGGCTGGGCCTCGGCACGTATGATTCGGCAGCGCGGCGCGCCACGGTCGCCCGGCGTCTGGCCGAGCCGGCGCAACCCCTCGTTCCCGAGCGCGCGAAGAAGCAGGCCGACGAGCGCAGGGTGCAGCTGCGCACCTTCCTGCAGGGTCAGTCGGCGACCTTCGTCGAGGCGGCGGCCGCCGCCGACGTTCCCCTGGCGATCGCGCGCTTCCTGCGCTCCGCCAACCTGCCGTTGCGGGTGCGCGTCGGCGATGATGCTTACCTGCGCGGGCTGGACTGGCAGAGGGAGCCTACGCTCGAGCGCATGAGCGGCCCCGCACAGGGGGACGACGAGGTGGGGCTCAGCCACGCGGCGGCCGCCGTCGCCGAGACGGGCACGCTGGTCATGGCGTCCGGCCCCGATAATCCGGTGACGCTCAACTTCCTGCCCGAGACGCACATCGTCGTCGTCGAGGAGAAGGTTTTGGTCGGCGGCTATGAGGGAGCGTGGGAGAAGATCCGCGCGCGCTTCGGCCGGCGGGTCATGCCGCGGACGGTCAACTTCGTCTCCGGGCCGTCGCGCACGGCCGACATCGGCGGGCAGCTGGTGATGGGCGCGCACGGGCCCCGCCGGCTGTGCGTGATCCTCGTCAGGGACTGAAGAGTTTCGGGCCCGATTAGTCTAGCGCTTGCTCTTGATGCAGCTCTCGAGGCAGCGCTGCAGCTGGGCCTGGCACTTGGAGCGATCCTGGCTCTTCTTGTAGCAGCTGCCGTAGGCGGCCTTGCAACCGGAGGAGCAGGAGGCTTCCGCGCTCACGACACAAGCCGGCATCGTCAGCGCGGCGAGAGCGATCACGAGAAAGAGCGCGGTCGAGGCGATCAGGATGGTCCTGCGGCGTGTCACAGGGTTTGCTCCTCGCCGGCTCGTATGGGCGCACTGTGTAGGAAGGCCTGGCAATCGGTGCGTACTGCTACGGGCCGCACCATGAACGAACGCTGAATGCCTAGAGCGAGATCGTTCCTGATGGAAGCACTGGGGCT
>JRHI01000876.1_pt1 | contig 29696 bp, 24 predicted proteins | sample 215371 | NCBI WGS metagenome assembly JRHI01 (sample SAMN02929681, study PRJNA255918) | sediment metagenome | biome: cave system; feature: Ice Cave; material: Sediment; isolation source: sediment from deep within a dark volcanic ice cave with no known source of... ...
GTCTCGGCAGCGGCGACCCGATGATGCCGCTCGCCGGTCCGGCGGCGAGCGGACCGAGGACGACGACGCCGGCGACGACGAGCAGCGCGCCGAGTCCGGCAATGAGCAGCACGCCGCCGCTGGCCAGGAGCGCGACGGCGGTGAGGATCACCCCGCTCGCCGTCAGCAGGAGACCGGCGACGGCACGCGGGACCGACCGACCGGAGCGGTCGGTCGCCACGTCCCGCAGCGCCGCCAGCGGCGGCACCCGCGACGCCGTCACCGCCGGGATAACTCCGGCGAGCAACGTGACCAGGACGCCGACGGGGACGGCGATCGCGACGGTCGCGCCCGTCAGGATCAGACCAGTCCCGGGCAGGGCGAACCCGAGCCCGGCGAAGACCCCCTTGAGCAGAGCGGCGATGCCGAGTCCCCCGACCAGCCCGGCCGCGGAGGCAACCAGCCCGACGAGCAGCGCTTCGACGACGACGGCGCCGAGCACCTGGCGCTGCGACGCGCCGACGGCGCGCAGCAGTGCGAACTCTCGGCGGCGCTGCGCGGTGATGATCGAGAACGTGTTGTAGATACTGAACGTCGCGACGAGCAGCGCGATCCCGGCGAACACGGTCAAGAACGTCCGGAACAGGTTGATGAACACCCGGTCGACGGTGGCCATGCTCTCCTGGGTGAGCTGCGCGCCGGTGATCGCCTCCGCGTTCGGCGGGAGTAGCGGCCGGATGCGGCGCACGAGCTCGGTCTGCGGCACGCCCGGCGCGGCTTTCACCAAAATGCTCGTGATCTTGCCGGGCTGCCTGGTGAGGTACTTCTGGGCGCTGGCCAGATCGAAGGCGACGAACGATGTGCCGCCGAGCGCGTCGGCCGTACCGAAGGTAGCGATCCCGACGACCTTGACCGCGACCGGTTGCGGGGTCAGCACCGTCGTCGCGTCCCCGATGTGGAGCCCGCCATCCTTTGCCGCGCCACGATTGATGACGACCTCATCGGCGGCTTGGGGTGGCCGCCCTTCGACAATCCGATAGGGGTTGAGATCAGGGTTGGCGATCCAGTTGCCGGCCTGTCGCGGTCCGTTGCCGCTGATCGCCTTGCCGTCGCGGCCGACGATCTGGCCGTAGCCAAGGATGGCGGGATCGGCGGCGGCCACGCCGCCGACCTGGCGGACCCGGTCAACCAGCGCCTGATCGATCGGACCGCGCCGGGCGCCCGGATTGGTGTCGACGCTGGTCGCGTTGCGGATAACGGCGTCGGTCCCCTTGTTGGCGTCGACGAAGAAGCCGTTGATGCTGCTCCGCAGCGTGTCGGTGAGCACGAGCGTCCCGGACAGGAACGCGACGCCCAGGAACACCGCGAAGATCGTGCCGGCGAGCCGGCGCTTGTGGGCCCAGAGCCCGTTGAGACTGATGCTGAGCATGGCGTTCATCTCACTCCCCGAAGATTTTCAGGCGGTCGAGCACGCGCTGTGCCGTCGGCTCGTCCATCTGGTCGACGACCCGGCCGTCGGCCAGGAACAGCACCGCGTCGGCGTACCCGGCCGCGATCGGATCGTGCGTGACCATCACGATCGTCTGGCCCAGCTCCCGCACGGCGCGGCGCATGAAATCGAGGATCTCGGCACCGGCCCGCGAATCGAGATTCCCGGTTGGCTCGTCGGCGAAGATGATCTGCGGGCGACTCGCCAGCGCCCGCGCCACGGCGACCCGCTGCTGCTGGCCGCCCGACAGCTCCATCGGTCGGTGCGCCAGCCGGTCGCCGAGCCGCACCGTGGCGATCACGCCGTTCACCCACTCGCGGTCGGGCGTGGAGCCCGCCAGCTTCATCGGCAGCGTGATGTTCTCCCCGGCAGTCAGCGTCGGGATTAGATTGAACGACTGGAACACGAACCCGACCCGCTCCCGGCGCAGCAGGGTGAGCTCCTTGTCCGACAGCGCGCCCAGCTCGACGTCGCCGATGAATGCCTGGCCCGACGTGAGGTTGTCGAGACCGGCCAGGCAGTGCAGCAACGTCGACTTGCCCGAGCCAGACGGACCCATGATCGCGGTGAATTGCCCACCAGGGAACTCGACCGACACGTCATCGAGTGCCCGCACCTCTGTATCTCCCGACCCGTAGACCTTCGATCCATGCACCATCCCGGCGACCGCCTTCGTGGCGATCACGGCTGTCATCACGTCCTGCATTCCTTGCCCCTTTCTTCAGCCATGGCCAACACCCCGTCACAGGCGATCGGTGGTGTCCCGCCGGGTCCAGCATGCGAGTGGCAACGCCGCGCACTGCCCTGGAGGTCGATGTCCAGTGTCGTGATGAGGCGTGGTTGCGTCGTCGTCCGGGTGGAGGCTTTGCGTCTGCGCCCGTGGCGGTAGACGGGACGATCTGAGCTACCGAGGTGACGGTAGAGTGGGGCATCCGGGACGTCCGGCACAAATCGGTGGTCGGCGGCGCCGTCGCCGGACGCGGGGCTCACGACCCCGTGCTCACCCCACAAAGCCGGCTGAAGCCGGCTGAGTCACGAGCGCGGGGAACCCGCACGAACTTCCCGGACAAACCAAGCGGTTGGGTCCGTTGAGTTATTGATGCCCACGGTATCCGGCGAGGGCAGACGGGGCACGCTCTGCGTGATGGCTACCCTCGTCACCGATACGCGGCAACGAGCATGAAAAGCCCTGGGTCGAGATTTAGACGAGCCAGCCCGGGCGGACGAGACCGGCCTCGTACGCCAGCACGACGAGCTGGGCACGGTCGCGCGCACGGAGCTTGACCATGGCCCGGCTGACGTGGGTTTTGGCCGTCGCCGGACTCATGAAGAGGCGCTCGGCGATCTCCTCGTTCGACAGGCCGGCGGCGACGAGCCCCATGACCTCGCGCTCCCGTTCGGTCAGCACGCCCAGATCGGCCGCCGGGCGCCGTTCCTTGACCCGGCTCGCGAACTGCGCGATCACCCGTCGGGTGACGCTCGGCGACAACAGCGCGTCCCCCTGGGAAACCGCCCGCACCGCGTGGATCAGCTCGACCGGTTCGGTGTCCTTGACCAGAAACCCGCTCGCGCCGGCGCGGAGCGCCTCGAACACGTACTCGTCCAGCTCGAATGTGGTGAGGATGATGATCCGGACCGAGCCCAGCCGCTCGTCGCCGGCGATCCGGCGGGTGGCCGCGAGGCCGTCGAGACCGGGCATCCGGATGTCCATGAGCACGACATCGGGCACGAGGCTCGACGCCAGCCGCACCGCCTCCTCGCCGTTGCCCGCCTCGCCGACGACCTCGACATCGTCCTGAGCGTCGAGCAGGGCGCGGAAGCCGGCGCGTACGAGCACCTGGTCGTCGGCCAGCAGGACTCGAATCATGGGCCATCCTCCAGCGGGAACCAAGCCCGCACCCGGAACCCGCCGCCCGGGCCGGGCCCGGCCACGAGCTGCCCACCAAGCGCGGCTGCCCGCTCGCGCATGCCGGGGATGCCATTGCCGCCGCCGGACGTCCGGCCCGACGGCGAGCCGCGGCCGTCGTCGTCGACCTGGACGATCAGGTCCCGCTCGGCGTACCTGAGCCGGACCGTCGCCGTGACCGCGCCGGCGTGCCGAACCACGTTGGTCAGCGCCTCCTGCACGATTCGGAATGCGGCGAGGTCCACCCCGGCGGGCAGCGGCCGGCGCCTCCCCTCGACCTCGACGTGGATCGCCAGCCCGGCCGCCGCCGCGCCGGAGATCACGCCGTCAAGCTCGTCGAGACCGGGCGCGGGCGCTCGCGGCGGTTCGTCTTCGCCGCGGCGCAGCACGTCCAGCACCGACCGCAACTCGCCCAGCGCTTCCTTGCTCGCCTGCTTGATCGCCGTCAGCGCGATGCGCGCCTGCTCCGGTCGCTCGGCCATGAGGTGCAGGGCGACCCCCGCCTGCACATTGATCAGGGAGATGTTGTGCGCCAGCACGTCATGCAGCTCGCGGGCGATGCGCAGGCGCTCCTCGCTGGCCCGCCGGCGGGATTCCTCCTCGCGGGTGCGCGCCATCTCGGCGCGGCGTTCCCACCTGGCTCGTGCCACCTCCGCCACGGTCGCCAGGACCAACAGCCACGCGGCGAGCCCGCCGGCCTGGGCCAGTGTCGGTGGCGATTCGCGGCCGAGCAGGGCGCCCAGCCAGAGGAACGACGCGTAGCCGGCGGCGATGGAGCACCAGGCAAGCAGCCGGCGACCTCCCATCACCGCGTTCACAAACGCGACGATCAAGGCGAAGAAGATGGGTCCTTTCGGATACCCGGTCACCGAGTAGGCGAGGGTCGTCGTAAACGCAATGACGAGCACGGTCGCCGGATAACGGCGGCGCGCGACCACCGCCACCGGTCCCACCGTCAGCAGCGCCATCCCCACCACATCGAGCGGCCGGCGCGCGTCCTGGTGCTGCGCGGCGAGGAAGGTGCCCACGAGCTGCGCGACGCCGACCGCGAGCCCGAGCGCGGCGTCCACCGGCCGAACGCGCGGCCAGCCGCGCCGGGGGCGTGTCGATGGTGCCGCGACGTTACGCTCTATCATGACCGCATGATAGCCATAGGCTCACATGCCCGTCATCGCACCCACGACGCAGATCTCGCCTACACCCACTGGAGTAGCGCCGCCCCGCTTCGTTACTCCAGTGGGTGTAGCGTGGCACGCGCCGCCTCGGTCGCCGGCCTCATGGCCTGGCCGCGCTCCCGGCTCTGGCGTACCATCTGCTACGATCTGACATCCGGACGTACCTCACGCTGAGAGCCGCGTGCGGCCGCGCATGCGCGACCTCGGCGACGCCGCTGGCGAGGCTGTCCCCCACCTCGGCGCCCTCGGCCACCAAGGGCGCCAGCGCGGTTCCCACCGACCGGATCGCCGTCCACGTCTCGGTGGGCTCGCTCAGGAAGCCCGGGGCGTGGCTGCCGCACAGCCGCTGGTCGAGCACCCCGCGCCGTCGCGTCGCTTGACCCGGTGCAGGTGCGCCAGGCACTCGGCGTGGGACTTGCGCCGGTCCAAGCCGTCGAAGACGACCCAGACCGCTCTGGGATCCCCATATGATGACGAGGTTGGGCGCGGGTGATCATTCTTTGAAACGCTCGTAGGACGTTAGTGGTCCTCAGCCAACCGCCGGTTGACTCCCACCAGGTCGAATGCCTCGGGATCGAACGGCCCACCCAGCCACTCCATCATGCTCGCGTGCTCGTCGTGCGCCGGGGTGCGGATGATCTCCAGCATGTCGGCGTACCCCCAGATCCCGCCGCAGTCCTCCGGTGGGCAGGCCCGCCGACCCGTCAGGCAGACCAGATAGCCCACGCCGGGCGCCGGCGGCAATACCGCCTCGACCACGATCTCGTGTTCCCAGCCATCGCCGAAGTCGTAGTCGTACCAGAGCTTGCTCTGCTTGCTCGCCGCGACGTGGTTAAGGCGGGCGGTCCGCTCGCTCCGGATGTCCACGTCCTCAAGGACGCTCCGGTCGCCGTAGGTCGTTTCGCCGACCCGGAACTGGTGGAGGTGGCTGTGATGCCACCCCAGCGTGACCTGGAGGATGCCATGCAGCTTCGCCAGAGTGACGTCGCTCGGGACCTGGATGCGCCGCCAGATCGGTGGCCTGATCCCCTTGAGCGTCACCTTGAGCTGGTGGATGGATGCGGGCGTCGCTGATGTGCGTTTGGCGGTGCCCATGATGCCGGTTCCTCCGCCGGAATGCCGCCCGGCACCGCGTCGCGCGGCCCTGCTCGGCGGCCTTCGAGCCCTGGTCGGGCCTTGATGTGGGCCGCGGTGAGTCTACCACCGGCGCGGAGGCCGCTCGGGGCGGCGACCCGGTTCCTGCAGGGTCATTTCATCACCTGGCAGCCGGCCGCGGCGACGAGGGTGATCGCGGTGCGGGGGGCCGCCACCGGTCAAGCACTGGGGGCGCAACTTGCACGTCGAAATGCTGTACCATCGGGGAGTGCATCTGATCGAGTGGGTGGACCACGCACCCCTGCGCGTCGCCGGTGCAACGACGTTTCACTGTACCTGCCTGCCGTTAACAGGCGAGGGAGCGATGGGCTCCTGGATGCGACCGATCGGGGTGTTGTCACCGGGGAGAAGAACGTGTCTGGGGAGAGCGACCGCATCGCGCTCTATGACCGGATGGCCAACGAGCTGTACGTGGCGGTCATTTCCGACATCCTCGATGGCCTCGGCTATCGGCATCAGGTCATGCAGGCCGGCATCCGGCCGGTCAAGGTCGATTCGCGCGCGGTGCTCGTCGGTCGGGCAGCGACCGTCCTCTTCGCGCCGCAGTACGAGGTGCCGGCCGAGCCGTATACGACCCAGATCGCGGCGATCGACGCGCTGCAACCCGGCGACGTCGGCGTCCTCGCGACGGGTGGCATGACGAATGCGACGTTCTGGGGCGAGCTCTTCTCGAACGCGGCGCGCGCCCGCGGGGCGCGAGGGATGGTGATGGACGGCTACCACCGCGACACGCGGAAGATCCTCGACCTCGGCTTCCCCGTTTTTTCGACCGGGTCGCGTCCGGTGGACATCGCCGGCCGTGCCACGGCGGTCAGTTCTGGTCGCCCCGTCGTCTGCGGCGGCGTTCTGGTGAGCCCCGGCGACATCGTGTTTGCCGAGATCGACGGCGTCGCCGTCGTCCCCCAGGAGGTCACCCAGGAGACCGTGACGCGCGCGTTCGAGAAGGTCGCCAAGGAGGATCGCGCCCGCGAGGATCTGCGGGCGGGTGCCTACCTGAGCGAGGTCTGGCAGAAGTACAAGGTGCTGTAGCGGGGATAGGGTTCAGGGGTCAGGCGTCAGGAAACGAAGCAGCGTTCTGACCCCTGTCGCCTACTCCACGGAGGACGACCATGGCGACGACACAGCCACGGGCTGAAGCGATGACGATGGTGAGCCGGGCGCCGCGGGGACCGGCGGCACTGAACGATGTGGCGGTGCTGCTGGACAAGAACGACGCGGTCGCGATCGCCAAGCAGACGCTCGTTCCCGGAACCGTCCTGACGCTGGCGGAGGGGAGCGCGGTCCGCGTCGCGCAGGTGATCCCGACCGGCCACAAGGTGGCGCTGCGCGATGTCCCGAAGGATGGGCCGGTCCGGCGCTATGGGCAGATCATCGGCTTCGCGACCCAGGACATCAAGCCGGGGCAGCATGTCCACACGCACAACCTCTCCATCAAAGAGCAGGGGAGTCTCACCCTGGACTACGCCTTCTCTTCCGAGTACGCGGCGGTGGAGCTCGTTCCCGAGGCGGCGCGGCGGACCTTCCAGGGGTTCAAGCGGGCCGACGGTCGGGTCGGCACGCGCAACTACGTCGCGGTTCTGGCGTCGGTCAACTGCGCCTCGTCGGCGACCGTGGCGGTGGCCGATTACTTCAGGCAGCCGGGGGCGCTGACGGACTTCCCGAACGTCGACGGCATCATCCCGCTGCCCCATAAGGGCGGCTGCGGCGCGCACATCGGATCTCAGCACCTGCACCTGTTCCAGCAGACCCTCGCCGGGACCGTTCAGCACCCGAACGTCGCCGCCTACGTGATCCTGAGCCTTGGCTGCGAGGTGAACCAGCCGACGGACATGATTGAGTACACCGGCTTGGACCGCGACCAGCCGCTGGTGATCACCATCCAGCAGGATGGCGGCTTCCAAAAGACGGTGGAGCGGGGAATCGATGCGGTCACACAGTTGCTGCCGATCGCCAATCAAGCGCAGCGCGAACCCGTCGCTGCGTCCGAGCTCGTCGTCGCGCTCCAGTGCGGCGGCTCCGATGGGTGGTCCGGGGTGACGGCGAACCCGGGGTTGGGCAAGGCGGTCGACCTGATCGTGAAGCAGGGCGGGACCGCCGTGCTGGGCGAGACGACCGAGGTCTACGGCGCCGAGCACCTGCTGACCCGCCGCGCCAAGAGCATCGAGGTCGGCCAAAGGCTGGTCGATATGATCCACTGGTGGGAGGCGTACACGGCCTACTTCGGCGGCACGATCGACAACAACCCGGCACCGGGCAACAAGCTCGGCGGCTTGACGACGATCTACGAGAAATCGCTGGGCGCCGCGGCGAAAGCCGGCTCGACCCCGCTCAATCAGGTCGTCGGCTACGGCGAGCGCATCACCGAGCGTGGCTTCGTCCACATGGACACGCCCGGCTACGATCCGGTCTCGGTGACGGGTCAGGTGGCGGGTGGCTGCAACATCGTCGCGTTCACGACCGGTCGCGGCTCGGCCTTCGGCTACAAGCCGGCGCCTTCGATCAAGATCGCGACGAATAGTGAGCTCTACGCCCGGCAGGAACCGGACATGGACATCAACGCCGGCAAGGTGCTCGACGGCGTCAGCCTCGACGAGCTGGGCCAGGAGATTTTCGAAGAGATCCTCGCCGTCGCCTCGGGCAAGAAGACGAAGAGCGAGCTGGCCGGCGTCGGCGAAGAGGAGTTCAACCCCTGGATCCTGGGGGCGATATTGTAACGAGCGATCGGCGTTCAGCGATCAGCTTTGGGCGGAGGTTCGGTAGGGCGGCGAGCGAAGAATCTGTCGGGGCGGACCGGGTGCCTTTCGAGCGGTGCCCGTTCTTGGTCGGGAGCACGGACGCCAGCTCATGGCTAGCCTGGGACAGTGCGGGATCAGCGACGAACAGATCGAGCTCGTCGCGGAGTTCGCGTCGCGCGTCACGCCGCTCGGTGTTCAGGTCGATCGGGTCGCGGACAGCCAGGCAGCGGCGACGTGTCTTGCGGCGGCACTGGCAGAGATCGCAGCGCCGCGCCTGACGATCGCTCTGGAGTTGGGTGCCGCGGCACCCGCCTTGATGACGGCGCTTGACCAAGGGGGAGTGCATTGGCACAACCCGGCGACTGCCCAAGCGGCGCGCGACATGCCGCTCGGCGTCAGTCTTGCGCGCCAGGCGGTCGCTGAGACCGGTTCGCTGCTGATGGCCGAGGAGAGGCTGGCGGACCGGGCGGTCGGGATGCTGACGAAGACGCAGGTTATCATCTGCCGGACCGAGGCCATCGTGCCATCACTCGTCGAGGCGGCGGCCAGTCTCCGAGCCATCGCGTTGCGTCCCGGCGGCGGCTACGCCACGCTCGTCACGGGTCCCAGCCGCACGGCCGACATCGAGCTGTCGCTCACGGTCGGCGTCCAGGGGCCGGGGCGGCTGCTCGTGCTGTTTGTGGACGATCTTGGATGACCCACACGACAGGGGTTCTGGTTAGACAGGCGCGATGACGCTGTCCTCCGAACCAGGGAGAGCTTCGACGATGGCCGCATCCGCCGAACCGACCAGCGTCACTGGCCAGCTGCCGAACGCACCGTCCCACGATCCCCACGGTCAGCCGGAGCTGTCCTTCGCCGAGCGCTACGAGAAGGCGCTGCGCAATCCGAAGCTGGCACGCAACATCACCCGGTTCCAGCAGAGCTGGAAGATCAATCGCAACCGGGCGATGGCAGAGGTCTCCTTCGAGGAGCTGCGCGCGGGGTTGAAGGCGGCCAAGACCGGCGTCATGAACCGAATCGACAACTATCTGGCGCAGTTCACCGCGATGGCCGAGCAGGCCGGGGCGAACGTCCACTTCGCCACCGACGCGGACGAGGCGAATCGCATCGTGCGCGAGATCTGCCGGAAACGCGGGGCGACGCTGATCGCCAAGTCGAAGTCGATGGTGAGCGAGGAGATCGACCTCAACCACCGCCTGGCCGAGCACGGCATCGAGGTCGTCGAGACCGACCTCGGCGAGTGGATCGTCCAGCAGGGTGGCGAGCGGCCGAGCCACATCGTCGGCCCGGCGCTGCACCTGGGGCGGGAGGAGGTGGGGGCGTTGCTCAACCGGACGCTCGCCCGTCCGGTCTCACTGGAGAACATCCCCGAGCAGGTGCATGCGATCCGCGACGATCTGCGGCCGGTCTTCTTCAAAGCCGGCGTCGGCATGACCGGCGCGAACGCCCTGATCGCCGAGTCCGGCACGGTGATGATGGTCACCAACGAGGGGAACGCACGGCTCAGCTCGTCGCTGCCCCCGGTGCATATCGTCCTGGCCGGCATCGAAAAGCTGATCCCGACCTACGACGACGCGGTGACGCAGATGCGTCTCCTCGCGCGCAGCGGCACGGGGCAGCGGATCACCGTCTACACGACCTTCATCACCGGCCCGACGCCGGGTCACGAGATGGACATCGTCCTCGTCGACAACGGCCGGCGGGCGATGCGGGCCAAGCCGGAGTTCGTCGAGGCGCTCCACTGCATTCGGTGCGGCGCCTGCGCCAACGTCTGTCCGCCTTATCGCGAGGTCAGCGGGCACGTCTTCGGGCACATCTACACCGGGGCGATCGGGCTGGTGGTGACCGCCTTTCACCATGGACTGGACGCCGCGGCGAAGCCCCAAAGTCTCTGCCTCTCGTGCAACGCCTGCGAGACCGTCTGCCCGGTCGGCATTCCGCTGCCGCGCCAGATCCTCGATATCCGGAAGATGGTCGTCGCGCAGAAGGGGTTGCCGAGGGCGAAGCGCGTCGTCCTGGACGCCTACGCGAGCCCGCGGGCGTTCGATCTGCTGATGCGCGTCGGGAGCCGGGCCCAGGTGCCGTTGACGCACGGCGGCGCTTTCGTCCGTGGGCGATACCTGCCGCTGCTGAAGAAGCAGACGCGCTGGCGGAGTATGCCGGCGGTGGCACGGCGGCCGCTGCGCGACCGGGTTCCGACCGGGACCGTCGAAGCGGCCCGGCCGCCGGTCGTGCCGAACGGCGCGGCGGGCAAGACCATCGTCCTCTTCCCGGGCTGTCTGACGGACCGGTTCTTTCCGGAGCAGGGCGAGGCGATCGTCGCCACGCTGCGAGCGCTCGGCGCGCGGATCGCCTACCCGGCGGGTCTCGACTGCTGCGGTCTGCCGGCCAACAACTCCGGCGACGACGCCCACGCGCGCAAGATGGCGCGGCACACGATCGAGGCGCTGGAGTCGGTCCGGGCCGACGTCATCGTCTCGGGCAGCGCGAGCTGCGTCGCGACGCTGACCCAGGACTACCTCCACCTCTTCCGCGACGAACCGGCGTGGCGCACCAGGGCCGCGCGGCTCGCCGGCCGGGTAATGGACTTCACCTCGTTCCTCGACCGCGTCGCCGCATTGCCGGACGGGAGCCTCGTCGGGACTGAGCGCCCCGTCGTGACCTACCACGACTCGTGCCAGGGGCTCAACGCGCTCGGGCTGCGCGAGGCGCCGCGCCGAATCCTGCGCGACGTCCTTGGCTGCGAGCTCCGCGAGCTCGAGGAAACGACGCTCTGCTGCGGCTTCGGCGGCTCGTTCGGGTTCGATTACCCCGAGATCTCCGAGCGGTTGATGGATCGCAAGCTGACCAACGCGCAGGCGACCGGTGCCCCGACGCTAGTCACCGACAATCAGGGCTGCATCATGCACCTGCGCGGCGGCTGCGACGCGGGGCGGCGCCCGCTCCAGGTCCGCCACCTTGCGGAGCTCGTCGCCGAGCGGTTGCTGGCGATGGGATCGGGCGCGTGAATCAGCAGATCGGTACGAACGCAGGCGATCGCGCCTCGCCGGTTGGCAGACGGTTGGCGCCGACGTACCATCCACTCACACGGGGGCGGGTAACCACCCAGCCAGGCCGACAAGACGCTGACGCGGTGAACGCCGCGGGAGGATGAGGCCGTGCCGCTTTGCCTGTATCGAACCGCCGATGCCGCCGGACCGCGTCTCGGGTTGATTGAGGGCGATCGGGTGCTCGGCGTCGCGGCCGCGGGAGGTCCGCCCACGCTCGCCGATGCGCTGACGATGGCGCGCGCCGACCTGCAGATGCGGCTTGAGGTGATCCGCGCGACGGCGGGCGCAGGCATCCCGCTCGACGCGGTGACGCTGGCGGCGCCCGTCGACAGACAAGAGGTCTGGGCGGCGGGGGTAACCTATCGTCGTAGCCGGGATGCGCGGATGGAGGAATCGACCTCCGCCAAGAGCGCGTATGACCTCGTCTACGAGGCGGCGCGGCCGGAGCTCTTCTTCAAGGCGACGCCGAGCCGCGTCTCGGGGCCGGACGAGGCGATCGCGATCCGCGGCGACTCGACCTGGGACGTGCCGGAGCCGGAGCTGGCACTCGTGCTCAATCGTGACGGGGAGGTCGTCGGCTACACGATCGGGAACGATGTCTCCTCGCGCAGCATCGAGGGTGAGAACCCGCTCTATCTGCCGCAGGCGAAGGTCTACACGCAGTGCGCGGCACTTGGACCGGTCGTCGCACTGGCGTGGGAGCTGGGCGAGGTGCGGGAGCGGACGATCCGACTCGTCATCCGCCGGGGCGGCTCGGTGCTTTTTGACGGCGACACATCGACGACGCAGATTCACCGGCCGCTGGCGGAGCTCGTGGGCTATCTCCGTCGGCACAACGAGTTCCCGGTCGGTGTGATCCTGATGACCGGGACCGGGATCATCCCGCCTTCGGAGTTCACGTTGGAGCATGGCGACGACGTCGAGGTCAGCATCGAGGGCATCGGCTCACTGCGCAATCCGGTGATTCGTCTCTAGGTGATCGGGGTTCAATGGGAGTAACAAGCGGGCGGCCTCTCGGCCGCCCGGACCTGATCCTATCGCTTGGCTGATCTGGCGCGATTTAGGTGCGGGAGCCGACGCGCGTAACCGATAACCAGTGCGGCCGGGCGCGCTCCGCGCCGATCGCCGCCGACTGGTCAGGATCGCCGTCCGAGACCGGCCTCTCGTCTGCCGCGACCGTGTCCACCGACTCCTTCGCCGCTTCGGCGGCCGCGATGGCGCCGAGGTCCACGCTGGCGCTCGGCTCGTTGTGGTCCTCGGCGTCGCTGGCGATCTGTGGCGCGGCCGCTACGATCGCGACCGGATCGGGCGCGGGCGCCTCGTCGACCTTGACCGCGGCGGGGGCGGGCGTCTCGGTTGCCGGACTCCCAGTGAAGGAACCGTTGGCCTGCGATTCCGGCTGACCCGTGCCGTTGAGGGGGGGCAGCGCGCGGGCGTCGGGGCGTGGGGCGGCTGGCGTGGCCGCCGGCGCGGTCGCCTCGAAGCTGGTGATGGCCTCGGAGACGCGCTGGCTCAGGCGCTCGATGTCGGCGAGGATGCTGCCGACGCCGATGGCGAGGAGCGAGACTTGGCGGTGACTGGCGGCGATCTCCTCCTTGAGCTTGGCGAGGAAGTCCTGATTACGCGCGCGCTCAGCGGCGAGCTTGCCTGCCATCTCGGTCTTGATTTGGGCGACCTCGCGGTCCGCGACCTCCGGCAAGGACATCGCGCGCCGGAGGAGGTCGGAGGAGCGCGCCAGGTTGTCTTGGACGAGTTTGTCGAACGACTCGTAGAAGGCGACCCACTCCTGTCCGTGCGTCAAGGCCAAAAAATCCTTCGCTTGGCTTTCGCCGCGATCGCCACCGTCCTGAACCATCGTTGTCCTCCGTGATCGATCCGGCCTGCGACCGGCCGGTCAGGCGCTGATGCCCCGAAACCGCGCTGACCGCTGCCACCTCGCGACACACGTACCCGTGGGAGGACCGCTGAGCCTCTCCCGATCCGCCTGATGGTCGCCGCGTTTCACGAACGCCGCCGGGCTCCTGAGCGACGGAGTCGGGAGGTGACGACGACAGCGCGCCCTGCGGACGACCGCTTCCTGTCTGTCTCTACCTTACTCGAGCGCAGCCGAGTGGGCTAGACCGCGGGGTAGCCCGGAAGTCACGAACGTTCGGTGCTGTCGTACCGATCCGGAACCGGGGCGACGAGGGTGTCCCGATGGTGCCGGCGGTCGCTCGATCAATTCCTCTCCTCACAATCGACTGGGGACCGAGTCCCCGTGCGGTGGATGCTCATCTGCGCTCCTGAGTTGGCAGTGTCGGCGGTCAGGACCCGGCGACGCCGCACCACTCCATCGTCACGGCGGCAAAGACCTTGGTCGCTTTGATCAGGTCGGCGACGGGCAGGAACTCATTCGTGCCGTGGATGCCCCAACTCGGGTCGCCGACGCCGAAGACGAGGCAGGGCTGGCCGAGGGGGAACCAGAAGTTGGCGTCGCAGACGAAGGGCGAGATCGTGACGGTTGGGGTCTCGCCGGTGACCTGGGCCATGGCCGATCTGACAGCCTGGACGCCGGGGTGGTCGTGGGGGAGGGCGACCGGCTCCTTGATCCAGGGGGCGGCGCTTTGGGCGTCGAGCGGGAGGTCGAGGGTGGGCGGGTGGTCGCGCAGCCAGTAGTCAGATTGGGTGACGCGATCGAGGGCGGCGCGGATCTCGGCCATCACCTGCTCGCCGGAGAGGTCGGGGTTGAAGAGGAGGGAGCCGGTGGCCTCGGCGAAATCGGGGATAGAGGTGAGGGAGGTGCCGGCCTGGATCGTGTTGAGGTTGATGAACATGCCGCCGGGGGGAACGTTGGGGTGGGAGCGCCACAGGTTCCACTGTTTTTCGAGGTCGAGGATAGCCAACTGGTACTTGAGCAGGTTGTCGATGGCGCTGACGCCGGGCCGCTCGACGCCGAAGGGGAGGGGTTGGGCGACGAGGTGGCGGTTGCAGATGTGGGTTGACTTGCCGGGGACGGTGAGCTTGAAGTAGAGCTCGCCCTTGATGGTGGGGTAGATGGCGAAGTTGGAGGGCTCGGGGAAGATCGCGAAGTCGGCGTGGTGACCGCGGGCGAGGACGGTGTTGCAGCCGATGTCGCGGCGGCCGGCCTCTTCGCCGCAGACCTGGGCGAGCTTGAGATCGCCTTGGAGGATGACGCCGCAGTCGTGGAGGATGCGGGCGGCCATGACGTAGGCGGCGATGGCGCCCTTCATGTCGGAGGCGCCGCGGCCCCAGAGCTTGCCGGCGCGGACCTCGCCGGAGAAGGGGCCGGCGCCGTGCCACTGGGCGGCCTGCTCGGGGGTGACGGGGACGACGTCGGTATGGGCGGCCCAGATCAGAGAGCGGGCGTCCGCGCCACCGGCGCCGTGACGGGTGGCGACCAGGTTGGGGCGGTTCGGGACGATCTCCCAGTAGTCGATGGCGTCGAAGGCGCCGCTGGATTGGAGCTGGTCGCGGAGCCATTCCTGGGCGGGGCGCTCGGCGGCGGGGTTGGGTTCGAGGTCGGGGTTGACGGAGGGCTGGCGGATGAGGTCGCCGGCAAAGGCGACGATCTCGGCGGCGCGGGCGTCGACCATGGTGAGGATGCGGTCGAGGGCGGCGGTGCGGGGCTGGGTCGGCGGCTGCGTCACGGGTCCTCCCTCGTTGGTGTTCTGACAGTGGTCTGATGACAGGTGGGATGATGGGTGGGAGTTTACCGCAGTGAGCGCGAAGCTGGGGAGACAAGTGGGAGCCGAGCGGGGCAGATTTGGTGCCTGCCCAGGCCCGCCCACCGTGCCGGAGGGGACCGCTTGGGGATAGAGTAGAACAAAAGTTCTTTTTGTCAAGACGGGGACGACCGAAGAGATGGGGCGATTTGCCGGGGCATTGACTGAAAGGAACATTTGTTCTAGGATGGCCGACCAGACGGTGACGATGCCGCGGCGGGGCGCGAAGCGGCTCGGTTGGTGCGGGAAGGAGGGCAGTGTGGAACCATCTCGCGTGATCGATCCGTGGACTCTGTGGGCGAAGGGGGCGCCGAAGGATGAACAGGCACCGTTTCATCCGCTGATCTGTCACTTGATCGACGTGGCGACGGTGGCGCGGGCGATCTGGGAGCGGGTGGTGCCGCTGGCGGCGCGGGCGCGGTTTGCGGCGACGCTCGGGGTGGACGAGGGGGCGGCGGGGCAGTGGGTGACGCTGTGGGCGGGGCTTCATGACCTTGGGAAGGGATCGCCGGCGTTTTTCCGTCAGATGAAGGGCACGGATGGAAAGATCAGGGCGCCTCATCAATGGATCAGTGCATTGGCGTTGCCGTCGCTGCTGACAACCGTCCCCTTCGAACTGCCGCAGCCGTTGGCAAAACGGGTGGCGACCGTCGTGGGCGGACACCACGGTGCCTTCCCGCGTAGCGAAGTTCTGTTGAAGATGCAGCGCGATGACGAGGCTACGGGGATCGGGTTGCCGCCGTGGGACGAAGCAAGAGCGGCGCTGGCGCGAGCACTTGGCGAGGTTCTGGAGCTCCCGGACCGAATCCCGGCGGGTGATCTCGACAACGCAAACGCGATGTGGCTCGCTGGGCTGGTTTCCGTGGCGGACTGGATCGGGTCCGATGAGAAGATTTTCTGCTACGCAGCGGAGGGCGGGGCCGTGTCGTGGTCGGCTTCGTATGATCTGCAGGCGTATGCCGCGCTGGCGAGGAAACGGACCAAGGCGGCGCTGCATTTGCTGGGATGGAGCAGGACGGCGAGCGAGCCAGAGGTCCGGGCGTTCCGCGAGCTGTTCCCGTCGCTCCGAGAAAAGGGGCCCAATGCGCTGCAGCGCGCGGTGATCGAGTTGGCGGAGACGCTTCCGGGGCCGGCCCTCGTCATCGTCAACGCGCCGATGGGGGAAGGGAAGACAGAAGCAGGACTCTACTTGGCCGCACACGCGGAGGCGCGACACGGGCTGCGCGGGCATTATGTGGCGTTGCCAACACGGGCGACGAGCGACCAGATGTTCGGCCGGGTTCGGGAGTACCTGGACGAGCAATACGGGCACGACAGCATTGTGAATCTGCAGCTGTTGCATGGTCTGGCGGCCCTGTCGGGGGAGTTCGCGTGGCTGAAGAAAGAAGGCAAGCGCCTTCTGGAGATCGGCGAGATCGCCGACGAGGCAGCCGGGTACGACGGGGCACCGGCAGGGGTGGTAGCCGCCGAGTGGTTCACCCGCCGCAAGCGAGGGCTGCTGTCGCCGTACGGGGTGGGGACAGTGGATCAGGGGCTGCTGGCGGTGCTGCAGACCCGGCACGTTTTTGTGCGGCTCTTTGGGCTGGCGGGGAAGACGGTGGTCATCGACGAGGTGCATGCCTATGACGCCTACATGTCGACGCTGCTTGAACGGTTGCTGACGTGGCTGGGAGCGCTCGGCTGCCGGGTCGTCCTTCTCTCGGCGACGCTGCCGAACGCGAAGCGGCAGGCGCTGGTCGACGCCTACGCGAACGGCATCGGCGAGGTGAGGCCGCGCGCGCTGACGGCGACGTACCCGTGTATCTCGTGGGTGGCGAAGGGGATTGCAGACGATCGCCCCGTAGACGCCTCCGAACTCGGCGAGAAGACGGTGGGCGTGCGCTGGGTGCGGTCGAGCGGCGACCAGGCGACGGACGACCGGGCGCTGAGTGAGGACCTGAAGGCGGCGCTGGCCAACGGTGGTTGCGCGGCCGTCATCTGCACAACGGTGCGGCGAGCGCAGGAGGTCTACCGGCGGCTGGCAGTGGACTCGTTCTTCCAAGCGGACGGAGGCGACGGGTTGCCGGTGTTGGGGCTATTGCATGCTCGCTTCTTGTACGATGACCGCGAGCGATTGGAAAAGCAGGCGCTGATTCGGTTCGGCAAACCGGAAGGGAAGGTTCGGCGGCCGAAGCGGGCGGTTCTGGTGGCGACCCAGGTGATCGAGCAAAGTCTCGATCTTGACTTCGACCTGATGGTGACGGACCTGGCACCGGTCGATCTGGTGCTGCAACGAATCGGCCGCCTCCAACGGCACCGGGGATGGGATCCGAAACGGCCGTCCCGACTGCAGGCGTCGGAGGTTTGGATCCGGGAACCGGCGCTGGACTCAGGCGGGTTGCCGCGGTTCGAGGGGGGAATGACGTACGTCTACGATGAACACATACTACTGCGGTCGTGGCTGGCACTGAAGCCGGAGGATGGGCAACCGCGGACGATCACCATTCCCAGGGACGTGTCCGATCTCATCGAGAGAGTGTACGACGTTGACCTGAAGCCGCCCCAAGGATCGCCGGACGCGCTTGCGGTGCGCTGGAAGCATTCGCTCGATCGATACAAGGCCGAGATCGCGAATGAGAAGGAGGAGGCCGAACTGCGATGGATCAAGCTCCCTGGCTTTGACGGGTCGCTGTGGCACATGACGGCCGATCCCCGAGAGGAGGGGGCTCCAGGTTTTCATCAAGCACACCGGGCCTTAACGCGACTCACAGAGAACGGAACCGATGTGATCTTGCTGTTCGGAACCTGGGATCACCCGACGATTGATCGAGCGGGGGCGGACACGGTTCACCCTAACGAGAGACCATCTTTGTCACGCGTGCTTCGGATTCTCAGACGCTCCGTTCGGGTTCCGGGCGACGACGTCGCGGAGGAATTGGAGGAGTGGGTGGGAAGCAAGCCGCCCGGTTGGCGTGAGTCGAGTCTGCTCAGGCACTACCGCCTCGTCGTGCTCTCCTGCGACGGGACAGGCCGTGTCGGAACGTTGCTCTTTCGGCTGGAAGAAAGCGTTGGGCTGACTGTCGAGCGCATCGGTCGGGGGAATCAATGAGACCATCGTTCAATCTCATCGAGAAGCCGTGGATCACCTGTTTGCTGATAGATGGCCAGTCTCAAGACTTCGGCATCAAGGCGGTCCTGACAAACGCGGCTGCCATGCGTGAAGTCTGTGCCTCCTCACCTTTGATCACAACTGCACTCCACCGTCTGCTCTTGGCCATCCTTCATGGGGCCTTCGGACCGGAGAATGCTCAGGCGTGGATCGCACTGTGGGAGAGGGGCGCGTTCGACGCGGGAGCCATCGAGGAATACCTGGAACGCCAGCGAGACCGATTCGACCTGTTTGACGACCGGTTCCCCTTCTACCAGACACCCGGCTTGAGCACGAAAGAGCCCTGGCCGGCGTCCCGACTTGCGCAGGAGCTCGCGGCCAAAACCGATCCGACGCTGTTCGATCACACCGTTGACGCCCATGTTGAGCCGATGCCATCAGTCGTTGCCGCGCGTTATTTGGTGGCAATGCAGGCGTTTACGTTGGGTGGGTTGGTGACCTATGAAGACAAGGCGCACAAATCGGCGAAGGCCGCGCCGCTCGCGAATGCCGCCGTGGTTCTTCTCCGTGGCCGGAACCTCTTCGAGACGCTCATGCTCAACCTGCACCGGTATTCGCCGACCCATGGCGAGCCATTCCGGGTGCTGGAGCACGATCGACCGGCATGGGAGCGGGATGAAGCAACGACTCCAGCCGCTCGGGCGCCCGACGGCTATCTCGACTGGTTGACGTGGCAGAGCCGGTCGATCCGGCTGATCCACGACGGGGGCGGCGACAGGGTGCGCCAGGTTGTCGTCATGAAGGGATATCAACTACCGAACGACGTGTGGCGTCGCCAGTTTGAGACGATGGTGCCATTCCAAGCACAGCGACAGGCTGCGGCCGGAGAAGATCCATGGCCCGCCTTTCGTTTCAATCCGGATCGGTCGCTGTGGCGCGATAGTCACGCTTTGTTCCAGACGCCCTCCGTCGATTCCATTGGCACGAGTCCCAAGACGGTGACTTGGCTTGCGGAGTTGCGTGAGGCAGGTGCCCGGTTACCGGCGGAACTGATGGTTGACGTCCTCGGTCTGGCGAGCAAACGAAAAAGCCCGGTCCTGTGGCGTCATGAGCGCTTCGAGTTCTCCACCGGGTACCTCGGCGATCGGCGCCTCGTAAGTGACCTCGGTTCGGCGCTCACGATGGCGGAACGCGCGGCTCGGCTCTTCGATGCTGGGTGGTTCGATGAATCTTCCTTGACGTGCCAAAGACCTCGCCCGATGCAGCTATTAGCCGACGCCCTCGTACCGCCGAAGGTGACGGGCAATCGAAAATTCAAGAAGGCGGAAATCGAGCAGGCAAAGAAAGCTGCGAAGCCCATTCTGGAGCCGATCGGCTTACGGCGGAGGTATTGGGCCGCTCTTGATCCCGAGTTTCGCCGGTTGTTCGAATATCTGCCCAAGGACATCTTGCCAGACGAGCATGGAATCCCTCGCTATGGCCGGCAAAGATCGCTGCATGCGTGGGCCGCCGCCGTCGAAACTTCGGCGGAGAGAGCATTCCGTGAGGGAACCACGACCATTGGCACGACGGCCCGTGGATTGCGCGCCGTGGCGATGGCCGAAGGCGAGTTTGAGCGACTGCTGAACGCCCGGATCAAGACGGCGAAGCAGGCATGGGGGTTGATTGAGCCGTCCGCGCCGGAGGGAGGGGCATGATCGAGGAGCGAGGTGAGCGATCCTGGAGGCCCGAGCGATTCATTGGAACGCTGGAGCAGCAAGTCAAGCTGGCGCGAGACCCGGAGTCACGGCCCGGCAGGGCGGCGGCGCGCGCGGCGCTGGCGGCACTCCGACGAGGACTCGGTCATGGGCCGGGGGAGGTTCCGGAAGTCGATCGGGTGCTGCAGCGGTGGCTTGATCGGGCGAGCGATCACGAGGAGCGCCTCGCCTACGTGATCGGACCCTTGATAGCGCTTCAGGCCCAAGGCGGGTCGACGGCAGCGCTTGAGGAGCACCGTCCGCGCGATCTCGGGGCGTCGCTGGCAGAGTTCCAGCGTCGGCAGGAGGCAAAGCGCGCTTCCGCCCGTCAAGCGGACGAGTCAGGGCAGGACGACCGAATCGACCCGATCGAGCGGAGGCTCCTCGCACTTCTGGCAAGCCACTCGAATGGACTGTCAGACCAACTCCGCGGGGTGGTGACGCTCCTCAAGACGGAGGATGTCGGGATCGACTGGCAGCAACTCTGGTATGACCTATGGCGTTGGGACGATCCGGAGCGGCCCGTCCAACGTGACTGGGCACGGTCGCTTTGGCGGAGCGACCCGGCCGTCCAGCGTGTGGGTGCGTTCGATGACAACAGGGCTGCCAAGGAGGAAGACGACATCGACTTGGACGAGGAGGATGAGGATGACGAGGCATGACGGGATCGAACGCAGGGAGGAACCGATGTTTGTCGAGCTGCACCTGCTCCAGAGTTTCGCCCCGTCGAACCTCAACCGGGACGACTCGGGAGCGCCCAAGCAATGCATCTTCGGCGGGGTGCGACGAGCGCGCATCTCCAGCCAATGCGTGAAGCGCGCGACGCGGATGGAGACGGGATTCCAGGAGTTCATGGAGGGCGCCGGCGGCAAACGGACGAAGCGGATCGTCCGCGAGATCGCCGAGCGGATCGCTGGTCGGCCGGCGCCCGACGATGCCCTCAAGAAGGTGGCTGCGGTGTTCCAAGCGGCCGGGCTGGAGCAGGATAACGACGCCACGAGCCGGATCATCCTCTTTCTTGGTGAGCCGGGTGTCGAACGCATGGTCGAGGCATTCGGCGACCGGTGGAACGAGTTGAAACCGGGAAAAGCCGACCCAAAGAGCGAACTAGTCAAGAACCTTGCAGTCATCCTCAAGCAATCGGCGGCCGTGCCCGACATCGCGCTGTTCGGTCGAATGATCGAAGTCAAAGGCAACACGCCGTTCGGCCAAAAGCAGCTCGGCGTCGACTCGGCGGTCCAGGTTGCTCACCCTATTTCGACCCATGCGGTCGATCGCGAGTTGGATTACTTCACGGGGGTCGACGACTTCAAGCGATCGGACACGGACGACGCCGGCGCCGGGATGCTGGGAACGACTGAGTTCAACGCCGCCTGCTACTACCGGTACGCCAATGTGGATGTGGAGCAGCTGAAGGAGAACCTTGGCGATGACGAGGACCAAGCGAAGCGCACGATCGAGGCATTTGTCCGGGCCACGATCGAAGCGGTGCCGTCCGGCAAGCAGCACGCGTTCGCAGCGCAGAATCCACCGTCGTTCATTTTTGCCGTTGTGCGCGAGCGTCGGCTGTGGAGCCTCGCAAACGCGTTCTGCAAGCCAGTCTCCGTCCCTCCGGATGGCGACCTCGTCGCCGCGTCAACGGCAGCGCTGGATCGGTATTGGTCCCAACTCCTCCGTATGTACGGGGAGCGCGGCGTCGCGGAGCGCGCGGTGGTGGCGCTGGACGATCTCGCCATCGGTTCCCTGAAGGAGCATTGGGTGCCATCGGTCGATGAGCTGATTGCGCGGGTGCTCCATGCGGTGCGGTTCGTGTCCACCAACGCGGCGGCGGCGTGAACGGGGACGGGGCGCGGAACACGCTCCTGCTCCGCCTCGCGGGGCCAATGCAAGCGTGGGGAACATGGAGTCGGTACACCGACCGCGACACCGGCTACGAGCCGTCGAAGAGCGGAGTCATCGGCCTATTCTGCGCCGCCCAGGGGCGGCGGCGCCACGAGGAGGTCCCCGGCGCGCTCTGCCGACTGCGGATGGGCGTTCGGGTCGATCGGCAGGGCGTGGCCTCGGTCGATTACCAGACGGCCGGTGGCTGGCACCGGCGGATAGACCACGGCTATGGGGTGGTCCAAGCCGACAGCGAGGGGCGCCGTACCGTCCTTTCCAATCGGCATTACCTGGCCGATGCCGATTTCTTGGTCGGGTTGGAGAGTGGCGATGACGAGCGTGAGCTGCTGCGCGAGCTGGAAGAGGCGTTGCGGTGGCCGCGGTGGCCGCTCTTTCTCGGACGGAAGTCGTACGTTCCCGGGCGACCTGTGGCGCTGGCGGAGCAGGAAGGCGGCGGGCTACGCCTCGCGACATGCCTGGAAGCCGCCCTGCGCACCCAAGCGCCATGGCCGGGCCGCGGGTGTGCGGTGCAGTTCATCATCGAGCAGAGCGATCCCGCGGGCGCCGAGCGGCGTAACGACCAGCCCGACGAGGGCGCCGTCTTTGAGCATCGCCGGTTCCTGCCGCGCAATGTGCGGCGGTGGTTCCTTCGTGCGGACGAGCGGTTCCCTTGTGAGGAGGCGTGACGATGCCGCTCTACCTCTCCCGGCTCTTCCTGAACCGCGAGTGCCGCGCGGTTCGCGCCGATTTGGCGGACTGCCACGCGCTCCATTGCCGCGTGATGGCGGCGTTTCCGAAGGACATCGGCGGCCGGCAAGACCTCGGCGTGCTCTATCGCTTCGACGCGCCGCCGCTGACGAAGTGCCTGACGCTCCTGGTCCAGGCGCGGCAACCGCCGACTTGGACGCACCTGCTGCCGACATATCTCGCTCCATCGCCCGACAGTGTCAACCCGGACGAGAAGCCCCTCGATCAGCTCTTCGGGAAGATCCGCAACGGTGACCTTCTGCGCTTCCGCCTACGGGCCAACCCCACGCGCCGGATCGACAAGCGGCGGATCGGTCAGGAGCAGGATCGGCTGAGCGGCAAACGCGTCGCCCTGTTGCAGGAGGACGATCAGCTCGCTTGGCTGGCACGGAAGGGCGATGCCGGTGGCTTTGAGCTCACGAACGCGCGGATTCGTTACAACGATCTGCGGCCCGTCACGGACGAAGGTGGAATGCGCGTTCGCGCTGTGGAGCGGATCGTTGACACGATCGTCGGGGTTAGGCCTGTTCAGGTTGTGGGCGAAGAGCGATCGACACAGCACAGGGTGAAATCCCACTCCCTCACGTTCGGCGCCGTCGTTTTCGAGGGGGTGCTGCGAGTCACCGATGCGGACCTGTTCCGGCGGACGCTGGAGCAGGGGATCGGATCGGGGAAGGCGTACGGGTTCGGGCTGCTGTCGATTGCGCCGGCGAGGGGGTAGGCGATGGACGATCTGCATCTGCTGCCGAAGGTGCGCGACAGTTGGAGCTCCTTGTACGTCGAGCATGCCCGGATCGACCAGGAGGAGAAGGCGATCGCGATCCACGACGTGGGGGGCAAGGTGCCGGTGCCGTGCGCGTCGCTAACGCTGCTGATGCTGGGGCCGGGGACGAGCATCACGCACGCGGCGATCCGGGCGCTGGCGGACAACGGGTGTCTGGTGGCGTGGACGGGGGAGGAGGGGGTGCGCTTCTACGCGCAGGGGATGGGGGAGACGCGCTCGGCGCAGCATGTGCTACGGCAGGCGTGGCTATGGGCGGACCCGACGCGGCGGCTGGAGGTGGTGCTGCGGATGTACCGGATGCGGTTCGCCGAACCCCTCGACGCCTCACTGACGCTGCAGCAGATCCGGGGGAAGGAGGGGATTCGGGTGCGGGAGGCGTACGCGCGGGCGAGCCGGGCGACGGGGATCGAGTGGACGGGGCGCTCGTACAAGCGGCAGCGGTGGGCGGATGCGGACCCGGTGAACCGGGMGCTGTCGTGCGCGAACAGCGCGCTCTATGGGGTGTGCCATGCGGCGATCGTGGCGGCGGGTTATTCGCCGGCGCTGGGGTTCGTCCATACGGGGAAGATGCTGTCGTTCGTCTACGACGTGGCGGACCTGTACAAGGTGGACCTGACGATTCCGGCGGCGTTCCGAGCGGCGGCGGCGGGAACGGAGGGGTTGGAGCGGCGGGTGCGGCAGGGATGTCGTGACGCATTCCACGAGGGGCGGCTCCTGCACCGGATCGTGGGGGACATCGACCGGGTGCTGGGAGTGGGTGGTGGGCCGGACGATGAGGTGGCGCGGTTCGACGCGGAGATGGCGCTGCCGGGCGGATTGTGGGACCCGGAGACGGGCGAGGTGGAGGGCGGGCAGAACTACGGGGACGAGGGGGAGGAGCAGCGGTGATGGTATTGATGCTGGAGCGGGTGCCGGCGAGCCTGCGGGGGGAGCTGACGCGGTGGCTGCTGGAGCCGAAAGCGGGGGTGTTCGTGGGGCGGGTGTCGGCGATGGTGCGCGACAAGCTGTGGGAGCGGGTGTGCGCGAGGATGAAGGGGGGCGCGGGGATGCTGGTGTACAGCGCGGACACGGAGCAGGGGTACGCGATCCGGTTCCACGGCGCGACGTCGCGGACGGTCGTGGACTTCGAGGGTCTGGCACTGATCAGAGTGCCGTAAACATCAGGGATTCGTCAGTGTTGTCCCCACGGGCGTGGGGGTGAACCGCTGAAACCGTCGAAAAAGGTTCCAGGGCGCCTGTTGTCCCCACGGGCGTGGGGGTGAACCGCAGTGGTCGCTGACGATCGCCAACGGGGGGACGTTGTCCCCACGGGCGTGGGGGTGAACCGACAAGATCGATCCGGTGCTGGCCACAGAGTTGATCGAGTTGTCCCCACGGGCGTGGGGGTGAACCGGCACAAGGCACAAAGTAGACACGTTCGACACGGTTGTCCCCACGGGCGTGGGGGTGAACCGATGGTCCCAACCAGTAAGTCAGTCACGCGCACGTTGTCCCCACGGGCGTGGGGGTGAACCCATGGCATTCGGATTGGGCGGAACGCGGTCCAGGTTGTCCCCACGGGCGTGGGGGTGAACCGCAGCTTGACCCCGACGTCTGAGATCCCCAGCCGTTGTCCCCACGGGCGTGGGGGTGAACCGTTGATGCCGCCCGGAGGGTCGGTCACGATCGCGTTGTCCCCACGGGCGTGGGGGTGAACCGATTATATTGCCGTCCCTGGCTTCTGATTTGCGGTTGTCCCCACGGGCGTGGGGGTGAACCGTAGACGTTGCCCGCCTCGACCAGCGGCGCGATGTTGTCCCCACGGGCGTGGGGGTGAACCGGTGGACGTCTCCGCCGGCATCGAACGGCGCGCGTTGTCCCCACGGGCGTGGGGGTGAACCGTGCCCCTGTAACCGGACGTCCATCTAGGCGACGTTGTCCCCACGGGCGTGGGGGTGAACCTTGTCCCCACGGGCGTGGGGTGAACCGTACATGCCGTTGGGTATCGTGGATAAGTGCAGGCGCCTTGCGCGGAGGTGGGCGATTGGCTCGGTGCTGGTGGGGATGCTGGCGGAGCCGCCATCTCGCCGCGAGTGGGGCTCTTCACGGAACGGGCCGGCCGATGGATACTGCGGCGACGATGACGCGAGGCAGGCGAGGGGCCGCGCGGGTGCGGCGGGAGGAACCGTCAGATGCCAACCGCTCGGGTCGGGGATCTCGACATCGCGTACGAGGAGGGCGGCGCGGGGGAGCCGGTGCTCATGATCAATGGGATCGGGGCGGACCGGACGGCGTGGGGGCTGCAGACGCCGGCGATCGGTCGCGAGTTTCGGGTGGTGACGTTCGACAATCGGGATGTGGGGGAGACAGGGGCGGGGCGGGCGCCGCGGCCGTATGGGATGCGCCGGTTGGCCGACGACGCGGCGGGGTTGCTCGCTGCGCTGGGGATCGCGCGGGCGCATGTGGTGGGGGCGTCGATGGGCGGGGCGATCGCGCAGGAGTTGGCGATCGCCTATCCGGAGCGCATCAGGAGCGTGACGATCATCTGCTCATGGCCGGCGACGGACCCGTGGCTGGCGGAGCTGTGGGAGCGGTGGGAGCGCGTGTTTGAGGCGCTGGGGCCGGTCGAGTGGAGCCGGACGTCGTGGCTGTCGGTGTTTACGCACCGGTTCTATCGGGATCCGGCGCATCTGGCGGGACTGCTGGCGGCGGCGCGGGCCAACCCGCGGCCGCAGACGTCTGAGATGTACCGGCGGCAGTCGCGGGCGGCGATCGGACACGATGCGCGGGACCGGCTCGGGTCGATCGCGGCGCCGGCGCATGTGATCTGCGGGGCGGAGGACATTTTTACGCCGCCGCGGTATTCGGAGGCGATCGCGCAGGCGATTCCGGGGGCGCGGTTGTCGGTGATGCCGGAGGTGGGGCACGGCATGTTCTGGGAGGCGACGGAGGCGTTCAACGAGCTGGTCCTGCGGTGGCTGCGAGAGGTACGCGGGTAAGCTGGTGGCAATGGGGGGGATCGCTCCCGCGCACCTTCCTGTCGGCAGGAAGCGATGGAGGGCGGACATCGCCCAGCGGGCGCCCGGTCCGCCCGGACATGATCCGCACCGTTTCGCGCAGACGTGACGGAGCTTCGGTCGCGTGGCGGGGGGGTGCGGGGCGCGGCCAGCAGCGCGCCGCCGACGACGGGCCGCTGGTCAGCAACCGAATGGGGAGGGACGGACGTGGAGAACCTGGTGCTGGGGTCGACGATCGTGTTTGCGCCGTACAGCCTCGATCAGGCGCTGGAGGGGCTGGCGGAGGCGGGGTATCGGGCCTGCGAGATCGGGGCGGTGCAAGGATGGTTCGAGCATATCGATCCGGATACGGCGAGCGACAAGGAGATCCATCACGCGGAGGCGCGGCTGAAGGAGCTGGGGTTGCGGCCGGTCAGCCTGAGCGGGCATGCGCAGTTGCAGACGCCGGAGGGGGCGGCGCGGTTCGGGCGGGCGCTCGACATCGCGGCGGCGCTCGGGATGCGGGTGGTGAACACGTACACGGGGGATGCGACGTCGGAGGCGGAGCGGGAGGCCTACTTCGCGCACGTCGCGGCGCTGTGCGACCGCGCGCAGCGGGCCGGGCTCAAGATTGGCATGGAGACGGACAGCAACATGCTGCCGACCGCGCGGGCGGGGGGCGCGATCCTCGATCGGATCGGGCGGCCGGAGGTGGTGGGGTTCAACTACGACCCGGGGAACGTGATCTATTACACGGGGGCGGACCCGGTGGCGGACATCGCGTACGCGCTGCCGCGCATGGTGCATTTCCATCTCAAGGACAAGATCGGCGGGCAGGGGGTGTTCAACTTTCCGCCGCCGGGCGACGGCGAGATCGATCTGCGGCGGTTGTTGCAGCTTTGCGCAGAGGCGGGATACACGGGTCCGATCAGCGCGGAGGTGGAGTTCGACGAGCAGGGGTGGCCGGACTATGAGGGCTGCCGGGCGGCGGCGCGGCGGTCGGTGGCGAATCTGCGGGCGATGGGGCTGCCGGTCTGACGCCGCCGCCCGCGTTGGGCCGACGCGGGCGCGGGATGATGGAACCGGCACGGTTGGGCTCGCCGGCGGCGACTTGCTTCTTGGCACCAGGGGCTTATAATACGACGGTGATAGACGGCTTATCCAAGGAGGCGGCGATGATTCATCAGCAAGTACGCAAGTCGGGCAACAGTCTGGTCGTCACGATTCCCAAGGAGGAAGTGGCGCGGCTGGGTCTGACAGAGGGGCAGTTCGTGGCCGTCGCGCTGACGCCGATGGAGTTGCGACCGATGCTGCCGGCGGATATGCAGGCCGCGTTGGACGACCTTTGGCCGCGTTTGGAGCCGGCTCTCGTCTATCTCAAAGATCGGTAGGCGCGAGCATGCGCTGGCTCGAACTCGCCGAGGTCGTTGCGCTGCATGAGGCGATCATGCGGCGAATGGGATGGATGCCCGCGCCATTGCGCGACGAAGGAACGCTGGAGTCCGCGGTGATGCGATCGCGGATGGCGGCACAGTACGAGGATGCGGATCTCGTTCGCCAGGCGACACTCCTCAGCGTCGGGATTTCGCAGGCTCAGGCATTCCTCGACGGGAACAAGCGGACCGCCTACGCCGCGCTCGAGCTCTTCCTGTATCTGAATGGGGTTCGACTGGTGATAGACCCACTCGCGGCGGCAAGGGAGCTCGAGCGCGTTGCCGAGGCGGCGGATCGCCGCGCTGGAGAAGATGCGTTCGAGGCGTGGCTGCGCGGGGTTGTTCAGGAGACGACGGGGGACGCGGAGATGGCCCCCTAATCCCCCAGCCCGCGACCACGACCATTGACCGGCGGGGCGGTCGCGGACGATGTCGGGGTGGGAGTGTTTGACGCGAATGACGGTGCGCGTTACGAGTTGATCGCGCCACATGATTGACAGCGGGAGCCGGGTGCGGCAGCCGGCGAACGCCACAGCGGAGGAGCGCGAGGCCCCAGACCGCCGTGCAGGCGACGGGCGAAGGAGACAGGTGGTGACCAAAGGCGCCTCGGCGAAAACCGATCAAGGCACAACCAACCTCACGCATTTCGACGACGCGGGGCGGGCGCGGATGGTGGATGTGGGGGGGAAGGAGGCGACGCGGCGGGTGGCGGTGGCGTCCGGGCGGGTGTCGATGGGTCAGGAGACGGCGGCGTTGATCCGCGAGGGGCGGGCGACGAAAGGCGATGTGCTGGCGGTGGCGCAGGTGGCGGCGATCATGGCGGCGAAGAAGACGCACGAGCTGATCCCGCTGTGCCACCCGCTGCTGCTGACACGGATCGAGGTGCGATTCGACATCGAGGACGAGGCGGTGGCGATCGCGGCGCGGGTGGAGACGCGCGGGCAGACCGGTGTCGAGATGGAGGCGTTGACGGCGGTGAGCGCGGCGGGGCTGACGATCTACGACATGGTCAAGGCGGTCGACCGCGGGATGACGATCGAGGCGATCCGGTTGGAGCACAAGGCGGGCGGGCGGAGCGGGGAGTGGACGAGGGGTTCGGGTGAAGGTGATGGGTGAGGCGGGGGCGGGCCTGGGAGGTGCCCGGCGTTGCAATGCCGGGCTCAACTGAGTATTTCAGTGGTCGTCGACGATGACCGTCGACATTCGCCCAGATTCTGCTCTGGCGATGCTGCCGAGGTCTGGGTAACGAACGTCGCATCCTGGCGGTCATCGAGTCCTCCGACCAGATTCATTGGACAGGTTTGCCCTTGAGCAGGGCGCAGCACGCAGTCCCCTATCCCGCGCGATCAACGGCAACGTCCCGACCAGTGGCCCCCCACCACCCGCCGGCTGCGCGTCACCCCCTGCCGACACCGGCTACCGAGAGCGCCGATCGAACCGCCGCGCTTCGACGACGACGGCGATCAGCGATACCAGCGTGACCGCGGTCAGTACAGCGATCGTCCCCCACATCGCGGCATCTCCGAGGTGATCGTGCGGCTCGACGGTCTCCATGATCGGCGCTGTCAGGCCGGGCCGATCGCCAGCAAGACGACGAGCGCGACGGTGAGCAGGCCGACTGCGATCACCAACCGCAGTACCAGATCGCGCGATTCGAGCCGATCCATAGCCCGGCGCTGGTTTTCGGTCATGTCCCCTCCGCTCCCGCTTCCCCTTTGCGGCTCCCCGACCAGACGCACGCGCGTCACCACCCAGGGCCATGTCATCACCTCAGTGCGTGGTGCTCGGCCGGGCGAGGCACCGCCGTGCAGCCCGACCGAGCCCGCCACCATTGGCTC